>Ga0207951_100451_pt1 | contig 20655 bp, 13 predicted proteins | sample Subbio12Aug_8Bad_FD_184830 | JGI IMG/M metagenome (GOLD analysis project Ga0207951, IMG submission 184830) | Serpentinite rock and fluid subsurface biosphere microbial communities from McLaughlin Reserve, California, USA - CR12Aug_8Bad (SPAdes) | ecosystem: Environmental > Terrestrial > Deep... | reverse complement strand
GGGCGTGCGCTGGTCGTCGTCTGACGCCCTCGCCGACACCCTGGCCAATCTGGACGGCTTGCAGGTGGCGATGCTGCGTGAACAGGAAGACGTCGACGACGGGCCGGCGCTTCGTCGCTGGCGGGGTCGCCGCGCCTAGGCGAATTTTCGTGGAGAGATCACGGCCAGCTTCGCCTTCAACCCCGGCTCCCAAAGGTCCGGGGCGGTGATCACCGCCATATCCAGCGTCGTGTCGATCGGTGACGCCTCGCGCCGCTCCGGCAGCGATCGCACCAGCGCATCAACCAGCCCGCGCGCGGCCGCCGCATTGCTCTTGAGGATGGCCAGGACGTCAGTGACCTGGACGTCCGCCGTATCCGCGCGCCAGCAGTCATAGTCGGTGACCATGCCGACGCAGGCGTAGGGCAGCTCCGCCTCGCGGGCCAGGCGCGCCTCCGGCATGCCGGTCATGCCGATGACGTCGCAGCCCCACGACCGGAACAGGCGGCTCTCGGCCCGGGTCGAGAACTGCGGTCCTTCCATCGCGAGATAGGTTCCGCCCCGGACCATCGGCGCGCCACTGGCCTCGCCCGCCGCAAACGCCATCCCCGACAGCCGCGCGCAGACCGGGTCGGCGAGCGAGACATGGGCCACGACGCCGGGCCCGAAGAAGGACGAAGGTCGCGCCACGGTGCGGTCGATGTACTGATCCACCACCACGAAGGTCCCTGGCGACAGGGCCTCCTGAAGCGATCCGACGGCGGATATCGACAGAAGGTCGGTGCACCCCAGCTGTTTGAGGGCGGCGATGTTGGCGCGGGCGTTCAGATCGCCGGGAGGGACGACGTGGCCCCGCCCGTGCCGCGGCAGGAAGGCCATCTCCACCCCGTGCAGCTGGCCGGTCAGGATGGCGTCCGACGGCGCGCCCCAGGGCGTCTCGACCTCGGTCCAGCGCCGGTTCTTCAGTCCCTCGAGCTCATAAAGACCGGAGCCGCCGATCACGCCGATGCGCCACGGGTTCATGAAATCATCGAAGCTGGACAAACATCGTCACGATCGCGGCGGCGAAGACGGCGCCGCCTGCGATCATCATGACCAGCGACGGACTGACGTCGAAGGTAGCCCGCGCCTGCTCCCTCAATCGGGACATCAGTTCCGGCCAAGTGTAGCTGACGAAATCGCCCTGGCTCATCATGGCGACGATGGCGCCTTCGTCATCGACCACCGGAAGGTGACGGAATCTCTCATTGGACATCAGGCGCAGCCAGTCGAGCAGGTCGTCATCCGCCTTGGCCAGCTTCAGATCGGTCGTCATGATCTGGGAGACGGTCGTCTCGTCCGGGTTCAGCCGTTTGTTGAGAAGACGCTTCATGAAGTCGCGCTCGGTCACAATGCCGACCGGCTTGCGGTCGGGGCCGACAATCACGGCCGCCCCGTAGTTCCTGTCGCTCATGATGGCCACGGCCTCTGCAACCAGGGCCTCGGGCGGGAACGTCAGTACGGTCGACTTGCTGCGAAACTCCGGCCTGTCCTTGATCTTCACGACATTCTCCCTCGCGCCTTCCCGGGTCCGAAAAAGGGGAATAGTATACTTGACAAAGCAGCCCGCCAGCCACGATGATTCCTCGGGACAGGCCGGTGCTATCGAGGTGAGCCCCGCTATGATTGAGGCCGGTGTCGCCCGTCTAGAAGATATGCGCGGGGCTTCGTCAGCCTATCTGGTAGCGGAGGTTTATCTCGCGATGCGAGCGGCGGCTGGTCCTTCAGAAAGTCGATAGTGGGGTCCCGCCTGTGCGGTTCGAGATTGATCCACCCGCCGTACGCGCGGAGTGTCTCACACATCTCGGTGACCCTGTTCACGTCCGCCACTGAAACGAACTGCTGAGTGACGGCGAGCTTCCCGCGCGCCTGCATCTGCTGAATATACCCGCCCCGCTCGCCTGCCACCTCGGCCTCTATGAGGATTCCGTGGACGTAGTAATTTCGCCACTCACGGACGCGATCAAAATACGCGAGGTAATGCGTAATGTGGTCTCGGAAAACATCGTCCGAAAACTCAAAGCTAAGCGTCGTGAGCGCGTCTTTGAGGGCCACATTGCCCATGTGAGCAACCAGTATGTTGCCGTGGTTCCCAAGGCCGTACAGGTGGCAGATAAGGTTGCTGAGCATATTCTCAGCTTGGTTCCACTTTATCAGCATCGCGCCGAGCGCCTGGTGAAGGGGGGCGTTGGAGTGGACGGAAGGACTATCGGTCATGGTGGAAGAGCCTAAGCCTGAATCGCCAGAAGGCGATGCCGAGTTTGAGCGGGTCCTGCGGAACCTCGTGAACACCCCGCACAAGCCGCACGTTAATGCCTCAAAGAACGAATCAGCAGACGGTAAAAAAGAGAGGGGCGCCCCTAAGAGCGCCCCCAAGGTTGGCAAGCTAGCTAAAGGCTAGCAATCGCGCGGCGGACGTCGCTTATGGGGCCTGACCGGAACAGTCTTGGGTCCCTTAGGCGGCGTCTTGCAGCCTCCGCACGGCTTTGGTTTGGGCTGTGGCATTTTGAGTCTCCATCGGGGCGAGATTGCCCCGGCGTCAGACGTTCCCGCCTGATGGAGATTGCTTCAACGCACGGCCAAACCGGGAATGTTGTGGCCCGATTCGAGGATTCGGAAACCCTCACCCAGCGCCGTCGTCCACAGGGCGACGACGCATCGCCATCAGGCGGCGCGCCTTCTGTTTAAGCGTGCGCGGCTTCACCAGCCCGCCGATACATCAGGCGCTTCCCGCCGATGCCGCGCAGCATTTCGTCGGCGCGCATGGCGTCGCTGATGCCGAGGGCCGAACGGTTCGAATAGCGGAAGTCGAACTCTGACAGGTAGCGCGACAGGTGCGCTTCCGAGACGTGATGGAAGGTGCCGATCACGCCGCGCTTGAGGATGGCGAAGAAGCCTTCAACGGTGTTGGAGTGAGCCTCGCCGCGGACGTACTCGTTCTTGCCGTGGTTGACCTTCTCATGGCTGGCGAACTCGGTTCCGACGTTGCGGTACTGGCCAGCTTCATCGGTCATCAGTGTGCTTTCGCGACGGACCTGAGTGCGGAGGATCGGGGCCAGCGTCTTGCCGGTCACGTTGGCCACATGGAACGAACGGGCGCGGCCACCGCGCTCAACCAGAGTGAAGACCACCTGTTTGCCGACGCCGCCGATCTGGCCCGGCTTGCGCTTGGAAACGTGCTTGTTCGTCTCTTTCCCGCCGACATAGGTTTCGTCGGCTTCAACGGTACGGCCTTCGCCGCCCATGGGAGCGCCGCCGTCCTTTTCGGCCATGGCTTCTCTGATGCGATGGCACATGAACCACGCGGTCTTGTAGGTCACACCGAGGGTGCGGCCGATCTGATGGGCACTGATGCCCTTCTTGCTGGAGGCCATCAGGTAAGTGGCCAGAAGCCACTTATTGAGCGGCACCTTGGAGCGCTCGAAGACGGTCCCGACCGTGATGGTGAACTGGTCGCGGCAAGCGTTGCACTGGTACAGGCCAGCGCGGGCGCTACGGCCCTTGATCGCGGTCGCTTCGTTGACCACGCCACAGTGAGGGCACACCGGGCCATGGGGCCAGCGGGTGCGCTCCAGATGGGCGCGGGCTTTGTCGGCATCGGTGAAGATCGGGTCGGTCAGGTTCATCGTCGTGCTCCAGTAGGAAAACCCTACGGATTCAACGGTGCTTTGTCAAGTATACTATTCCCCGAAAAAGCCCCGGCTCGCATCCTTACCCGTAGTCGCCCGGTTCGGTGGTCGCTGGATCAAGGGCAAATCGACGCATTGCGGTCCATCACGCCGTTACCTGGCAGGGAACCGAAACGTAGCAGCGGGTCTAAGGTCGACGCTACCGACGCTATCGACGCTCTTGATCCAACCCTGAAATGCCCCACCGGCTTGCCCGAGGCAAAGGACGGCGCTCATGACGACCTGTAACGATCTCACCGCCCTGTTCATCAACACCAGCCTGAAGCGCTCCAGTGAGCCCTCGCACACCCAGGCCCTGATGGACGTCGCCGTCGCCATCATGGCGAAACAGGGGGTGAAGACCTCGACCCTGCGCGCGGCCGATCTCGACATTCCGCCCGGCGTCCAGCCCGACATGACCGAACACGGCTGGGATACCGACGGCTGGCCCGAGGTGCAGGCGCAGGTGATGGCAGCCGACATCCTGGTCATCGGCACACCGATCTGGTTGGGCGACAAGTCCTCGATCTGCACCCGGGTGATCGAACGGCTCTACGGCTGGTCCGGCAAGCTCAACGACAACGACCAGTCCGCCTACTATGGCCGGGTCGGAGGTTGCATCATCACCGGCAACGAGGACGGCGTGAAGCATTGCGCCATGAACATCCTCTATTCCCTGCAGCACCTCGGCTATGTGATCCCGCCGCAGGCGGACGCCGGCTGGATCGGGGAGGCGGGGCCGGGCCCCTCCTATGGCGACGACGGCAAGGTCGGTCTGGATAACGACTTCACCCGGCGTAATACCACCTTCATGGCCTGGAACCTGATGCATCTGGCGCGGATTCTCAAAGATGCAGGCGGGGTGCCGGCCCACGGCAACCAGCGCACCGCATGGGACAAGGGTGAGCGGTTCGACCATCCGAACCCGGAGTATCGCTGATCATGACAGCCGTGGATTTTGACTTCGCCAACACTGCCGGGCGCAGGCTGACGGGGGTGCTGGAAACCGGAACGGGGCCGGTCCGGGCCTGGGCCGTGTTCGCCCACTGTTTCACCTGCGACAAGACCTCGCTGGCGGCGACGCGGGTGACCCGTGCGCTGGCTGACCACGGCATCGGCGTGCTGCGCTTCGACTTCACCGGCCTCGGCGAAAGCGAAGGCGCGTTCGGGCAAGGGCTTTCCGGCGATGTGCAGGACGTCGTCTGCGCCGCCCGGGCCATGGAGGCGGCGGGGCGGGCGCCGCGCCTGCTGATCGGGCACAGCTTCGGCGGCGCCGCGGTGCTGGCGGCGGCCGGCTCGCTGGAATCCGTCGCCGCGGTGGCGGTGATCGGGACGCCATTCGACGCCGAACACGTTCTGAACCATGTCGGCGCCGCGCTGGAGGGCCTGGCGCCGGGCCGGCGGGTGCCGGTGTCGATCGCCGGGCGTGACTTCGAGCTCGGCGCCGATTTCGTCGAGGATATCCGCTCGCACAACCAGCGAGGCCGGATCGAGAACCTGCGGCGCGCCCTGCTCGTGCTCCACTCGCCGATCGACGACATCGTCTCGATCGACAATGCGGCGGCCATCTTCCAGACGGCGCGGCATCCCAAGAGCTTCGTCTCCCTCGACCATGCGAACCACCTGCTGACCCGCAAGGCCGACGCCGACTATGCGGCCGCGGTGATCGCCGCCTGGGCCGCCCGCTATGTCGGTGAACTCGACGGCGGCGGTTCTGAGCCGGAGCCTCCAATCGAGGGGCTTCGCGTCGAGGAAACCGGCGCCGGCAAATTCCAGGTGCGGATCACGACGGCGTCAGGCAGTTTTTTCGCCGACGAGCCGTCCAGCGTCGGCGGTCTCGACTCGGGACCGACGCCCTATGACCTGCTCGGCGCCGGCCTCGGCGCCTGTACAGCGATGACCTGCCGCCTTTATGCAGATCGCAAGGGATGGCCGCTCGAGCGGGTGGTGGTCGAGGTCGGTCATGTCGCCAGGACGGCGTCGGCTGGCGATCATTTCACCCGCAAGATCGGTTTCGGGGGCGGGTTGGATGACGCGCAGCAAGCCCGCCTGCTGGAGATCGCAGACCGCTGCCCCGTGCATCGCACCCTGACGGAAAGCGCCACGGTCTCGACTGAGCGGCTACCGGACGGAAGGCCGGACGACCGGGTCAAGGACGGTCCGGAAGATCACCTCCGGCGCATGCAGGAACTCTGCAGGGACGAGGACCTCAAGGGCGGCGCCCCGTGAGATTTTGACCTGACATCCAGGTTGCTCCGTCGGGGGCGTCAACCTGCCGGATTTCCCCTCTGCTTGCAGTGGCGCCGACTGCGGGTTCCGGGCGCCTGCGCGGACATGTCGCCCTTCGCACCACGCTCTTCGGCCCCTTCGGCGTCGACGCCGGGACGATCGTCCCCTAAGCCGGCGCGGCTGAGGGTGGGAGGTCGCATCCCGGCGCGCTCGTCTCTTGAGGGCGGGCCTCGGACCCTGGGCGGATGACGCGATGACGAAAGACCCGTTCGAGCCCCGAAGCCGGCAGGTGCCTCGCGGCCGACTGGCGCGCTTCGGTCAGTTCGGGCGGCTGGCCGGCTCCGTGGCGGGGGGAATGCTCGCCGAGGGCGCACGGCGGCTTGCGGACGGAGAGCGGCCGCAGCTGCGCGACATGCTTCTTACCCCCGCCAATGTCGGCAAGGTGGCGGACCGGCTTTCGCACCTGCGCGGCGCGGCCATGAAGCTCGGCCAGATGATTTCGATGGATGCGGGCGATCTCCTGCCCGCAGAGCTGTCCCAGATCATGGGCCGGTTGCGCGACAACGCCCACCACATGCCGCCGGCGCAGCTGCAACAGGTTCTCGCGCGGGAGTGGGGCCCGGACTGGCGGACGCGGTTCGAGCGATTCGATATCCGCCCGATCGCGGCCGCTTCAATCGGCCAGGTGCACCGTGCCGTCACCCGCGACGGCCGTGAACTCGCGATCAAGGTCCAGTATCCGGGCGTGCGCGAGAGCATCGACGCCGACGTCGACAATGTGGCGACCCTGCTGAAGATGTCGGGCGTCCTGCCGAAGGGGTTCGACATCACTCCGCTGCTCTCCGAGGCGAAGTCGCAGCTGGCGGAGGAGGCTGACTACGAAAGGGAAGGCGAGCAGATGGCCCTGTTCGGCCGGCTGCTTGCGGACACGCCCCAGGTCGTGGTGCCGGCCCTCGACCCCGGACTGACCACCCCTCGTGTGCTGGCGATGACCTTCCTCCAAGGCCGTCCGATCGAGACGCTGGAAACGACGCCCCAGGCCGCGCGCGACGCTGCGATGCAGACGTTGATGCAACTGGTGCTGCGCGAGCTGTTCGAGTTCGGCGTCATGCAGACCGATCCGAATTTCGCCAACTATCGCTTTCAGCCGGACACGGGCCGGCTTGTTCTACTAGATTTCGGGGCCGCGCGGCCGGTCGCTGCGGAGACGGCGGAAGGCTATCGTCGGCTGCTGCGCACAGGTCTGGCGGGGGATCGCACTGCGGTTCGGGCGGCGGCCCTGGAGGCCGGCTTCCTGGGGCCGACCGCGGTTGCGCGTCACAGCCCCCGCATCGACCGGATGATCGATGTGATCATCGGCGAGCTGAACCGGCCCGGACTGTTCGACTTCGGCGACCGGCGCTTCGTTGCGGCCTTGCGGGACCAGGGCATGGAGATCGCCGCAGACACAGGGGCCTGGCACGTACCGCCCGCCGACATGTTGTTCGTGCAGCGAAAGATCAGCGGGACGGCGCTGCTGGCCGCGCGGTTGAAGGCTCGCGTCGATGTCCGGATGCTGGTGGAACCCTGGCTCGCCGGTCGCGGGGAGGCGATCCGGGACAATTGAGACGACTCAAGCCTGATCGCCCGCGAGCAGGGCCAGAAGGGCGAAACTTGCGAGCCAGTGCTCCCCCATATAGTCGCCGGTGACATGGGGCAGGGCGGCCTCGAGATGAACGCCGGCGGCCTCGAGGGCCACCGGACCTCGCGGATCGTCTGACGGCAAGGCAGAGGCGATCTCGCGCCAGCACCAGGCCCGGCTCAGGTTGAGGCCATCCAGATGGGCGATCTTGCCATCTGATCGATCGCTGACACTGGCGGGATCGAACAGGGTGGCGGGCTCGCGCCGGTCGAGACGGGGCAGGAATTGGTCCAGCCAGCCCTCGAACTCGCCATAGGGAAGAATGTGCTGCATCAGGGCGGCTTCCATCAGGGCGGGCGACAGGAACTCGTCCTGCGACGGCTCCCAAGCCTGACAATCTTGATCCGCCATATGCCAGTCCAGGGCGCGGGCGTCGCAAAGCGCCACAAGGTCGTCGTCCCTCAACACTCCGGCGGCCTCTGACGTCAGGCGCAAGGCGAAGGCGGTATTGTAATGTGTGCCGACGCGGACCGGATAGCTGGCCAGCGGCAGATAGGCCTTGAAGCGGTCGGCGAAAGCGGCGGCCAGAGGTCTGATGGCATCTGACCAGCGCCTATCCGCCCCGGTATCGGGACGGATCATCTCAGCCGCCAGCATCAGCAGCCAGGCCCAGCCGTAGGGACGCTCGAACCCGCGGCTGCCAGGCCGGTCGAGATAGGCCGTCTCCACGGCCACGTTTTCTTGCGTGAAGAGTTCGTCGGCCAGCATCCGGATCCGCCCCGCCTCGGGCATGTCCGGAAACAGCCGCAGCAGGGTGAACAGCGTCCACCAGCCGTGCACGCAGGAGTGCCAATCGAAACTGCCGAAGAAGATCGGGTGCAGGGCGCGCGGCCCCTGTACATCCTCCGGCCCGGCCAGGACGTGGTCCATCTTGTTCGGATATTCGCGCGTCACATGGCCGAGAGCGGCGGCGGCGAAACGGGAGGCTGTGGCGGCGTCGAGAACGTGGGTCATGTCAGAACCGGAAGGCCAGGAAATACATCAGGGCGATGTTCGCTGTCAGGACCATGATGGCGGTGGGAATCTGCACCCGGATAACGCCGTTGAACGGGGCCTCGCGGTCGGGCAGGTCCAGCAGGGCGGCGGGCACCACGTTAAAGTTGGCCGCCATCGGCGTGGTCAGGGTGCCGCAGAAGCCGGCCAGCATGCCGATGGCGCAGACGATCGCCGGGTTGCCGCCAAACTGAAGCACGACGATGGGCAGGCCAACGGCGGCGGTCATGACCGGGAAGGCGGCGAAGGCATTGCCCATGATGAAGGTGAACAGGGCCATGCCGACGCAGTAGGCGATCACCGCCAGCAGCCGGTGGTCCAGCGGCAGATAGGCGGTGAACAGTTCGCCGATCCGGTCGCCGACCCCGGCGATGACGAATACGGCGCCCAGCGAGGCCAGCATCTGCGGCAGGACCCCGGCCCAGCCGACCGCGTCCATCAGCCGGCGGCCTTCCTGCAGGGGCGCGAGGAGCGGCGGCTTCAGCCAGACCATGGCCAGCGTCAGACCGGCCGCCACGCCGAGGCCCAGGGCGATCAGCGTCGGCTGTTCAGGTCCGAACAGTGGAATGCCGAAAATCACGGTCTCGTCCAGCACCAGGGCGCCCAGAAGGGCGATGGCGGGGATCAGCAAGGCGGGCAGGAACAGCCAGTCGCCGCGCCGTTCGGCGCTGGCCTGCCGTTCCTCGGGGCTGGTCGTGGCCGGCTTGCCCTGGCCCAGAAGCTTGAACCCGGCGATCACGGCGAGGGCCACAACCAGAAAGCCGTTGGCGAGGTCGGACAGGTAGGATCCGAACAGGAAGCTGACCGCCAGCAGGCCCCAGAACACGGTATTGCCCAGCCGCTTCGGATTGGCAGGGTCACCGATGCTGAGCACCGAAAAGGCGGCGAACGTCAGGCCGGCGAAGATGTAGAGCCACTGCAGGGTGATCATCGGCCCGTCTCCGCCTCGGCCGTCTGGCGGGCCAGGGACCGGTCCAGCAGGACCAGTCGTGTCCCGTGCACCAGCAGCGCCGCGATGGCGGTGGGGATGGCCCACACCGACAGCTCAAGCGGTTCGACGAAGATTCCGTTGGCCTCGAGGAAGCCTTTGATCAGCAGGATGGAGGCGATAGCGATGAAGATGTCCTCGCCGAAGAACAGGGCGATGTTGTCCACGGCCGCGGCATGGGCGCGGATGCGGTAGCGGACGGCGTCGGGCAGGTCGCCGAGCCGGGTCTCCGCCGCCGCCTCGGCCATCGGGGCGACCAATGGCCGGACCATCTGCGGATGGCCGCCCAGTTTGGTCTGGCCGAGGGCGGCGCTGATCTGGCGCAGGACGAAATAGGCCAGCAGGATGCGGCCCGTCGTCGCCCCGCGCGCCTTTGAGATCAGGATCCGCGCCCGCTCCTGCAGGCCGTATCGCTCCAGCAGGCCGATCAGCGGCAGCACCAGCCAGATCACACTGATGTAGCGATAGTCGTTAAAGGCCTTGCCGAAGGCCGCGATCGTATCGAGCGCCGCCTGGCCCAGTTCGGCGATACCGACGCCCGGGGCGATCACGGCGGCGACGCCCGTGACCACAGCAGCGGCGAGGATCACCGCCAGCGGATTCAGTCGCGCCACAAAACCGGCGACCAGCACCGCTATACCCAGAAGAACCCACATTCGTCCGCCCCCGTCCGGTTGGTACGCGACGCTAGTCCGTTCCGGGGCGGGGTGGGAAGCCGCCGGTGCGCCTGCCGTATCCGCCGCCGCCCGGGGTCTCGATGATGAAGACGTCGCCGGCCGCCATCTCGACCTCGGCCGTCGCGCCCAGGGCTTCCAGCGAGCCGTCGGCCCGCTCGACCCGGTTCACGCCCACCGCTCCGGCCATGCCGCCCGCCGCGCCGAACGGCGCGGTGCGCCGGTGGTTCGACAGGATGGCGGCCGTCAGGGGCTCCAGGAACCGCACCCTTCGCACCGTACCGTCGCCGCCGCGGCTGGCCCCGTCGCCGCCCGAGCCGCGCCGGATCGAGAACGCCTCCAGCAGCACGGGGAAGCGAGTCTCCAGCACTTCCGGATCGGTCAGCCGGCTGTTTGTCATATGGGTCTGCACCGCCGAGGCGCCGTCGAAGCCCGGCCCGGCCCCTGACCCGCCGGCTATGGTCTCGTAATACTGGCGCGTCGCATCGCCGAAGGTGAAATTGTTCATCGTCCCCTGGCTGGCCGCCAGCACGCCCAGCGCCCCGTACAGACAGTCGACCACGGCCTGGCTGGTCTCGACATTGCCGGCCACGACCGCCGCCGGATAGCGTGGGTTCAGCATCGAACCCTCAGGCACGATCAAGCGGATCGGCTTCAGACAGCCTTCGTTCAGCGGGATGGCGTCATCGACCAGGGTGCGGAAGACATAGAGGGTGGCCGCCCGGGTGATCGACAGCGGGGCGTTGAAATTGTTCGGCCGCTGGGCGCTGGTCCCGGTGAAGTCGACTACGGCGCTGCGCGCTTCGACGTCGACGTCGATCTGAACCCGGATCACCGCCCCGTCGTCCATCTCCAGGGCGAACGACCCCGGTTTCAGCGCGGCGATGGCCCGCCGCACCGCCTCTTCGGCATTGTTCTGGATGTGGCCCATATAGGCGTTCACCACCGGGCGACCGAACTCGGCGACCATGCGGTTCAACTCATCACCACCGCGGGCGCAGGAGGCGATCTGGGCCTTCAGGTCGGCCAGGTTCTGATCGACATTGCGCGACGGCCAGCGGCCGGAGGCGAACAGGGTCCGCGTTTCGGCCTCCCGCAGCCGCCCGGCGTCGATCAGCAGGAAGTCGTCGATCAGCACCCCTTCCTCCTCCACCGTCGTCGAGGACGGCGGCATCGACCCCGGGGTGATCCCGCCGACATCGGCATGGTGCCCGCGCGCGGCGACGAAGAAGGCGGGGGCGTCGTCGGCGTCGAGGAACACCGGCATGATCACGGTGATATCCGGCAGGTGGGTGCCGCCGTTGTACGGCGCGTTCAGCATATAGACGTCGCCGCGCTGCATCCCCCGGTCATCGCCGCCTGATCCGCGCGAGGCGATCACAGTGCGGATGCTCTCGCCCATCGAGCCGAGGTGCACCGGAATGTGGGGGGCGTTGGCGATCAGGGCCCCGGTCGCGTCGAACACGGCGCAGGAGAAATCAAGCCGCTCCTTGATATTGACCGACCAGGCGGTGGCTCGCAGCGCCTCGCCCATCTGTTCGGCGCAGGCCATGAAGCGGCTGTTGAACACCTCCAGCATGATCGGATCGGCCTCCGTACCGATCGCCGTGCGCGCGGGCAGGGGGGCGGTCCGCTCGAGGATCAGGTTCAGGGCCGGATCGGCCGCGGCGCGCCAGCCGGGTTCGACCACCGTGGTGCCCGTACTCTCCAGAATGATCGCCGGCCCGTCGACGGCAGCTCCGGGGGCGAAGTCGGCGCGGTGATAGACCGCTGTGTCGTGATCCGCCCCCGCCATCCGTACCGGGACCCGGGCCGCGGGCCGTAGTTCACAAAATCCCTCCCCCGAAGTGGGGAGGGAGGACCGCGAGGCGGTCTGTCCTGACGCACCCACCGCCTCGGCTTCCAGCGTCTCGACCATGAGAGCCTTGCCCTCGGCGAAGAAGCCGAAACGAAGTCGGTGAAGGGCCTCGAAGGCCGTGCGCATCTCGCTCGCCGGACCGAAGGGAACGACCAGCGGCGTGTCGGACCCGGCGAATTTGATCTCGGCCCGGACCACGGTGACGAGGGCCTCATCGGCGAACTCCTGGGCGACCAGGTCGCTGCGCGCCTGACCCCCGAGCGCCGCCATCCGTTCGGCCATGGCGCCGTCGCCGGTGGTCTCCAGCGGCGCCGCCACCGTCGCCTGCCGGATCGCCCGCACCTCGGCCAGCCCCATGCCGTAAGCCGACAGCACGCCCGCGAACGGATGCAGCATCACCCGCGTCATTCCCAGGGCGTCGGCCACCAGACAAGCGTGCTGGCCGCCGGCCCCACCGAAGCAGTTGAGCACATAGCGGGTGACGTCATGGCCGCGCTGGATCGAGACCGACTTGATCGCCTCCGCCATGTTCTGGACGGCGATGGTGATGAAGCCCTCGGCGAGGGCTTCGGGCGTCGCCGGCCGGCCCGTCGCCCGCGTCACCTCGGCGGCCAGCGCCTCGAAGGCGCCGGTCACGGCCTCTGCGTCCAGCGGCTGGTCGCCGTCCGGGCCGAACACCGCCGGGAACTGGTCCGGTCGCAGCTTGCCCAGCATGACGTTGCAGTCAGTCACCGTCAGCGGCCCGCCGCGGCGATAGGCGGCCGGCCCCGGTATGGCTCCCGCCGATTCCGGCCCGACCCTCAGTCGCGATCCGTCGAAGCGGCAGATCGAGCCGCCGCCGGCCGCCACCGTATGGATGCCCAGCATTGGCGCGCGCAGCCGCACTCCCGCCACGACGGCGTCCGAGGTACGCTCAAAGTCGCCGGCGAAATGCGACACATCGGTCGAGGTGCCGCCCATGTCGAAACCGATGACCCGGTCGAAGCCCGCATTCCGCGCCGTCCCTGCCATGCCGACCACCCCGCCGGCCGGGCCGGACAGGATGGCGTCCTTGCCACGAAACGCCTCCGCCGCCGTCAACCCGCCGCTGGACTGCATGAACAGCAGTGGCGTCGAAGGTCCCAGATCGGCCCCGACCCGGTCCACATAGGCCCTCAGGATCGGCGACAGATAGGCGTCCGCCACTGTGGTGTCGCCCCGTCCGATCAGCTTGATCAGCGCCCCGACCTCATGGCTGACCGAAACCTGTTCGAAGCCGATCTCGCGGGCGATCCTCGCCAGCCGGCGCTCATGGTCGGTGAACCGCCAGCCGTGCACCAGGGCGATGGCCACGGCCCGGAACCCGGCTCCCCGCGCTGTGGTCAGATCCGCCCGCGCCCGGTCTTCGTCCAGCACCCGGTCAATAACCCCGTCGGCCCGCACCCGTTCGTCTACCTCGACGACCCGGTCATGGAGCTGGTCGTTCAGCACGATATGCCGTGCGAACAGCTCGGGCCGGCTCTGCCAGCCTATGCGCAGGGCGTCGCCGAAGCCGCGGGTGATGGCGAGGACGACCGGCTCGCCCTTGCGTTCCAGCAGGGCGTTCGTCGCCACCGTCGTGCCCATGCGAACCTCGGCGACGAGGCCGGCAGGCAGATGGCCGGTCCGCACGTCGAGGATCCGACGGACCCCTTCGACCGCCGCATCGGCATATTGCTCGGGATTGTCCGACAGCAGCTTGCGTGTCTGCAGGCCCCCGTCAGGCGCGCTGGCCACGACATCGGTGAAGGTGCCGCCCCGGTCGATCCAGAAGCGCCAGCCGGCGCGAGCGGAGGTTGAGGGCGCACGCATTCGGTCGCTCCGGCGAGTTGGTTCGGGCGGGGCCCGGTCTGAACCTCTGGAGATAGCCGGACCCGGGGCCTGCCGTCCAACGGCGAGCAAGGGCGCCCGAACGGCATATTCCCCTTCGGCGGGCCCCTGCATTGACATCGGCGCGCTCACCGCAAAGGCTGAAACAACGTGAGCGTATTTGGGGTGGTGAGTGACGTATCTCGCTGAATCCGCGGTTTGCATCGGTGAGTTTCGTATTTTGTCGCCTTCTGTTCCGTCGACTCCGATCCTGCGCTTTTCAACCGAAGATCTGCCGCCCGAGGCGCGATATGAGGCCTGGCTGTCACGGGAGTGGCCGCGGTCCGAACGGGCCTATCACACGGTGCCGACCGAACCGTTCAACGTGCTGATGGAAAGCGCGTCTCTGGGTCAGACCCTTTTCGTGCGCACCGAGATCACCGCCATGACCTGGGAGCGACGGGCGCAGGACATCCGCAACTCCGACTTTCAGCCCTTCATCGTCAATATGATGGTCAAGGGCGCCGCCCAGGGCGACATGGACGGTCGTCCGTTCCATGAGCCGGAGGGGGCCTATCACTTTCACGATCTGGCCCGCCCGTCCTTGCACGGATCGACGGCCAGCCTCACCTATTCGCTGATCGTGCCCCGGGACCTGGCGACGGTCTGGTTCGCGCCCATCGATCGCCTGCACGGTCTTGTGGTCGCCGGTGAAACGGCGGCGGCCGTGTTGGACCTGGCGCAGGCTTTCTGGCGGTTGTTGCCCCAACTGACGTCGGAAAGCGCTGCCCGGTTCGAGCGGTCGTTGCTGGAGTTGCTTGCGGTCGGCGTGGAGGTGGCGGCCCCGGATGCGCCAGCCCACGCCTGCTCGGAAAAGGCGCTGCGCGCTGAGGCTATCGCGGCTATCGATCAGAACATCGGTCTGGCGCGCGCTTCTGCCGCCGAGCTGTGTCGGGCGTTGAACGTCACCTCGGAGCGGCTGGCGGCCGCATTCCGGACCGACGGCGGCGTTCAGGCCTATGTCCTGGCGCGCCGTCTGGACGAGGCCGGCGGCGCCCTGATCGGGCTGAAGCGAAAGGAACCGATCGGCAACATCGCCCATCGGCTGGGCTTCAGCGATGCGGCGCATCTCAGCCGCGCCTTCCGGCAGCGGTTCGGCATGTCGCCAAGCAGCTACCGTCGGCTGAACGGTGACGACGCCGCCGAGCGCTAGCCGACCGCTCCGGCCATGCGCCCTGCTTTCGTTCAATTTTTCGTCTTCGGCGTTCAAGTTTTCCGCGAAAACCCATGTTACCGCGATCTCCTGTTGTCGCTAACGTTCCGTTAACCGGGCGCGCGCGGGGCGGAACGTTGGGTCACGACCGGCCAATGGCTGAAGGTCGGCAAGGCCCGTCGGGCCGGAGTTTTTTGGGTAAGGGCGGGTAGTGCAGTGCGCTCCTGTACCATGGGGCGTAGAGTTCATGTCGGTTTCCAGGTCGCGCCGGTTCGCTGGCACCCGTTCCGTTGCGCGTGAGCCCAATGCCCCCGCCAAGATGATCCGGAAGGGCCTGCTGTGCAGCACCGCCCTGATCGCGGCGTCGTTGGCGGCGTCCGGGGCGATGGCGCAGACGGCGGTGGTCAACCCGACCGGCGGTGGCACGATCACACGCATCGGCGGCAGCAACCCCGCCGTCGAAAATCAAACGCCCATTGGCAACGGTCTCAGGCTCAGCAGTGTCACCCAGAGCACCGCCCTGACGGTGAACGGCGTCACGATCAACCAGGCTGCGTTGGGCCCCACCCTTAACGCGCTCGACATTCGAGGCTCGACATCCGGCCTGAACTCAACGGGCGTGACGTTCGACGGCGTCAATACTCTAACCACGAACGTCTCCGGCGGGGCCGCCTACTTCCAGCAGACCAATGCCAACCAGAGCATCACTTTCCTGTCGAGCGGCTCCATCTTCACCGGCAGCTACGGCGTCAGTATGCAGACACCGTCGGGTTTTGTCGTCTTCAACAGCGCGGGGCAGGGGCAGTCGTTCATCGCCAATGGCACGGCGATCGCCGGCCTCGATGCGACCTCGGCCATCAACAATAACCTGCAACTGGGTACGTCCACCTTCACCGGCTTCGCGACGGGCGTGAACGCGACAAATTTCTACGGGTCGAGCCTGACGTCGACCGGCGGTTCCATCAATGCGACGACCACCGGTATCCGGCTCGACGCGACCGGTGGCGGCAGCACCGTCAATTCGCAGACGGCGATCACGGCCCCGACCGGCATCCATTCGACCAACACCAATGGCGCGACGATCACGACCAGCGGCGGCGGGACGATTAATTCGACCAGCTCAGGCGTCGGCACCGGCATTCTGGTCGGCAGCACGGCCGGATCGGGCAGTGTAAACGTCACCGTCGGAGCCGCGATCGGCAACACCACACAACCCCTTGTCGGTATTGATGCCAGCACCAGCGGCACGTCGACCGGCACCGTCGGTGTCACAACTACGGCGGCGGTGTCTGGCGCCAACCGCGGCATTCTCGTCGGCAGCAATGCGGCGACGGGAAATTCTCTGACCCTCGGCGCCAATGTGTCGGGTGTGAATGGTGTCGAGGTCACAAGCGGCGGTTTCACCACCACGGTGCAGAATAACGCCACGATCATCGGAACGACCCAGCACAGTATCCTGCTGAACTCTGTGAACAATACGGTCAATATCAACGCCGGTTCGACGCTGTCGAGCGCCATCAACGGCATCCAGTCCGGCTTTTTCAACGGCACCGTCGTCAACAACGCGGGCACGATCGAGACGCCGTTTGTGGGCGTGCGAACGAACGGTTCAACGACCGTCAACAACCTGACGGGCGGCGCCATCACCTCGACCAACGCTTATGGCGTCGCCATCGATGGCAATGGCTCGGCCATCGGCGATGTGGTGGTCAACAATGCCAGCGGCGCAACGATCCAGGGCAGCCAGGGCGGCGTGCTGAACATCGGTCAGATGACGGTGAACAACAGCGGCCTGATTACCACCGTAAACGGGACGGGCATCCGAAATGATACGACTGGAGGCGCGCTTTCTGTAAACAATCTGGCTGGCGGCACGATCAGCGGTAGATCCGCCATCGTCAACAATAACAATGTGCCCTTTACTCTGAGCAATGCGTTGGGTGCCAGTGTCACAGGCGTGGACAACGGCGTTTACACTTCTGGTACCGGGACATCGACACAGATTTCGAATAGCGGGTCTATTTCGGCATCGTCCGGTTACGGCGTGTTTATGAACAACGGCGGCACGCTGGTGAACAGCGCCACGGGTGTCATCGCTGGCGGCAGCAACGCTACGACTGGCTACGCGATTTATACCAGCAACGGCACGGGGTCGATCACCAACAACGGCACGATCACGGGCGGTGCGGCCGGAGCCATCCAGATGGCGGCGTTCGGCGCCCAGACTCTGAATCTGGGCATAGGTTCCGTGACCACGGGGGCAGTTACTGTTCAATACGGTTCGTTGACGGCGACGGTGGCGGGGACCCTGGACGGCACCCTGACCAGTGACGGCGTCGGCTCCAATTTCGGCTCGGGCAATATAACGGTTGCCTCGACGGGCATTATCAATGGCGGGGCGAACGGTATTGTGTCCTCGCGCGGCCTGACCCTGGTCAGCCACGGTGCGATCACGGGTTCGACCTTTGCGATCAACCATACCGGTTCGGTGGCGGCCAATGTCTCGCTGCGCGCCGGCTCGACGACCAGCGGTGCCATCCAGCTGGGCAGCGGCAACGATACGATGCAACTGTACAGCGGCCAGGGCACCGGAAACGGCGGCACCCTGGCGGCCGCAACGTTCGGCGCGATCGATATGGGCGCGGGCGCCAACATCCTGAATCTGCGTGGCGCAGGCGATGGAACCGCCGCCAACGGAACAGCCGGCAGTTTCGCTCTCGGCAGTGTGACCGGTGTTTCCACGCTCCAGATGCTCGATACCGGCTCATGGACCCTGACCGGCAACGGAACGGGCATCACCCGGATCAACGCCGGCGCAGGCGGAACGGCGGGCGTCCTGACGTTCAACGGCGCGACCAGCCTGACAGCTGACATCTATGTGAATGCGGCGGTGATCCGCGCCATAACGGCGGGCGGCTTCGGCGCCGGAACGCTGCATATGATCAACCCGACCGCCGAATTCGCGGCGACCGGGACCTACGCCAACGACATCTCGCTGGAGGTCGTCAACGGCCAGCAGGCGATCGATCCGACCACCCTGCGCAACACCAGCGGCGGTACCATCACGCTTTCGGGCCGGATCTATGAGACCGCCGGCGTCGGCGGGGCCAACCAGTACGTCACCTTCGACGGTGCCGGCACGACCGTCCTGACCAATGCCACCAACAGCTGGGGCGGCATCACCACGATCAATGCCGGAACGAGCCTGCTGGGAACCGCCTCGACCATCTCGGGCGGCAGCATCTTCAACAACGGCGTCCTGAACTATACCGCAACAGGCACGGTCAACCAGAACATCAGCGGATCGGGCGCCCTGACAGCCTCCGGCGGCACGCTGACGCTGACAGGCGCAAACAGCTGGACGGGTCTGACCACCGTCAATTCGGGCGTCACCGTGTCGGGCACGACCGGCTCCATCTCTGGCGGCTCGATCGTCAACAACGGCACGCTGATCTACACCAACACTTCGGCGGGCACGGCGACCCAGAACATCTCGGGCTCTGGCGGCCTTCAGGTGACCGGAACCGGCGTCACCCTGAATGGCGACATCACCTTGACGGGCCAGGTTCAGGTCAATGGTGCGGCCGCCAGCCTGACGCTCGGCGGTACCCGCAGCGGTGGCGCCACGACCGGCGTTCTGGTCAATGGCGCGGGCGCGATCCTCACCGTGGCCGATGGCGGCGCGATCCAGTCGGGCCAGTACAATGGCGTGCGGGTTACCGGGGTCGGCGCGACGGTCAACAACCTCGGCACGATTCAGAACGTCGGCACGGGCGCGGACGGGGCCGTCGGCGCGGGGGTCTATGTTCAAAATGCCGGCGCGGGCGGCGTCACCACGGTCAACAACGGCTCGGTCACTGATACCGGCGCGGGCTCGCTGATCTTCGGGCGCAATGCGGGGGTGCGCCATGAGGCCGGCTCGACCGACACCCTGGTGGTCAACAACTACGGCCACATCGTCGGCGAGCTGTACAACGGCATCGAGAACACCGCCGGCGGCCTGACGGTCAACAACTTCAACGGCGGTTACATCTATACCCTGCTGGGTAATGGCGTCTCCAGCAACTCGGCTTCGGCGATTTCGGTCACCAACGCGGGCGTGATCGGCCAGAACGTCGGTGGCAGCCAGATCGTTGGCGGCAATGGTGTTGTCGCCAACGGCGCCCTGACCCTGATTAACCAGGCCGGCGGCCTGATCATCGGCCAGCAGTCCGGCGTGACCGCCAACAGCACGCTCAGCGGCTCCAACGCCGGAACCATCGCCAGCAACGGGACCACGGCAGGCGCGGCGGGCATCGTCACCGCCGCCGGCGGCTCGATAACCAACCAGGTCGGCGGTCAGATTACCGGCGCCATCGGCGTCCGCTCGACCGGTGGAACCCTGGCGCTGACCAATTTCGGCACCGTGACGGGCGCGAACGCAGGCCTGGCCGGCGTCAATGCGTCCGGGGCCGGCAGCGTGATAACCAACCACGGCACGATCCAGGGCGGCGCCCAGGCCATCTTGCTGAACAACGGCGGCACGGTCCACAACCTCGGTACGTCCAGCGTTCTCGGCACGACCAATACGGCCGCGCTGACCGATGCGTCGGGCATCTACTCCAATGGCGCGCTGACGCTGACGAACCAGGGCGCGATCAGCACGGCCAGTACCGGCGTGAGCCACGGCGTCCAGGTTCTGGGTGCGGCCACGATCACGAACACCGGCACGATCACGGCCGCGAGCGCGTCCGGCATCGCCTTCACCGGCGGCGGCAGCAGCATCGTCAACTCGGGCACGATCACGGGCGGCGCCAGCGCGACCTTCGGCTACGGCGTCCAGAATTCGGCCGCGAGCGGCCTGTCCACCATCACCAACCAGTCCGGCGGCGTGATCGGCGGCGGCACGGGCTCGATCCTGCTGAACGGTGCTGGCAACACCGACATCAACCTGCAGGCCGGATCGACCACCAACGGCCAGATCCTGTCCACCGCCGGCGGCACGCACAACGTCACCATCGCCGGCGTCCTGAACGGCGCCTATAATGCCGCCACCGGCTCAGGCATCGATAACATCACCCTGGCCTCGACCGGCTCGATGACCAGCGCCAGCCTCGGCGCGGGCAATGACACCTTCACCTGGCAGGGCGGCGTCTTCAGCGGCCTGATCGACGGCGGGACCGGCGCCGACGGCTTCATCTCGAACCTCTCCGGCGGGACCGGATCGCTGAACCTGGCGAACATCGCCGCCTTTGAATCGATCATCCACCAGTCGGGCACTGTGACCCTGACCGGAGCCAGCGCCTCGGCCGCCGCCGCCATTCATGCCGGCCAGGGCGGCCCCGCCGGCACGCTGATCTTCAACGGCACGAGCGGCCTGACCGGCGACATCTTCGTCAATGGCGCGGTGCTCCGGGCCGAGACCGCCGGCGCCTTCGGGACCGGCGCCATCCACCTGATCAACCCGACGGTCGTCTATGGCGCGACGGGGACCTACGCCAACAACATCCTGCTGGAGGTCCAGAGC
>Ga0207951_100450_pt1 | contig 20656 bp, 19 predicted proteins | sample Subbio12Aug_8Bad_FD_184830 | JGI IMG/M metagenome (GOLD analysis project Ga0207951, IMG submission 184830) | Serpentinite rock and fluid subsurface biosphere microbial communities from McLaughlin Reserve, California, USA - CR12Aug_8Bad (SPAdes) | ecosystem: Environmental > Terrestrial > Deep... | reverse complement strand
TGCAGGCGCAACTGGCGCTGCGCGCGCAGCAACGTGACGCAGGCGGACCAGAACGCCACCCAGCGGCTGCGCCCGAAGCGCGCCTTGTAGGCCTCGCGGTCTTCCAGCAGATCGGGGTACAGGCCCATGCTGGCGTTGACCAAGAACAGGCGCTGGTTGATGGCCGCCACCTGCACCGGTTGCGCGGCCCAGCCCAGCAGCCCACGCACCGCCTCGGCCGGGTCGGTGGGTATGCCGTGCGTGCGCGCAAAGTAGTTGAAGGTGCCTTGGGGTACGGCCCCCATGGGGCAGCCGGCCGCGTGCGCGTACTGCGCCACCGTGTTCAGGGTGCCGTCGCCGCCCACGGCCACCACCGCCGTGCCGGTGGCCAGGGCCTTGGCCGTGGCTTGTTGCGCCACCGCGGTCAGCTCAGCCGGCTGGCAAAAGTGCAGATCCCCGCGCCGTCCGGCGGCCTGCAGCGCGCTGTCGATGAGCGCGCCTTTGGTGTCGGCGGCACTGCTGCCCGAGGCCGCGTTGATGACGAACTGCAGCGCCGCGGCGGGGTCGATGGCGGGGCTGGGGCTCATGGCGCGCACGCCATCCAGATGGAGGCGATCGGATTCAATCGGATTCAATCGTGGCGCAGCAGGTCGCCAAAGACGGTGTGCTCGCCCTCCCGGCGATCGGCACCGGGTGCGTCGTACAACACCAGCCAGCTGGGCTTGCGCCCCGCAAGGTCGGCCGGCAGATCGCAGATCGCTTCGGCGCGGTTGCTGCCCGGGCCATGCGGCAGCACCACCGATTCGCTCAGCGCCGACTCGAACCGCACCGGCTCCAGGTTGGCTTCGAGCAGCGGCCGCGCGGCCGGCCATTTATAGACGCGGATTTCGCCGTTGAGCACCATCGTCGGGCCGGCCAGCAGGTAGAGGTCGTCGCCAGAAAAATGCAGGTCGCGCACACCCAAGCCATTTAGCTGCAAAAAGTGTTTGCGCAGCAGCGTGCCGCTGTCATCCAGCGGCACCAAGCGCAGTTCGTCGCCGCGCACCTGCACTTCGATTTCGAGCAGCGCCGACCAGCCGCGCAGCACCGGCCCGCGCAGGCCCAGCAGCAGCCGGCGCCCAAACACCGCCAAGCCTTCGATGTCAAAGCCGTTGTCCTTACCCGGAATTTGCAGGTAGGGCCCGAAGTGCGGGTCGTCGGCCAGCGCCCGCGTGAGCAGGTTGTGTTGGGCATCGCCCTTGAGGCGCAGGGCGCGGCGGCCGTCGGCGGCCAAGCGCACCAGGCAAGGCGCGCCGCTGGCGTCGGGCTCGATCGGCAGGCAGGCCAGCAGGCGCCGGTTGCCGTCTAGGGCCAGCTTGGCCAGCCGCCGGGCGTTGTCGGCGTGGCTGCGCTCGGGCTTGGCGTTTTTGCGTTTCAGGCCGTGCGAGCCCACCAGCCACAAAAAGCCGTCCACCACCGCCATGCCCTCGATGTCGGCCTCTTCGTCGGCGGCGCCGGGCAGGTCGAGCAGGTCGGCGAGCGGGAAATCGCACACCTCACCAAAGCGCAGCGTCTCGCGCCCCACCGGCTCGAGCCGGCGCAGGCGCTCGACGCCACAGGCTTCGTCGCCCGCCACCCAGAGCCAGTCGCCCGTAAAGGCCGCCCCCGAGAGGTTGGTTTTGACCAAGCAGTCGGGCGTAAATTCCAGCCGCACGGCATTGGCGCTTCGGGTGTTGGGCATGGGGGGCTCCTGAACGGATGCGCAGAGCGCGCGAATCGGTTAGGTATAGCACAGATCGGCGGCCCGCCTGCAAACCCAGCCAGCCGCATTCACTTCAGCAAGCCGCGTTGTTCAATGAAAGCGACCACCTCGGCGACGCCTTGCAGGGTTTTGAGGTTGGTCATCACCCACGGGCGGCGCACGGCGTCTGGGCGCATGCGCGCGGTGTCGGCCTGCATCACCTCGAGGCTGGCGCCCACGTGGGGTGCCAGATCGATTTTGTTGAGGATGAGCAGATCGCTTTTGGTGATGCCCGGTCCGCCTTTGCGGGGGATTTTTTCGCCGGCCGCCACATCGATCACATACAGGGTGAGGTCGCTGAGTTCGGGGCTGAAGGTGGCGGCCAAGTTGTCGCCCCCGCTTTCGATAAAGACGATGTCGGCATTGGGAAACTGCGCCAGCATGCGGTCGATGGCTTCGAGGTTGATCGAGGCGTCTTCGCGAATCGCGGTGTGCGGGCAGCCCCCGGTTTCTACGCCTAGGATGCGCTCGGCCGGCAAGGCCCCGCTCAGGGTGAGCAGCCGCTGGTCTTCCTTGGTGTAGATGTCGTTGGTGATGGCGACCAACTCGTATTGCCCGCGCATGGCTTTGCACAGCATTTCGAGCAAGGTGGTTTTGCCGCAGCCGACTGGCCCGCCAATGCCCACGCGCAGCGGTGGCAGGGTTTTGGTTCGGCCTAGGATGTGGTGCAAAGCGGCAGCATTCATGATCTAAACAGTCTGGAGTATTGGCTTTCGTGGCGGGCCGACAGAATGGCCCACATGGGGCTGAAGGCTTGGCGCTGCGCGTCGCTGGTGTCCAACGCCTCGGTCACTGCCTGAGGGATCGATAGCCTGACCTTGGCCAATACGCGTTGGCCAGCGCCTTGGCCCAAGGGTATGGCCCTGATGGCGGCTTGCACCATGTTTTCGGCCCAAGCGAAGGCGGCACACAGCACACCTACGCGCACCGGGGCGGTGGGTGGCAGGTGCAGCCACAAGCCATAGGCAAATGCCACCGGGTAAGTGGGGAATTCAAGCGCTTGGGGCAAGCCTTCAGGGGGGCGTGGTGGTAAGCGCAAGCTCTTGACCCACTCCATCAAGGAGCGGCCCATCTGTTCGCTTTGCAAGCGCAGTTCGGCGCTTTCGCGGGTCAGGCGCACCCAGTGGTCGAGTTCTTGCAGGCGCTCGAAGTCGCTGGCGCGCCACGCCCGCAGGGCTTGCGCCAGCACCACCAAGTCGGAGCGTGCCTGCGTCAGCCAGAGCTGATCACAAAGCCATTCGGCTGCGCTGTTTTCATCATGCACCAGCCCGGCATCGACCGCGGCTTCCAGTCCCTCGGAGTATGAAAAGCCACCAATCGGCAGTGTCGGAGAGGCCATCCAAAGCAGCGCCAGCAGGGCGTCGTCGTCGTGCTTGGGAGCTGGCTGAGGAGTGGGCTTCATGGTCGCGCCTCAGCCGTGGTCGTGAGCACAGCCATCATGCGCATGAGCGTGTGCGTGCGACCCAGCACCAATGCGGGCATGGTGGCCGTAGGCGCCGGCCTCGGGTTCGAAGGGCGCTTGCAGGGTCACGAGGTGCAAGCCCATGTGCGTCAACATTTCCGACAACACGTGGTCGGGTTCTATTTGCAGCCACTGCGCTTGCAGTTCAGTGGGCACGTGCCGGTTGCCCAAGTGGTAGGCGGCCCGCACCAAATCCAGCGGGGTTCCGTGCTGGGGGCAGGTGCTGATGCGCAACACCGCTTGCGCTGCGGCCACTACGCGCAGCAGGGTGCCGTCTTGCGTCAGCAGCGCATCGCCGCCGCGCAGCACCTGTCCGCGCGGCAGGAACACCGCCACCGGGCGGCCTTGCGAATCGGTGCATTCAAAACGGCTCTTTTGGCGCAGGTCCCAATCCAGCGTCAGGTAGGCTGCGCGTCTGAGTAAGGGTGACGCCAGCCCTCGAGCCCCGGCGATGCAACGCATGGCTTGCAGCATAGGGCGCTCAGAACAAAAAATATCGCTGCGCCATAGGCAGCACCGGCAACGGTTCGCAGCTCAGCAGCAGGCCGTCGGCGCGCACGGCGTAGGTTTGGGGGTCGATCTCCATCACCGGCAGGTAGTCGTTGTGCACCATCGAATGCTTGGTGGCCGTTCGGCAGCCCTTAACGGCCACCAGCGGTTTTTGCAAGCCATAACGCCGACCCACATCGGCGGCCAGCGCGGCTTGCGAGACGAAGCTCAAGGAGGTCTGGTGCATGGCGCGGCCGTAGGCAGCAAACATGGGTTGGAAATGCACCGGCTGAGGCGTCGGGATCGAGGCGTTCGGGTCGCCCATGGCGGCGGCGGCGATCAAGCCACCCTTGAGCACCACGGCCGGTTTGACGCCAAAAAATGCCGGTTTCCAAAGCACCAGATCGGCCCACTTGCCCACCTCCAGCGAACCGATTTCGTGGCTGACGCCGTGGGTGATGGCCGGGTTGATGGTGTATTTGGCCAGGTAGCGTTTGACACGAAAATTGTCGTTGCGGCTGCTGGCCTGCACCGCGCCGCCTGGCTCCGCCGGGGGGGCGAGCCAGCCGCGTTGCAGCTTCATTTTGTGCGCCGTTTGCCACGTGCGCGTGATGACCTCGCCCACCCGCCCCATGGCTTGGCTGTCGCTGCTCATGATGCTGATGGCCCCGAGGTCGTGCAGAATGTCTTCGGCCGCAATGGTTTCCTTGCGGATGCGGCTCTCGGCAAAAGCCAAATCCTCGGGGATCGATTGGTCGAGGTGGTGGCAGACCATCAGCATATCGACGTGTTCGTCGAGCGTGTTGACGGTGTAGGGTCGGGTCGGGTTGGTCGATGACGGCAGCACGTTGGCCTCGCCCACCACCTTCATGATGTCGGGCGCGTGCCCGCCACCGGCACCCTCGCAGTGGAACGAGTGGATGGTGCGGCCTTTGAAGGCAGCGATCGAGTCTTCGACAAAGCCCGATTCGTTGAGCGTGTCGGTGTGAATCGCGACCTGCGTATCGGTGGCTTCGGCTACGTCGAGCGCGGTATCGATGGCGGCCATGGTGCTGCCCCAGTCTTCGTGCAGCTTGGTGCCGATGGCGCCGGCTTCGATCTGTTCGAGCACGCCGCGCGGTTGGCTGGCGTTGCCCTTGCCCAGAAAGCCTAGGTTCATGGGGAAGGCGTCGGCGGCTTGCAGCATGCGCTCCATGTGCCATGGGCCGGGCGTGCAGGTGGTGGCGTTGGTGCCCGTGTTTGGGCCGGTGCCGCCGCCGGTCATGGTGGTGATGCCCGACATCAGCGCGTGTTCGATCTGTTGCGGGCAAATGAAGTGGATGTGGCTGTCGTAGCCCCCGGCGGTGACGATCAGGCCCTCGGCGGCCAGCACCTCGGTGCCGGGCCCGATGAGGATGTCCACGCCGGGCTGGATGTCGGGGTTGCCGGCCTTGCCGATGCCCACGATGCGGCTGCCCCGAATGCCGATATCGGCTTTCACGATCCCCCAGTGGTCGATGATCAGCGCGTTGGTGATGACCAAATCGACCGCCCCTTCGGCCCGGCTGCGCTGGCTTTGGCCCATGCCATCGCGGATGGTTTTGCCACCCCCAAATTTGACCTCTTCACCATAGCCGCCCGCACGCAGGGTGCAGTCGCTTTCGACTTCGATGATCAAGTCGGTGTCGGCCAGCCGCACCCGGTCGCCGACGGTGGGCCCCAGCATGTCGGCGTAAGCGGTGCGAGACAGGGTGGTCATGTTGCGTCGGGCTCCTGTAGGGGTCGTCGGGGTTTAGAGTGGGCCTTGAATCTGGCCCAAAAAGCCGTACACCACCCGGTCGCCGGCCAAGTCCACCAACTCGACCGTGCGTTGCTGGCCGGGCTCGAAACGAACGGCGGTGCCGCTGGCAATGTGTAGGCGCATGCCACGCGCCGCCGCGCGGTCAAACACCAGCGCCCGATTGACTTCGGCAAAGTGGTAGTGCGAACCGACTTGGATCGGACGGTCGGCGCTGTTGCCCACCACCAGCTTCAGGGTGCGCCGGCCGGGGTTGAGTTCGAGTTCGCCGGGTTCGAGAAAATATTGGCCGGGAATCATCGCGGACAGCTTTCAAGTGATGGGTTGGTGCACGGTCACCAATTTGGTGCCGTCGGGGAAGGTGGCTTCGATTTGTATCTCGGGAATCATCTCGGGAATGCCTTCCATGACGGCGCTGCGCCCCAAAATGGTGCGGCCTTCGCTCATCAATTGGGCCACCGTTTTCCCGTCGCGTGCGCCTTCCATGACCGCAGCCGAAATCAGGGCCACGGCCTCCGGGTAGTTCAAAGCCAAGCCGCGCGCACGGCGGCGTTCGGCCAGCAGGGCAGCGGTAAAGATCAGCAGCTTGTCTTTTTCACGCGGTGAGAGTTCCATGCATGACAGCTAGCAATCGCCGTGCCATGGCGGGGGCTGGTCGGAGCAAGGCCGTCGCGCAGGGCGGGTGAGGGCGAGGTTTGGCCCAACTTTTGCATTGTGCATGAGGCTAGTTAACGGAGCCTCTATGCCAGAACCTTACACGTCACCCCATATTTCCCCCGTGGTGCTGCTGGGCACCCCTACCTGCGAACCCTTGGAAGCGATGCAGGAGGGGCTTGAAGAAGCGGGCTATCACGTCGAGTTGGTGCACGAAGGCGGATCGGTATCGCAGCGGGCTGCGCAGCTGCAACCCGATGCGATCGTGCTGGCGGCTGAATGGCCAGACGCCGGTGGGGTGGCCGGGGGTGTGGCAAGCGGGCTCGATTGGGTGCGTAGCATCCGGCATTCCAGCCACACCAGTCATTTGCCGGTTTTGTTGTTGCTTGATGACGAGAGCGAGCACAGCGTGGCCAGCGCGTATGCAGCCGGTGCTACGGATCACTTGCTCATGCCGGCCCGCATGGGTGCGCTGCTGGCGCGTTTGCAGGTGCACTGTAGGGCGGCGCAGGTTGCAAGGGTGCAGGCGCACGTGAGCCGACAAGCGCTGTCGGCGCTCGACGCGTTTGGCCACGCCAGTCTGACCATTCGCTTGCAAGATTCCAGTTTGCTGTGGCAAACCCCCTTGGCGCAAGAGCTGTTGTGGCGCTACTTTGGCACCCGACCGCCCGTTGTGCCCGAGCCGGTGCTGCGTTGGATGAGAAACAGCTTGCACAGCAGTGCGCCCCCCACATGGCAGACGGGAGAGCCGCCGCGCTTGCACGTGGACCGAGGAGGTAGCCGCCTGTGTTTGCGTCTGCATGGCGGCTTGCACGAGGTAGGTGATCGGGCCGGTCATGAGACGGCGCAGCGCGAGGGCTGGCTGGTGGTCATGGCCGAGCAATCGATCACCGTGACGCAACAAAGTCTGAGCAAGTGTTTTGGCCTGACCGCGCGTGAGGCCGAGGTGCTGTATTGGGTGACGCAAGGCAAGACCAACCGCGACATTGGAGACATTTTGGGCTCCAGCCCGGCCACGGTCAAGAAGCACACCGAGAGGTTGTACGCCAAGCTCGGCGTGGAAACCCGAACGGCGGCGGCAGCCATGGCCCTTGGCCGCAGCGGGCGCGGGCACGCCGGCGCCCATCTCCACTGAAAAGGCGGGTTGGTCCGTGTCCCGGCCCGAATTGCATACGCCATCCGGCGTACAGACATCGGACCATGACTTTCATACGATGAAGCTTCGAGCACGGCCCATTTGCCTAGGCTTCCCATGCCGGCGCGCCGTGAATGTTGGGCTTGTAAACCGGAGTTATGAATGATGCAGCGACGCACCACCTTGAAAGCCATTTCGGCCGCAGCGGCCGCCAGCAGCGTGAGCGCCTTGGGCGCCAGTGCAGCCTTTGCCAACACCGCCGAGCCCATTCGGATCGGCGTCTTGCACAGCTTGTCGGGGACCATGGCCATTTCCGAGACGGTGCTCAAAGACACCGTGCTGATGGCGGTCGATGAAATCAACGGCCGCGGTGGGGTGCTGGGGCGCAGGTTGGAGGCGGTGGTGGTCGACCCCGCTTCCAATTGGCCCCTGTTTGCCGAGCGGGCGCGCCAACTGCTTACACAAGATCGGGTGGCGGCCGTGTTTGGCTGCTGGACATCGGTAAGCCGCAAAGCGGTGCTGCCGGTCTTTGAGGAGCTCAATGGCCTGCTGTATTACCCGGTGCAATACGAGGGCGAAGAAATGAGCCCGAATGTGTTTTATACCGGTGCAGCGCCCAACCAGCAGGCCATTCCTGCGGTGGAGTACCTTTTGAGTCCGGACGGTGGTTCTGCGCGGCGCTTTGTGCTGCTGGGCACCGACTACGTTTATCCGCGCACCACCAACCGCATCCTGCGCGCTTTTCTGCGCACGAGGGGGGTGAATGATGCCAACATCATGGAGGAATACACCCCGTTTGGGCACAGCGATTACCAGACCATTATCGCCCGCATTCGGCAGTTTGCTGGCCAAGGCGTCAAAACCGCCGTGGTCTCCACCATCAACGGTGACTCCAACGTGCCGTTTTATCGCGAGCTGGGCAATCAGGGCTTGCGTGCCACCGACGTGCCGGTGGTGGCCTTCAGCGTGGGTGAGGAGGAATTGCGCGGTGTCGATACCCGGCCGCTGGTGGGGCACTTGGCGGCATGGAATTACTTCATGAGTTTGCAAAACCCGGCCAACACCGAGTTCATCCGCAAATGGACGGCCTTTGCGCGCGCCCGCAATATCGCAGGCCATCGCGAGCGCCCGCTCACCAACGACCCAATGGAGGCCACCTACATCGGCATCAACATGTGGCGACAGGCGGTTGAGCAAGCCCGTTCGATCGAAGTCGACCGGGTGCGCGTGGCCATGCGCGGGCAAACGTTTCAGGCGCCGAGCGGTTTTCAGGTGCGCATGGACGACCGCAACCACCACCTGCACAAGCCAGTCTTCATTGGCGAAGTGCGTGCCGACGGGCAATTCAATGTGGTTTGGCGCACCCGCACCACGGTGCGGGCGCAACCTTGGAGCCCGTTTATTCCGGGCAACGACCGCCGCCCAGAAACCCCACAGCGCACACGCTGAATTGAGCCGGAATCCGCTATGCCAGCACCGTCCACACCGTTTGCATTCAGAAAGCACCTAGGTTGGTGCCTGCTGTTGCTGGGTGCGCTGTGGTCGGCCGCTGCACATGCGCTCAGCCCCGAAGACGCATGGGCATTGGCCGAGGGCGACAACGCAACGCGCATCGAAGCGCTCAACCGACTGGCGCTGTCAGACAGCCAGCGGGCACACGAGCTGATTCGGGCGCTGGCGCGTGAGGCGGTGCAGGTGCAGGGGCAGCAGGTTTTGATCGTGGACAACGGTCGCTGGATCGATGCAGCCACCGGTGCGGCGGTAGATGGCACGGGTGCAGTGGCTGTGATGCTCAACAACCGGATGCGCAACGCCCTAGAGCAAACGCTGGCTGTGCTGGATCTGTTCGACCCCGACCCCGCGCGCCAGCAAGCGGCCGCGCAGCGGCTGCGCGAAAGCCAACTCACGCGCCCCGACCCGGCGCTGGCCGCGCAGATCGAGCGCGCCTTGTTACCTCCCTATGGGCAGCGCTTGGTGGCCCCAGCGCGGCTGGCGCTGGAGCAGGCGCAAGCTGTGGTGTGGCTAGGTAGCGCCGACGCGACTCAGCGCCTGGCAGCGGCTCAGGTTCTGGCTGAATTGGCGCAACCGCTGGTGCGCAACCGCTTGGCCGAGCAACTGGAACTCGAGGCCGACCCCGCGGTGCAACAGGCCTTGCGCGATGCAGTGGCCTCGATCGACCGCACGCTCGCGCTGGCCGAGGTGGTGCGACAGGTGTTCACCGGCCTGAGCCTTGGCTCCATTTTGCTGCTGGTGGCGCTGGGTCTGGCCATCACATACGGTCTGCTGGGCGTCATCAACATGGCGCATGGCGAATTGATCATGATCGGCGCTTACGCAACCTTCATGGTGCACGTCTTGTTTCAGCAGTTTCTGCCGGGCTGGTTCGATTGGTACTTGCTCGCAGCCTTGCCCGTTGCCTTCTTGGCGGCGGCGCTGGTGGGTGCGTTGATGGAACGCGGCGTGATACGCTGGCTCTATGGGCGGCCGCTCGAAACGCTGCTGGCTACTTGGGGGATCAGCCTAATTTTGATTCAATTGGTGCGCAGCACCTTTGGCGCGCAGAACGTGGCCGTGGTGAGCCCGCAATGGATGAGCGGAGGAGTTGAAGTGATGAGCGGCCTGACGCTGCCATGGAACCGAATATTCATCATTGCATTTGCAGCGGCGGTGGTGATTGGGGTGGCGCTGTTCATCGGCCGCACCCGTATGGGCCTGTTTGTGCGTGGCGTCACGCAAAACCGGCCTATGGCGGCCTGCATGGGCGTCAACACGGCACGGGTGGATACCTTGGCCTTTGCCTTTGGTTCCGGCATTGCCGGCCTGGCGGGCGTGGCAGTCAGCCAGATTGGCAATGTGGCACCCGATTTGGGCCAGCAATACATCATCGACTCGTTCATGGTGGTGGTGCTCGGCGGGGTGGGGCAGTTGGCCGGAACCGTATACGCTGCGATGGGCTTGGGAGTGGTGAATAAGTTCATCGAAGGCTGGGCCGGTGCGGTGCTGGCCAAAATCGCTGTGTTGGTGTTGATCATCCTGATCATACAAAAGCGACCACAAGGTTTATTTGCTCTCAAAGGCCGAACGGCATAGGGCAAGCGACATGACCGATATCACCCGTTCCGATCTCTACAGCCTAACAGTGCCCTCCAAACCCCTGTTTGGGCGGGCTGGCTGGTCAGCTTTTTTGTCCGCTGCTTTGGTGGTCTGCGTGGTGGTGCCGGTGCTCAATTTGTGGGTTCCAGAAGGCCATGCGCTGCACCTGAGTGACTTCATGGTTGGGCTACTGGGGAAAATTCTTACCTATGCGATTTGCGCATTGGCCATAGGCATGATTTGGGGTCAAGCCGGCATCCTCTCGCTCGGTCACGGCCTGTTTTTTGCCCTGGGTGGTTACGTGATGGGCATGTACCTCATGCGCCAGATCGGGGCCGATGGCGTGTATGGCAGCGCCCTTCCAGATTTCATGGTTTTTTTGGGTTGGACAGAGTTTCCATGGTTTTGGGCGCTTTCGCACAGTTTTGTTGCGACGCTGTTGCTGGTCGTGCTGGTGCCGGGGGGGCTGGCTTTTTTGTTTGGCTACTTGGCTTTTCGCTCGCGCATCACAGGGGTCTATTTTTCGATCATCACCCAAGCACTGACCTTGGCTGCCATGCTGCTGTTTTTCCGTAACGAAACCGGCTTTGGTGGCAACAACGGGTTTACTGATTTTCGGCGCATTCTGGGCTTTCCACTGGCATCAGAGGAAATGCGCGTGATATTATTTGCCGTGTCTGGCATTACCTTGCTGAGCTTCGTGTTGCTCGCCCGTTGGCTGCTGCTGTCAAAATTCGGGCGCGTGCTGCACGCCATCCGCGACGCTGAAAGCCGCGTCATGTTTTGTGGCTACAACCCCTTGCACTATAAGTTGAGCATATGGGTGATTTCTGCCGCCATGTGCGGCGTCGCGGGGGCGCTCTATGTGCCGCAGGTGGGGATCATCAACCCCAGCGAAATGAGCCCTGCCAACAGCATTGAGATGGCGATTTGGGCTGCCGTCGGCGGCCGCACGAGCCTGATTGGCCCGATCGTGGGTGCCTTTGCGGTCAATGGTGCGAAAAGCGTTCTGACTGTAAGTTTTCCTGAATTTTGGCTCTTTTTCTTGGGTGCATTGTTTATTGTGGTGACGTTGTTCATGCCCAACGGGCTGTCCGGATTGGTTAAACAGACATGGAATAGGTTTCGGGGAGTTCGTGCATGACACCCGACTTGCTTGACGCTGGCACAAAGCGGATGCAGGAGTCCCAAGCGCGAGCTCAGGCCGTGGGCGGATCTGGGGGTCGAGCAACCGGTTATGCACACCCCTTGCAGGCTCGCGTGGTGGACATCAGCCACGGGCGCATTCTGTACCTCGAAGACGTCACAGTAAGCTTCGACGGATTCCGGGCGCTCAACAAACTCAATTTGGATATTGCACCCGGTGAACTGCGTTGCATCATCGGCCCCAACGGCGCGGGCAAAACCACGCTGATGGATGTGATAACCGGCAAAACCCGGCCCGACTCAGGCACCGTTTTTTTTGGCTCGACCATTGATTTGCTGCGTCACAATGAGTCTGAAATCGCCTCCCTTGGCATAGGTCGCAAATTTCAGAAGCCCACGGTATTCGAGCAACTGACGGTGTTTGAAAACCTTGAGTTGTCCTTGGCCTGCCATAAGGGGGTTTGGGCCAGCATGCGGTTCCAACTGAAGCCCGAGCAACGGGATCGCTTGGCACAGGTGCTGCACACCATCGAGCTTGGCGCACAATGCCACGCCTTCGCGGGCTCATTGAGCCATGGTCAAAAACAATGGCTTGAAATCGGAATGTTGCTGATGCAAGAGCCCAAGTTGCTGCTGCTTGACGAGCCTGTAGCCGGTATGACCGACGCCGAAACCGAACGCACGGCAGAGTTGTTGATGCAACTTAAACAGCATCACTCCTTGATCGTGGTCGAGCACGACATGGGTTTTGTGCGCTCAATCTGCTCCAAAGTAACGGTGCTTTGCGAGGGCGCACTGTTGGCTGAGGGTACGCTCGATGAAGTGCAGGCCGATGAACGCGTAATTGAAGTTTATTTGGGGCGATGAGGTCCAACGGCCATGTTGATCATTGAGCAATTGCACCAGTATTACAGTGGTGCGCATATTTTGCGCGGGGTCAGCTTGCAGGCGCGTCGGGGCGAAATCACTGTGGTGCTGGGGCGCAACGGCGTCGGCAAGACCACGTTGCTTAAGTCCCTCATGGGCTTGGTACCGATCCGCAGCGGCTCCATTGAATTCGATGGCCAATCACTGGCGAAGTGCACACCATACCAGCGCGCCCGCGCAGGCATTGGTTATGTGCCGCAGGGCCGTGAAATCTTTGCTCGGCTTACTGTGCGGGAGAACCTGCTCATGGGATTGGCAACCAAAAGCGCCAAGACTCCCATTCCGCCGGCATTGTTTGAGTTGTTTCCGGTGCTGGCTCAAATGAGTGGGCGCAGGGGGGGCGATCTGTCGGGTGGGCAGCAGCAACAATTGGCCATTGCCCGCGCCCTCGCTGCCGCGCCCGGCTTGCTGGTGCTCGACGAACCCACCGAAGGCATACAGCCCAGTGTCATCAAAGACATTGGCCGGGTGTTGCAGCATTTGGCCAAGAATGGGCTAGACGGTCAACCCATGGCGATCTTGCTGGTCGAGCAGTACTATGATTTTGCCGAGGCTCTGGCTGACCAGTTCGTGGTGATGCAGCGCGGTGAGGTGGTTGCCAAGGGCAGCGGGGAGGAAATGGGGGCGGCAAACATCAGCAAATTGGTTGCGATTTAAGGCTCCCCATGTGCTTCTGCCACCGTTCGGGTTTTCGTTGACGACGCACGCGATTCAGGTCTGCCAAATTCTGGGCTCTGCCGCTTCGGATCCCCACGCACAGGCGCGCACGCTGCGCCACGCGGCTTTGAGGGTTTGCATCACGGGCTCCACCAGTGGGCCCAGTGCCCGCACCACCAGCACCCTGTCGTGCGGGCATGTGGCGCCAGATCGGGTGGCGGTGGGGCTTTGGGCCAAGCTGTCCCGCGCGGACTGTAGCAGCGCCTCTCGGGTCTGCGACGGCCATGGGCTGCCGCTGGCCAGTACCAAGGTGCCGAGGCAACGCTGCCCCGCCAGCCCCAAGGGCGAGTCCATCAGCCGCTTGTCGAGGGCGTCGATTCGGCCCTGATCGAGCCAGTAATCTGCGATTTCGATGCGCTGTTGCAGGAAGCCGGAATCGAATGGCTGACCCGAGATAGGCAGTCCCAGCGCAGTCACTTCCCATGCCAGCAATTGGGCTTCGGGCGCAAGTTTGGCGCGCAAGGAATTGACAGCTTGGCAGCCGGGGTAGGCCAAGGTTTCCATCGGCAGCCATTCCAGTTTGGCCCCTTGTTCCAGTTCAATGTCAATCGATTGGGTGGCATCTGCCCCCAATGAGCGATAAAAGCGCGTGGCACCCGGAGTGGTCAGCAGCGCATGGCAAAACGCTTCGGCGTGGATGCGAATATCCAATCGGTCGCCGCCCACGAGCCCGCCGGGTGGATGGATCAAGACGTTATGGCATAGGCCCGGCCCTTGCGGGTAGTGGCTGTGAAATATGCGCAGCGGCCCCAGATGTTTGTGCGCCACGGTGGTGGTTTCGTGGCGGCGCTGGTAGCGCAAGTCAAGTGAGGCGTTCCACGGCATGGGGTGTGGGCTGAATGAGTGGGTTGGGTGGCGCGAGCGTTTGCGTTTGACGTTTTGGTCAAGCAATTTATGCGCCATCCTGGATTGTGTTTGCCCACATTTGCCTGCACTTCATCGCCCACCATCTTGATGGCGCGCCAGCAGCGGCCACAGCAACAACAGCAGCGCCAGCCCCAGTGCCGGCAGCACCAGCGGTTGCGCCAGCAGCACCAGCCCATCGCCGCGCGCGTGCATGAAGGCGCGGCGCAGGTTGTCCTCGAAGATCGGCCCGAGCACGACACCAAAGACGATCGGGGCCAGCGGGTAGTCGGCCTTGCGCAACACATAGCCCAGCAGACCAAAAGCGGCCAGCAGCGCGACATCGAAGGCCAGCCGGCTTTGGGCATAGACCCCAAGCACGCCCACCAGCACGATCAGCGGCGTCAGCCAGCCCAACGGCAGCGCCAGCAGCCGCACCCAGAGCCCGATCAGCGGCAGATTGAGCACCAGCAGCGCCAAGTTGGCCAGCACCATGCCCCAGATGATGGCCTCGAACAGCTCTGGCGAGCGTTCGAACATGACAGCGCCAGGGGCGATGCCGTGCAGCATGAAGGCCCCCAGCAGCACCGCCATGGCCGGGTTGCCGGGCAGCCCGAGGCCGATCAGCGGCACCAGCCCGGCTTGGGCGCTGGCGTTGTTGGCGGCCTCGGGCCCGGCCACGCCCGACAGCGCGCCGTGCCCGTACTGGGCGCGGTCACGCGCCACGCGCCGCTCCAGTGCCAAGCTCATCATCGAGGCCAGCAGCGTCTTGCCGCCCGGCAGCATACCCACCAGCGCACCCACCGCCGTGCCGCGCAGCGCCGGCGCCAGACTGGCGCGCAGTTCGCTCACGCGCGGCCAGATGCGGCCGATGGGGGCGATGCGCGTGCCGGCGCGCAGCCCGGCGTGGCTGGCCAGCACCTCGCCCAAACCAAACAGGCCCACGATCAGCGGCACGAGGCCGATGCCGTCGCGCAGTTCGGCCAGCCCGAAGTTAAAGCGCGGCGCGCCGCCGCCAAAGTCGGTGCCCACCAGCCCCAGCATCAGCCCCAGCAGCAGCATGGCCAGGGCCTTGAGGCGCTGCGGCTGGCCGATGCAGACCAGCGCCACCGCCGCCAGCAGCACCAGCGCCGCCACGTCGGCCGGGCCTAGGCCCAGCGCCAGCCGCGCCAACGCCGGCGTCAGCGCCGCCACCAGCGCCGCGGTGATGATGCCGGCCAGAAACGAGGCCAGCGCCGCCACCGCCAGCGCCACCCCGGCCTGCCCCTTGAGCGCCAGCCGGTGCCCTTCTTCGGCCGTGACCACGCCCGAGGCCTCGCCCGGCAGCTTGAGCAAAATGGCGGTGGTCGAGGAGCCATACTGGGCCCCGAAATAGACCCCGCACAACAGCACGATGGCCGCTTGCGGCTCGAGCAGAAACGAGGCCGGCAACAGCAAAGCCATGGTGGCCGCCGGCCCGATGCCGGGCAACACCCCGACCAGCGTCCCCAACCCGGCACCGAGCAGGGCCGGGCCCGCCAGCGCCCACGCCAGTTCGAGGCTCATCATGTGGCCAGCGCCGGTGGCAGCAGTTGAAACGGCACCTGCAAGCCGAGCACAAACACCAGCAGCCAGAGCAGGCTCAAGGCCGAGGCGATCAACAGCGCGTGCGGCCAGCGGTTGGCGGCGGCGCGCGCCGCCAGCAGCGCCAGCAACCAGGTGGCCAGCGCCACCCCCAGCACGGGCACCAGCAGGGCAAAGCCCAGCACCGCGGCCAGCGTCAGGGCGGCGGCGCGCGGCTGGCCAGCGTTGGGGGCCGCGGCGGCGCAGACCGCCGATTCGGTCTCAGCGGCGCCGGCTGCCGTTTCGGCCTCGGCCCAGCCGGCCCGATGGCTGCGCCAGAGCAGCAGCAGCGCCACGCCCAGCAGGGCAACGGCCAACAACCCCGGCCAGTAACCCGGCCCCATGCGCGTGAAGCTGCCCAGCGCCAGTTCGGGCCGCTGCCCGACCTGCGTCAGCACCCACAGCGCCAGCAACAGCAGCGCCCAAGCCACCGCGCGCAGGCCCCAGAGCTGGGCGGTGGGTGCCAGCTCCAAGGGGCCTAAGGGGGCCGAGGAGGTGACGGTGTCCCTACTGCTGGCCGCGTCGGCGTTGCCAGACCAAGCCCAAGCCGCAGCGCCAGCCACTGTGTGGGCCGGGCTGCAGGGGGCATCGGGTGGGGGTGCGGGCGCGGGGTTATCTGACGGCCGCATACTGATCAACAACAAGAACCATTCGCATTAGCATTATTTTATGGTCTAATGCCGTTTCCGTCAAGGCACGGACTGTGGCCGTTTGCGTCGCAGATCGCCGCCCCATCCAAAACCTATTTTTTCGGAGTTGTCTGCATGAGCACCCGCCGTACCCTACTCAAATCATCGGCCGCTGCGGCGGCCCTGATCGCTGCACCGGCCTTGGTGCGCGCCCAGAGCTTCCCCTCGCGCCCGCTGCGCCTGATCGTCGCTTCGGCGGCTGGTGGCAACGCCGACGTGGTCACGCGCCTGATGGCGCCCGAGCTCGAACAGCGCCTGGGGCAGCGCATCGTGGTCGAAAACCTCGCCGCTTCGTCGGGCATGCAGGGCACCGAGGCGGTGGCGCGCGCCGAGCCCGACGGCCACACGCTGCTGGTGGGCACCGCCTCGCAACTGGTGTTCAATCTGGCGCTGTTCGACCCCATGCCCTTTGACCTCGTGGGCAGCCTGCGCGGCGTGGCCATGATCAACAAGGTGCCGCTGGTCATGCTGGTCAACCCCAACGATCCGGCCGCCAACATGCGCGACTACATCGCCCGCCTGCGCGCTGCACCGGGGCGCTACCAGTACGGCTCGGGCCCGCGCGGCACCACCACCCACATCACCGGTCTGATGTGGGCGCGTGCGGCCGGGGTCGAAGTCCAGCACGTGCCGTATCGCGCCGGTGCCGAGGGGCTGCGCGACCTCATGGCCGGGCGCATCTCGCACCAGTTCGACGTCGCCGTGACTGCCATTCCGCACGTGCAGTCGCGGGCACTGCGCGCCTTGGCCGTGACCGGGCGCCAGCGCCTGCAGGTGCTGCCCGATGTGCCCACCGCCGCTGAGCAGGGCCTGCCGGGCTTCGAGGGCTTTACTTGGAACTCGATCGCCGCGCCGGTGGGCACGCCGCAGCCCATCGTCGAGCGTTTGAACCGCGAAATCGCCGCCGTGCTCGAAGTGCCGGCGCTGCGCGAGCGCCTGGTGGGTTGGGGCAGCGAGTTCACCGGCCCCATGAGCCCGGCGCAGGTCGATGCCTTTTACGCCGAAGACCGGCGCATCTGGGTGCCGCTGGTGCGCGAAGCCAGCCGGGCGGTTTAATCCAGATTCAAGCCCCACCCGCCAAGCGCGCAGCAAAAAGCGCGCGCTTGGCTTGGGCGGTTCAGCCTTTCAGTGGTGCCCGTTGCAGGGCAGCGCTTGGGCTGGCGGTGCGCTGGCAGTGGCGCCGCGCTCGAAGGTGACGACGTGATCCACCGCTGCCTTGATGCCGATCCACTCGCCCACGGCGTGGTCGTGGTGCGAGGGCACGTGCGTCATCACCGTCTCGCCGCTGTTCAGTTGCAGGGTGTAGAGGAACTCGGAGCCGCGAAAGGATTTGCGCACGATGCGCGCCTTCACCGGTGCGGCATCGTCGTGCAGGATGTCGTCGGCGCGCAACAGCACGTCGCACAGGCCGTCGGGGTAGGCGCTGGGCAGCGGGCATTCGGCCACGTCCTGCAGCGACCCCAAGGGGGTTTGCACCTGCACCTCGGAACCCATCTGGGCGATCTGCGCCGGGGCAAACACACCGTGGCCGATGAATTCGGCCACGAAGCGCGTGGCGGGGCGGTGGTACAGCGTGTAGGCGCGGTCCCACTGGTGCAGCTCGCCCTGATGCAAGACGCCGATCATGTCGCCGATGGCAAAGGCTTCGAGTTGGTCGTGCGTCACCAGCAGCGCGGTGGCCCCGGCGGCTTTCAAAATCCCGCGCACTTCGTGCGCCAAGCGCTCGCGCAAGTCCACATCGAGGTTGGAAAAGGGCTCGTCGAGCAACAGCAGGCGCGGGTTGGGGGCGAGCGCGCGGGCCACGGCCACGCGTTGCTGCTGGCCGCCCGAGAGCTCGTGCGGGTAGCGCCCGTGCAGCCCCTCGAGCCCGACCAGCGCCAGCACCTCTTGCACCCGCTGCAGCCGCGCCGGCTTGGGCAGATGGCGCAGCCCGAAGGCCACGTTGGCGCGCACGTCGAGGTGCGGAAACAGCGCATAATCTTGGAACACCATGCCGACGCGGCGCTGCTCGGGCGGCATATGCGTCTGGGCGTTGCTGACCACTTGCCCCCCGAGATCGACCTGCCCACCGCTGGCGCGCTCGAGCCCGGCCACGGCGCGCAGCAACGTGGTTTTGCCGCAACCCGAGGGGCCGATCAGCACCCCGATCTGGCCCGCCTTGAGACCGAAAGAAACCGAGCGCACCGCAGGCTGGGCGGTGTGGGGGTATTGAACCGAGAGTTGGGACAGGGTCAGGAACATGGTTCGTTATTCTAGACGATTGTTGTTCTCATTCAAGTAGCTTGGGCTGCTGCTGATCCACCCGCTCGTCATGCGCCGGGTCGCCACCCAATTTATACTGATCACAATATCCGCTCGCCGCTCGCCGCTCGTCCTGAACCCATGGCCAAACCCAAGCTGAAAAAAATCCCGACTGCGCAAGTGCAGCTGGGCATGTACATCGAGGGTTTTTGCGGCTCTTGGATGGATCACCCGTTTTGGCGCAGCAAGTTTGTGATCACCGACGCGCACGAGTTGCGCCTGGTGCATGAGTGCGCGATCAAGGAGGTGCTGATCGACGTCAGCCAAGGCTTGGATGTCGTGCCAGCCTCTGCCAGCAACGCCGCCGCAGAACCCTCGCTACCCGCTACCGACCCGGAGCCGCCGCCCGCTCCCGATACCCAAGCGGCCTCGATGCGCGCCGAGTATCAGCGCGCCGCCGCCATCTGCAAAGCCGCCACCGGCGCGGTGCGCCACATGTTTGCCGAGGTGCGCATGGGCCGCGCCATCGACCCAGAGGTGGCGCGCCAAGTGGCCGAGGAGATCACCGATTCGGTGTTGCGCAACGGCGGCGCCCTGATCAGTCTCGCGCGCCTGAAAACCGCCGACGGCTACACCTACATGCACTCGGTGGCGGTGTGCGCGCTGATGGTGGCGCTGGCGCGGCAGTTGGGTTTGAGCGAAGCCGAGACGCGCGCGGCGGGCTTTGCCGGCCTGATGCACGACCTAGGCAAGGCCGACGTGCCGCTGGAGGTGCTCAACAAAGCGGGCCGCCTGACCGAAGCCGAATTTGCCCAAGTGCGCCTGCACCCAGAGCACGGGCACCGGCGCTTGCTCACCGCCGGCGTCGATGACCCGATGGCGCTCGATGTCTGCCTGCACCACCACGAGCGCATCGACGGCAAGGGCTACCCGAAGCGGCTGGCGGGCGAGGCCATCAGCCGCATGGCGCGCGTGGGGGCGGTGTGCGATGTCTATGACGCCATCACCTCGAACCGGCCCTACAAAGAAGGGTGGGACCCGGCCGAATCGCTGGCCAAAATGGCGCAGTGGACCCACGGCCACCTCGATGCCGCGATTTTTCAGGCCTTTGTGCGCAGCCTCGGCATCTACCCCACGGGCTCGCTGGTGCGGCTGAGCAACGGCAAGCTGGCGGTGGTGGTGGAGCAGTCCAAGGCGTCTTTGCTCAAGCCGGTGGTTAAAACCGTGTTTTCCACCACGAGCAACGAGCGCGTGCAGTCGCAACTGCTCGACCTCTCGGCACCCGACTGCCGCTGGCAGATCGAAAAGCGCGAAAACCCCAAAGACTGGAAAATCCCCGACCTCGACGCGCTCTGGATGGACGAACTGGCGCAGCCACAGGGCGGGTAGGGAGTTTGGCCCCACCGACAGGAATCGAACCTGTATTTGCCGCTTAGGAGGCGGCCGTTCTATCCATTGAACTACGGCGGGCGGGCGCAGCGCAAGATTATCCCCGATGCCCGCCGGTGGGCGATAGGGCGCTACTTCGAGAGCACTCGCATGGCCTCTTCGAGCCCGCGCAGCGTCAGCGGGTACATGCGCTGGCCCAGAATTTGCTGGATCAGCTCGATGCTGCGCTGGTAGGGCCACAGGCCCGCCGGTTGCGGGTTGATCCAAGCGTGGCGCGGGTAGTGGTGCGCGAGGCGCTGCAACCAGTCGGCCCCGGTTTCGGCGTTGGCGTATTCGACGCTGCCGCCGGTCTGCAGGATTTCGTAGGGGCTCATGGTCGCGTCGCCGACAAAAATCAGCTTGTAGTCGCGGTGGTAGGTGTGCAGCAGGTCGAGCGTGGCGGTGCGCTCGCTGTGGCGGCGCTGGTTGTGCTTCCAGACGAAGTCATAGACGCAGTTGTGGAAGTAGTAGATTTCGAGGTGCTTGAACTCGGCTTTGGCGGCCGCAAACAGGGCCTCGACTTGGTGCACGTGTTCGTCCATGCTGCCGCCCACGTCGAGCAGCAGCAGCACCTTGACCAGGTTGTGGCGCTCGGGCACCTGGCGCAGCTCGAGCCAGCCGGCGTTGGCGGCGGTGGCCCGGATGGTGTCGGGCAAGTCGAGCTCGAGCGCGCTGCCTTGGCGCGCAAACTTGC
>Ga0207951_100449_pt1 | contig 20665 bp, 20 predicted proteins | sample Subbio12Aug_8Bad_FD_184830 | JGI IMG/M metagenome (GOLD analysis project Ga0207951, IMG submission 184830) | Serpentinite rock and fluid subsurface biosphere microbial communities from McLaughlin Reserve, California, USA - CR12Aug_8Bad (SPAdes) | ecosystem: Environmental > Terrestrial > Deep... | reverse complement strand
TTTCGGACTGATCTTTATTTTTTCTTTTATAACCGTCTGAGATAATAACGGTAGTGTGCCTAGAAGAGTTAACAGAATTAGCATAGAACTAAATCTGGCAAGACTGAATTTCGAAGGAATCCCCATAACCAACCCCAAAATTACATTGTTAAATTGAAGCTCAATTCAAAACTATTATAAATTTGATAAAAGTCAACTGATATTTTTGGAAATGACTTAATTATAACTTCCAGCCAATTGCGTGCCAGATGGATTTACAGCAAAAATCAATTAAAATATTATGCGAGCCTGAATATAATATTAGCTTGGAAGTATCTACAGGTAATTTGGTAAGACAAAACTTGTTCTGAGCGGCGTTTTATCTTATTTATTTAGTACTAACTAATTTTCTAATACACTTCCGGTATAAACGTCTGGTCTGTCATCGGCGGTCTTACATAACCTTTTGATTTTTCACGCGGCGGAAGTTCAATAGGTTCCGGAGTTAAATCTTTGTAAGGAATCATACTTAACAGGTGATGAATAACATTTAACCGTGCGCGTTCTTTATCATCCGCATTTACAACATACCACGGAGATTGTTTACTATCCGTATAGCTAAACATTTCGTCTTTAGCTCTGGAATATTCTTCCCACTTTGCACGCGATTCTAAATCCATCGGACTTAATTTCCAACGCTTTCGCGGATCATTAATTCTCTTCTGGAATCGTTTTTCCTGTTCCTTATCGCTTATCGAAAACCAGTATTTAATCAAAATTATTCCCGAGCGAATAAGGATCTTTTCAAATTCCGGACAGCTCCTAAAAAATTCTTTTACTTCTTCATCTGTGCAAAATCCCATAACGCGTTCAACACCGGCACGGTTGTACCAAGAGCGGTCGAACAAAACCATTTCCCCCGCAGAAGGTAAATTTGCAACATACCTCTGGAAATACCATTGGCTCTTTTCCTTTTCAGTAGGAACACCGAGTGCAACCAATCTAACAATGCGCGGATTACACTTATCAATAATTCTTTTAATTGTTCCCCCTTTACCCGCAGCGTCCCTTCCTTCGAACAACACAACCACTTTCAAGCCTTTGCTCTTAATCCATTCCTGGAGTTTTACTAATTCTATTTGCAGCTTTGAAAGTTCTTTCTCATAAAATTTAGTGTCGAGTTCTTCATCTTCGGAATGATTTTTTTCTTTCGGGGATTTATCGGACTTCTCTTTTTTGTGTCCCATATATATTCCGGGAATATTTTCAAAAGGAATATAGCGGTTGACCTTTTCTAATTCCATAAAAAAATTTGAACAGCATTTTAAAAATATTACTTTTTATCGTTCCAGTTTTTGAAATTATATTTCCTCATATATTTGTTCGGTTCTTCAAGCGGTTTGAATCCATACTTTTTGTATAATTCATGAGCGTCTTTTGTAGCAAGCATCCAGGATTTTACATTTTTAAGTTTCGGATGATTTAAAATCTCGTCCATCAGTATTTTTGATAAGCCCTTTCCTCGATAACCTTCTATAATAAATACATCACACAGATACGCAAATCCAATAAAGTCAGTTATTATTCTTGCATATCCAATCTGTTTTTTATTGTGATAAACACCGAAGCAGAAGGAGTTGTCAATCTGTTCTTTTACTGCACTTATCGGAATTCCTTTGGCCCAATAGGAATTAGTTAAGAATCGATGAATATCATATAAGCGTAGTTTCGATTTAACAGTACTTATTTCGATATCACCAATTTTCGTTTTGTTCATTTCCATCTCTACCAGGTTAAAAAAAATAATTCTACATCTGTAATTTAACGGGACACGATAATTCATTCCACAAATAAAAAAATGATTCAATCCAATTACTTTTTTTGTTAAGTTCCAATACCACTAATCACAAAATGGTGATCAACATGCCTTTCACACGTCGTGAAGTACTAAAAACATTAGGAATTACAACCGGTGGAATTCTTCTATCGAATTTCAAGTTTGGTGATAACACAAGAATACCACTCTCTGCTTATGATGATAATCCATTCTACAAAAAACCATCGAGTCCGGTTACTGCAATTACATGCGGAGCCGGTGCACGAGGAAATGTTTACGGAAATTATGCAGTCGAATATCCGGACGAACTTGATATTGTTGGCGTTGCCGAACCGATTTTAATCCGTAACGATCGATATGCAAAAAAACATGACATTAAAAATGAAAACCGTTTTGTTACATGGGAACATGTGTTTGAAAGTCCAAAATTTGCCGACGCTATAATTATCAGCACCCCTGATAATCTTCACTACGGACCATGTATAGCCGCCCTTGAAAAAGGTTATGATGTGCTTCTGGAAAAACCAATTTCACCATCGGAGAAGGAATGCAGATATATACTTGCATTGACAAAAAAAACTGGAAGAGTTGTAGCCGTATGCCATGTTTTAAGGTATGCACCTTACTTTATAAAACTGAGGGAGTTAATTCAAAGCGGAGCTATCGGCGAGCTGATCAGTTTTCAGCACCTTGAACCGATCGAGCATATTCACATGTCGCATTCGTATGTGCGGGGCAACTGGCACAACAGCAAAGAAACAACGCCTATCATTTTAGCTAAGAGCTGTCACGATCTTGATATTTTAAGATGGATGGTTAATAAACCTTGCGAACAGATTGTAGCAATGGCAAACCTAAAGTGGTTCAGAAAAGAGAACGCACCTGAAGGAAGCACCGATAGATGCATGAATGGATGCACTGTTGAAAGCACGTGTCCTTATTCAGCGTTGAAAATTTATTACAGAGAAAGAGGTTGGACTTATGTATTCGATTTACCGGATGATAAAGAAAAACATGGCGATGCTATTCTGGAATACTTAAGAACCACTAACTACGGGAGATGCGTTTATAAAATGGATAACGATCAGGAAGACCATTATGTAAGCTCGATGGAATTTGTTGATGGTGTTACTGCAAGTTTTTCAATGGAAGCATTTACTCCTTATGGTGGAAGACGCACGCATGTTATGGGAAGTATGGGGCATATTTACGGCGACATGAATACATTTACAATTTCTGATTTCAGAACCAAAGAATCTAAAACTTACGATGCACGGTCTATTGAAATTGAGAATTATAAAAACAGTGGACACGGCGGTGGAGACTGGCGGTTAGTTCGTGATTGGATTCAAGCAATTACACAAAACAATCCGGATCTGCTCTCGTCTACAATTGATGTTTCAATTGAAAGTCACATAATGGGATTTGCTGCAGAACAAAGTAGAAAATCTCTAAGGGTTGAAAAAGTTATCGCATAAATTCTATTATCTAACAAATATTCTATGTCAGTCTGAGCTTGCCGAAGACTGACTGTAAAAAAAATAAGGTCACACTTCGACGAGCGCAGTGTGACCGCTAAATAATACAACGACCAATAAATTTTATCTCGGTTTCTTATTTCCCGTTTGTTCAATTTCGTTGTTGATCTCTTTTACATCAACACTTGTTGAATAATCGCCGAGTAAATGTTTAGAGAAGTAATCACCCATCAGCCAGAAGAAATATTCTGTCATATCGCCAAATCCATGGCGCTGACCAGGCATAATCATAAAATCAAACCGTTTGTTAGCCTTAATAAGTGCATTAGCCATTCTAATTGTATTTCCGGGATGAACATTGTTGTCAATATCGCCGGTAACAAGAAGCAGTTTACCTTTCAGATTTTTTGCCAGTTCGGAATTCTTATCTATATCATATTCAAAAGTAATGTTTCCTTTCTTATCCATGACTTCCTTTACACCATCATGCTTCTCGCTCCACCATCTATTATATATATTGTTTTCGTGATTGCCGGCTGATGAAACCGCTACTTTGAAAAAGTCCGGATAAACAAGCATTGCCGCTGTAGACATAAATCCACCGCCAGAGTGACCATGAATACCAACTCTGTTGATATCAATAAATTTATGCCGATCGGCTAATTGTTCTGCACCATATTTTTTATCTGCCAGACCGTAATCGCGTAAGTTTCCATACCCGTAATTATGATACCACTTTGAACGGGACGGATGTCCGCCCCGGTTGCCAATTGTAACAACAACAAATCCGAATTGTGCAAGACGATCGATTCGATCCATGCTTTTACTAAAACTTTTATTTACCGATTCTGTCTGAGGACCTGGATAAACATATTCAATAAGAGGATAGGATTTTGTTGAATCGAAATCGAATGGTTTATACATAACACCGTATATATCTGTAATTCCGTCTGCCGCTTTAACAACAAATGGTTCGGGAAATTTATAACCCGCAGCAAAAAGTTGTGAAAGATCCGCTTCTTCAAGATCCAAAATCTTTTTACCCGTGTTATCGTAAAGTGTAGATTTAGGAACTGTGTTTACTCGAGAATAATTATTTATAATGTATTTATATGAGTCGTTCATACTTGCGGTATGATTGAAATTGCCCGGATTAAGCAACTTAAATCCGGTACCGTCGAAATTGACTTTATATAGATGCGTGTAATAGGGATCTTCATTTGGTTCAACCATGTTGGCAACAAAATATAGAACACGATTTTTTTCATCAATCTTTACAATATCTTCGCAGTGAAAATTTCCGGATGTAATCTGGTTTTTCAACTTTCCGTTTTTATCATAGAGATAGAAATGAGCCCATCCGTCCCGCTCGCTCCAATGAATATACTCCTCGCCGTTATTTACTAGTCCGAGTTTCCTAGATTCAACATAAGTATTCATTTCTTCAGAGATTAGAGCTTTTGATTCGCCCGTATTCACATCGGCAACACATATATCAAGACGTTTAAGGTCGCGGCTTATTCTCTCGAAGTAAAGTTTGTCGCTCGTTTTAGATAACCATACATTAGGACGGTAATCATCGTCTCTTGTATTCTCCGGTCTCGGTGCTGTAAGTATAGAAAGATTCTGATCTTTGAATTTATCGGCGTTAACTTTTGTCTGTTTATAAGTTGTGTCCGTGAGATTAATAACCAAGAGTTCTTCTATTGGAGAGTCTGCTTCGCCGGGCAATTGATATTTGTAAGTTTCTAATGTTGGGCGCGGTTCAGATAACACATTAATTACCCATAAATCCTTAACCTTCCGTGAATCGACTCTATCTAAAGCAATGTACTTGGAATCCTGTGACCAGATTACCCCGGCACCTTTCCGCTTGTTCTTATTCTTTTCTTTATCAACATTATTCTCCGGACCTCCGGTCATTTCGCCGTAAGAATAATTTTCAACACCATCTGTTGTTATTTTATGCTCAACAATTGTTGAGTCGTCCTCTTTCTTTTTAGCTTTTTCAAAATTTTCTTTATCCATCCAGTAGAGATTAAAGTTTTTGGAAAAAATTATTTTTTCACCATCCGGTGAGATATTTGCCCATCTTGGAATTTCTTTTTTCTTTTGATAGTCTTCAATCAGTTTTAATTCCTGTGTATTGATATTGAATTCGAATCCGAATATTTTTTTCTCTTTCTTGTCCTTTTGAGTTTTGGTTGAATCCTCTTCGTCCTGTGAACTGTTTACTTCGAATATGAATGCTGTTTCGTCTTTGTTGAATTGAATTTTAGTAATCGGCAAATGTTTTTCATCGTAAGGATCTTTTGTAAGGAGAGTTAATTTTCTTGCCATCTGTACGTTATCGAATAGTAATTTTTTTGTTCCCTTTGCGGGATCGACAATGTAATAATTCTTAATGGTTGGTGTTTCGAAACTGTACCAGAACTTGTCGCTCGTTTTCAACCAGTGCGGATCTACCGCTGTACTGAAAACCATCTTGTCAACTTTTTTAGGAGCGAACTTAGCTGCAAGGTCATAGTTGGCTTTTGTAACCGGCTGGTTCTGCGCACTAATTATTAGTGATGTAAACACTATTAACGAAAAGGTAAGATATAATTTTCTCATTACTACTCCAGTTTGTTAATTAAAAAGTTCTGTGCTTCTATTTTTATCAGGTAAATTTATAATTTTATTCCGAGGTAACTATTTAATAGATTATAAAAATTATTTTCTGAAGTAAAATCAATTTTTCTGTAGATACGTTCGATGTCAAGAACAATTCTATCTCTATCAGGAATATCGAGATCCTCGAAAGGAATTGAATAAAGATGAGCCAGTTGAAGCCCTCCTAAAAAACCTAATGAAGGCTTATCTACTTTCTTTATTCCAATCCGCTCAAGATATTTTTCAACAGAGAGGTCATTCATAACTTGTTGCGGGATAACCGAGATATTTTCTTATGAACGAAATCTGTCCGATGTGGTACGCTTCGTGCTCTGCAAGAAATGAAATCATGCTAATAATTTTTTTACCGCCGGGAAACTCGAACTGCTGAACGGAGTTTAACTTTCTGGAATTGATTTTGCTCAACTCCTCCACAAATATCCTGTCGACTTGCTTCCATTCTCTAAGAACTTTTTTGAGCTTAGGATATATTTTGATTTCATCAATTGTTTTAGTCCAATCGACATATTTTGCAAATGGGTTTTTAGTCGGTTTACCGATTTGCGTAAGGATAAAACATCGTGCGTCCAGGATGTGGAGAGCAATGAAGATCATCGAGTTTGTTTTTCTGTTCGGACGTTTAAGAGAATCAGCTTCTGTTACTTTAGCAAATGAATTGATTAGCAACTTCGAATTAGTCTTATAGATTAATATCAGGTGAACGATTCTGTTCTTCATCCAGCTTCTATCCCTCATTTTCCTTCTGATTTAACTTTCTAAAAGCGAATTTTACAACAAAAATTGAACCGGCCATACAGACGAAATAGACCGGACTCAGTTTGGAAAAATATTCGGTCTCTTTTAAGGTGAAATATGTAACTCCGATTGCTATTATCCAGAGAAGTGCAATAGCATAAATGGCAATACGCTGCATAACAAACCCCCTGATTTTTTGAACTACAAATGAATTCTTTTTATTAAAGATTTGTTGTTAAATTAACCAAAGAAAATTTCCATAACAAAAATAATTTGAAGGTACTAAAATGAGATTAACACGTAAAGAATTTCTTAAAACAGGAGCTTTATTTACCGGCGGACTCTTATTGCCGGGCTTCAAATTTTACAATCCTTTCCAGGAACAAGCACATAAATTCACAACTATTAGAAACAATATCGGCATTTTTACAGAGCGTGGCGGGACTATTGGCTGGTATGCTACAAATGATGCATTGGTTGTAATTGACTCACAATATCCCGAAACCGCAAAGAATCTTGTTGAAGGATTGAAACAAAAAACTCCACGCAAAATTGACGTTCTATTCAATACTCATCATCACGGAGACCATACAGCAGGAAATCTTTATTTGAAAGATTTCACTAACAAAATAGTTGCTCATGAAAATTGCAAAGCTTTGCAGGAAAAAAATTACGGTGGTAATCCGGAAAAACCTCAAGCATACCCAACTGCTACTTTTACTAATACATGGGGCGAGGATGCCGGAGATGAGAAAATAGTTGCAAGATATTTTGGTCCGGCTCATACTGGCGGGGATTCTGTCGTTCATTTCGAAAAATCGAACATAGCACACATGGGTGATCTCGTTTTTAATAAGACATTTCCATTCATCGATCCAAATGGAGGTGGTTCAATTCAACAATGGACTGTTACTCTGGAAAAGATAATTAAATATTATGATAACGATACAGCATTTATATTCGGTCATTCAATTGCAGAGGAGTTTCTCGTTGGAACAAGAAAAGATTTAACTGCTATGAAAAATTATCTTGGTGGATTAATTGATTTTGTTTCCAAAGAAATTAAGAATGGTAAATCTAAAGATGAAATTGCCGCATCTGCTTCCATACCGGGATTCGAAGAAATGAAAGAGAGATGGCAGGGTGCCCGCAAAATGAATCTTGAACGCGCTTATGATGAGTTAAGCAAAAGTTAGATTGTAATTTGCTTATGAAAAGAAGAAGGCGGACAATGCATGTCCGCATTTATTTTTTTATTTTTTTAATATTGTTTTAAGAACGGTATCCTTACTAATCGGTTTGGTGCAGAAGAACCAGTCGTAGCATTTCATATCTTCCTTCCCTTCCATTCTATCTTTTGCGGTTCCGCATGAACCGGCCGGAGGAACAATAACATCATCGCCAGGTCTCCAGTCTGCCGGAGTAGCAACAGAAAATGCATCGGCTGTTTGAAGAGCTATTACAACACGATAGAGTTCATCAAAATTTCTGCCGAGACTTAACGGATAATAAATGACAGTTCTAATAATTCCTTTCGGATCGATGACAAAAACAGCACGGACGGCTTTAGTGTTGCTTTCTCCTGGTTGTATCATTCCGTATTTCTTTGCAACTTCCATTGTAATATCCTCGATTAGAGGAAATTTAACTTCGATATTTTTCATCCCTTTGTATTCAATCTTCTCTTTAATAGTTCTTAACCAGGCGATGTGGCTATAGAGTCCGTCAACGGATAATCCTACCAGCTTGCAGTTAGCTTCATCAAATTGTTTTTCCATGTGAGCAAATGTCATAAATTCGGAAGTGCATACGGGGGTAAAATCTGCCGGATGACTGAACAGAATAACCCAGCTTCCTTTGTAATCTGCGGGAAAGTTAATTTCCCCCTGAGTCGTAACAGATTTGAACTCAGGCGCCCGATCACCTATCCTTGGCATTGATACAGTGTTTGTTTCTTCCATTTTATTTCTCCTAACAAGTTAATTGGTGATTTTTTATATATAAAGATGAAATCACTTGCGGTGTGATTCATCAACTATGCGCCTCTAAGTCCTTTCATTTTGCTTTTTAATCTGTTTGGTTTTGAATTTACCGATGATCTGGACTTTTATATCCTCAACGGTAAAATTCGGAATCTTCTTTCTTTCAAAATATTTTTCGATCATCCTGTCGAGCTCCTCATCATAATAATCTTCAATGTGCTCGCTATCCGATGAATAAAGGTGATGATGGTTATCGAGTATAGAGTCGTACCTCATAACATCTTTTTCGGTTTTGACCTTTTTTAGTATTCCCTTATCAACAAAAGTATCAAGTGTTTTATATATTGTTCCTGTTGCAATATTGGGATGATATTTTCTGATAAATGCAATTATATTATCAGCAGTCGGATGATTATTTAGTTTAGAAAGGGCATCTAAAACAGCAAGTCGCTGAGGGGTTACCTTAAGTTCTTTTTCGGTCAGTAATCCTCTAATAGATTCAGATTGCATAATAATTTATCCTAAACAAGAATTATTCCTATCAATGATAGGTTATTGTAATAATTTCTGCAAGTCCATTTTTAGGAATTAATTATACTACCAAATCGGATAGCGGCTCCCGTCCCCCAAAATTTAACTTTACTTTTATTTTTACTTTGATTAAGTTGCCATCGTTTCAAACATTTCAAAAATATAAAACGCAAATAAAAGGAAACACCACATGAAAAAAGTAGTGATAACCCACGCAAAGAGAACTCCCGTCGGCTCATTCAATGGTTCGTTAAGCAGTTTATCTGCCACACAGCTCGGAAGTATCGCTATAAAAGCTATACTCGAAGAATCTAAAATTGATCCTAATGTTGTAGACGAAGTTATTATGGGTAATATTTTAAGTGCTGGATTGGGTCAGGCACCAGCACGTCAAGCAGCTATTTACGCCGGACTACCAGAAAAAACAGAATGTCTTACAATCAATAAAATGTGCGGAAGCGGACTTAAAGCAATTATGCTTGCTCATCAAGCTATTCAGTCAGGTGATGCAGATGTTATAATAGCGGGCGGATTCGAAAGTATGAGCAACGCTCCCTATCTATTAAAAAATGCACGCGGTGGTTATAGAATGGGTCATGGTGAAATTCATGACTCTATGATAATGGATGGATTGTGGGATGTTTATAATAACGTTCACATGGGTAATTGTGCCGAAGCATGTGCAAAGGATATGAACTTCACACGTAAAGAACTCGATGACTATGCTATTATGTCTTATCAACGTGCACAGTCAGCACAAAAAGAAGGAAAGTTTAACGACGAAATAATTCCCGTTACAATTAAATCGAGAAGCGGCGATACAGTTGTTACAAAAGATGATGAGCCGGAAAAAGTAAACTTCGAAAAAATTCCTTCGCTTAAACCTCCATTCGATAAAAACGGTGTTGTCACTGCCGCAAATGCATCTAAAATAAATGACGGCGCTGCTGCTGTTTTAGTAATGAGTGAAGAGAAAGCCAAAGAGCTTGGACTAAAACCAATAGTTGAAATTGTTGCTCAAAGCTCCGCTGCTAAAGCTCCGATTCAATTTACAACTGCCCCGGCAGACGCAATCAATAAAGTTCTTGCAAAAGCCAAATTGAAAACAACCGATATAGACCTGTATGAAATTAACGAAGCATTCGCAGTGGTTTCGCTTGCTGTAAATAAACTGCTCGGACTTTCAATAGAGAATGTAAATGTTAACGGCGGTGCTATTGCAATTGGTCACCCGATCGGTGCAAGCGGTGCAAGAATTATGTCTACACTTCTTTACGAAATGAAAAGAAGAAAATCTAAATACGGTTTAGCTTCTCTATGCATCGGCGGCGGTGAAGCTTCTGCACTGATTGTAAAACTTTACGAATAAAATATTATGTCCACAGAAGATAAAATCCGTAAAGAAATGATCCAGAGATTTGGAGATGCCTACAAATCATTTGGTTTGAATAAACTGATGGGACACATTGTTGCACTCTTAATCTATTCCGGAGAACCTCTATCACTTGGCGATATTTCTAAATACCTGCACAGAAGCAAGGGACCTGTAAGCCAGATTCTAAAGCGTTTACGCGATAGGAAGCTGATACGAAAAGCATGGTCGCCTGAAAATAACCGCCAGGATTTCTACGAGATTGAGCCGGAGATTTTTGAGAATGCTTTCAGGAATAATCTCGAACTGATAAAGAATAATGTCAGAATAGCAAAACAGCTTAAATCAGTTGTGAAGAATGTAAAGTCAGGTGAAATAGTCACACTGAAACAACGCATGGATGAAATGGAATCGTTTTATGTATTGATGGAACAACATTACAGAAATTTTTTGGCGGAGTGGATTACAGCAAGGGAAAAAATTTATAAATGAAAAAGCGGTTTGGCAAAAACACTTTTTCTATTGAAAGATCGTTTTAAAATTTTCAAACGTTAAAAACATAATGGGGCATTAAAATGAAAAGACTTGAAAACAAAGTTGCAATCGTAACGGGCGGCGCTCAGGGAATTGGAAAAGCGACCGTAATTAAATTTATTGACGAAGGAGCAAATGTTGTTATTTGGGATGTTGATGATAACAAAGGAAATCAACTTGCGAATGAGCTCTCCCCCAAGGGTAAAGCGGTTTACATGAAAGTCAACGTTGCAAAATTTGATGAGGTTGAAAAAGCCGTTCAATCTGTCATTGCACAATTCGGACGGATCGATGTACTTGTTAATAATGCCGGGATCTTGCGCGATGCAACACTTGCAAAGATGACACCGGAACAATGGCAGCAGGTGATCGATGTGAATCTGACCGGCGTATTCAACTGCACAAAATGTGTTGCGCCATTCATGATTGAGAAACAATACGGACGTATTATTAACGCAACTTCAGTTGTGGGAATCTACGGAAATTTCGGTCAGACCAATTACGTTGCAACCAAATCCGGTGTTATTGGAATGACAAAAGTCTGGGCGCGAGAGCTCGGCAGAAAAGGAATTAACGTTAATGCAATCGCTCCGGGATTTATCGCTACCGAAATGGTTGCTTCGATGCCGGAGAAAATAATCAACATGATGAAAGAGAAAACACCACTGGGAAGATTAGGTACGCCGGAAGATATTGCAAACGGCTACCTCTTCCTTGCAAGCGACGAAGCATCATTCATAAATGGAACAGTATTAAGTATTGACGGCGGAGTAATTACCTGATGAGAAACAGCGTTATTATTGGCAGCGGAAGCTATGCACCCGAAAGAGTTTTACCAAATTCATATTTCAATGAATTGCTTGGTGAAGATGTTGATACATGGCTTCAAACCAATCTAACTATTAAAGAACGAAGATGGTGCAGCGAGAATCAATCGACTGCAGATCTTTGTGTTGAAGCAGCCAACAAAGCTTTAGCGAGTGCCGATGTTAAATCAGAAGATCTTAATCTAATAATTATATCAACTGATACTCCTGAATATATTTCACCTTCAACTGCTTCTGTTGTTCAATATAGAATAGGGGCTGTTAACGCCGGAACTTTTGACCTTAACACTGCATGTGCGGGATTTGTTACAGCTCTTGATACAGCAAACAAATTTATCCGTGCAGATGAAAATTATAAATACATCCTCGTCATCGGTGCATATGCGATGAGTAAATATCTCGATCTGACCGACAAGAAAACAGTTACGCTCTTTGCTGATGGTGCCGGCGCGGTCGTTTTAAAGTCCGTTGAAAACAACGAAAGCGGGCAGCTAACCAGCAGACTTTATACAGAAGGTCAATATGCAGACTGGATGGGAATTTATGCCGGCGGAACTCACATGCCGGTTAATCACAATGTTGTTGATTCAAAAGATCATCTTCTGAAATTTGTTAAAAAATTTCCGAAAGAAATTAATCCCACTACGTGGACAAAGATGATTAAAGAATCGTGTGAGAAAATTAATATTTCACCAAGTGACATTACTCATTTCTTTTTTACACAGATAAACATTAATACTATCTGGGAAACGATGGATAATCTGGGCGTTGATAGAAACAGAGCGCACACAATAATGGATAGATACGGCTACACTGGTTCGGCATGTATACCAATGGCTTTTGATGACGCGATGCAGAATAAGAAATTGAACACGGGCGAGATCGTCTGCTTTATGGGATCGGGCGGCGGACTCGCATTTGCAAATGCAATTTACAAATTGTAAAGAGGTGTAAAGTGACTGACGTTGCTTCATCCGGAATGATTACTGCTTCGTGGATTTTAATTTTGATCTATGTTGCAATAACAATGTTCTTTGTAATACGCGGAGCTTTGAAAATAAAAAGTATGAATGATTATGCTGTTGGAAGTGTTCAATTCCCTCCTTATGCAGTTGGACTTGCGCTTGCTGCATCGATGACAAGCGCCGCAACATTTATTATTAACCCGGGTTTTATTGCCTTCTACGGATGGAGCGCTTATATCTCATTTGGAATTGCTTATCCTGTTGCCGCAATGATTTCGCTTATAGTTCTTACAAAAGGATTCCGCAAGCACGGCGAGAGTGTTAAAGCATTAACAATGGCTCAATGGATGGGAACTCGTTATAAGAGTAAGGGTTACTCACTCTTCTTCGCTTTTCTATCATTACTGCTTATCACGTTTATTGTACTGATACTTGTCGGACTTACAAAAGTTTTATCTAAGTCCTTGAATGTTCCCGAGCTTTATGTGCTGATTGGTGTAGTTGTGTTTGTATTCGGATACATGATGTTCGGCGGCGCCAACTCCATGGTTTATACAAATACTGTTCAGGCAATAATTATGCTGGTAGTAGCCTTTATTCTTCTCGGTTCCGGTTACGAACATTTTAGCAATGGTGTTCATGGTTTTATTGAGAAACTTGGCAGCATCGATTCTAAACTTGTGCAATCAACTAACGAATCGAGTTTTCTTTTCAGAGACTTTTTTGAAATTATATTTACACAGATTGTTATAGGCGTTGCAATTGTATGCCAGCCGCACATAATTACAAAGTCGCTTCTGCTTAAGACAGATAAAGATGTGAACAAGTATCTTATCTATGGAACGATAACACAAATGATTTTCTTCTCGGTTGTGTTCGCCGGTTTTTATGCACGTATCGCATTCCCTGATTTAATGATCAATGATACTGCATTAAAAATGGATGGAGTTATTCCCGCCTACGTTGTTCGGGAATTTCCAGTGTTCCTCGGAATAATAGTAGTGCTTGGATTAATCTCTGCCGGAATTTCAACTCTTGAAGGATTGATTCAGTCGATATCAACCACTGCAACAACAGATATTATAAAACCGATCCTCGGGAATCTGTATCCTTCCGATCCGGCAAGGAACGAAAAATCATTTATACTAACTAATAAAATAGTAATAGTAGTTTTTGCCATTATCTCTATTCTGCTTTCATACGATCAGCTTGTTAACCCAAAACTAAGTGTTGCAATATTTGCGCAGAACGGAGTTTATGCATATTTCTCCGCCGCATTCGTTCCAATCTTCTTTGGAATGTTTTTTAAGAATGCAACTAAGATTTCTGTTTTTGCGGCATCATTCACGGCAATAGCAGTTCACTTTACATTTTATTACGGCAAGATCGGAATACCATTTACAAAAGCGACCGGTGAGAATCCCGGCGTTGCTGCTGCTATGGCAATTATAGCTTCATTAATAGTTGGATTTACTCTTTTGCTTTTTTACAAAACCAAAAAGATTAATTAGAGGATGATTCAATAATGCTTCATAATTTTCAAACTGATTGGCTGGCAAAGTGGGCATATTACACGCCGGATAAATTTTTCTTACGTGAACACAGCCGCGATCTCAGATGGTCATTTAGCGAGTTCAATACCAGAACCAATGCACTTGCGAATTATCTTACTAAAGAGCTCGGCGTTAAAATCGGGGATCGAATTGCTGTCTATTCAAAGAACAGAACCGAATATGTTCAACTCTTTCTTGCATGTGTCAAATCAGGCGCAATACTTGTCCCGCTTAACTTCAGATTAACACCAAGAGAGTTGGATATTTTAATCGGCGATGCAGAACCAAAAATATTTTTCTACGAATCGGAGTACAAAGAACAATCACAAAAGCTTCAGACATTAAAAAATATTCCGGTTCAAAAAAGCATTGAAGAGATCACAAAATTTTTATCAGACGATGCCGAAGAAATTGATTTCACCCCGCCAAGATTATTTACCGAAGATGATGTTGTAATGATCCTTTACACAGCCGGCACAACCGGATTATCAAAGGGTGTGATGATTAATCATCGTATGCTTTTCTGGAATGCGGTTAACACATGTTTACGCCTCGATATAAATTCCAACGACCACACACAAAGTTACGCTCCGTTTTTCCACACGGGTGGATGGAATGTGTTGTTCACACCTTTTCTGTTCCATGGTGCTTCACATACAATTCTTCAAAGCTTTGATGCTGAGCTGATATTGAAATTGATGGAAAAGGAAAAAACAACTCTGTTGTTTGGTGTTCCAACAATGCTTCAGATGATGAGCGATCTTCCTTATTTCAAAGAAGCTGATCTATCAAGTGTAAGATATGCGATTGTTGGCGGCGCTGCAATGCCGATTCCCCTGATAAACATCTGGCATCAGAAAGGAATACCAATTCGTCAGGGATTCGGATTAACCGAAGTAGGACCGAATTGTTTTTCGCTTCACCAGGATCATGCAATCAGCAAAAAGGGATCAATCGGATTCCCGAACTTTTATTTCGAAACGAAAATTGTTGATGATGCCGGAAAAGAAGTTGGTATTAATGAGGTTGGCGAGCTCTGGCTCCGCTCCCCCGTTGTTACACCGGGTTACTGGTGTAAGGAGAAGGAAACAAGAGAATCAATTAGTGATGGATATTTCCACACCGGTGATTTAGTCCGTAAGGATGAAGATGGATTCTTCTTCGTTGTTGACCGTAAGAAAAACATGTTCATAAGCGGCGGCGAAAATGTTTATCCCGCCGAAATTGAAAAGTATCTCTACACAAATGATGCGGTAAAAGAAGTAGCTGTAATTGGTGTACCCGATGAAAAATGGGGCGAGGTAGGAAAAGCTTATATCGTTCTTAAAGAAAATGTTACGACAACAGAAGAAGAGATAATCAACTACTGTAAAGGAAATTTAGCAAAATATAAAATACCGAAGTACGTTCAGTTCGTAAGTGAAATTCCCAAAACAGATGCAGGTAAAATTAACAAACTGAAACTTCTTGAAATACACAAACAACAAACAACCAAATAATATCCTTAAGGAGGAATTATGAAAAAGCTATTATCACTTCTACTTATGTTAACTTTTGTATTCTTCTCGGCATGCAGTGATGAAGAAGAAACACCAACTAACTCAACTCCAACTGATCCGATAGTGGGAACATGGATCTCTACCGGAAATAACGTGGCTCCATTATTAAACACAATATTTGCATCTGTAGGCGGCGTGGATACAATTTATGCTATATTTAATTCGAACAAATCCTATACTGTAAAACAGGTAAATAAGAACAGGGGTATTCTTAATTATGCGGGAACTTATACTGCTACAAAAAGCAGCGTCGGAAATATTTATACAATTAAGTTGGAGCAATCATCTCCGTCTGTTATAACTTCTGAAGGTATTTATGAAATAAATACAGGCGTAACACCCAATACAATGAAATATGAAGTAGTTCAAACATCAGGTACACAATTCGCCCCACCCACACCAGCTGCCGGATTTGGAAGCACCGCCGGCGGTACATTCGGAACTACTAATATTCAGAACTATGTAAAGAAATAATATTCTACTATCCCCACTTGATTTCAGTTATAGGTGGGGAGATATTTAATATGCTAACTATGTTTCGAGGTAAAAATGAAAAAGATTTTTTATTTGATAATTCTTTTAACAATTCCAATTAATGCACAGCATTTATGGAATTTCGACAGAGATAAGGTACCCGAACAGCCAGTGAAAGACTTCCAGGCATTTGTTTACTTTACATCTCAAGCTGTAACTTCCAACTTCTATGCAGAAAACGAATTGTTGAAAGGACAAATTGTTGGAAGATTATTCAGTGGAAATACAACTACAACAGGTTTAAACACGTTTTATTTCGAACAGCGGGCGCTCCCATTTTTTATCTACTCACCAAAACTCTTGAATGGCAAAGCATTATTACGTGCATCATTCGAGATAGACTGGACCTGGGGAGATGCTAATTACGGTGCGGGTGGAAATTTTGGTGGCGCATTCAATGCAGATCAAGTAAATATTCAGACACAGAATGTTGAGGTTGAGTTAATTCCTGCTAAAGGTTGGGCAATAAACCTTGGATTGCAAAGATTATTCGATTCTCCCTACAATCCCTATAGAACATTGGTTGGAACAATGACAAACACAGCATATAGGCTTGCATATTGGGGAAGTGATGGTGTTGGTATTTCTGTAAGGAATGATAACGACTGGTACCGATGGAAAGCCGGTTATTATCAATTATATGAAAACAATGTTCAACAGATCGATGATGTTACTTTATGGGAAGCGATAGCAGATTTTGATATTACACCTTCGTGGCGACAGGGCGTTTCTTTTTGGTATGTATATGACCGTGCAAATGGTGAAGGTGGTGTTTCTGTGCTTGGTCAGGGATTGACTAGTTTGTTAATGGATTATAACGGAACATTTCAATTTGCCTTAGGCGGTAAACCTTACAAAGCCGATATTTTGTGGTTGGGAACCTATGGCAATTACAATGCAGAATTTAATATGGGACGTTGGTCATTGAATGGATTTGCGGTTGCCAATTTCGGTCAAGTTCAAACAGAGACCGCTGGTAAATTTGATAAAGCTGCGGATATATTCGGAGTAGGTGCTAATTTAAGAGCGGGGTATAAGTACGGACAGACTGCCGATGATGTTGTAACACTTGATCTAATTCTTGCAACTGGAGACAACAATAATGTAAACGATAAAAAATACAGCGGTGTTATAACAGGTAATTCATGGGGTTCTCCCGGAGCTATTTTCATCAGCTCTGGAGCTTATTTATTATATCCGCATGGTAATGTTGTTAATCGCTACATTGCAGCTATTCCGGATTTATCAAATATGGGATATGGTCAACTTGGAGGAACAATAAATTTCAGCAAAGCATTTATACCGAACAAGCTCATTGGGAAAATTGGTGCTGCTGCTGCCTTTAGTCAATCCAAACCTACCAAAGGCGGAAATTTTATTGGTTCGGAAATTAATGCAAAGCTAAGTTATCTTCCCGCTGTTTTCATGAATGTTGAATTCCACACTGCATATTTATGGCTCGGTAACTTTTATGACAGCAAAGTTACAAACGGTAATTCTAATATTAAACCGGATAATCCCTGGACGGCATTTGTTCTTTTTAAGTGGTTAATGTTCTAATGCGAAGACAAACAAAGCGAGATGAAATATGAAAAAATATATCTATTTATTAGCAGCACTACTTATATCATTACAAGCGTGTTCTCCATACAAAAACCTATCGAAAATGGAATTCGATGAATTGAAATATCCTTTTGATGTAAAGTATCTATTACTAAATGACGGAAGAAGAATAGCATATGCAGACGAAGGATCTGGAGAGGTTATAATATTCATTCATGGATTAGGAAGTTACTCCCCGGCATGGTATAAGAATATTTCGGTTCTAAAAAATAATTTTAGATGTATCGCAATCGATTTACCCGGTTATGGTAAGTCTTCTAAAGAAGTTCACTCCGGTTCGATGGAATTTTACGGAGATGTAATTCTTGAATTGATGGATAGACTTAACATAAAACAGGCCGTTATTTCCGGTCATTCTATGGGTGGGCAAATTGGAATTGTGATGGCACTTAAATATCCGGATCGTGTGAGTAAACTGATACTGGCAGCACCAGCGGGATTTGAAGAGTTTACCGATGGTCAGAAACAATGGTTTAGAGATGTTATGACGGTTGAACTTGTAAAGTTAACATCAACTCAATCAATTAGGTCTAATCTTTATGCTAATTTTTATAATATGCCCGAAGATGCAGAATTTATGATCACGGATCGTATTGCAATGCGAGGGGCAAAGGATTTTGAGAATTACTGTTATACGGTTGTACGTTCAGTAAATGGAATGGTTGATCGACCTGTATCACATTTACTTGAAAAAATAAAACAGCCGACATTAATTTTATTCGGAGAAAATGATCAATTGATTCCCAATCCAGCTCTTAATCCAGGAAGAACGGAAGATATTGCTAATTACGGGCATACAAAAATTAGAGGAAGTAAACTTGTTATGATTTCTGAATGCGGGCATATGCTTCAGATAGAAAAACCGGAAGAGTTCACAAAAGCTGTTTTAGATTTTCTTAAATAATTCTGTACGCCCCGGCGATAAACCATATTAACAAACCCCCCTATGTTATTATGGAAAAACCGGGGCATCTTCTTCTAAACTGATAATGATTATGCAATTCCCTGAACTGAACTATAATTTCGATTACTCCATAACTCAACTTGATGAACGGATATCGGTTGCGTATTACGATACGGTCATTGGTAATAATACGCTGATTTTTATCCACGGTCTATCGAGCTACATACCCGCATGGTTAAAGCTGATACCGCTTCTTCAAAATAAACTCAGATGCATAGCGATTGATCTTCCCGGTTACGGAAAATCTTCCGAAGGTGTTCACGAAGGGACCGTCACATTTTACACGGAAGTCCTTTCATTATTCATAAGAAAACTTAAATTAGAGAATGTAACTCTCGTCGGTCATTCTATGGGGGGACAGATTTCAATCGCTTCAGCACTTCAGTTCCCTTCTCTTATAAGCAGACTTGTTTTATTAGCTCCAGCCGGATTCGAAACTTTTAGCGAAAAAGAAAAGTCGCTTATAAAAAAATATAACACCGCTCAGCTCTATTATTCTGCAAGCGAAGATGATATTCTTGCAAGCTTCCGTTCAAACTTTTTCAAGATGAATGATGATATTAAACCGATGATAGATGACAGAATTAATATGAGGAGATGGAAAAATTTCGTTGATTACTGCAATGTTGTTGTTAACTCTCTCAATGGTCTGCTCGATTATCCGGTGTATGATAAATTGAAAGAGCTCATGCAGCCATCATTGATTTTTTTCGGTAAGAACGATAAATGGATTCCGAATAAAAATCTTCATAAGAACACTACAACAGAATCAATTGCTCTCAATGGCGCGTCTCAAATTCCTAACTCAAAACTAATTTTGATTGATGAGTGCGGTCATTTTATTCCATACGAGCATCCGCATTTACTCGGCAGAGAAATAAAATCATTTATGCTTTAATCCGAGCATGTCATTCCGGGCTTGACCCGGCATCTGACCGTAACAACAATTCTATTATGAGCAGATTCTGATTTTCATCAGAATGACATTACGCTTGTCATTCTGAACCGAACGAAGTGAGGTGAAGAATCTCAATCTCGCTTTTTTCAAATAGATTCTTCGTCGTCCCGATTCGAATCGGGACTTCTCAGAATGACATTAACAGTGTCACTTATCATCATGTGAAACGGTTATAACCACATTCCCCTTCTTGTGACCTTTATCCACGTACCTGTGCGCTTCAACTATTTCCTCCATCTTATAACGTCTGTCGATTACCGTTTTAAGTTTTCCCGCATCGCAGAGATCTTTCAGTGTGTAAAGATCATTCACGTTCAATTTGATATTGCCCGATGCAGTTAGAACGTTTATGTAGACTCCCGATTGTGAGAGCGCTTTCTTCCGTTTCTTGTGTTCGATCTTTCCTACAGCATCGTAGATTAAATCGTAAGTATCACCGTTCTGTGTAAAGTCCTCTTTGGTGTAATCAATCACTTTATCCGCACCCAGAGATTTCACCAATTCGATGTTCGAGGTGCTGCATACAGCCGTTACTTCTGCGCCATAGTTCTTTGCAATCTG
>Ga0207951_100448_pt1 | contig 20686 bp, 22 predicted proteins | sample Subbio12Aug_8Bad_FD_184830 | JGI IMG/M metagenome (GOLD analysis project Ga0207951, IMG submission 184830) | Serpentinite rock and fluid subsurface biosphere microbial communities from McLaughlin Reserve, California, USA - CR12Aug_8Bad (SPAdes) | ecosystem: Environmental > Terrestrial > Deep... | reverse complement strand
GTTATGTTATTCATGGACCCTTCTCTTTGTTCTTCGCAAAAACAAAGATACTTCCTATGGATTCTTTCTGTGGGAAGTGGGTCTTTTTATTTTATCGTTTTGGACAGATGTGGAAATTATATTAAACAAGCATTTTAATAGATTTATTTTCAATTTTTGTTGTCACTGAATCAAAAATAGTAAACATCTCAATCATCTGATACCAGATGTTAAAAAGTAGTTTAATGAGCACTATTAATATTGTCACTTAAGAGAATCCTTTTAGTTTTTTTGTTATTTGCCATAACAATTTTACAAATTATTTGGAGTCTCTTCTATTTCTAAAATACAATTTCAACTAACTTTGTATATATACCAATTCTTTAAACAGTTTTATAAATTTAATCCAACTATAATTCTATTATTTTTTTTTTTATAAATTTTAGTTTTTTATAAAACCGATAAGAATGCATATCGTTGTCGACAATTGGAGTGAAAGCATTAATAACTATTTGATCTTTAATTAATAATATAATAGGATAATTTTTAATTAATGGACCAACAATAGGTAGTACATCTTTGTAAAAATAAATTGGGAATTTAGCTTGCGATACTTTTTTTATTAAAATTGCTTCCGTATAATTAATCCCAGTATAAATAGCTTGGATAGTAGTATTTATTTCTTGACTTAGAGTATCCAGAAAACTCATCTCTCTAATTTGACATGGATTGCATCCTTGATTTGACAAAAGGATTACTAGTGCAAGATTTTCATACTTTGAATAAACGATTTCTTCTGACCCGAAAGTTGAAAGTTTGAGAATTGGAAACTTAATACCCAAATAATCATAAGAGTGGATGAACGATAAATTTTCCAGTTCCAATCTTTTAATCAAACTCTCTTTATTATTTAACAAAGATTTTAAGTAGATATGATTATAAGTTAATATACCCATAAATATTATAACCATACCTAATATTAAATAGGTTGTTTTCTCTTTATTTAACATAATCTCTTAATTAATTTTAATAGAATATATAATTAGTGTTGGGTTCGGAAGCTCCCCTGAAGTATCGATACTTTCGTTTTTTGTAAAATATAATTTATTGTTATTAACTTGAAGTAATGGTGAGTTTATAATGATATCATCTTTATTAAGTCTATTTCCTTTTTTATCACAGACTACAAGTTCAAAAAGCCCCTTATCACTATTATTATGAAAAAATTGTACAATAAGGTATTTATTCGTAACAAAAAGAGAATGGGAATTTGATTTCCCCTTCATAATTTGTCCAATATTTTTAATTATCTCCGTAGGATTTGAGCTAAAATCTTTTTCAATTTTTCTAAATAACTTTGATTTAACATTAATTCTTGCAATTAATTTAAGATTTTCATCATACTTATACACTATATTGTCATAAGCGAGAAGAAAATATATATAACCGTCATTATCAACATCTAACCCACCGCCATTAAACCTGTATACAAAATTTTTATATTCAATGTCCTCCAAAGCCAGCTTACGAATGTTTACTCCTTGATTATTCATTATCGATAGATACGGTGTCAATTCATTATAAAAACCAATAATTCTATTTTTATCCAAAAAGGAAATTAAACTTGGAGCGATAAATTGTTTATCAAGTTTATTTAAACACTTTCCAACTCTGTCAAAATAAAAGCCCCATGGGATTGAGTTAAGTAATAAAATATTTCCATTTAAATCATAATTAGCTTGTAAAGGTCTCAATTTTACGCCAGGTTGGCATTCTTCAACACTTAGTTTTTTATTTACAATACCTGTACTTTTGTCAAATAAATATACAGTACTACTAATTCTATCTGTAACTAAGAAATGATTTTCATTAACATCTAGAAAACTTACTTCGCCTATAATGATTTCTGAATCTAAACGAATTTCATTTTCTTTCACAAGATATTTTCTGGTTATAACTTTATTATTTCCCATTTGACTAAAAATAAATATTATTAATAAAAAACTAATGTAATGCATTTTCACTCCCACTTTATTATTCTGAATTGTTAAAATTAATTAACCGCTCCATTTAAGGAGCGGCGTAAATTATTGTTACTATTTTAGAAATTATCTTATGGCAAATGGAAACATGTCATTTCCATATAGGAACTGCATTCATTCCCGGCATATATACAGCCAGCTTTATACATATTTACTTCGGAACAATCATTACCAGGTTGAACTGATATTTTCCAATAAAATGGTTGCTCCCTTGCAGCTTGAGTATTCGTGGAATTCAATAGTAAAATATTTACACCCATCAGTGTAATTATCACTACCCATAATATAGGTTGGAATATTCTTTTCTTCATTTTACAGCTCCTTTATTGTTATTTAATTTTTCCCCGGCGCCAGGGTTTTTTTCAAACCTTATTAACACAAATAGTGATAACAAAAGAAAAAAAATGTTTCTTATTACCATTCCAACTCCAAAACTGCTTTCAACAGCTTTTCCAAAACACCCGCAGTCGTTATCTAATCCTATTACTGTTCCGTAAACACTAAACAAAAAAAAGAACATGAACAGAATTGTTACTGCAACAAGTGTTTCTTTTACCCTTATTCTTAACAGCAGCATAACTCCAAGTGTTAGCTCTAATATTTGTAATAGAGTAGCTGCAACAATCTGAAGTTCTTCACTTACATTTATAACTGCTTTTATTGTCTCAAGCATAGGTTGGGGATCCAGTACTTTACTTAATCCGGAAAAGAGAACCACAAAGCTTATTCCGTAATAAGCAATTTGATATAAGAGCAATTTGTAGTTCTTTAAGTAACCAGTCATGTTGTATGCTATTGTAGACATAATAATTGTAAAGTATTTATTAAAAACTGGTATAAATGTACAACATGAAAACACTGAAAGTCATCAGTGTTTACACTGATTTTTCTAGGTGTCCGCACTGAATTTTCTAGGTGTGCACACTTAATTTCCTAAGTGTAGTTGTAAAATATTAAGATTAACGACTTAAAACCGTGCTTTGGTATAATTATTGTTTTTTTAAATAATTTACTTTTTAGAAGATTGTTCTTGAGTGTTTAGCTTATTCTTATAAGCCAGGATAAACTTTCGAAGTTCTTTTACATTCGGTAAATCCAGCTTTTCTTTTATGTTGTAAAGGTAAGATTCAACTGTTCTAATACCTACATACAACAGCTTACTAATTTCTTTATTGGTTTTCTGCTGCAATAATAACTGCAAGACTTCCTGCTCTTTTTGAGTTAATAGTTTATTTATTTTTTCATCTAGATTCTCATAATTCATTAATACCTGTGTTTGTTTCAAAACTCTATTTTTTTTATCCGGTCCCAAATATGCAATTATCAGATTAAGAGCGGTAAATAATAAAAGCCAGTATGGTATTGACACAGTAAAAAAATAAATGTTGGTATAGTAAAGGTAATTATAGAATATTAGCGCAACATTAGTAATTATTAAAGGGATTAAATAATAATAAAGAAATCCTTCTTTTCTAATTGAATCTACAAGTGAATGCACAAAATAAGCTGTTAAAAATGAAAAAATTATTATTAATGAAATTAAGATGGAGTTTTCATCCGTGTTTATTAATAAATAAAACAGAGGAAAAGATAAAGCGCCAATCTTACTTAATATTCTCATCCCTGGAAGAAAAGGGATTAATATTAAATGAGAGAATAAGTAATATTCTTTCCAGGGAAGATGAATTTCAAAAACTCTACCCAAAATAATTATTAAAGTGTCGATTAATAATAATATAAAAAAATAGTACCGAAGACTATGATTACTGAATCTAATCAACGGTGCTAAAGAAGAAACAATCATGATCAATACTAATATACGAGCCATATTAATTGGATTTACTTTTAGAAAATATAATGAAAAATTATAATTATTCTAATATTGATTATCTCGGTGTGTTTTTATTTACTAATACGGCAGACACCGCTAAAACTGCAGTAGCGGCAGACCAAATGTTCTCGGTCTTCATGGGGTGAAAGCCCGAATTTTCCCTGACTAATTTGATAAATGTATTTTTTAATGTGATTAAGAGTAGATGAAATCAACTGCTCAGAAGTCTTAATTTCTTTATCACGTATTGAAACCGGTTTCTTCCCGAAATCTTCAACAGAATATTTGAGAGAGTATATAATCATTTGATCGGGCGAAAACGTTTTATTGAATTTTCTTTTAAGAAGTTCAGAAGCTGCGAACAAATAAACAGGTAACTGAAGCGAAATACCTTCCTTCAATTCTCTGAATGCCGGTTTTTTACCGCTCAGTTTATAATCAACAATATTGAATGAGGAGTTATCACGCGATATATCGATCCTGTCAATTTTACCTTTCAGTTTTATTCCGTCAATTTTAATCGGTGCGTCATTACTTAATTGCGAATCCGAATTTTCATCCCTTATTGATCCGAACCTGACTTCGAAATAATTCGGGTAATACTCATTATTGTTTTCTGCTTCATATTCAATAAAGCGGTTCAGAATCGATTCCCTTTCCTTACCACCAATTCCAAATATTTTTTCCTTCTCGTAAAATGTTACGGGCGATTTGAATGCATTCTGAGAAATTTTTTCTTCAGCAATTTCCCGAATAATCTTCTTATACAAAACTAAAGAAGCTTCATCAGCTTTGTCTAATATTAAATTACGTTTCCCTAACTCAGTATAAAAACTGTAGAGAATGTTATGCAGAATATTTCCCATCTCTATCGCTTCGATATCTTCTGTAGGTTCTTCAACCGGCTGAACGTTTAAGATTCTCTCAATAAAAAATTTAAACGGACACTTAGCAAAGGTTTCCAGTTGAGAAATTGAATATTGTCTATTTGGATAGGAATTTAATTTCGCTACAGCGTTTTCACTTAGATTATAATTCGTATTTGCTAATAAAAAGCCGGTAAATGGGGATTCTAAAAACTGATTTTCCTCTCTCGACTTTTCAATATTAATAGATCTTTGAATTTCATCAGCTGTTATGTTTACCTGACCGATTAATTCTTTAGGAAGGTTATCAAACAATCCGATACCAAATCTGCCGATATCCACTTCTAATTCTTCTTTAGAAGTAACAAGGTTATCGTGTAAATCGTCATTAATTATAGTAAGATCAAAAAGTTCTGTTAGATCGGATAAAAATGTAGAAGTGACCGTCTCTCTACCCGATTCGGTTTCAGGATAACTCAGGAATAATTTTTTGTTCCAGGTTAATAGGGATTGATAGAAAAGATTTCTCTCGTCCGTTTGATGAGCAAATACTTTTTTTCTAAATGATGGTGCATGAAAAACCTCGGGAGTAAATCGGGTTGGAAGATCGCCATCGCATAATCCGCCTATAAAGAGATAGTCAAATTTAAGTCCGCGAATTTCCTCTAAAGTGGTTACCTGCACACCGTAATTCGATTTTTCCTTAACATTAAAACGGGCCCAGCTGCAAGCTGTTCTAAGCTGTTCCATAAAAAAGTGAAGATGGAATTTCTTTTCCTCACCATGTTCTTCAGTAAGTAAATCGAATACTTCATTAATAGTATCTATAAATGCAGCGAACCCGCGTGTATTTTCTTCGGTATTGATTGGTATTTGAAGAAGTTTTGAGGCAATATTGGATTTATAAATAAACTCAAACAGTTTATCAAGAAAAACCGGAATAGTAAGTTTTGTCTCGAAGGGTTTTAGTAATAATCCGATCTTATTAATTGCATCTAATGCGCTTTGATAAGAAACTATTTTAAGGTTCTTATCTTCGTCATCAATATCGGATCTGTATGCAAGGTTATCAATCGATTCAGTAAGATTTGAAATCCAGTTCTGTTTTCCGGAAACGATTTTAAGCTGCGCAGATACTTTAAGTAAATTCGAAAAATTTACTTCTCCAATTTCGATGTAACCACTTGTTAAAGCCCGGAAGATATTTTTGTAATAGAAATCATTTTCAGCAATTTCTAAAAAATTAATTACAGCGGTTACTGGATTTGAGTTTTCGAGAGATATCCGGTCCGTAAGGTTAAACGGTAATCCGTTCTTTTCAAAAATATCTCTTACAATTGAAGAGTAGTTTTTAATAAGGTTAAATACAACACATATTTTATGCGGTTCTACACCATCATCAGTAATAAGTTTTTTAATTTCCTTCGATATTTTTTCAACCTCATCTTCCCTGTTAAATGAAGGTAATACAAAGACACGGTCGCGGTAATTCATTTTTTTAATTTTCCGTCCGGAATTAAAAAGGTAATTACGGATAGTTTTATTGAAATGGTTTAATCTCACTTCGCTCTTATCAGTAATAACCTTAAATCCGGCATCGCTTAAAGAATCGAAGCATTTATCGAGATGGGAGAAGAGATAAATGTTATCCCTGTTATAATCGAAATTGATAAATAACCGGGAATCTTTTACTTGCGAAAGCTTATTTATTATCTGCTGCTCGGGTAGTGTAAACTCATCAAATCCATTTATTATAATTAAATCCACCGGGGGATACAATTTCTTAAAATTATTCTGAATCGATTCCTTACCAAGCTGATTTACTTTTTGATAAATATCCCCCAGCTCATATGCATTTAAGGTATGACACTTTATTAGATATCGTTCATAAATATCGGCTATGTCTTCCGATTTTAGTTTTTCACTTTTAGTTAGATGCTTAGCTTCATCTCTCAAATATTCAGGAGTAATTCCATGTCTTTTATATTCCGAAATAATATTTTTCAGCCGGTCGAGTGTTCCAAACGGAATTTCTTTTTTATAAAGGGAGAAATATTTCAATTTTAGTTCTGCAGCACTTTGTTTAATAAAAAGAGTTGCTGCTGCTTCGCTAAGTGGAAGAAAAGGAAGAGATTGACTAAGAATTTTAGATGATATTGTACCTAATGTTTCTACGTTTATTCCCTGTGCGGATTTATCGGGCATTAAAGAAATAATCTCTTTTTTTACATTTCTAGCCTTACGGTTTGTAGGAACAATCAATAACAACTGCTCTACATTTTTGGATTTTATCTTTTCATCAATTAATAATTCCAGGTCAACTTTGTCGATATTTATCTTTGTAAGAATCATCTGGATAATTTTTGTTTGAGAAGATTCTTATATGATGTTTTTAATTGTTTGGTCGGATCAAGATCTAAAAATTTTACAGCTTCATTAAATTCTATTTCAGATTCTTTTTTATTATTAATTACCACCGATTCCAGTTCTAAAAAATTTCCTAATCCCTTAACACTATCAAGGTGAATGCGTGTGTTCTTATACATATACAATTCTCTTTTCTTCTCAACCACAATATCAATTTTAAAAATATCCTTAAGATAACTTTCCGGATTCTCTCCGATTAATGTTAATAGATGATAATTACTCCATCTCTTCCCTTTTTCATCCCTTAAATATTTTATTAACGTATAAGTCCCGTTTTCAATTCTTAACTTCAACAGACCTTTGCGAATTTTATAATAAACATCCTTCTGATTGATGATTTTGCTGTACTTGGCTTTAGAGGATTTAATTTTTTCCAGTAAATACTTGCGGGAATTAACTTTTATTTTCAGTTCAAGATTTAGAGCCATTTAGAACCTTTTGATATTATCGATTGTTAAATTGTGCAATAATACTAAATTTATCCGGTTGATTTTTTACATATTATCAATATCTTACATATGAAGGTTAGCAAAAGGAAAATAAATATGAAAGTCTTAGCATATTTCTTTGTTTTGATATTATTAGCCGCTCCGGTTGAAGCGCAAAGGATTGGTCAATTAGCGCCCGAGAAACCGCCAGAAATTTTTCCCCCTAATAGCTGGGGTGCCGATATAATGTTCGGCGAAGGTGGATTTGGACTGGGTACTTTTTATAAATACTCGTTTAATAGAACCTTAACTGGTGTTATTGATCTTTCCATTTCCGAATCTAAAGACGAAAGAGAAATGGAGTATATTGACTACTGGGGCAATACATTTGTATTTGGTAAAGTAAATAGAATTTTTCTTATCCCGCTGAATTTTGGAATACAATACAGATTATTTGCAGATGCGCTTACTGAAAATTTACGACCCTATGTTTCTGCCGGAGCAGGACCAACATTTGTAGTAACAACACCGTATGAGAAGGATTTTTTTAGCGCATTTGGTGATGCAAAAATGCATTATGCAGCCGGTGGTTATGTAGGAATTGGTGCAAACTTTGGGGATAGTAAAAGCAATCTTTTGGGAATAAATGTCCGCTACTACTATTTCAGTTTATTTGGTGAGGGTGTAGAAAGTCTTGTTGATAACGTAAAAAAAAGTTTTGGTTCTTTTTACATTTCATTGAACTTAGGAATAATGTATTGAAACCGGAAAATTTATCTTTTTCGGGGTTCGATAAAGAGATTTTTAAATTCCTAAACGATTTGCAGAAAAATAATAAGATTGAATGGTTCCGTAATAAACGTGAAAGATATCAGAAATATTTAGTTGAGCCGGCTAAATTATTTATAACCGAATTAGCTCCCTTCCTTAATAGATTAAACCCGGCAATCCGCACCGAGCCGAAGTTTAATGAAACTATAATGCGTTTGAATAAGGATATGCGTTTCGCAAAAGGCGAACCTTACCGTACATTTTTGTTAATTCATTTTGGAAGATTTAAACTGGATAGCGAATTTTATCTTTACTTTAGTCCGGACGGTGCTGAACTCGGGATGTTTATAAATAATAGCAGCGCAGAAAATCTTTTTTTTAAGAAGAACTCCGATAAGTTTAATAAAGAAATTAAAGAAGTTTGTTCCGGGTATAATATTAACGGCAACTATAAATTATCGGACCTGGATGATGATATGAAAATAATTTCAGCTAAATTTAATGCTGAAAAAGACTTTGAGAAAATGGCCGGATTAGACTACATCTTATTGGAAAAGAGAACTCTACCGGAAAAAATACTTTATACAAATAAAATTGTAGAGGAGATGATTAAAATGATTTTGCAGCTCTATCCCCTCTACTGTTTTGCAATTTCACCCCAGCCATTAAAACTGCTTCAAAAGTTTGAAGATGATTTTGAAGAAATAGTTTAACTACTTTTTCCACTTGATAGTGCATCCAATTGTAAACGTCTCGGGCACAGAAATTTTTTTCCCTTCAATCAATTCATTTATTGCATTTCTAAGATAGGGTGATTTAACATTTTTGGGTTCCTGCCAGTTATCATCAATCTTACCGTGGAAAGCCAAATTTCTTTCACTATCAAATAAAAATATTTCGGGTGTGTGTGTTGCTCCAAATGCTTTTGCAATTTCCTGAGATTCATCAAATAAATACGGAAAGTTAAACCCTTTTAGAGAGGCGCGCTCTTTCATCTTTTCAAATGAGTCTTCAGGATAATTTTCGGTTTCATTAGAGCTGATTGCAACAATACTCAGGTGTTCATTGTAATCTCTCTGAATCTCTATTATTCTATCTTCGTAGGCTTGAACATAAGGACAATGATTACAGCTGAAAATAACAATTAATAATTTTTTGCCGGAAAAGGAATCAACAGAATATAACTTACCATCTGTTGCCGGCAAGCTGAATTGAGGACACTTTACACCTAATGTAAGTTTATCTGTAGCCATTACACCTCCTTAATTTATTTCTTTAATAATTAATAAAGACACGCTAAATTTGGAGCAATTCATTAAGAAAATCAATCAAATCCAGAAGAGGTTTATTTTGAATCAATCAATTGACTTTGTTAAAATATTCGAACACTATAACAGATATTTAGAAATAGAGTTAGATCAGGAAAGAATAACACATTCACAGTTATTGAATCTAATTAATAAATACAAGACAGAGCAAACTTTGAGCATTGAAAAAGTTGGCGAATCTATTGAGCAGAAGGATATTTTTTGTATATCAATGGGAAGTGGAAATAGAAATATTTTAGTATGGTCCCAAATGCATGGTGATGAACCCACGGCTACAGCAGCTTTATTCGATCTGCTCAATTTCTTTCGATGCAATGATGAATACGATTTTTATCGCCATTCAATCTTTAATGAGTTGAAAATACATTTTATCCCGATGCTTAATCCCGACGGATCAGATTATCATCAACGCGAGAACAAAATATCAGTTGATATAAACCGCGATTCATTAAGAAGAGAATCCCCTGAAGCTAAGTTATTGTGGGATATTTCGCGTAAAGCAAATCCCGAATTCGGGTTTAATCTTCACGATCAAAACAGTTATTATACTGCTGGAAGAGTGAATAAAAGCTCGGCAATTTCAATGTTGGCTCCTCCCTACAATTTTGAAAATACAATTAATCCCGCAAGAACTAAAAGTATGCAATTAATTGGTTCGATAAATAAAACTCTTTCTAGATACATACCCGGACATATTGCACGTTATAAGGACGATCACGAACCACGCTCTTTTGGTGATACATTTATTAGTGATGGAATTAGTTCTATCCTGATTGAATCAGGATTTATAAAAGGGGATAACAAGAAAGAAACTGTAAGAAAACTAAATTTTATAGCACTTATCGCAGCATTTAATTCACTCATTACTAATGATTTCGAACAGATGAATCAGCATGATTATTACTCAATTCCGGAGAATGAATCTCTCTTATTCGATTTACTATTAAGAAATTTGAACACCTCTGTAAACGGTAAATCTTTTAAGATTGATATCGGTATTAACAGAGAAAAAAAATTCGATAAAGAAACCAATAAGTTTTTTTACAAAAGTAAAATAACGTCCGTTGGCGATTTAGAAAATTATTTCGGAATTGAAGAGCATAACCTGGATGGATTCATAGTAAAACCGGGCTCAATATTTGATAAGGTGTTAAAATCGATCCCTTATACTGATGAAATTGAACGCATGCATAAAAATGGGTTTACAACTATCAAATTCGATCCATTTTCAATCGACTTTACATATGTAGAAAAACCAATCAATGTAGTGCCGTCATACTTAAAATATAATCCTTCCATAACTGTGGACGAATACGCAAATTTGCAGATTTTAAGTGATGACAAATTGAAATATATTGTGGTTAACGGATTTGTATGTCCGTTAGAAAATTATTCGAATTCAATATTAAATGGAATTGTAATTTCTTAATTTTAGAACAAAGAATTAATCACCTAAAATGGTTATATGGAATTAACTAAATCCTCTGCATCCAGTAGTAAATTAAAAGAACTCTATGAAGAGTTTGAGAAAGAGGCAATCCCTCATATGGATGCATTATATAACTTTGCATTAAAAATGACGGGTGATGAAGATGATGCTGACGACCTCGTCCAGGAAACTTACCTTAAAGCATTCCGTTTCTTCGATAAATTTGAAAAGGGCACTAATTGTAAAGCTTGGTTGTTTAGGATAATGAAGAACTCATTTATCAATGATTACAGAAAACAGGTTAAAGAACCGAATAAAGTTGATTATGAAGATGTTCAGAATTTTTACGAGAATATTAAATCCGATGAAGTCGAGTCCAAGCATTATGAACAGGATGTCTTTAGCAATTTACTGGATGATGAAATTTCAAAAGCAATTACAGAATTACATGAGGATTTTAGAACGGTGATTATTTTAAGTGACATAGAAGGATTTACTTACGACGAAATTGCAGACTTTGTTGATATACCGGTTGGAACAGTAAGATCCAGATTGCACCGTGCAAGAAAAATGCTCTATTCACAACTATACGATTACGCTAAAGAGAAAGGTTTTATAAACAGCGGTAGTTCAAAAAAGTAATGGAAACATTCGAAGAAATAACGTCCTTTGTTGATAATGAATTGAAAGATCATTCAATTATTTGTAGAATTAAATCGTTAATCGATGAAAATTCTGTAATTAAAACGGAATATATGAGGCAGACCAGAATTAAAGAGCTCCTCAAAAAACGATGTTGCAGAGCAATATCTCCAGATCATTTAGTAATAAATATTAAGCAGCAGCTTTTTTGTATTATTGATTCATCCGACAAAGACAATACTTCATCCCGCAACTGAAATTAAATTCCTCCAAATATATGTTTGATATAAAAATAATTTTAGTCCCAACCGATTTCAGTAAGATCTCCTATTCGGCATTTGAGTATGCAAGAGATTTAGCTGAAAGAATGGATTCCGAAATACACATTATACATGTTATGGAAAAATCCCCGCCGTTATTATCTGCTAATAAATCCGGTTTAACAGAAGAAGAAATAGTTGCCGGACTTGAGATTGAAGCAAGAAAAAAATTATCCGAGGCTGCTTCTTTTTTAAAGGAAGATTCGGGAATCCTTGTCACCGAAGTTTTTAGAACAGGAAATGATTATGAGGAAATTGTTAAATATGCTAAAGAGATTAATTCGGATATTATAATAATAGCAACTCATGGTAGAACCGGAATACTTCATACACTTATGGGTAGTGTTGCAGAAAAGGTGATACGATTCTCAAAATGCCCGGTTTTAGTGATTTCCCCAAAGGAAGAGGAATAAAGAAGTTTGACTATTTTAGGCCAATTCATTAGGTTTGGTGCGCTAATTTTTAATAACAATAAAGGTAGGTGATAATTAGTGGTAGGTATTACCGTTCAAGAGAACGAGAATATTGATAAGGCGCTTAAGCGTTTTAAGAAAAAATACGAGCGTTCCGGAATTCTTAAAGAGTTCAAGAAGAGAACTTTCTTTGTTAAACCGTCAATTGAAAAAAGAATGGATTTAATAAAGGCAAGACGGAGAGCATCGCGTGAACAAGCTTTGAAAGACAGGAAAGCTTAATCTAAAAACCCCGTTCTAACGACGGGGTTTTTTTGTGCCATTATTATTTTTATTCAAAAAATATTTCTTAAAGTGTAGAGTTATTTTATCGAAAGCATCATCTATTGTATTGCTGAAATCAAACAGCTTCATATCTTCTTTACTGATAGTACCATGTTCAATTAAAGCATCAAAATTAATTACTTCTTTCCAGTAGCTTTCATCATACATAATAACTTTCATCTTCTTGGTTATTTTTTTTGTCTGAACAAGTGTAAGTACTTCCATCAATTCATCCATTGTACCGAAGCCGCCCGGAAATACTATAAGAGCTTTTGCAAGATAAATGAACCAGAGTTTTCTCATAAAAAAGTAATGAAACTCGAATGCAAGTTCTGGATCGACATATTTGTTTACAAACTGTTCGTATGGAATACTAATATTAAGACCGATGGAATGACCACCGGCAAGTTTAGCTCCTTTATTAGCAGCTTCCATAATACCCGGACCGCCGCCGCTGCAAATAATAAAACGGTTTTTTTCCTGACTTACCGACTTAGACCAAAGTGTTAGCTTCTTGGAAAGTTTTACAGCATCCTCATAATACTTCGACATTTCAAGTTGTTTAACTGCTCTGTCAAAATTTAATTCCGCTGATCTGGAATTATCCTTTTGAGCTTTCTCAACTAACTTTAACGCGTCTTTACGGGAGATTATTCTCGCCGATCCAAAGAATACAATTGTATCAACAATATTATTTTTTTGGAATCGTGCCTTCGGTTCGTAATACTCAGATAAAATTCTAATAGTTCTCGCATCTGCTGAATTTAAGAAATCGAGATTCTTATACGCTTTTTGTACCTTAATTGATTTTGCCATTTGATCACCACCAGTTAAATAATATGGATAAGAAACAAGTCATTAATATTATAACCTCTTCCTAAGAAGAGGTTATTGAAAAAATAAACTTATTTCTGTGAAGGTTGAGTTGATTGCTGCTGAGGTAATGCCGGAGCAGTAGGAACAGCTTGTCTATCTCTTTGAATAATACTTTCTCTCTGTTCAACAGATGTTTGTCCCGGTAAGAAGAAGAGATTTATTACAATTGCCAAGACTAATAAAGCTCCGCCAAGCCACCAGGTTGCTTTACTTAAAAAGTCGGCAGTTCTTCTTGTACCAAAAACAGTTCCGAATTGCCCTGCACCGCCAAATGAACCGGCGAGTCCGCCACCTTTACTCGATTGCAATAAAACAACAATAACCAGTATAATGGAAATGATTATAGAAATAGTTATTAATAATGTGTACATAATTAACTCCAAAAAGAATGTAGCGAGGGAGGGATTCGAACCCCCGACACGTGGATTATGATTCCACTGCTCTAACCTACTGAGCTACCTCGCCATTATTAAAAATATTGCCCGATTTTCAGGAAATTTCCTAAAGTCGGGCATCAAATATAAAGAGAGCGATTTGAAACATCAAGTAATCGCTTAAACCAATTTTAAGTTACAACAGGTCTATTTCAGCTTATTTTTGATGAATTTCTGGTACTCCTCCTTAAATATCCCCTGTCCAGAATCTTTATAAGATTTTACAGGGATGCTAAGTGCCGTCAGCCGCTGATCGGTTGAATTAATTCGCGCTATCGGATCCGGATGAGTTGATAAAAATGTTGCAATACCCTGACCGCCTTTAGATATTTTTCCATCATCCCTTAATTTTTCGAAAAAGAATTTAACACTGCCCGGGTAGAAGCGTGTACTTTGCAAATACTTTATTGAGTAATCATCGCTCTCATCTTCATTAGCACGGCTGTTTGCAAGGAGAGCTAAACCGCCAAAGAGATTTGCAACTATTTCAGTTACCTGAGAAGGATTATTTCCCAATGCAATACTTAAAATTATCTGAATGCCGTATGCTTTTGAAATTCGCTGAGTTGCATGGCGTCTTTCAACATGAGCAATTTCATGACCAATTACACCGGCAAGTGCTGCTTCAGAATCGAGATACTTAAGGATTCCCGTGTATATATAAACGTAGCCGCCGGGGACTGCGAATGCATTAAGCATTGTATCGTTCTGTATTATTTCCATCTTATATGGATACACGGCGGATTTTTTAATCTCTGGTGATTTTAATACTTCCTGAAAAATATTCTTATCAATATACTCTCTAACATTTGGGTCACCTTTATAAATGGGATATTCTTTGGTGTTGTTTCTTATCTCCCGATCGAACTGTTTACCCATCGAAATTTCATCTGAATCGGAAAATATATTAATACCTGTTGAACAGGCAGTAATAATTAGGATTCCTATCAAATATTTTTTAAGTTTTTTTATTCTCATATCATCCTCCTAAAAAATTATTTTAAATCTTCGTCTAAGCAAGTAAATAAAAATTGGTGCACCAATTAGCGCAGTTATTGCTCCCACGGGTAATTCTGCCGGTGAAATTATAATTCTGGCAATTGTATCGGCAATAATCAAATATGATCCGCCGATAAAAAAAGATGCCGGGAAAATAATCCTGTTATCAGTTCCCAAAATCATACGGCAAACATGCGGAATTAATAACCCGACAAATCCAATAATTCCGCTTACCGAAACCAGTGTTCCGATCATTATACTTGTGAGAATATAAGTTAGATTTTTGATTTTAGTTGTATTAAGACCAACTTGTTTTGCAAATTCGGAACCAAGACTAATTACGTTAAATTTATCCGAGATCATAATCAGTATAAAAGCAATAATAAATGTAATTGATAACACAGGAAGCAGATTACTTTTATCGGCAAGCGACAAATTTCCGATCAACCAGAATAGTGCGGTGCGAAGCGAATCGTTTAGAAGACTCATCATAAGCAGAATAGCGGCAGAGAAAAAAGCTCCTACCATAACACCCGATAACAGAAGAACATTTGGCTCTAGCTCCCCGAATCTTTTTCCAAGCAAAAAAACAATTACCATAACGGAAACCGCACCTAAAAAAGCGAGCGCTTGAGTTCCAAGAAATGAAGCACCAATAAGAAATGAAAGCACAGCACCAAAAGTTCCGCCGCTGGAAATTCCAAGGATGTATGGCTCTGCAAGAGGATTCATTAACATTGCTTGAAAAACCGCACCGGCTAACGATAAACCTCCTCCCACTGCGAATCCGTATAGAATGCGAGGTAACCTTATCTCAAACAAAATCTGCGAAACGGTATTTGAACTATCACCAGAAAAAAGTGCTGCAAAAAATTCGGCGGGACTAATACTTACAGGACCAACCAAAAGTGATACAATTGAAACGATAATTGCAACCAATAAAAAAACAATCAGCCTGATAAAAAAACCTATTGGAGTTAGTCTTGAAGTTGTTCCCATAACAGATCCAATAGTTCATTTATTCCAAATCTATTTGCGGATGAAAAAACAAGAACAGTTCCCTTATAACCTTTTATTTTCTTGTTACGGATTTTTTCAATAGTTGATTTATCAATAAGGTCGGATTTAGAGAATCCCAAAATTTTCTTTTTCTTGCTTAATACTTTTGAATACTGGTTCAGTTCATTGATAAGCGTATCATAATCACTTTGATAATTTTCACTCGTAATATCAATCATCAACAAAAGAATTTTTGTACGTTCAATGTGACGCAAAAATTTAAGACCAAGTCCTTTACCTTGATGCGCTCCTTCAATAATTCCCGGTATATCGGCAACAATTATGCTCTTGAAATCTTTGTAACGGACAATACCAAGGTTAGGTTCGAGAGTGGTAAACGGATAATCTGCAATTTTCGGTTTGGCCTCAGATATTACAGAAATTAAAGTGGACTTACCAGCATTTGGAAATCCAACCAATCCAACATCGGCAATCAACTTGAGTTCAAGAATAACATTCAGGTCTAGTCCCGGTTTACCCGGTTCAGCATAACGCGGTGTTTGATTTGTCGGTGTAGCAAAATTACTATTTCCCTTTCCTCCCTTACCTCCTTTTGCAGCAACAAATTCTTTTCCATCAGAATTTAGATCAAAAATAATCTCTTCCGAATCGGCATCTTTTATTAATGTACCGACCGGAACTTTAATTATAATATCTTTACCCGTTTTACCATCTTTTAATGATGATCCGCCGCGTTCTCCATTCTGAGCAATATATTTTTTCTGGTACCTAAAATCGAGTAATGTATTTAAATTAGAATCGGCTTTAAAGATAATATTACCGCCGTTGCCACCATTACCCCCGGCGGGTCCGCCTTTAGGAACATACTTTTCGCGCCTGAATGCAACAGCACCTGCGCCTCCATCACCGGCTTTTACATAAATTTTTGCAAAGTCAATAAACATTAGAATTTACTTTTTGTTGAAATATTGAGAAATGATCGACTTAAATGATTCCGCTTCTTTTGAATTACTGCTAATGCTTCGATTTTTAAGAGACTGGTTAATAACTACAAACGCATCATCCAGGGATTGGCATCCGGAAATTTCGTCCAGCGTGTTTGCAAATTCTTCTATATCATAGTCAAAAATTACTTCAATAATTTTTGTCATCTCTTTATGTTCGAGTAACTCCGCAACATCCATTTTCGGGTTTGAAAGGTCATCAATTGATTTCTCTTCCAGAATTTCATTTAGATCTTCGGATTTTTCCTGGCTGCTTTGAAGAATAGCCTGAAGCATACTTTCTTCATTTTCTTTATCTTCGTCAAGGATCTGTTCGTAAACTTTATCCGGGTGTAAATCGTCTTCAATTATCTCTTCTGTTTCATCAGTCAAGTCAACCTCTTCAACAAGATCCTGTTCATTTACAAAAACATTTTCAGCCGGCTCTTCAGATTGAGGTTCTACTTTATCAGTTTTGATTTCATTATCCGGAACTTGATTAAGTGAATCCTCTGGTTCTGGTTCCAATGCATCAATTATTTCATGTCCTTCAATTTCTTCTTCATTGGTAATCGAATCCTCTTCAATAACCGGTTCAATCTCATTATTCTTATCGATTCGAATTCTTAGTTTAGTCGGTCTTAACGTTTCGTAATCTTCAATACCAGATGATTCAGGAATTTCTTCCTCTTCATCAATTGGTTTTTCTAAATTTGTATCTGTTTCACCAATAGAATCTTCCGGAAGAATTTCTTCTTCATAAATATTCTTTTTCTTATCATCATCAGGTAAAATAACTTCAGGTTCTTGAACAGGAAGAATTTCCTCCCGTATCTCTTCATCCGGCGTAACATCTCTAACAGGTTCCTGCTCAAACTTTTCCATCATTACACTATCAAGGGACTTCTGGAGATCAGCAATATTTATTTTAATTGAATTATCATCTCCAAAAACCGAATGAATTTTATTTAAATGCTTGTTAAGATTTTTCTCTTCAAGGAATTTTTCAACAGCCAGGAATGGAATTTTATTTTTCTGAATTTCCCCGATATTAAAGAAGTCTGACATTGATTTTACTGCATGGGATAAAATATTTGGAAGGTAGGTTTCAATACCAAGCTTATCAACCCTTTCCAACAGTTCAATAAATTCGCTGGAATTCATTGAGATAATTTTTTTAGAGTTAATGTAGGAAATCAAAATCTTTTTGAGATACTGATAATAATAGACATAATTGAGTATCTGTTTTATCTCCAGCGTGGTCTTATGATCTCCTTCATCAAATACAAATTTTGAAAGAGTCCATTTGGGTCGTACAAGATAATTTACCGTAAACGAAGATGCATGTAGTATCAATTTGGAAATATATTCCAGAGAAAACCGTTTAGATTTTTTTACTTCTTCACTTATCAGGTTAAAGTGGTTAGATATCTTTTCGCCTGAATAATCGAAAATGGAATTTTTGAGAAGGTTCTGCCTGTCTTCAAAAATCAGATAATCAATTTCTGCCGAGATATAATTCATAATTGCCGGGTGAACATCAATTCCATTAAGCTGTTCGAATGTGAAATAGGGACCGAGACGGTTTACCTTATTCAGATTAAAATCATATATAAATTTTATTTCACGTTCGAACATTGAGCCCTTAAATTTTATATCCGCATAATAAAGATAGCCCTATTATGCCACAAAATCACAAAGAGACTAAGCGATTATACCAAAATGACATAAAAAAATCCCGACATATTTGCCGGGATTCTTAATATTGTTCTCTTTATAAAAGCTACTTCAGTAATATCATCTTGTCGGTAAGTATCTGTTTATTGTAGTTAATCGAATAAAAATAAATTCCCGATGGTAAACTGCTTCCATCAAACGTTACTTCGTGATGACCATTGGGTTTCTTATCATTAACTAACACCGCTATTTCTTTTCCAAGCATGTCATATACTTTTATTACTACCAACCCTGATTCCGGAATGTTATACTTTATTTTTGTCGTTGGATTGAATGGGTTGGGATAGTTCCGGATTGTCAGTTCTTTTTCTTCAAAAGACAATATTGTTTGTTCTTTCGGTAACTAACTATCTCCTTTACCCAAATGTTCTCTTGCAGATATAGCTGTTCAATGTTCCGGATACTTCTTTATTACTTCATTAAATATCTCTTCTGCTCTGGAAAGTTCGTTCATATTATATTTATACATTAATCCTTGTCCGTAAAGCCATTCTACAGCTAATGGGTGAGCCGAATATTCTTTTAATAATTGTTCAGATATTTCAAGGGCTTTTTGATTCGCTCCTCTCTTAAAATACATAATAATGCTGTCCGTCATATTTATACCGGAATGAACTGCCATCAACATAGAAGCTTGATCCATTATGTGCATATAATCCTCGTGTCTGGGTTACTTCCGAAATATAATCATCTATCGTCACTGAACTTCCATAGGCATCTATATAACAATTTGAATTATTGGCTTTTACGTTATCTATTACTACACTGCTTGAATTATTTACCGATATCTTGCCATTTACTGCTACGTCTTTAAGACTTGAATAGTCTGCACCACTAAAAGTTACTGTGCCATTGATTGTTGTTGAGTTTGTCCCTGAGCCTACTATTGCTACGTTATAGTTATCGTTGGTTATATTTTCTGTGTAAGTGCCTGATGCAAGATTAATACTCCAACCAGATGAACATATATCGATTAATTGCTGTATAGAATACGATGTTGAATATATTCCTTTAATGTCATTCCCTGATTTGAGAATTGCAAGAAGACCGTTGATTGTTGCACCACTCTGAATTGTTATTGTACCGCCGGACGATATTATCGAGTAACTATTTAGATTTATTGTTGCATTGGAATTTAATGTTAACGTTATACCGTTGTTAACCGTTACATTCCCAATAAGATGAACGTTACCAGTCAAAGTTGTATTTACCACAACATTTCCACTTATGTTTACTGGCTCAGATAATGAGGCAATAGTATATGCCGTGTTATTAAGTCTTAGCTTATTGTTAGACGTATCAGCTATCCCTAAAACAGACCCACTGTAATAAGAATTAGGATCGGACCAATAGGGAATACGATTGCTAGTATTCCCATATTTTTCATCGAAAGCTGCCATAACAGTCCGCCATCTATTGTCAGGATTATTATCATTATGGTAATATCCATGCGCGTATAACGGATTGCCATCATCAAGTTTATACTGATGGCGCGCCCCTTGTAAATGGCCTATTTCATGTGTAAAAGTAATTTCATTTACGGCATAATCATATCTCACAACACAAAATGCAGTGCTATAATCTGCAGGAATAAATCTTGCCCATCCAGCATAATCTCCTGTAGAAATTAGAAGAACACAAACATCAGCATTGTATTGAGTTCGTAATGAGTGTATTCCATCCATGTATCCGTCATCTGTTTCAGTAAATCTATAACAATCTGTTTCTGTAGAGCCAGATTCTGTATAACTTACCTGCGTAGGGTAAGCCAAATTTAACGATACATTTATTCCGCTGTTATTATAAGTAGTATTGGCTTGTGCAATTGCCTGGCTTA
>Ga0207951_100447_pt1 | contig 20713 bp, 16 predicted proteins | sample Subbio12Aug_8Bad_FD_184830 | JGI IMG/M metagenome (GOLD analysis project Ga0207951, IMG submission 184830) | Serpentinite rock and fluid subsurface biosphere microbial communities from McLaughlin Reserve, California, USA - CR12Aug_8Bad (SPAdes) | ecosystem: Environmental > Terrestrial > Deep... | reverse complement strand
CGGCGCACTGCCTTCCGTGTCGCAAGTCTCGTGGGGAGAGACATCAATCAGCACACCGGGCAGGCCCTCGACATCCACCGTGCGCCGACCACGGCGAGTTCGGGTCAAGCTGCCGTGGTAGTTTCGATGGCTGCTCGCCGCCGAGCGAATGGATCGCCGTCTGCGGCGTTGGTGGCAGCAGCACGTTCAACGCCCACCGCGTCGGCATCGCCGCCGTTGACCACCGTATCGAAAGAGCATGGTTTGACTTGGCTTCTGCTCGCCACAGCGCGTTCATGGACCTGTCTCAACCACAGGAGCATTTGAAATGACGGACACCCCCAACGGCAGCATCTCGGCCCAATTGGCCGCGCTGCCATCCCTGCCCATGGCCGACCTCTGGGCGCTGTGGGATCAGCACTTCCCCCGGCGGCCCAGCCATCGCAATCGCCATTACGTCGAGTCGCGTCTGGCCTACCGCATCCAGGATCTGGCCTATGGCGCACTGCCCACCAACATCCGCAAGATGCTGGTCGAAGCAGGTGCCAAGCATTCCAAGATCAAGACCGCCGCCGGTCGCAGCGCGCAGACCTTGTTGATGCCTGGCTCCATGCTGATCCGCGAATGGGATGAACGCCAGCATCGCGTTACCGTCACCCCCGATGGCCTGTACGAACTCAACGGGCAGGTGTTCAAGAGTCTGTCGGCTGCCGCACGCCACATCACCGGCACCCGCTGGAACGGGCTGAAGTTCTTTGGCCTGCGTGATGGCAAGGGAGATGATCAATGAACGCGCCATTGCTCGCGCCGCAGATGGTGCAAAAACGGCGCTGCGCGGTGTACTGCCGCGTCTCCAGCGACGAACGGCTGGATCAGTCCTTCAACTCCATCGATGCGCAGAAGGAAGCCGGGCGCGCCTTCATCAAGAGCCAGAGCCACGAGGGCTGGATTGCCGTAGCCGATGATTACGATGATGGTGGTTTCTCTGGCGGCAATATGGAACGACCCGCACTACGCCGCCTGATGGCGGATATCCAGATGGGCAAGGTCGACATTGTGGTCGTTTACAAAATTGACAGGCTCAGTCGCTCGCTGGCCGATTTCGCACGGATGGTCGATGTGTTCGACCGCCACCGGGTCAGCTTCAGCGCCGTCACGCAGCAAATCAACTCTGCGACCTCGATGGGGCGGTTGATGCTCAACGTGCTGCTGTCGTTTGCGCAGTTCGAGCGGGAAGTGACGGGCGAGCGCATCCGCGACAAGATCGCCGCCAGCAAGGCCAAGGGGATGTGGATGGGTGGGCCGTTGCCGCTGGGGTACGTCGTGCGCGACCGACTGCTGGTGATCAATGAAACTGAGGCTGCCTTGGTGCGCCGCATCTTCGATGACTTCGTGACCGTGCGTTCGGCCACGCTGATGGCCAAGGCCTACGGCGCGCAAGGCGTGGTCACCAAGGGCGGCAAGCCCTTCACCAAGCAGACCCTCTACAAGATGCTGCACAACAGGATGTACCTGGGCGAGATCGTCCACAAGGGCCAGAGCTTCCCCGGCCAGCATCGGGCCATCGTGACGCAGGCGCAGTGGGATGCAGTCCATGCGTTGATCGCCACCGATGGCATCGAGCGTCGGCACGAAACCAACGATCGCCAGAGTGAACCGGTTCTGCTGCGTGGCCTGCTGTTCACGTCCGATGGCGAACGGCTGGTGCCCAGCTACACGGTCAAGAAGGGCAAGACCTACCGCTACTACACGCCGATCAAGCATCGACGCTTTGGCGCGTGGGCCAGCAGCCACGGGCCGTTGCCAGCGGCGCCCATCGAAGAACTGGTCACGCAGCAAATCGTGGCGGCGCTGTCGGCCCCGCACATCGTGCAATCGGTGTGGGACCGGATGCAGCACATCGGGCCTGATCTGACCGAGCCGCAGGTCGTGCTGCCGATGCGCAATCTCGCCAACCTGTGGCGGCAACTGTTCCCGGTCAAGCAGTGCCGGTTGGCGCAGTTGCTGATCGAGCGGGCTGTGATTGCGGACGGCGGCTTGGAAATCATCTGGCGCGATCAGGGCTGGCAAGAACTGGCGGGCGAGCTGATGCCCGGCACGATTGGCGCGGAATTGCAGGAATGGGAACAGCAGGAGGCGGAGGCATGAAGCCGAAAGTGCAGGCTCTGGGCGGACCCGTTGCGCGCGAGCGCCGGGATGGCGGTCGGGTGAAGATGTCCACCTTCATCCCGATCAAGATCCGCAAGCGCGGCGCCAGCAAGGTGGTGGTGCGGCCCGATGGTCAGGTCGAGGTTCCGGGCAAGGTGGCCACACAGATCGACCAACCCTTGCTGGTTGCACTGACGCGGGCTTTCTATTGGCAGCAGTTGCTCGACGACGGCGTGGTGGGCAGCGGCAGTGACATCGCCCAGCGGGAAGGCTTGCACCACTCGACGGTCAACGAGCTGCTGCGCCTGACCTTGCTGGAGCCCGCCATCATCCAGAGCATCCTGCCCGGGCAGCAGCCCAAATGCATGAGCCTGCTGTGGTTCCTGCGGAACCCGCTGCCGACCGACTGGGTGGCGCAGAGCGACGTGGTCACGGGGTTTGATGCCTGACCGGGTTACGAGCCCTCGATCACCCGTGCCACATCACCGTGGCATTCGGCGAACTTGCCCACCAGCAGCAAGTCGCCACCCTTGATGGTGCCGCTGAAATTGGTGATCGTGGTTTCGTGACGGCAGGGGCCGCGCCAGATGTTGGACAGCAGCCGCTGGCGGATGTTGGCTGGAATCGACTCCCAGCGCTGACGGGCTGGCTTGGTAAAAGTGGGCAGTGCTTCGATGGTCATGGATCAGCGTACCCAGCGACGGGCGTCCTTCAAGAGCAGTAGCAATTGCTGTTCGCGCAGCGGTGACGCGATGAACCCGAACCGGGTGTAGAACCTCGCCGCTTCTTCATCGATGGGGTGGGTCAGCATGGCACGGATGTCGGCCTGCTCGGCAATCAGCATCGTGCGGCGAATCGCGTCCTGCAGCAGGCCAAAGCCGATGCCTCGCCCCTGATCTGCTACCGAGACAGCGAGCCTCGCCAGAATCACCACTGGCAATGGGTACTGCCCCATCCCCTTGCGAATGCGCTCCGGCGCCTCCAGCGTGTCGACTTGTCCCACGGTCAGACTGAAGTAGCCCGCCACGCGGCCATCGTCCTCGGCAACGACAAAGGTCTTGGCCGAACCACTGCCCTGCGCCTGGCGGGCGTGGCGCAACAGCCAGTCATTCAACGCGGGCTTGCCGCAATCAAAACCTTCCAGCCGATGCTGCGCGGCCAGCGGCTCCGGTGCGCGCAACGTCACTTCGTGTCCCAGGGCGCCTTACGGGCAAACAGGTCGCGCAAACCCTCGTTGGCCTGTTCGGGGCGATCCAGCAGATCCATCAGGGCCTGGTACTGGCTGCCCGAGACCATGAACAACCGCTGATCGAGCAGGGTCTGCTCGGCGGCCAGGCACGCGCTGTCGAGAATGAAGTCGGTCAGCGACTTGTGGGCCACCTCGGCGGCACGGCGCAGCACCACCTCTTGTTCGGGGGTGGCACGCAGCCCAAGTCGAGCCGAACGGGCGGAAGGCGACGATGCAACAGCAGTCATGGCAGCACCTCTTGTGTTAGATCAATTGCCGCAATGTTAGTACAAACGACACACACTGTCTAGTTGTACTGGTGACCGGTGGCCTTGGTTGACGGTGAACCGGCGTGCGTAACTTGTTGATTTTGCTAGACCGCCATCTGCGCCTACCCGCAGGCCAAACGGAGAACAGAGACGGCTCTGCCCGAGAAAGTGGCCGATTTCTGGCGTTTCGGGTGATGGTCACCCGCAGCACAGGTGGCCGGAACCCCGCGTGGCGTGGGAATTTCGGGCAGAAAAAAGGACCCGGAGATTATCCGAGCCCTTCAATTTGGTGGTGGAACACGGAACTGAACCCGCGTCCGTACTCCGATCCAGATATTAACGCATAGCCTCTGAGTCCGTCGATTAGACGATTTGGCCAAATGCTTCTGGGCATAGAGCAAGTCCGTAAATCCGAGAAACTTCAAGCGCTTGCTGACCAAGTGCCAGACGTACCAGCTTGTGTGACTAAAGACCGCAACTTGGCCACTGCATCGGTGGGATCGTGGGGCAACGTGGCAAAGCCGATCTTTTTCCGGTCATCAAGGCTCCATGGGCTGTTTTCCTCGGCATGGGGAGTATCAGGTTTTGATGGGTCGAAGGGATACGCCAAGAGACCCCAGGTTTCAATTCCGACGGGTGCTTGAAAGCGTCCGAGGTAGGCAGCCATCTGGTACAGGTCGTCGCGCTGCGGCCCATTTGGTGAGCTGGCAGACGGATGGAGGGACTTGTACTTCGCATCAACCACCCCTTTGATGACGGAGCCAGAGAGCAGTATCGCGTCGGGTATCAATGTGCCCAGACCTTGGCCCGAGACATCGCTATGGAGCAGTTTCTTGGTGACAGACTTATCGCGGGTGCCGTGGGTCACCGTCAGAGGTACAGCGGCCTTCCGCAGGATGCTGAGGACGTACATCTCCCAAAGCTCGGCAACGTCGAGCAGCACACCTTTCGTTTCGCCGCTGGCATCAATATCGGCAGCAAGCCCCCTTCGGTTTGCAATCTGCCTCGATAATTCAGCGATAGACGCAAAACCTGCGGTGATCGGCGTGTAGCGAATCCGGTCCAGTTCAGCTTTCGTCGGCACGCGTGGTCGCACACCGGTGACAGCCATCAGATGGGGAAGGAGTTCCTTGGCACGCGTAGGCAGCCATTTTTCGTCCGGCACTCCGATCCACCGTCGCAGAACTACGTATGCGGCCACGATGGCATCGGACGCTGCGTGATCCAGAGATCGCTCCGAACGGACTGAAACGACCTGTCCACCGCCTGTCGCGATCAAGCGCAGTGATGCTGGGACATCAAGACGCCCCCTGACCGTCGAGCCTTTCGTCGCCACTTCGCGGCGAAGTGCGGGCAGCCCATGCCGAGCCGCCTCGACAAAGCCGTGTGCCCAAACGGACGCGAGAAGTTGGGCAATGAACGATTCGTCCTCCCGGAGTTTTCCGGGTGCGTCGGTCAGCACGACCGACGTTGCTTCAAAAAGCCAATTCCGAAGCGCGGCCAGGCCAAAACGTGGCTCAATGGTCAGGCTGTGTCCCTCGAAGGAGATTGAGCCGACGTACCGGCCAGCCCACCAAGTGCCGTCCCATGCGCAGTAGACAATGGGTTCATCCTCATCCCTCTCGCCAGAAATGGGAACGACCAGATCTGTGGCTCGGACAGTAGTTGCGAGCCTACGGAGCCAGTTGGCTTCTGCCGCTGTCGGTTGCGGAACCAGCGGTGAGCAGTCACGCGCTACAAGTCTCACTCGGCCACCGATGGTTTTAGCAGAACCTTGGACAGCCGTTCGAGCTCGACATTGCGTGCGGTTGCGTCCAGTCCAGCGAGGTACTGCTCCAGCAGTGGGCGAAGGGACAGGTTCCACACCTGCACGACGGGCTCCAGCGCTTCACCCTTCTTGCTCCAAAGGTAGTTCTGCTTGCGTGTAGGTCGAGCACCAAGGAAATTGCGCAGGAACACGACCACGTCGAGCAGGTAGGTGTGCCCAATCTCGTACTGCGAGCCAAGCAGCGGGCTGTCGTGGATCTGCCTGTTCAAAGCCGCCGCCGCTGCTGCCAATTTACGGAAGTCCGGTTCGATGCGATCCCACTCCAGACCCGATTTCAGATCTTGCCATTTGGCTTCAGCGGCACCGACCAGAGCCTCGGCGTCAAACGGACACAGTAGCCACAGGAAGCGGCGGCGCAACGCGAAGTCGATCTGCTCAATGGACTGGTCAATCAGATTCATCGTGCCAATCACGAACAGATCGTCCGGGATGCGCAACTTCATTGCTGCCCCATCGCCGTTGCGTGCAGGAAGCTCAATTGTCTGATTGCGATCCTCAAGCAACGAGAAGCATTCGCCGAGCATCCGGCTCAGATCCGTCCGGTTCATTTCATCCAGGATCAGGATGTGCGGCAGACGTTCCACACGTGGCTGTCGCTCGATGTCCTCAATCAGTTTGGGAAGGTAGCCAGCTCGATATTCCGTGCCACCGCTATTCGAAATGTGGAGTGCGCGGATGAAGTCCTCGTAGCTGTAGGCCGGATGCAGCTGTAGTCGATGCACGTTGTCGCGGATCGCGGACTCGATAGCAGATTGCGACTGGAAGTAGCGAGCCGGGCCCATTTGGCTCAGTGCCGCAGATCGAATGACCCTCTCAGCCAGCTTCTTGGCGCGGAAAGTCTTGCCAGTACCCGGAGGGCCATAGAGGACGATCTGCTTCTTGTGTTGGATGATTTCTAGCGGTGCGCCTTCAGATGCGCCCTCGCTGTCGTCGTACCAAGCCTCGACCAGGGGCGACCAGTAAAAATCTAGCTCCTGGTTGGGTAGCAGCTTTTCGAGCTCTTGCCGGATGGCCAAGATCGCCTGGTCATCGTCCTCTGATTCGGCCGTCACCAGACCCGCAAAAGCCTTGATGACTCTGCGCTTGTGATTGCCACTTGCTATGCGCTCGAAGTGCTCGGGGAACAGGAGGTGGAGAAGCATGTGCCGGAGCTGCTTCGACTCGGCATCCTCAATGCTGTCCACGATCTCTTGAAAGAGCCACGGATCGGCCGCTACCTCTGTCTGCCGATCCTGCGGCAACTTCTTCCACGCGATGGCGAGTTCGATCAGAAAGGCGATCTCGAAGGGGCGGCGGGTGTTGTAGCCCTGACCTCCACTGCCGATCCCGTTGGCGAACGCGGCGGATACAAGGTGGAACTCTGGCAGGGTGTCGCCGCCCCAGCTGAGAACCTCATTCACGACCTGCCGCTTGCGCGCACCACCAACACTGGATGGAAATAAAAAGTACACGCTCAAGATTTCTGCGGCGAGACGGGACACATCTTGTCCGGCTTTGCCGACTTGGTCTTTGAACTTGTCGATGAACGTCCGGTCGCCTTCGTCGGGGGTGGCAACGAAGGCTTTGTGGATGCGCTCCAACACGTCGGGGCGCCAAACAGATGCATCACTGAACAGTAGAGAGCCATCGCTCAGTAGGCAATTGGCGCGGAATGAGTCCGCCGCTTGGTAGATCTTGCTGGTATCGTGTTCTGAATATCTCGCCATCTATATTTCCCTCCTCAATAAGCCCAGCGGGCCACTACCGCCGATCCCCCGAACGGGGAGCCTCAGTCCAAGCAGGCTCAAGCCGCCAGCGATGATCTCGTCACTACTGATCCATCCGGGAGCTTGAGAGTCCTTGGCGATCATCATCAAACCAGAGACACAATTTTCGTGTCGACGAGTGAGCGCAGGTGTTCATCAAGCAGCCGTGCAATGCGCCCGCCAGAGATCAGCACACCAGCCTCCATGTTCTTTTCCATTGCGTGCCCGGTGAGATTCGCGCTGGTGATGAAACACATCCTGCCGTCTGCGACAGCGACTTTGGCGTGGACGCGGCCGTCGGAAAACGGATCAGCCTTGTCGTGCCAGGCATAGAGATTGGCGGCCGGAACCAGCGTCCTCATTTTGCCGATCGCGTCGAAGGTAATACTGCCGCCGTGCTCTTGGGACAACTCAAGCAGCATTGATATGGCCACACCGCGATCATTTGCCGCGTTCAGCGCCTTTACGATGGTGGACACGTCGTAGGCCACGAAGCTGGTGATGAACAGGGACTGTTCAGCAGAGTTGATGACCTGCAGAAGCGCCTGTTCTGTTCGGCGCGCCGATACGAACGGTGTTGTCGGGCCAGTCCACACGAGTTCGGTGGATTGCTCCGAAGCAGCTTTGGTGTAGACGTGGCTGGCAGCGAGAAGCATCGATGCCAGTTCGTCTGAGCCGACCTCGGTGTTTTGCCACGCGGTCGCAAGTTGCTCGACCACGGTGCTGGCCACCGGGGTTCCCACCACGCTCGGCAACGTCGACACAGCCTTGCTGGCTTCGGTTCGACGAACGCGGGCGGCAACGGCCTACCTTTTCCGGCGAAACGAGAGAGACCAAGGCTGCAATGGCATCCAAGAGCTCATCCATGTCAGAAACCCTTGAAGAAAGCAGCGTCGGCGCGTTCGAGTGTCGGTACGAGCAACGATCGATCCAGATAGCGGTTGCCACGCTCACACGAGGTCTCCGCTACCAAACTGCACGCATGGCAGGCAGCACCATGCAGGGAGCGATCCTTCTCCGGATCATGTTCCGAGCAGAGTGGATCAGAGGAGCAGATCTTCGAGCGATTCAACGCTTGCTCCAGCAAACGGCCAAGGTTCTCAGGTTTGCCGAGATCGACGAGACCGCCCAGCGTTCCGTCCGAATCGGCTGCTGCCGTGTAGATGAGGATGCCTGCCTGCGGGCTATCGCCCGATGTGTCGGCATAGATGCGTTCACGAATGCTCGCGGCGTTGTATCCACATTCCAGCGCCAACTCCCGAATCAGCAGATGAGAAAGCGTGTGCAGCATTGCATACCGAATGCCGGGGTAGCCTTCGTTCGGGTCGAGATGACGCGAGTTGCGCCATCCCTTATGACCACCACGGAGCATCTGGTCGACCTTTTTCACGCCATCCAATGCTTCCCATTTGACGAGCGCGGCTTCGTCAAACTGCACGAAGATCCCTTCGCCGTGAACCTGATTGGCTGGCACCCAGTCTGGCCTGCTGCGCGACAGGCTGGCCATCTGCGGCCGCTCATTGGGATCGCCAGACTCTTCGGGTGCTTCGACCCGGGTGAAGCCCAGCAGCGCATTCACCTCGCGCAAACGCTCGAGGAGCAAGACTCGACCGATATGGCCACCGAGTCCCGGTGGCGTGCCGACCTTCTTGCTCATGAAGTGCGGGTAGTCCGTGGGCGGGTTGGCCTCTGTCAGCACATCCCACTCGGGCCCTTTGATGTCGGCCTCTCCCACGACATCCTGCCCACCGCCGGAGCGGTGCGCCTCGATGGCCGCCCAGATCGCGGCTGCATCGTACTTATCGATTCCAGGCAACGCCCCGGTCTTCTTCAAGGTCTTCACCGTCACCGATACCTCGGCTTCGGAATCCAGATCTTCGAAAAACTCCCAGCCATCCTGGATCAACTGACTGAGCGGGTCTTTGGTCTGAGGAATCGCGAGCGCCGAGAGTGTGATGGGGAACCAGCTATTCGTGGCCCCCAGCAGAACTGCGCGAGCCTCTTCATCACATTCATTCTCGAAGTGATCCAAGTGGGGGTGACGCCCTCGGCAACCCGGCAGATTTTCTTTTCCGGCTTTTCCAAAGGCGTGCGCCATGCTTCGGGATGCCCCACAGGCATCACACTTCACCCACAGGTTTTCCGTTTGCAGCGACGCACCGCTCTCAAAGAAACGCAGCGTGCCCTTGCACGAACTGTTGCCGCCATGGACGAAGTAGTGCCAAGGAAAGTCGTCGAGGTGACCGTCGCGGCAGGCCAGCAAGAAACGTGCGGGAACGGCATCCGCATCCTTGGCCGGTTGGTCGCCTTTGGAACCACGGCAGCCTTTGTGAACGAAGCGGGTTCGCTCGGGCCTGAAGCGGTTCTCCTTGATCTCGAATAGACCGGCATCAAAGGGCGACAGCAGGCCGCACTTCACGCAACGCATCCAGCGCGGGAATGGCCGGACGGGAACGCCGATGTTGGCCTCGGCCGACCAGACGTCGACGAGTTCACTCTTCTGGAATGGCGGCATGCGCAGGTTTTCGACCTGCACCCCCAGAACCTTCCGAACGGCAGCGAGCAGTCGTGCCTCTTGAATCGGCTGGCAGCGATCCTTTTCCCATCTATCGATGCCGAGTGTCACTACGGAAAGGCTGGGCAGGTCGATCAGCGCACCGGGGCCATAAGTCCACAGCAATTGGCTTGGGCGTACTTCGCCGACTGGCGTTTTGTTGTTGATGATCATGTTCAATCCTCATCCTTCGTTGCGGGGCGAGGCTTCCAATCGTGATCGTCCGTGATATGGCTCGTGTTCATGATCAGACGCACGCCGGGCTCGACCTCTCGCATCGACATCGGCACGGTCCAGTTGTCCCAGGCTTGAATTCCTGGCGACTTGATCAATGCCACGGTCTTGTCTTTCTCGGGGCCGCGCTTCTCATACGCCAAGATCCGTCCGCCCTTGCTGACCTCTTTTGCCCATTCGTCGGCGCGCTCTTTCAGCTCGGTCTCAGCCAACTGCTTACGCGAGTTGTCTTCAGCGACATTGCCTGCGCGAGTCGCCAAAATCTTGATGGCATCCGTCATCTCGGCTTGGTTGGACATGCTCAGTTGGCCAGCGCCTTCGTTCGGACTGAAGACATCGTTCTCAAGTCGCATCAAACTCAGCATCGCGCCCGTCAAACCACGATCCATCGCGCGTGGCGAGAATGGCGTCACTGATTGCGCCTCGACGTGTTTGTAGAACGTGGCGTGGTAATGCTCGAAGGTTTCGTAATGCGACAGGTCGCGCGGTCTGGCCCACGTCAGCACCGTGCAGACCAAGCCCGGAAAGGAACGCCCGACACGACTGGTGGCCTGAATGTATTCGGCGGTTCCCTTGGGCTGCCCGTTCACTGCCATCAGGCCGAGTCGATTCACGTCGACACCCACCGACAGCATGTTGGTCGCCAGCACCACATCGATGGCGCGCGTGTCACCCTCCTGCCAGCGGGTCACGTACTTGCCGGTTGCCGTGTCGAACTCGGACTTGAACTTGACCTCCAGGTTGTCGAGGTACTTGGGAATATCCTGACTCGACACCCGCGACGTCAGCTCGCGAATGTTGCTGATGCTGCGTTGTGCCAGTGCGGGTCGCTCCACCATGCTCATCTGCACGCGGTAGGAACGTGTCTGCACATCGTCCTCTGCTAATCGCTTCATCCCGCCCAATTCACGCAGGGAGTTGAAGTAGCCGACCATGGTCATGTATGGGTCAGCGGGTTCGCCAAAGTGATCGAATAGTTCCTGCGCAGCCGTCAAAAATGCGGTGTAGACGCGGATCAACATTGCAGGGCGCGAACTGCCGGGCGAGCATACCCCGAGGTAACGCCGTCCCGGTTTTTCCTCGATCGGGCGTTGCACCGAGAAGAAGTTGTCTTCCACGTCCAGACCGTGCGGTGGAAACACCGAAACGCGACGCATGAAGACGTTGTTCACTTGCTCCTTGGCTTTGCGAACCGTGGCTGTGGAGGCGATGATCTTCGGCTTGACCGTTTTGCCATCGAGCGTCCAGCCGCACAGTTCATCGACGGCGGTCTCGTACAGACCAACCATGGTGCCCAGCGGCCCACTGATCAGGTGGAACTCATCCTGAATGATCAGGTCGGGTGGGCGAATCGGGTTGATGGCCTTCACCTTGGAGGAAGGAAAGCCCTTGCCCGCTTGGTGATTGCCATTGCAATCGGCACCTTGCCAAAGCAGGCCGTGGCGCTCGCATTCCTGCCCCACGCGACCAAACAGCGTGCGTACCTGACCACGCCACGCCATCATGGCGAACTTGTCCACGGTGGCGATCATCATGGTGGGTGGGCGGTGGTAGATCTCTTCGTCCACGACCAGCACCGGAATCCCCGGGTGCGGCTGCTTGCTGGACTTGCCCTTGGAAAAGTCGCAGCGGCCCTTTTTGTCGCCACAGTAGACGAAGGTTCGGCCAGAGCCTTTGTCGACCTCCACGTCGCGCCCTGGGGCCACTTCCGAGCCGCACCACGGGCAACTGGTGAGTTGCGCGGGGGATGCCGCTCCGGCGTTGTATTTGCCGGGGTTGCGCACATCCTCGATGGCTCGGTGACTGTCCTCGGTCGTCCCCGGCGTCACCTTGTTGCCTACCCAGAGGCCGATGGTGAAAGGTTCCGTGCCGAGGGATTTGTCGCCTTTGTCCAGTGCTTCGCGCCGCAGCATTTCCATGGCGCAAATCAATGCCGTGGCGCGCTGGAATTGCTGAAGCGTCAGCAAGCGCAGCGTGTATCGCATGATCACAGCCAAGCCGCGTGAACTGTCGTACCCGCCGAGATTGCCCTGCATGCGCCGAATGGCCATGGTAAAAGCCGCAACGCCCAAGTAGGCCTCGGTCTTGCCGCCGCCGGTGGGGAACCACAAGAGATCGGCATAGGCCTCGACGGGCTGGACGCGATCCGGATGACTCGGGTCTGCCAGCGACGGAATCGAGAGCAGCAGAAACGCCAACTGGAATGGACGCCAGCTGCGATTCTTCAGCACATCGAACTTGTCGAGGGTGACCTCCTCGCCCCGGCGCATGGCCAGCGCGTATTGGCTGCGCACGCGTTGCGTGGCCATCGCCCGGTTGGCAAAGCGAAAGGCCGCCAGCGCTTTTTCATCGGCTTTCAGCGTGTCGATACCCTGCTGCAGGCGTGTGTGGATCTCCTGGCAACGATCCATCGCTTGTTGCGACTGGGGGTCGTAGCCGGTCACTTCAGCACCGACACGGGTGCGTTGTTCATCGATCCATGCGGCGTAGTCCTTGGTCAGCATGCTCAAGGCATCTACCAGCGGGGCGATGTCCAAAGTCGCCAGTCGCTGCATATCCAGCAGTCCGCTGCTGACCATTTGGCGCATCGCCGGGCGATCGGATGGATCGAGGCCGGGCGTCTCCGTCACCTGCACCTCGTACTGCGGCATGACCGTGGTGCGCACCTCGGTGGCCAGCGTCACGTCGTCGGCAACTTGAGCATGGACGCTGACGCCATGGCCCACGGCGAATTCGACGCGGTTGCGGTAGATCATCTCCAGCGCTTCGCGCTCCGGGGCCATACCGTCGGCGTCCAGTACCGGCCTGCGCCGGAAGATGGCGCGCTTGGTGGCATCCTTCTCCGAACGAACGATCAATTCCGGCTGGAACACCCACGCCGTGTCGCGGTTGGTGTCAGGCTCTTCCTGTGCATTCACCAGGAACAAGGTGACCAGCCGATCGCCATTGGCATTTTTAGCCCGGATGGAGCCCTGCACGCGCACTTCGGGAAACTCGTTGTCGGGAGCCTGATGTGGAATCACGCCTTCGGTCAGCGGCAGCACGATCTTGCCGCCACAAGGAATGCGCTGCCACACCTTGGCCTTGGTCTGCACTTCGGCACCGGTTTCCTTATTCTTGCGGGTGCGGAATATCTCGTGCTCGTCGCTGCGCTCATACCGGCCCCAGCGCGCTTCGATCTCGATCCGGTCGGTATCACCATCCACACAGAAGGTCATGCCGAGGCTGCTGGGCACCAGCGACTGGTTGCTGGCGGCATCGATCTCGTCAGCCGAATCCGATTCCGGCTCCACACGCCCGGTGGCCGTTCCAAACTCCGCACCGGGCTCGTGCCGTCCGGGAGCCTTGGCCTCCGTGGGCGGCTCAAAGTCGTCATTGGCCAGTGGCCCGTCCAACCCCTCGATGCCGCCCTGTGCGGCCTCACGCGGGGCCAGTTTGCCAACCAGGTAGCGATCCCGCACACCCATGTCGACGATGCGTTCACGCGGGCCGCCAGCGGGGCCGAGCAGATCGTCCATCACGGCCAGTTGCAGCAGCTCGCGGATATAGGCCTGATCCTCAATGGTCGGCACTTCGGCAATGGTCTTGTGCAATGCCTTCGGGAGTGACTCCAGAAAGCCCGTCCATTGAATTCGGCCAACGCTGCCGGACGAAGGCGGGGTGAGCGACGTAAGGCCAATCGGAACCGCCGGATCGACCAACAGCATGCGGTCGAAGTAGATCGTGGTGGTCTCCAGATCAGAACGAACCCGCAGTACCCGTCCTACCCGCGTGATGTGTCCAGTGGTGTTCAGAATCAACACCCAATCGTCATCGGCGATGGCTTGATACAGCGAACGCTCGCCTTTCAGCTGCAACGTATAGGGCGCAAGCGTGAGATCGGCAGCAAGGCCATGATCAATGGCGATCCAAGCGTTCGGATTTCTGTTCTGTATCAAGTCCATCATCACTCCACCCAAAAGTCTGTTTTTTATGCCGTGGCAGTATTCGCATTTACGGCATGCAAATAACTTCTGGTCGACAAATAGTCTGAGACGCCATCCAGTACCGCTTTGATGAATATTTTGATTTCATCAAAAATCGCAACAAGCTCATCTACGGAGGTGTCTTGACCGCAATCCTCAAATGAAATGCCGCCATGAGCCAATTCATTTCGTTTTGTCTTGACGTTGAGAAGCCTGACACCATCGCGCGAAGCTGCTTTGTCATGATCGGCGAGCTGAAATCCGTACTCTTTCGCCTTGTCCTTGATCAGGCGGCCATCCAGATTGCCGGAAAACAGGTCTTTTTTATCAAAGCCAAGCCAGATCAGCGCGCTGGATATCGGGATGGCCGCATCAAGCAATTCAGATGGCGTATCTGACGACACCGCTTTGCGAAGACCCTTGATGGCAATTTTTCTTACATCCTCTTTGAGCTCATCAAAGCCGACTTGCTCATCCGCGATGTGTTGATGTATGGCATCTATCGCATTTGTCATCGTCGCTTCCACCAAGTTGTACAGCATCAAATAGGCGGAAGCTCTCAGCGTCTTCTCGAGGTCTCTGCCGACAACATAAGTGTTCGAGTTCGCCACCTCAGATGGCTCGCCGCCGTACAACCTCGAATCCCGGTTGTCTCTCATGAACTGCAGCATTTCGAAGAAACGCTCTATCTCACGGCAGCGAGAGTTGTATGTCTCCTCTGCGCCAACCATTGCTGGAATTGATGTGGTCATACCGTTGGCTCGACCCCATTTGCCCATTCGATATCTCGGCCAAGCAAGCTATCTCTGACAAAATTAATTCGATTGATTACCCGAGGGCGCGAATTGCTTGCGTCGGATCGGGTCAAATAGCGGAACATTTCGCTATCGAGCCAATCCATGTTGCCGGGCTGAATGTTCGGATTTTCAGCGAGGGCAAGTGCAACGCCAATGGCGATCGCCTCAAACCTTATGCGAGGCACCGACGAATTATTTGCATTCTTGCGGAAATGATAGGGGAAGTGCTGACGAACAAATGAAAGCATCCCCATGAAGCTGCTCTCGAAGGCGGCTCTGTCAAAGCCGTTTTGATTCTTGTCGTCGAGATAGTTGTCCAGGAACTCGTCTACGCGGCGGTCAAAATTCTCGTATTGATCCCGGTAAGCGAAGAAACGCAGCACGAGTTCCGGATACTCCCTGCGCTTCACGCGAGCGTCGCTAATCGGGCACAGGTCTTTGAATTCTTGAACGTCGGACAACCCACGGATAAACGTCAGGAACTGTCCGTCGCGAGACCCCATCCGTTTTTCCATGTCTTCCAGTTTTGATCCGCCACTGTTCAGTCGATCAAAAAGTTGCCGCCTTGCTTCCTCGTCAACTTCGATGAGTTCGATCATGCGAAGGGTTTTGCGCCCGAAGCGAAGCTGCCTGGGTAGCGGGAGATCTTTGAAACGAAAACCGATCAGCTTGTCCAGTATTTCAAGCCGATCGAGCTTCAGCTCGTTGCCCATGAACCGCACCAGGGTTCTTATTCTTTGCGAGCCGTCGACGATCTCAAGTCGGCCAGCATCCTCTCCGGAAGTTATATCCGCCACGTACAGATAAGGGATCGGCAAATTCAACAAAATCGACTCAATGAATCGAGACTGTTGAGCCTCACTCCACACCAGTTCACGCTGGTAATCAGGAACGAATATCTCAGCCTTGTCACCTTCGATCTTGTCGGTGAATTTTTTGACAATGACTTCTACGGGGTACTCGCGAATGTCAAAGTCAGTTTCCTTTTGCCGAAGGGAAATCTGCGCCTCTGCATCATCTTTTTGTTCTGCGCTAAACGCATCGATGAGATTCATCTGCTCATTCTGTTCCATGTTATTCCTCGGTGTGATCAATATGCAGTCCGCGTGATCTGCAGCCCGACGCATTGGCGTCCCATGCGTTGGCGTTGGCCACCACCTCGGTCAGGACGGCGGCGATGTTGCTATGGACGTTGATGCCGAGATGTTCGAGGACGTTGAGGTCGACGGTCATCTTGTAGATGCTGGTATTCATGCTTATGCCTCGCGTATCGGAGAGGATGGTTTTGCTTCGCTCATGGCGACCGCGCGTGCAAATAGCTGTTCGACCGACTCATCTAACTCAGTCATCATTTTCGAGCGGGATACCTCATCCACATTTTTTGTATGTAGGCGCTTTGACAGAACGGCAATTGCAGATGCCAAGTCCTTAATGGTCTGATCCTTTGAATTCGGATGAACAGCCGGTAATTCGGAAAGAACTGTCGGCTTGACCTGGGCCATCACACGTCCCTCTTCCTGGGAGAAGACTCGATATATTCGTGTCATGACGCTCGAGTTGAGTAGCCCAGCCAAATAGTAAGCATCGACTCCGTCCTCCGGAGACAGGACGAATACTCCATCTAAAGCAAATAGTTGCTCCGTATCGACTGCCACCTTTGGGCGATCAGCCGTTATGACGCCAAGCAGTTTCTCTCTCCGCTCGAATATGCCTTGATCTCTCGGCCTATGAAGGGCGTAGATTGGATGCTTGCCCTGTTGCACTTCTTTGCAGGTGATTTTTGAGGCGTTTCTGCCCACCCAATCAACGATTTTCGGAATCGACTCTGGTGGTGTTTCTCGGGTGGTGTAAATGAGAAGTGGAAGATTGTCAGAAATATCAAAAGGCTTCAGATGAACACCTCCTGTGACCACCTTCTTCAGAAACAAAGCCTCTAGTTGTTCGCTTTTTGCCTGCTCGCCGGGTATGACAAAGACGTCTTTATTGTCAGCACTAACTCCGCGCTGGATTCCATTGTCATTGACAAGGTTCGCCAGCTTGCATGGAATGGCTGAGACCAAGCGCGCAATCTCGGAGTATTCACGAAGATTGTTTGTTGGAATAATGCAGCCCGGAAAATTTCTCAACGTTGCCTGAGGCAACTTGAATTCAACGTCTTCTTCTGAGGATGATGTTCGCCACCTTCCAACGGAAATTTCAGAATCTCTTCCTTTTTGTGCTGAAAATACGACGTAGCAACATGGTCTCGTTACACGAGCAAATACACCGTCGCCGATGTTGCAGACGTGGGTAATGCGATGCTCAGAAAGTAACGCCTCTCGGAGTTTTTGCGAATATCCTTGATAAAGCAACACGTCCGGCACCAGCAATCCAGCGGATGCCTCGGCCTGCTGATTTAGAAGCTGACAAGATCTGATCAAGAAAAGATGGAACGAATCAATCATTCGATCTAACTTGTCTCCGTCGACGCTCTTCCACATGGTCTGTAACTCAGACAACAAAGAAGCTCCCCAAGGGGGATTGGATACGATCGCATCAAATCCGGGTTTAGCGCCCGCGAACACCTCTGGGTATTCAAGCGGCCAATGGAACGGTTTAAGGAAGGATATGCCCGGCATCAGATCAATGCTCAAGGCTTCGCGCCCCCGCTTCACGAGGGCATCAAAGGCGTCCCTATCGCCTGAAGCCGCCTGATCAGCGTGAATGGTCAGCATAGCGACGGCAGCATTGACCACAGTTGCGCGCCCCCCCGAAGCCAGAGCTTCCCCGATGAATGCATCGGCGATGCATTCCGGTATTTCGAGCCTGCGACGCGCATCCACATCCAGCTGCGCCATGGCTTCCACATCCCGGATATCGCGGATTGGCATTTCGCGTAGGCGTATCCGCAGTTCGATGGCATCGCGCACGGATTGCTCTATATTCTGGCCAAACAGATAGCGCGTCTGTTCACCCCTGCGCTCCGGCGTCATGCTCAGTTCGGTGAGCTGATCCAAGCGGTGAATGCCTAACAAACTGTCGCCACACCGCAGGTTGTGGTCGAGAAAGCCAAAGGGACGTCCCTTGGCCAGCGTCACCAGCCAGATCGAGAGCTTGGCGAGCTCGACGGCCAGCGGGTTCAAATCGACGCCGTACAAGCAACGCTCGGCGATGAGACGGCGCGCGATAACCGTGCGGGCTTCGCCGTCGCGGGGTAGAGGCTCCTTGGCCACTCCGGCATCCAGAACTTCACCATCCGCGCTAACGGTTTTGCCCGCAGCCTCGACCTGCGACCACGCCTCGACGAGGCGATCGGACAACCAGCGGCAGGCTTGCACTAGGAATGCGCCCGACCCCATGGCAGGATCGCAGATCTTGAGATTGAGCAGTTCAGCGGGGGATTTCAGTGCCCATTGATCGCGCGCCGCACCCTCCGCCGGGCCGACATAGGCCACCGGCGTGAGCGTCTCGGCGACGATGGCCTCGGTCAGCGATTTCGGGGTGTAGTGGGTGCCGGTTTCGCGCCGGTCGGAGCCAGTGGTGACGATGAAGGCACCAGCGGGATATACCAGCGGATAGCCCCATGGATCGGTTCGCAGCAGATGGGCATAGGGTTTGACGCGATCGCGCAGCTTGGTGTCGCCTTGGCAAGCCGTCAGCAGGCGGTCGGCCAAGGTGTCGTCGACGGGTTTGGCCAGATCATTGCGCACCCGGCTGGCAGAACTGCCAGAGCGTTCTTGCAGCAACTCGGCGAGTCGCACGGTGCCATCCAAGCGGGCCGAATCCAGCTCGGCCAATTTGATCCATGGCGTCTTGGCGCTCTTGGTGGCATCCAGTTCCAACGTGACTTCGTCGGTGCGCTTGACGGTGCGTTCGAGCAGACCCTCGTACACGTAGCCGATCTGTTCGACGTCCAGCGCGCGATAGGACAGCGTGCGGCCTTGGAATTGCTGGATGGCCTCCAGCAACAGCAGCACGGTGCGGTTGTCGATGGGCAGCGGCTTGGCGGCATCGGTGCGCCAGTTGGAGCCTTTGGCCCGACCTTCGAGGAAGGGGAAGCGGTCAGGATCGAACAGCGAACCGCCCAGCGCAGGTAGGCGCAGGTTTTCATGCTCGATGCCGCCGAATACGGCGCGGAAGATCGCCAGCAGTCGTGACCATGCATCCCAGCGACGCTCGAGGATCTCTTCGGACTCCTTGCGCAACTGCATGCGCAAGGTGGAGAGCGCGTAGTTAGCCTCGTAACGTTCGTCGCCCATCAGGAGCAGGCCGCGCTCCTCGGCGGAGAGCAGGAATACCAAGCGCATCATCACCGTGAGCGCGGCTTCGTACAGCTCGGGTTCCTTGACGTCGTGCAGAAGCTCTCGATTGCGATCCTGGTCGGCTTTGTCGAGCGTCTGAATTAACACCTCGACGGCGCGGCGTACTTGCTCGCCAAGGGCGTCGGTGACTTCGTCCTGGAACTTCAGGGAGCGATCGAACAGCGTGGGCAGTTGTTCGGATTCATCGACAAAGAAACGACGAATACCGAGCAGATGCACGAAGGCCTGCAGGGTGATGGGCTCCTGGCTCCAGATGCGGGCATACCAACTGGCAAAGGTACTGACGGCACCGACCGGGGCATCTACCAGCATCCAGCGCTCGCCGTTGGTCACCAGCCCAAGGCGGCAACCCAGTGAGCGGCACAATTGAACCATGCGATCGGCGGGTGTGGCGGCCCAGCCGTCTTGCTTCAGGGTGGCATCAAGGTCGACATCCTGCGCATAGGTCTGGATCAGCAGCAGCGGCTTGTTGGCGCGTTGCTCATCGATCACGGCAAGAGCAGGCGACAGCGTCACGCCGTGTTCGGGCAAGCTGGCCTGAAGGTTGGTGGCGCACCAGTCGGCGCGCTTGAGCACGTCGCCTTTGCCGTCTTCATCGAGTTCGAGACCGCGCGACAGCACTTCGTCGATCCATGCCGCGTGCAACTCGGCGAATTGGGCATCTTCCAGCTCCAGCGCTTCGCGCCATTCCTCATAGGCTTGGCGCAGACGTTTGCGCTTGATGCCATCAAGCTCTTCCAGCCCTTGCGGAAAGGCTTCCTTCAGAACGGGAACGGCGAGGAAAGGGCCGGAGATCTCGATCAGCGACAGCCAATCATCATGCACGCTGGGAGCACTCATGCGGCACCTCCTTGAACGGCAGATGCAGGCACCAGAAAAATGACGGCGACCGGGAAGGTTCGGTCGTTGAGTTTGGCGTAGCGGGTTTCGATGGCTTCAGCCTCTTGCTGGCGCTCGGCCGGAATGCGGGCAAGACGCGCTTCCAGTGCGGCGGTGTCGCGCCTGAGCTGTGTTCGTTCGTCTTCCGAGAACAGGGAAAGCTGGGCCGGTTGCTGATCTTTTTTCAGCTCGAGCTGAATGGCTTTTTCAAGCTCATCAAGCACGGAGCCAATGTCAGCCACCTCTTGCTGCTTGCGGGATTGCAGTGTGTTGGTCAGGAACTTGAGCCGGTCTTTTGAACGGGCGTCTATCGCTTGCAAGATGGCGCTCTGCGCACGGTCGAAGCGAACACGGATGGCATCAAACAGAGAGTCTGCAGCGGTCAGCGGCTTGGCTTGATCCAGCCATTGCTGGACTTTGGTGACGCCTTCTTCGCGGCGGAATGCTTTGTCGCCCAGGTAACCACCGGCTACCGTCAGTTCCTCATGAAGGCGATGATGATTGCCGCCAGTGACGACCAGCCGCGAGATGACGACTACGGCAGGCCCGTCAATCAGGGCATCCGGCACCGAGCGCACGGTGACGCGGTGCAGTTTCTTCACGTCGTCTTGCGCCCAGACCTCGGCGCGCAGCAAGCGCAGGCACATCTGCACCAGTCGGTGGTTCAGGTGAACCAGCACCACGTCGTCACGCCCGGTGGCGACGGCGTGATCGAAGGTGATGGGTCGAATCTGCAGCGTGTGGGGGTGACGCAAGCCTTCGAGGCAGCGAGCCCACGAACCCGAC
>Ga0207951_100446_pt1 | contig 20714 bp, 20 predicted proteins | sample Subbio12Aug_8Bad_FD_184830 | JGI IMG/M metagenome (GOLD analysis project Ga0207951, IMG submission 184830) | Serpentinite rock and fluid subsurface biosphere microbial communities from McLaughlin Reserve, California, USA - CR12Aug_8Bad (SPAdes) | ecosystem: Environmental > Terrestrial > Deep... | reverse complement strand
TGCGGTGTCGGCTCGGGCGCAACGACCGGCGCGGCGTCCATCGGCGTCGCCGCCGAGGCGTCCGGCGCTGTCTGGGCCTCGACCGGCTGAGGTTCGGCGGCCGGCTGACAGGCGCCCAGGGTGACCGCCGCAGCGGCGGCGAGGATCGAGAGTCTCATGTGGCAAGCTCCTGAAAGAAGAGGCGACGGTCGGGTATTGTGAGCGAGGCCTTCATAATAGAGTACGCGGGTGCGAGCCGCAGCCCTCGCTGCCCGATTTCGATTGCTCGCCCCGGCTCCAGCGCGAGTGCAGGGGTCAGGCGCCGCGACGGTTCCGAAGGGCCTCGAACCCGTTACTCTGGAGCGCCCCGGGCGGCGGTCGTATCGCCCAGAGCGTCGTATAGCTTGCGACGGGCGCGCGCCACGCGAGTCTCCACGGTCTTGACTGAGACTCCGAGCAGCCCTGCGGCTTCCGCCTGACTGCGTCCCTCGATTGCGGTCAGCAGAAGCGGCGCCTTGAGGTGGGGGGGGCAAACGGCCCATCGCCTCGTTAAGTCGGGCGAGCCGGTCGCCGACCTCCATCCGCTCATCCGCCGACTCGGCCCCGTCCGACACGGCCATGGCTTCCGGCGATGACAACTCGATGCCGCCCCTGATAAGCCGCCGGACGAAACGTCGGCGGCTCCAGTCCCGGCATCTATTGAGCGCGATGGTCCGGATCCAGGCCTCGAAGGGCCGCGTCGGATCGTAACGGCGGATGTTGATCCAAGCCGCCGCATAGGTCTCCTGCAATAGATCCCATGCCTCCTGCTCGTCGCCGACATAGCGCCGGACGAAGCGAAAGAGCGCCGTCTTGGTCCGCCGCACCAACTCGCTGAAGGCCGCCCTGTCGCCCCCGGCGGCGCGGGCTGACAGGTCCGCTGAACTCTCCACCCGAACCGCTAGTTTTCGTCGGGCGCGAGAGCCGCGACGATGCGGTCGTCGAAAACTTCCGCCTGGGCCGGCGTCAGCACGGACCGCATCTCGAAGACGTGGGTGATGGTCTCCTTCTGCAGGGCTCCCATCGCGACGTGAAAGTGGTCCACCGCAGCCTGGACCTGGGGTCCGTCGCCATCGCTTTGTTCGATGGCGCGCGCCAGTTCCAGATTCGCCGCGCGGATGTCGGCTTCGAGCTCGGGCCGGCGGGCGGCGAACCGGGCTTCGACCGCCTCGATACGGGTCAGCTGGTCGGGCGAGAGCTTGAGATCATGGTGGACGATGTCGTGCAGGGACGGCGGTTCGCGCCGGCTTAGCACCCAGCTGGCGCTGATCCAGGTGCCCGCGCCGCTGGCGACCGCCGCCAGCACGGCGGTCAGGGCGATCGCCCGCCAGCCGCGCATCACCGGCCGGCTTCCAGGCGCACCAAGGGCGACAGACCCGCATCGACCGTGAAGATGGCCATGTCCCCGGGCGGTCGGGGGGCGTCGACCGCGCCTACGCCGCCCACGGTCAGGCCGGTGACCAGGGCCATGGCGACGACACCAAGGCGCAGTTGCCCGGTCAGTCTTTCGCCGCGAAGCGCATCGACCCGGCTCCAGACAAGCGGCTCAGGCCGTCGAGCGACCGACCGGCGGACATGGCCGCCGATCGATTCAGAAGATCATCAAGACTACGCGTCATCGAACACTCTCCTTGCGCCCCTAATCCCTACTACGCCGAAACGGGCGGAATCCCTCAATCGAGGGGACGGCTTCCCGGATGCGTAGTTATCAGAAGGCACAGGATGTGAGAGAATAATGGCGATACGCAAATTTCTGTCAGGTCTCGCCCTGGTGGTGGCACTGTCGGTAAGCGCGCCGGCGTACGCACATGAGGCCCACGACAAGGCCGCAGCGGCTCGCGCCCAGGTCGCCACGCCGGTGGCCGCCGTTCCGGAGGGGGGCATGATGGTCATGCCGGGCATGGCCCAGGACATGGACCACGGCGCCATGATGGCGGACGAGGCTCCCAAGCCCATGCCCCAGCGCCTGTATCGCTGGCTCGGGGCCATGCATCCGGCCGCGGTGCATTTCCCCATCGCGCTGTTCCTCGTCGCCGCTCTTCTCGAGATCGCCGCGCTGACGCTGCGCCGCCCGGTCCTGACCCAGGGCACCCGCGTCATCATCGCCCTGGCCGCGATCTCTGCGGTCGCCGCTGTGGCGCTGGGGTGGTTCGCCATGGGCCTCCCCGGCAAGGACGACGCGACCCACGCTTATCACCGGTGGCTCGGCACCTCGATCGCCGTTCTGGGCCTGTTGAGCTGGTGGGCGAAGGAACACTGGGTCCGCCGACCGGGGCGCGGGCGAGAGCTGATCTACGTCGGCCTGTTGACGCTCACCGCCGCCGCCGTGATGGTCAACGGCCTGCTGGGCGGGATGCTGACCCACGGCGTGAGACATCTGATGTTCTGACGGCCTCAAGGGCACGTCGCCCGCCACATAGTTTTCGATCCACTTCGGCCGGACCAGGACGCTTTCGCGGCCGCGGCTAACCAGGAGCTTGACCCATGTCGTTTCGTTCAGCACTCGCCGGATCGGCGCTCGCCGCCGTCCTCGCTACCTCCGCCCAGGCCCAGACCCAGGCGCCCCACTCTCACGCCCCCGGCTCGGCACACACCTCAGGCTCGGCGCACGCCCCCGGCCATGCGCAAACCGCAGACGAGGCGCAGGTCCGGACCGTCGTCACCGCTTACAAGGACGCCATTGTTCGGATGGATGTGTCACAGACCCCGGCTCTGTTCTGGGAGGACTCGGCGATTTTCGAGAACGGCGGCGTCGAGGGGACGTTCGCCTATTACCTCGAGCACCATCTCGGACCCGAGTTTACTGATCTGGCAGGCTTCGAGTTTCGCAACCACGAGATGACTGTGGAGATCGACGGCGATACCGCATTCGTGAGCGAAACCTACACCTATCACATCACCTTCAAGGACACGGCGCGCGAACCGATCGAGCGTCGCGGCGTCGCCACAAGCGTCCTGCGCAAGCGGGGCGACGAGTGGAGGTTCGCCATCTATCACTCTTCGGCTCGGCCCTTGCGCCGGGCGACCTGAAGACGCGGAAACGGGTTGCCCGGCCTCCCGATCACCAGAGTAATGAGCCAATGATGACGTCGTTCTCGCGCCGCTCCCTTCTGATCCTCGGCGTCAGCGCCTCGGCAGCCGCGGCCTGCGCTCAAACCCCGCGTCCTTCGTCCGACCTCGCCGTCTACAAATCGCCCACCTGCGGCTGCTGCGGCGCATGGGTCGAGCACATGACAGGGGCGGGGTTTCAGGCGCGGATAATCGAGGTGACCGACCCCGGCTCGGTTCGCCGCGCCCAAGGCGTTCCCGAGTCCTTGGCGTCCTGCCATACGGCCCTGATTGGCGGCTATGTCCTTGAGGGCCATGTGCCGGCGGAGGATGTGCGCAAACTTCTGGCCGAACGTCCCGAGGCCCTGGGTCTGGCGGTGCCGGCGATGCCGCTGGGGTCTCCCGGCATGGAGACGCCCGACGGCCAGCTTGAGCCCTATGAAACCCTGCTGATCCTCAAGGGTGGCGGCACGCGCGTCTTCGCGCGTCACGGCTAGGCGAGACGCGGACATGAAGGTTCTCAAGCTCTCCACCCAACTGCACAAATGGATCGCGCTCATCGTCGGCCTTCAGGTGCTGTTCTGGGTCGGCGGCGGCCTGGTCATGACGGCCATTCCGATCGAGACGGTGCGCGGCGAACATCGCGCGGTTGAACTCAAGCCGGGTCCGCTGGAGCTCGGCGCGCTTCCGGCCCTCGGCGAGATCGCCCGCCGCGCCGGCGTCGCGCCCGTCCAGGCGGAGCTCCACACGACGCCGCGTGGCCCGGCCTGGACCCTGAAGCCGGCGACGGGCGAGCCGATCATCGTGTCCGCCGCGACAGGTCGGCCGTTCGGACCGATGTCCGCCGCCGAGGTCTCGGCTTTCGCCAGGAGGGCGTACAAGGGTGAGGCGGGGGTTTCAGGCGCGGTGCTCCTGAACACCGCGCCTGAGGAGACCGGGCGGACCGGACCGCTGTGGCGGGTGGATTTCGCCGACAGCGAAAAGACGTCCTTGTACCTCTCGCCGGCCACCGGGGAGGTGGTCACGCGCCGCTCTGGCGTCTGGCGGATTTTCGACTTCTTCTGGCGTCTGCACGTCATGGACTGGGACGACGGCGAGGATTTCAATCACCCGTTGATCATCATCACCACGGCGTTGACGCTGAGCATCGTCGTTTCGGGGTTCATCCTGTTGTGGATTCGGATTTCGCGCGATTTTAAGACGGCGCGCGCATCTCGAAGACAGGGGCCTTGACCTCGTCGACGGGCCCGACGTCGTTCGGGCGCGGCGAAGCGATCCCGCTAACCATTCTCCCGATTCTGGTCTGGCTCCTCCGGGCCGACACACAACAGGATTTCAGCCCGTGGACCTCGACGCCTACTTGCACCGTATCGGCATCCCAAGACGCTGTGCGCCAGACCTGGCATTCCTGAGGCGCATGCATCGCGCCCACCTGCGGACTATCCCCTACGAGAACCTCGATGTGCTGCTCGGTCGCGAGCTAAGCGTTGATAGTGACAGGGCTTTTGACAAGTTAGTAAGGGGCGGTCGAGGCGGTTGGTGTTTCGAGATGAACGCATTGTTCGCGGGTGCGCTCGAGGCGGCGGGATATCGTGTGAGAACCCTGGCGTCCGTCATCAAGCGCGATCGACGGAACCGTTCCGAAGAAGGAGTACACCCCCTCATTCTTATTGATCTCGACCAACCCTATGTGGCCGACGTCGGCTTTGGGGATGGCCTGCGCGAGCCCATTCCGCTTCGTTCTGGGTTGTATCGACAAGGGAAACTGAACTTCCGGCTCGAGCCTCTCGATACACAATGGTGGCGGCTTCATAATCACGCGAATGCCAGTATCCCCTACTACGACTTTACCTTGGAGCCCGTAGATCGCGCGCGTCTGCTCACCGCGTCGGAATGGCTGCGGACGTCCTCCGCTTCGCCCCACCTTCGCAACGCTGTTTGCCAGCGGCACCTCGACGGCGGCATGGTGCTGCTTCTGGGGCGCGGCCTATGCCGGCTGCAAGACGAGCGTACAACCGTGCGCCTGCTCGACGGCGCAGATGCCTACGTCGCCAGTCTTCGGCGGGTGTTCGGCATAGACTGCCCCGAAGCCGCGGCTCTCTGGCCGCGCATATGTGCTCAGCATGAGGAGATAGTCGCTGAAGCGACTTCGCGCGCCAGTGGAAAGGACGCGGCGTGACGGCGCGTAGAGGAGGCCGTTCGCGAAGGCGCTCTTCTGCGGGTCAGGCCCAAAGCTATGACGGTCGCCGTAGTCCTTGGTGGTCTGTTCCAGATCCTGATCGGCCACGGGGCGGGGTCGGAAATCATGACCCGGATCGCGGCCCCGGTAATCGGCGGCTTGATCACCGCGCCCCTCCTGTCGATGCTCGTCATCCCAGCCGGCTATCTCCTCCTGAGACGCCGGAAATCACGTCCAACCCCAACCCCCATCCCCACCCAAGGAGTCACCCTATGAAAAACCTGTTCGAGAAGTCGCGCACGCGGGCCCTCGGTCTGAGCCTGTCAGCCGGTGCGGTCCTTGCCCTGGCGGCCTGCAGTCAGCAACCGGCGACGGAGACGGAAGCGCCGGGTGACGTCAGTTCCGCCGCCGCGCCTGCGGCTGCGCCGGCCGAGATGGACGCCATGTCGACGTCGGCGGCCGGGGAGAAGTCCGCGACTGCGCGGGGCGTGATTTCGGCCATCGACGCGGAGGACGGCAAGATCACGATCGAGCACGAGCCGATCGCCAGCCTGGAATGGCCTGCGATGACCATGGGCTTCGCGGCGTCACCCGCCCTGATTGACCAGGCTAAGGTCGGCGACCGGGTCGAGTTCGATCTGGTCGTTACCGGCAGCGCGGGCGAAGTGAAGGCAATTCGGCCGCAGTAATCCGCCGCTACTGGACTGCCGTCGCATGGGGCGGCGGCGTCTGGGTTGACGACGCGGCGGAGGACCTTTGGCTTCTCCGTCGCGTCGCGCCTTTTTGACTCAGCAGACCGGCTCAGGAGACGCCGACAGGGACTGTGCCGACTGCCCGGTTGTTTCTGCGGGAATGAGCCGTGAGGACACCCTCGCCCACTCGTCAGCCTCCGCGCGGGCTTCCTGCAAACAGGCTGAACCGCCGTCTGAATGAACGGAGCTTTGGAACTCGCCTTGAACTACCCGAGTTCGGTCATGGAGGAGAGGGATGACATGAGCGACACCAACGGCATGACCTCAAGGTCAGGCGAGATACCCATGTCGTCCCTACCGACGACCCTCAATCTGCCTCCTCAAGGTCTCACGCCCACGTCGGATATTCTTGGGCGGTCCCGCCGATGAACGCCTCGTCTGACCAGCGCGAGACCGTCATCATCACCGGCTCCAGCGGCTTCATCGGCTCGGCCCTCGTCAGGCATCTGTCCGCAAGATATCAGGTGATCGGGTTCGATCGCGATTTGCCGCCACACCCGCCTGCTGAAGCCGAATGCGTCTGCGTTGATCTGACGGACGACGCCAGCGTTGAAGCGGCGTTCCGACGGGTCCGCGTCGCCTATGGCACGCGGATCGCCTCCGTTATCCATCTGGCAGGCTATTTCGACCTGACGGGCGAGCCCAACAGCAAATATGAAGAGGTCACGGTCAAGGGGACCGCGCGGCTGCTGAGCGCCTTGCAGGCCTTCGAGGCCGAACAGTTCGTCTTCGTCAGCACGATGCTGATCCATGCCTCCACGACGCCGGGCGTGCCGATCAACGAGCAGTCGTCGCTCGACGCGTCGCTGCCGTATCGCGACAGCAAGATCCGAACCGAACAGTTGATCCGCGAACAGCGCGGCGCGATCCCGGCCGTCTACCTGCGTCCGGCAGGCATCTATGACGATGGCGGTCACTCGGCCTTTCTGGCCCAACAGATCGCGAGGATCAACGAGAGGCGTCTGAGTTCTCACGTCTATCCGGGAAGCCTCGCGACTGGCCAGCCCTCGCTCCACCTCGACGATCTGCTCGACGCCGTCGAACGCGTCATAGACCGGCGCGCTGCGCTCCCGCCCGATCTGCCTGTGCTGCTGGGTGAGCTGGACGCGATGAGCTACGACGATCTGCAGCGCGCTCTGGGGCGCCTCATCCATGACGAAGCCTGGGAAACCCATTCCATTCCCAAGGCCGCGGCGAAGGCGGGGGCCTGGGCCCAGAATACGGTTCTGGACGAAGACACCTTCATCCGTCCCTGGATGGTCGATATCGCCGACGACCACTATACGCTCGACCTGACGCGGGCGCGCCAGCTGCTGGACTGGTCGGCCCGACGCTCGCTTCGAGAAAGCCTCCCCGTCATCGTTCAAGGCCTGAAGGACGACCCATATGCCTGGTATCGCGCCAATGGCTTGAACGCGGCGCGCGTCGCGGACGACAAGGCCGAAAAAGCGGCCGCCCAACCGCACCACACGGCGCCGGCCGAACATCAGCAGATGGTCCACGACCATGCCAAGGGCATGCGCGGCATGCATTTCGACATGCTCTGGGTTCACTGGCTGACCATGGGACTGGGACTGTGGCTCGCCACCGTCCCGTTCGTGTTCGGAACCTTCACCCAAACGGAGTTCTCGGCCGCGATCCTCAGCGTCACGGAGGAACGCGGCCTATGGGATCCAGCGCTGCGGAATGCTTTGTCGGGCTGGAACGACCTGATCTGCGGCGTGCTGATCATGGTGTTCGCGGCCTTGTCCATGTCGCCCAGAAACGGCTGGGCCCAATGGGCGAACGGCGCCCTTGGGGTCTGGCTTCTCGGAGCTTCGCTCCTGTTCTGGGCGCCGAGCGCCGCGGTCTACGCCAACGACATGCTGGTCGGAGCGCTGGTGGTCGCCTTGACCATGCTCATCCCCATGATGCCGGGCATGAGCATGGAGGGGATGATGGACCACACCGACACTCCGCCGGGCTGGAGCTACTGCCCATCGACTTATCTGCAGCGCATGCCGATCATCGTCCTGGGCGCGATCGGCCTGGTGCTTTCGCGGGTGCTCACCGCCTACCAGCTGGGGCATATCGACGGAGCGTGGGAACCGTTCTTCGACGTCCCCGGCGTCCTGAACGGCACCGAATACATCATCACCTCGGACATGTCGAAAGCCTGGCCGGTGGCCGATGGGGGCGTGGGCACCATGATCTACATGATCGAGATTCTGATGGGGGCCATGGGCGGTCGGGCGCGGTGGCGCACCATGCCATGGATGGTGCTGCTGTTCGGCATCATCGTGGTGCCGTTGGGCGTCGTCAGCATCTATTTCATCATCATGCAGCCGATCGCCATCGGCACCTACTGCACCCTCTGCCTGGCCGCGGGCCTGGCGATGCTGATCATGATCCCCTATTCACTCGACGAGCTGGTCGCGATGGGGCAGTTCCTCGTGCTCAACAAACGGCGCGGCAGATCCTTCTGGTCTGCCTTCTTCCGGGGCGATGCCTTGCCGGGGGGATCCATCGACAGACATCCCGGTTTTGGCGATCCCCTGCCGGCGGCTTTCGTCTCGTCGATCCGGGGCGTCAACCTTCCCTGGACGCTCGTGGCGAGCGCGTTGATCGGGGTCTGGCTGATGTTTTCCCGGGCATCGCTCGGATCGGTTCCGCCCATCGCCGACAGCGACCATCTCGTCGGAGCCCTGGTCGTGACGGTCGCCATCATCGCAATGGCCGAGGTCGCGCGACCGTTGAGGTTCCTGAACGTTCTTTTCGGGCTTTGGCTATTCGTCGCGCCATGGCTGTTGCAGGGATCGAACGTCATCGGCGATGTCGCAGGCATGGTCGCCGGTCTGGCGCTGATCGCTCTGAGCTTGCCGCGCGGACGTCGCAGCCAGGAGCATTACGGCAGTTGGGATCGACTCATTGTTTGAGCGGTCGTCTCATCGCCGCGTTTGGAGACAAGGGCAGCTCTTCGAACGAGGACAGCGATGCACCGACCTGCCCGGAGGCCGGAGGCGACACGAGCCAGCGTGCGGGCACCTGAACGGACGGTGTCGAGGCTTCGGCAGGGTAAGGGGTTTTGCAACACGCTCGGCAAGTTTCAACAGATCCGGGACCAGATGACGATGCGTAGAACCGACCCGGCGAAGCGTGCAGTCGGTCTGTCCAGCTTTCTCCGCCAGGCGATCGATCTGCCGGAACTCAACTTTGCGGTCTTCGCTTTTCTGCTGAACTTCCCATGGGAATTCCTGCAGATACCATTGTACGTTGGTATGGCGGACGCCCCCCATTGGGATGCGACCAAGGTCTGCGCTTTCGCCACACTCGGTGATGCCGTCATCATGGTCGTCGCCTATTGGACGGCTGCGGTCGCGGCGCGCTCGCGCTACTGGTTCTTGAAGCCGCGCCAGTGGCCGATCACAGTCTTCTTACTGGCGGGTATTGCCATAACGATCGTGCTCGAACGTTTGGCCACCGGTCCGCTCGACCGTTGGCAATATGCCGCCGCCATGCCGGTCGTGCCGTTGCTGGGCGTCGGATTGACGCCTCTTCTGCAATGGTTGGTGCTTCCCCTCATATGTTTGTGGTTTGTGGGCCGCCAAATCCCCGACCTGCAATCCCGCATCTCGAAGGCAGTGACTGATTAGCGACCGCGACCGGGCAGATCATGCAACGTCAGTGCAGTCCTCAAGTCTTCGCTTCCGTGCGCACTTCGGTTTCGAACAGGGCTTCCAGGATCGGACACTCCGGCGTGGCGCCGTCCGCGCAGCGAGCAACCATTTCCACCAGCACCTTTTCCATCTTTCTCAAGGCCGCCAGTTTGGCCCGGACATCGCCCAGATGGGCGGCGGCGACCACGCGCGCCTCGGCGCACGGAAGATCGCGTTGCTCGGCCAGCTCGAGCAAAGCCCTTATTTCAATCAGGGTGAACCCGAGGTCCCGGGCCCGGCGCACGGAGCAGGCATCAGGCCGATCTTTTCGTAATAGCGCACGGTCCAGCTTCGTCGCCCTCCTGAGAGGACACGCACGAAGCAGAAGACGGAAATATATGCCCACTGAAAAAAGCCGAACGTGACGGCCAACACCAGCCCAACCAGAATCCCGAACACCCTTGCGGTGCGATCCGTTGAAAGCAGCAGCGGAACGGATGATGATGGCGACGAGATAGGTCATTGAGCGGCCGATGGTCGCGTCGAGCAGTTCGGTGTCGCTGTAGCGGATCGCCCGGGGCAGCAGGGTGACCTGCAGCCAGCCCTCGTGGACCAAATATGGAATGAGCTGAACCGCCCGATGGCGGCGCCCGCGATCGCGATCACCAGATAGGCCGCACGCCGGCGATGCGGCTCGATGAAACACACCGAAACCGGCAGCCAGACCGCCAGACCACCCAGGCGAAGAACATATTAGTCGAGAGAATAGACGCGCGCGCCTCCGGGGGCGTCGCCCGGGCCCGCAACCCAGATTAAGCCTCCATGAGTTGCTGGACGCCCAGAATGAGCGGCCGCGTCGCCAGCATGGCGTAGCGCCGGTCGCGCTTCCGCACCGTCGCCAGGGTGAATTCGCCGGACGGAATCAGCAGAGCGGCGGCGGCGAAGCTCACGGGCGCCGGCAGTCACATCTCGGTCATCCATTTTTCGAAGGGGCCATAATCTTGTCGCTCCGGCGGACCCCGGCAATCCGGCGCGATCATCGGTTCGGCCGTAAGCATTCCGGGCGAGGGGCGTCATACGCGCAACCGGACCAGGACCGGAACGCGTGCGGAAAGGCGAGGAGTGGATGCGGTGGGCGGAGACATGGCGGGGCGGCTACGGGCCGTTCGTGCGAAGCCCGGAGACGGTCGAGCGCCTGGCCTTGGCGGCCGGGCGCCTCGTGCGACGCGGCGTCTGGCCGGACGAGGAGTCGGTGTACCGCCTGGTGGCCGCGGCCGACCGGCTGGCCAGCGCCGCCATGTGGCTGGTGGCGCACATGACCTATGCGCGCCGTGTGGATCTGTCAGGCTCGGCCTTGCCCGCTGAAGCCTTTAAGGCCGAGCCCCAGGGCCACACCGGCGGCTCGCTGAACATGGCGCCCGCCTTCGTGGGCTATCTGCTCGCCAATGCGCTGTCCGGGGGGACGCGCGCCTGGACCATGGGCCAGGGACACTGCGTCGCGGCCATCGAGGCCGTGAATGCCCTGACTGGAGACGTCTCGCCGGGACAGAAGGGTCGATACGACCGCTCCGACGCCGGCCTGTCCCAGCTGGCGGCCGACTTCTACAGCTACGCCATCGGTCCTGACGGCCGCCCCGCGGTTTCCCTCGGTAGCCACGCCGGCCCTGAGACGGCGGGCGCCGTCTCGGAGGGCGGCTACCTCGGCTTCGCCGAACTCGAATATGTCCATATGCCGCTGCGGGGGGAGAGCCTCGTCGCCTTCCTTAGCGACGGCGCCTTCGAGGAGCAGCGCGGCTCGGACTGGTCGCCGCGGTGGTGGCGGGCCGAGGACTGCGGTCTCGTGACGCCCGTCATGATCCTCAACGGCCGCCGCATTGAGGAACGTACCGAGATCGCCCAGGACGGCGGCGCCTGCTGGCTTGACAGCCATTTGCGCCTCAACGGTTTCGATCCGGTCGAGATCGACGGCCGCGATCCGGCCGCCGTGGCATGGGCCATCCTGGAATCGGAGGAGCGGTTGAAGCGTTTCATCGCCGATCCAGATCGCCTCTATCCCGCGCGCCTGCCCTATGTGATCGCCCGCACCGTCAAGGGCTTCGGATTTCCCGGGGCCGGGACCAACCGGGCGCATAACCTGCCGCTGGAGGGGAATCCGAGCGCCGACGAGGCCGCGCGCGCCGCCTTCAATGCGGCGGCGGCCGCCCTGTTTGTGCCCCCGAGCGAACTTGAGGCCGCGCTCGGCGCCCTGGCGACCCACGACCTGCAGCGCCGTCCGCTCGAGAGCCGTCATCCGGCGGCCCGACGGGCGCCGGCGGAACCGATCCGGCCGGTCCCGTCTGAGTCAGCCGACCCGCGGTCGCCGATGCAGGCGATCGATGCCTGGTTCGTGTCGTTCGTTGACGCCAACCCGGGGCTGCGGGTTCGGCTCGGCAACCCCGACGAACTCCGCAGCAACGGCATGGGACAGACCCTTGAACGGCTCCGCCATCGGGTGAACCGGCCCGAGCCGGGCCTGCCCGAGGCTGTCGACGGCGCGGTCATTACCGCCCTGAACGAGGAGGCGGTGGCGGGTGCGGCCCTGGGGAACAAGGGCGGTCTCAGCCTGATCGTCAGCTATGAGGCCTTCGCCGTGAAGATGCTCGGTCTCCTGCGCCAGGAGATCATCTTCGCGCGACGACAGCGGGAGGTCGGCACGCCGCCGCAATGGCTCAGCGTGCCGCTCCTGGCCACCTCCCATACGTGGGAAAACGGCAAGAACGAACAGTCGCATCAGGACCCGACCCTGGCCGAGGCGCTCCTCGGAGAGATGTCCGACACCGCCCGGGTGTTGTTCCCGGTCGACGCCAACAGCGCCGTGGCGGCGGTCAGTGGGGTCTACGGCGGTCGCGGCGAAGTCGCCTGTCTGGTCGTTCCGAAGCGGATCGGTCCCTGCCTGGTCGACGCCGTCGCCGCAGAAGCCCTGTGGGCGCGCGGCGCCGCGGTCATCCATGGCGATCTCGCCGCCGCCGAGATGCAGATCGTCGCGATCGGCGCCTATCAGGCCCAGGAAGCGATCGCCGCCGCCGTGCGGCTGGAACGGGCCGGGCGCCGAACCTGCGTCGTGGCCCTCCTGGAGCCCGGACGGTTCAGGGCGCCGCGCGATGAAATCGAGGCGCGCTACACGGCGTCGCCCGGAGACCTGGAGGACCTCTTCCCCGAGCGCCTGCCGCGCCTGATCCTGACCCATACCCGGCCCGAGCCCATGCTTGGGCTCCTGCGCCGTCTTGACGGCGGCCCCCGACGCACCCGGGCGCTGGGCTACATCAGTCGCGGCGGAACCCTCGACACCCCCGGCATGCTGTTCGCCAACCGGTGCACCTGGGCTCACGCCGCGGTCGCCTGCGCGGACCTCCTCGGCGCCGACGCGGCCGGCGTCCTGACCCCCGGGGAGCTGGCCGCCGTCCGCGGCGAGGCGCACCCCCGCATCCTGCAAGTCTCACCCCCGGAAGGATCTCCATCGTGATCAATCTCACCAGCCTCGGCGGCGCCGGCACCGTCACCGGATCAAAACACCTGCTGGAGGCGGATGGCCGCCGCATCCTGATTGACTGCGGCCTTTTCCAGGGCCTCAAGACCCTGCGCGAACAGAACTGGGCCCCCCTCCAGATCGAGCCCTCCAGCATCGACGCGGTGGTCCTGACCCACGCCCACCTGGACCACTCCGGTTACCTGCCGAAACTGGTGAAGGACGGTTTTCGCGGGCCCATCCTGGCAAGCGCCGCGACGCGGGATGTCGCGGAGATCATCCTGCGCGACAGCGGCCATATCCAGGAGAAGGACGCCGAACAGGCCAACCGCTATGGCTACGGCAAACACAAGCCGGCCTTGCCGCTCTATGGCGTGCACGACGCCGAACGCGCGGTGGAGCGCTTTGCCCCGATCCCGTTCCACACGTCAGTCCAGCTGCCGGGCGGAGCCAGTCTGACCCTTCGGCGCGCCGGGCACATCCTCGGTGCGGCCACCGCGGAGGTGACGTGGAACGGAACGACAATCCTGTTTTCCGGTGATCTCGGCCGCTATGGCGACGCCACCATGGTCGATCCCGAGCCGGTGGCGGAGGCCGACTATGTGGTCGTGGAATCGACCTATGGCGACCGGCTCCATGACCCTCAGGACCCCACGGAAGCCCTCGGCGTGGTCATCGAACGCACCACCGCGCGCGGCGGAACCGTGGTTATACCCACCTTCGCCGTCGGCCGGGCCCAGTCGCTCCTGTACCACATCTGGCGGCTGAAGCAGGCGGGGCGGATCGGCCTGACGCCGATCTATATGGACAGCCCGATGGCGATCAACGCCACCGACCTCCTGTGCGCGCACCTAGAGGACCACCGCATGCCTGCCGACGTGTGCGACGCCGCCTGCGGCATCGCCACCTATGTGCGCGATGTCGAGGCGTCCAAGAAACTCACCGCCAGCCCCATGCCCAAGGTCATCCTGTCGGCGAGCGGCATGGCCACCGGCGGACGGGTGCTCCACCACATCAAGGCCTTCGGCCCGGACCGGCGCAACACCATCCTGTTTTCAGGCTTCCAGGCGGCCGGGACGCGCGGGCGTTCGATGGTCGAGGGCGCCCGGGAGGTGAAGATCCACGGCGGGTGGGTCCCCATACATGCCGAAGTCGCCAATCTGCCGATGCTCTCGGCTCATGCCGACGCCAAGGAGATTCTGCGCTGGCTGTCGGGTCTGAAGCGAGCGCCGCGCAAGGTCTTCATCGTCCATGGCGAACCCCATGCGTCAGATGCGTTGCGCGTTCGCATCCAGGATCGCTTCGGATGGGATTGCGTCATTCCTCAAATGATGGAGCGCCACGAGCTGTGACCCTGCTGTCCGCCCCCTCCCACGCCCCTGCACCGTCATTGAAGGCGCGCCGCTTCGGTCTTCACGCCCAGCACGAGTCGATCGTGCTGATGCGGCGCGACTGCCACGTCTGCCGTTCCGAGGGCCTGTCGTCCCGCTCCCAGGTGGTGCTGTCGGCCGGAGGCCGGGAGGTCTACGCCACCCTGTACCAGATGGACGGGGACGTTCTCGACCTCGACGAGGCGGCGCTCTCCGAAGAGGCCTGGCGTCAGTTGGAGGTGGCGCCGGGCGATCCGGTCGCCGTGCGGCATGCTCCGGCCATCGAATCCATGTCCAGTGTTCGCCGCCGGATCTATGGAGCGCGGCTGGACGAGGGCGCGATCCGGGCTGTCGTCCGTGATGTGGCCGCCGGGCGATACACGCCGATCCATCTCGCGGCCTTTCTGACCGCGACCTCGGTGTTGCCGATGGACGACGCCGAGACGGTGGCGCTGACACGGGCCATGGTGGACGTCGGCGACCGCCTGAGCTGGCCGTCCGATATCGTCATGGACAAACACTGCATCGGCGGCCTGCCGGGCAACCGGACGACGCCGATCGTGGTGGCGATCCTCGCCGCCTGCGGGCTCGTCACACCCAAGACCTCCTCACGGGCCATCACCTCGCCGGCCGGAACGGCCGACACCATGGAGACCCTGGCCCCGGTCGACCTCGATGTGCCCGCCATGCGGCGGGTGGTCGAGGCCGAAGGCGGCTGTGTCATCTGGGGCGGCGCGGTCCGGCTGAGTCCGGTGGACGACATCTTCATCCGCATCGAACGGGTCCTCGACGTCGACACCGAGGGACAGCTCATCGCCTCGGTTCTGTCCAAGAAGATCGCGGCGGGCTCGACCCATGTGGTGCTGGACATCCCGGTGGGGCCGACCGCCAAGGTGCGATCGGACGAGGCGGCCGAAAAGCTGGCCGCGCGGCTGACCGCCGTGGCGAGCGATTTCGGGCTCAGGACCCAGTGTCTTCTGACGGACGGCTCCCAGCCGGTGGGCGTCGGCATCGGACCGGCGCTGGAGGCGCGAGACATCCTGGCCGTACTTCAAAATCACCCGGGGGCGCCCGAAGACCTGCGGGCCCGCGCCTGCCTGCTGGCGGGCGCGGCGCTCGAATTGGCGGGGCAGGCCGCCGCGGGGGAGGGAGGCCGCGCCGCTGCGACGGTGATCGCCGACGGTCGCGCCTGGGCGAAATTCCAGCGGATATGCGACGCCCAGGGTGGAATGCGCGCCCCGCCAAGCGCGGACCAGCGCGCCGTGATCCGGGCCACCCGATCGGGGCGGGTCATCCTGATCAACAATCGCCAGATTGCGACCCTGGCCAAGCTCGCAGGCGCGCCTGAACAAAAGGCGGCAGGTCTGGAGATGCATGTCCGCCTCGGCGCCGAGGTGGCGGCCGGCGACGCCTTGGCCACGGTTCACGCGGAAACCCCGGGCGAACTGGACTACGCCCTGGAATATGCAGTGTCGCATGGCGACCTGATCGAGGTCGAAGCCTGACGCTCCAGAGGCCCGGCCCGCGTCGCGCGGGCGGTGGCCACGGCCGCCAAGGCGCAGGGCTCCGGGCAGGCCTGACAGTGCGCCAGCATCTGCCGCCGCAGCGCGGCGCGGCCCCGGTGCACCCGCACGCCGACGTTGTTGGCGGTCAGTCGCATCTCTCCGGCGATCGTCGCCAACGGGACATCTTCCATTTCCGCCTTGCGCAGCAGGCGAGCGGTTTCCGGCGGAAGCTCGGCGAGGGCCAGCGCGAGACAGTGCAGCGCGCGGTGGAGGTCCTCGTCGGTTCCGTCCCCCTCGTCATATCGGGGCTCGGCGTCCAGAGCGTTCGTCAACCGGGTTCGGGCCGCATTACGGCGGTAGCGATCGAACAGGGCGTTGCGCAGCGCGATCCCGAGCCAGGCGTCGATCTTGCCCGGGTCGGTCAACCGGCCCGCCGCCAGGGTCACCTTGAGCGCGAATTCCTGCAGGACGTCCTCGGCGTCTTCGGGCGAGCGCAAGCGTTTGACGAGGTAGCGCAAATGCATCGGGCGATCCTCGCGCAGCCGGCGCTCGACGAGCCGGTGAATTTCAGCCGCCGGTGTCACGGGGGCGGACAGTCGGAGGCGTGTGGTCGGTGTTCCGGGTATGGATCCGGCGGTGAGGCGCTGGTCGCTCATGGGTGGGTCCCCTGCGTCAAGTCAGCGAGGATTCTGCGGTAAGTAACGCCAGGAGTTGCGCTGGATCAAATGCTTAAAAAGATTCCCCCGGGTCCTGCTTTTGTTGAGGGATCAGGAGCCGCCATGCGTATAGACATCTGCGTCGCCAGATTTCCATCAGTCGCGCTCCGCCAGCTTGGGGACGGGAAAACGTCTGGCCTTTTATTCGCGACGGGGCCTAGCGATGACTGCAGCGTCGTCAGCGCCCGAGAACTACTGCGCCGGCGTTCCGATTCTGAGGACGCAGCGCACGCAGCTTGATAACACGAGAAGGCGGAGGACCAGCGGCCATTCAGGCTCGGGACGACATCGGACCGTTGTCGCATCCCGGAGGATGACCGACCCGTCTGCAACGATGAACGGCGGGCCCCCTTCGTCGGGGCGAAAATGCGCCCCGAGGGCGACTTTAAACCGGCATTGCGGCTGACCGGGAGGGCGGTTGGACATCCATACCGGCTCCCAGCCGCAGACGTTTGAGCATGAGGGCGTTGACCGCCACCAGCACCGAACTGCCGGACATCGACAGGGCGGCGATCTCGGGACTGAGGGTGAAGGGGTAGAGCACCCCGGCCGCCAGGGGGAAGGCGATCACATTGTAGCCTACCGCCCACCACAGGTTCTGATGCATCTTGCGCAGGGTGGCGCGCGACAGTTCGATGGCCTTGACCACATCGGCGGGGTCGCTGCGCATCAGCACCACGTCGGCACTCTCGATGGCCACGTCGGTGCCCGCGCCGATGGCGAAGCCGACGTCGGCCTGGGTCAGGGCCGGGGCGTCGTTGACGCCGTCCCCGACCATCCCGACCCTGCGGCCCTGCGCCTGCAGTTCCTTGACCTTCAGCGCCTTGTCGCCTGGCAGCACCTCGGCCAGCACGATGTCGATGCCCAGTTCGCCGGCGATCCGCTGGGCCGTGCCCAGGTTGTCGCCGGTGATCATGGCCACCTGGACGCCCAGGGCCTGTAGCCGTCGGACGGTCGCCGCCGCGGTGGGGCGCACCGCATCGGCAACGGCGATCAGGCCGATGACCCGCCCGTCACGCGCGATGTGGACGACCGTACGGCCGGCGCCCTGCAGCCGTTCGGACTCCGCCGCCAGCTCGCTGAGCTCGACGCCGTTGTCGGCCATCAGCATCCTGTTGCCGGACAGGACGATCCGGCCATCGACGGTCGCCCGCAGACCCTTGCCGCCGAAGGACTCGAAGCCGGTCGCCCTCAGTTCGGGCAGATCCTTGGCCCGTTCCAGCACAGCCTTGGCGATGTGGTGCTCCGAGCCGCGCTCGAGGGCCGCGGCGGTGGTGAGGACGTCGGCCTCGTCCACCCCGGCGGCCGCGGTGACCTGGACCACCTTCGGGGCGCCGAGGGTCAGGGTGCCGGTCTTGTCGAAGACGATGACGTCCAGCTTGACGGAGTCCTCAAGGGCGCTGGCGTTCTTGATCAGCACGCCGTGCTGCGCCCCCAGCCCCGTGCCCACCATGATAGCCATGGGCGTGGCCAGGCCAAGTGCGTCGGGGCAGGCAATGACGAAGACGGTAATGGTCAGGGTCAGGGCGAACATCAGGGGCTGGCCCAGGACCCAGAACCAGATTGCGAAGGTGAGCAGACCGATGACGATGGCGGCCAGCACCAGCCACTGGGAGGCGCGGTCGGCGATCAATTGGGCGGGGGCCTTGGAATTCTGCGCCTCCTGCACCAGCTTGACGATCTGGGCCAGGGCAGTGTCTGCCCCGACACGGGTCGCACGATAGCGAAAGGCGCCGGTCTTGTTGATCGCGCCCCCGGTCACGGCATCGCCGACGCCCTTCATCACCGGCAGGGATTCGCCGGTCAGCATGGATTCGTCGACCTCGGAGCCGCCGTCCTCAATCACGCCGTCCACGGGAATGCGGCCGCCCGGTCGCACCACCACCCGGTCGCCCACCAGCACGGCGGAGGTCGCGACCTCGACCTCGACGCCGTCACGCAGCACCCGGGCCGTGGGCGGGGCAAGGTCCATCAGTTTGCGGATGGCGTCCGACGCCCCCGCCCGCGCCCGCATCTCCAGCCAGTGGCCCATCAGGATGAAAACCAGCAGCAGGGCCGCGGCTTCGTAGAAATCAGGCGCGTCGTAGAGGAAGGTCGCCCCGACGCTGAACAGATAGCCGGTGCCGACGCTGAGCAGCACCAGCACCGCCATGTTGAGCACCCCGCGCCGCAACGCGCGAACGGCTGCGACATAGAAGGGCCAGCCCGGATAGAGGATGGCGCCGCTGGCCAGCACGAAGAGCAGGGGCTTCAGCGGCAGGCCGAAAGGCGGCTCCACGCGCAAGAAATCCATGCCCATGGGGGCGAGGAAGAAGATCGGGACGGTGAAGGCGACGGCGACCAGGAACCGGTTGCGCATATCCCGGACCATGGCCTGCATGTCCATGCCGGGGCCATGCCCCATGTCGGCCATGTCGTCGGGTCCGGCCTGGGCCGGGTGGGCGTGGGCCGCGGGCCCCGCACCGGCGGCCGCCCCGGCCGCGGAAGGGCGAAGGTGCGCCCGGGCGTCCAGGGTGTCCTCATGCGGGGCGCAGACGTGCCGGGGCACGACCTCGCCGCGGCAATGGAAGCCACAGTCCCGGACCGCCTGTTCCAGCTCGATCTGGCTGACCCGGGTCTCGTCATACCGGATCGTCGCGGTCGCCGAGCCGAAATTGGCGGCGACATCCAGCACGCCGGTCAGACGCCGCAGGTGCTTCTCGATCACCAGGGGATCCAGCGGGGTTATGAGTCCGGAGACGTCGATGGTCGTGGTTTGCATGGCGGAACACTCCGGTCGAAAATGGGCTCAGGCTTGAGGCCGCGAGGCCCTGGCCCCGGACACGGGACGGAGCCGGGGGATGAAGGCCGGCGTCGTCTGCCGGTATCCGGCCCACGCCGGGCCGAAGCGGGCGGCGGTTTCGCGCTCCTCCGCCACGGCCAGGCGCCAGTACAGGACAAGGAGCACCGGAAACATCGCCAGGGTGAGCAGCGTCGGCCACTGAAGCAGAAAGCCGATCATGATCAGCACGAAGCCGGCATACTGCGGGTGGCGGATGGATCTGTAGGGACCCGTTGTCGCCAGGTTGCCGTCGCGCTGAGCGCGATAGAGCACCGGCCAGGCCGCGGAGATGAGCCAGAAACCGCCGCCGACGAATACGAAGCTGAGCATATGGAAAGGCCCGAAATGCGGGCTCGCCCTCCAGCCGAACAGGGTCTCAAGAAGATGGCCCGCATCGTGCGACCACCAGTCCACGCCGGGAAAGCGGCTCTGCAACCAGCCGGCCAGCAGAAAGATCGTCAGCGGAAACCCGTACATTTCCGTGAAGAAGGCGATCAGGAAGGCGCTGAAGGCGCCGAAAGCCCGCCAATCCCGCGCCGTCTTCGGCTTGAAGAAGGTGAAGGCGAAAAAGATGAACAGGATGGAGTTGAGAACGACCAGCGACCAGAGGCCGTATGCTTGCGGTTCCGCCATGGTCAGGCCTCAGGCGCTGGAGGATGGGCGCGGTCGCCCGGGTGATCGGCGCCGTGAGCCCCGCCATGGCCGCCGTGCATGCTCATGTGCAGCAGGGGACAGAGCAGCAGCAGCAGGAACGGCGCCCAGCCGAGCAGGTGAACCCGGTGCTCGCCGATCAGCAGATAGGCCAACCCGGCCGCGAACGCGGCCAGCGCGAGAAACCTGAAGACCCGGCCGGTCCCGGGGGAATTGGAGGTCATGCGAGGCGCCTTCCGTTCTGAACACCATCCGCCGTCTGACGCCGCACCCGACCGACCATTACGGACGCGGAAGGCCGACGGTCGTAAGACCCGCCGGTCGCCGGCGTCAGACCGTGGGCCATCAGGTCATTGTCCGATCAAGGATCCAGTCGGGGCATGCCGTTCATCCTCGCTCTCAACAGCGGGTCCTCGACCTGCAAATTCGGCGTCTTCGACCAGGGGCCGGGCGGACTGGCGCCCTGTCTGCGCGGCCGGATCGAAACGCACGGCGCGGCGCCCCGGCTGCTGAG
>Ga0207951_100444_pt1 | contig 20802 bp, 18 predicted proteins | sample Subbio12Aug_8Bad_FD_184830 | JGI IMG/M metagenome (GOLD analysis project Ga0207951, IMG submission 184830) | Serpentinite rock and fluid subsurface biosphere microbial communities from McLaughlin Reserve, California, USA - CR12Aug_8Bad (SPAdes) | ecosystem: Environmental > Terrestrial > Deep... | reverse complement strand
CCAGCCTTTCGGTGAGGTGGTACACAAGACTTTCGTCTTATTCATTTACACTTCCTCATTCCTGTCTTCTGTAGTTTTCTCGTGACGAAAGACCCATAGCGGAAGTCTGCTCCCTTTCGGGTACGACATTAAGTCGTTATCCAGGCGATTACAGCCTGGCTTTTGCTTTCTCCGCTGTCCTCTACCCGCATACCCATCAGTTCCCCTTACGGTTCACCTGCCATTACTGGCGGGCATACGGGCTTACCGTGTTCCAAGCAATTAACAGAACGGGTTAGACCCTGCCTGTCCTCCGACGGCGCAACATTCCTGTGACGTTAGCTACGAGAACGTCATCTTGGCCGCTTACCCTTTTGGTTCAAGCCTGTCAGCATTTTTGGCTTGTTCATGTTAACGGAGTTTATCAGCAGTTCACATATGTTGGTCATGCCGTCCAAACCTAGCGCCCTTCTGCATTAATGCTAGCAGTTCTTCCTTGACCTCGCGGTTTTGGATTGTGGGCTACATTGTCCCGTCAGCTTCATACCCCGCCGTTACCAGCTACGCATGTGACGGTAGGTTACCGATGAGGAAACATCGGGTCTAATCCTGGTATTTCAGTTTAGACAGTTAATTACTCGACTTCACGTCGCAACGTAGCCAACATGTCGAAGGCAATTAAGGTCATCTCCTTGAAGTTCGCAGCCCGCTACAATAAAGGTCAGCAGAGAATCGGTCCTGTATTCGGTGGTCGATATAGAAGCGAGTGCATTGAAGATGATTCTTTCCTGCTAGGCGCGCTCAGGTACATTCACCTTAACCCCGTAAAAGCCGGTCTGACCGATGGCCCTGCAACATACCTCTGGAGTAGTTACAACGAGTACGTGACTGAGGCCGGTTTTTTTGCACGAGCAGCAGAGGATTTTCATACTTGGGCTCTTCAACGAGAACTTAAAGAGCTTCGCCGACTTTCACACTCGTCTAGATGAGACAGATTATCTTGAAATACAGGAAGACATAGATAAGCAGCGTGAGGAAACGGCTCAGCAATTGCTAGATTGTTTTTGCTTAAAGTGGGGCGTAACCAAGGCTCAGCAAATCCAACGTAACCCTGGGCTCTTTACGGAGATATCCGCACGCCTGACGATTGGGGCCAAGCTATCTCTTAGGCAAGCGGCAGCGATGTTGGAAACAACCCATAGGCGTGTGCACCAAGCCCTGCAGGATAATGACTAACCGGAACAAAAAGAACCGTCCCATTTGTTCGAGGCCAGCCAAGGCATGCAGAAGGAATTGAGGGGAGGCAATAGGTATGATTCAGGTTACGGCCCTGAGCAAACGCTTCGGCAACAGGACAGCCGTGAATGCAATTTCGTTTCAAGCGCGGCCCGGCGAGATATTTGGTCTGCTTGGCGAGAATGGTGCCGGTAAGACGACCACGCTGCGGATGATCGCCACTGTACTATCCCCTGATGACGGTGACATCTCAGTCTATGGACGAAGTGTGCGCCAAGATCCGCACGAAGTGCGGCGTCACCTTGGATTTCTGACGGCTGACGCCGGCCTGTATAATCGGCTATCTGCTAAGGAAAACGTGGAGTACTTTGGCCAGCTCTGGGGCATTGACCGCAACACCATACGGCGACGCACGACAGAGATCTTTGCCATGCTGCAACTAGATAATGTTGGGGATCGCCCGGTCGGAACTTTTTCGAAGGGCATGAAACAGAAAGTTTGCTTAGCTCGAACCTTCGTGCATGACCCTCTAGCTTTGCTTTTGGATGAACCCTGCAATGGACTGGACGTCTCCTCTGCTAACGCGGTGACCGACTTTATGATACGCGAAAAGCAAGCGGGCAAGACCATCATTTTCTCTAGCCATAACATGGGTGAAGTGGAGAAGCTCTGCAACCAAGTCGCCATCATTCATCATGGGGGACTGATAGCCCAGGGCAGCGTCGAGGCGCTGAAAGGGAATTACTCGGCCCGCTTCGAGGATACGTTCCTGCGATTGGTAGGTGCCAAGGCATGAAACTTAGGGATGTCTGGGTAGTTTTCCGGAAAGAAGTGTTGGATAACCTCCGCGACCGGCGGTACTTGTTTTATACCTTGGCCCTTCCGCCCTTAGCCGTTCTACTGGTGTTATTTACAGCCACTATGGAGATAGCACCCCGCGCCATCGATACCGTCGCCTCTGATGTACGCATATCCATCGCGGTAGAAGGAGCGGCGGAAGGGCCTTCACTGGTGACCTTTCTCAAGCAGGAAGCATTTGAAGTAATCGCGGTCGAAAGCGCTGAGGACGCACTTTCATCCCGCTTGGCGCAGTTCAGCCTGACGATCCCGCCTAGGTTTGAAAATACTATTAGGGAACAAGGCGCTTCCTCTCTGAGCGTACGGTACAACAATGATGAACCGGGCAGTGCCGCGCTGCGCCAACACCTAGTATCGACTCTCGACCGCTACGCCGAGGACATTGTCGTCGCGAGACTTAGAGAGAGGGGAGTTGACCCGACACTACTGAAGCCAGTGAAAATTCAGATTTACCCGGTTGGTGTCGCTGGCACTATGTCCTATTTAGCTGGGATAATACCGCTGTTTCTGGTGATGTGGGGGGCGAGCAACATCCACGTCGCAGTAGATCAAACGGTAGGCGAGAAGGAGCATGGGACACTCGAGCTACTGCTTACGGCACCGATTTCTAGGCTGTCGCTAGTAGTGGGGAAGTATCTGACGGTGGTATTGGCTTCGGTTCTATCGCAATGGCTTTGCCTGGCCGCTTTTTTTCTTGGCCTTGCGGCGCAATTACAGTTAGCAGACGAGCCAACAACTGCTGCCTTAATACTGCCCCTACCTAATCTCCTCGGGGTTCTCGCAGGCGCTATTCTGCTGGCCGCCTTTTTGGCAGCTGTACAGATTTCACTCAGCCTGCCAGCAAAGTCCGTCCGTGAGGCGCAAGCTTTACAGGCCGCGTTCGCGCTGGCACCGATACTGCTTTGGATGCTGATACAGACCTTCCCTCATGGCAGAGTTCCTTTCTATATGTTCTTTGTCCCAGTGATTAACAATCTATTACTGAACAGAGAGCTGCTTATGGGAATGTTCACACCTGCGAACATGCTAGTCACTTTCTTGATGTGCGCTCTTGCAGCAGCACTGGCGCTGCGTTGGGCGACTCACAGATTCAATCAGGAGAGCGTGCTTTTCCGGCAGTGACAAGGGACGAAAGACTATCCCCGGCCCGGCATGATAACTACCGCCTTAACCCATTGCCATTTATACGTGGCAAGGGCAGTTATCGTGAGCGTCAAGTAGCCCCCACAATGGAGTGTGGCGAAGACACTACGAGATCAAGCGCTATGTCGAGCACGATTTCTAACAAGAGTTCTAACGGCAGCTAGCAATAGCGCTCGGAAAGCGGCAGGAGTCTCTCGCTACCTTGACACGGTAGAGGACACAGGTTCGAGCCCTGTTGCTCCCACCATAGCGATAAGCAAATTAAAGGAGGTGAAAGTAATGATATCTAGTAAACAGCGCGCCTACCTGCGTGGCCTGGCCAACACCCAAGAACCCCTTTTGCATATCGGCAAAGGTGGGCTCACAGAAGCTGTAGCAACCGCAGTTGACGAAGTCTTAAAGGCTCGCGAACTAGTCAAGGTGCGCGTGCTAAAGAACCTTGATGGTGAGGTTAAGACGGTGGCTACCGAGCTAGCGGCAGAAGTCAATGCTGAGTTAATACAAGTGATCGGACGCAATTTTGTCCTTTACAAAACGAACCCCGACGAACCGAAAATTGAGCTGCCTGCCCATTAGAGATGTGGGTTCTTGCTCGCTCCTTGCGGAATATCCGCAGGCAGATCAGCGTTGACATACTGGTCTACTTGGTAATCGCTTGGGTCGGTCGCGCCGGTCAGCTTATCATCATAGCGGTCTACGTAGAGTTTGCCTTGTTCATCAATTCCGCAATACGCTACTTCAGCAACAAATTCCACCCCGTAGGCCTTGAGCATTTCCCGCAACCATTTTTCGTCCTTCTGGAATGCCTCGAGGTTAGCGTAGATAATCTCACCGTCAACGATGAGCTCTGACTCTAAGCCCGCATACTCGCCCGTGATGAGTAAATCTTGACGCACGGGCGGCTCTTGCTCGGGTTTTTTCATGACGCTTACCTCACCTGTTGTCTCGAGAATGGCGTATTCCACATCCCGCATGGCAAAGGCACCCTTGCCGCGCAGTTGGGCACGCAGGTCGTCAACCGTAAAGCCAACCTTGCCCAGATTATTTTCTAATATTTTACCTTTGTTCACGAGGATGGTTGGCTCGCCGTCCAGAATCTTTTGCCACTGACGATTGTAAAGCGCAAGTTTGGCCGCTAAGAGAGTCAGGGCAGTCCAAGTCAAGATCGCCAACCACGGCTCCCAAGCTACTTCTAAATCTGATGCGGCAATGGCGGCCAAGGAGCCAATGGTAATGCCAGAAATGAAGTCAAAAAAGGTCATTTGACTGAGTTGCTGCTTGCCAATAAGTCGCACCATCAGAAAAAGGAGCGTAAACGAAAGCATAGTACGCAAAACCACGGTGAGTGCGGTCACCTAAACACCTCCAAAAAGGGGCTCCCCTTTATCCTCTAGGTTAGCCCCAATCCTTGCTCTTTATCTAATTGTGTTCTTGCCACCCTTTTTTTGCGGTGTGGTATTGCCACCCACTTGCGTTGTGGTTGTGGTTTGATTGGAGGAATAGGTCCCCCCAACTTCGCTCCGGTACTGCGGTTCCTCCTGCATGATATAGTCCAGTCGACCGCGTAGCTGCTGCGCCGAGTGGTCCATGTTCTGGCTTAACTGTTGAAAGAGCTGTTTGGCCTGCTGATCCTGGGTTTGCAACGCAAAGGTCTTGAGATTGGCGGCAGCACCCTCCATGTTCGCTAGAGTCTGAGATAATTGGCTTGCAATGGTCATAGTCAAATTCCTCCTAGCTGTTTTTAGCTCGTCGCAACGAACCATGCTTAGTATTTGACCATGTTGCTCAGCACAATCCATGTATTTGTTGGTTCGCGAGGTAGCACCTAGGTATTGAAAATCGTGTTTTTTGATGCTATACTGAACAGGCAATGCCGAGATGGCGGAATGGCAGACGCACTTGACTCAAAATCAAGCGTCCTCTGGATGTGAGGGTTCGAGTCCCTCTCTCGGCACCACCTAGCAATATCAAGGGCCTTAGGGCCCTTTTTGTGTTTATTTTTCGTGGTCTACAGGGTGGTTTCTTAGGATTTATCCGCAGATTATCCGCGAATCCGCCCAGAGGTCAGTATCGCTCAGCGCGAGATCCCGGGGCATTCTCGATGTAGGCCAGAACCATTATTGGCGGCGTTGTCTGCGTGATTAGGGACAAGGAAGCAAGGCCCATTAAGAGCAGTCCCAGTTTTGGGTCTCTGACAAGATTTACTTGTTGAAGCAGAAGGAACGCGGTACACCAACCTAGCGTCATGCCCTCGATTATATCTGTGCGGAAAGGCTACATCCGGTGCTGCTCGAGACGGCAGAGCTTTTAGCGAAACACCAAGAGATTGAGTTGACTGAAGAACACTGGCAGCACCTTAGCTCTATTAGTCGTGCCACTCTCGCCCGCATGCTCAAAAGCTCTCGCCAAGTACGTCGAATGAGAACCATCTGGCCGAAGAAAGCTTCTTACATCAAGAGTCAAATCCCCATTAAGAGTTACGAATGGCAGGAAAAAAGGCCCGGCGCGCTCGAAATTGACCTAGTAGAACATAACGGGGGCTCTTCTCTGGGTCATTTTGCGTACACCCTCTCCGTCGTCGACGTAGTAACCGGATACAGCCGGAGAAGGGCTGTACTGGGCAGAGGGCAGGTAGGAGTCCACAAAGAGATAAAGCGCATAGTGTTTGAATGGCCTTATGCCATATGGGGAATCCACACCGATAACGGATCTGAGTTTCTCTCAGCCCATGTGCTGAAATACTGTGAACAAAATTGTTTCCAGTTCACACGGAGCCGGCCTTATAAAAAGAACGACAGCCCCATGTCGAACAGAAAAACTTTCAACATGTACGATGCCTAGTCGGCTATGAGCGATTTGACACGCTTGAACAGGTGGAGTGGCTCAACACCCTCTACGAACAATACGATCGATACGTCAACCTCTTTCAGCCGAGTAGAAAGCTAGTCTCCAAAGAACGGCATGGAAGCAGAGTGAAAAAGGGCTACGATACAGCAAAAACACCATTAAAGCGCGCATTGGAAGCTGGGGTAGTAGCAAAAGAGACCGCGGATAAATACCAAAAACTGTACCATTCCTTGAATCCACTAAAGCTGCATCAGCAAGTCGAACAGCTTCTGACCCAAAGGTTCACTACTAGCACTGAAGTAACTCCGTTAGAGAAGAAGCGTGTGGGGACCGATTGACAGAATAGGTCTATCCGTTAAATCATCTTTATTTGGAAATATCCCCACCATTCCTTCCCCCCTAGGGGGGAAGGAATGCACAACCTACGCCTTGTCCACCACCAACTTCGTGACGAGTTAGGTAAGATTCTTAAATGAGTGATCAGTTCTGTTCGGTTAGATTTTTAAATGAGTTGACACGGCCTGATCTTATCGCCTGCTATCACTTTACAACACTCCTTATCAGTGTTGTTCACGCCTGTTAGTACATTATACCCCCCTCACCTGCTAAACATGACAAAAGGACTCCCCCCTAATGGAATTATTACCCAACCTGACAGTCTCAAAATCAAGCCCCCCTCTGGGCACCAATTTTTGTGTTTTTCCCACCCCTGCTGCAGGGGTGGGATTTCTGCAATATCGCAAAATATGCTATGATGAACGAAGATTGTGGCTCTGGAGGATATGTGACTACCAAGCTAGGCTATGCGGCGATTGCACTTTCTTCCCTCTGTTTTGGCTTCTTAGGCTCAATGGGTAAATTTGGCTACGCTATGGGATATACGCCCCTTAGCTTGCTCACGGTGCGCTTTACTCTGGCGGCACTCATCATGTGGCTGGTGGCCTTGGTAGTCGGACTGCATAAGTACGCCTTGCCCCTCAGCCTGCAACTATCGCTGGTGGTGCAAGGCATAACCTACGCCTGTACTTCCCTTGGATTTTTCTTTGCCTTACAGCACCTGCCGGCGGGCCTGGTGAGCATCCTCTTTTACATCCATCCTCTGATCACCATCCTTTGTGCCAGCCTCCTGTGGAGGGAGCGCATCGGGACCGCTGTGGTGCGCTCGGCAATCCTTGCTATGGTGGGCACGGCCTTGGTCTCCCAAGTCGGCACCAGTGCCTTGACGCCTTCCATCGTCGGTCTAGCCTGGGTGCTCTTGGCCGCGTTTTCCTACAGCGCCTTTACCTTGATCGGTCAAAGTACCACCGCTAAGCAAGATGCTTTGGTCGTCACTACATATTCCATCACCTATTGCGCCCTGTTCCTGGGCATTCTTAACCCACCGGTGTACATGCTTGATGGCAGTCTAAGCGCCGAGATGTGGCTCATAGGACTGTTTATCGCCTTTGTTTCTTCGGTCTTGGCCATCTTGCTCTACATTGTGGGCATTAAAGCCATCGGCGCCGCCAGAGCTGCCGTTGCGAGCGTCTTAGAGCCTTTGAGTGGCTTGTTTATTGCGGCATGGCTCATCGGCGAGAGGCTGCACCTCTGGCAGTGGCTTGGCGTCTCGATAATTATTGTTGCCGTAATCTATCTGCAACGCGACAAGAAAGATGAGGGTGAAGTTTCATGTGTGGCATCGTAGGCTTTTTAGATGAGCGAACAACCGAAGAGGATAAGCGGCCAATCCTCAGTGCTATGATGGGCGAAATTACCCACCGTGGGCCTGACGATAGCGGCATCTTCTGTGACGGTGCGGTAGCACTGGGCTTCAGGCGATTGAGCATCATCGACCTGGCCGCCGGTCACCAGCCTATGGCCAATGAGGACGAAACAGTCTGGATGACCTTTAACGGCGAAATCTACAACTACCTGGAATTGCGGGAGTGGCTCATCGAGCGCGGCCACCGTTTCGCCACGCTCACCGACAGCGAGGTCATTATCCACCTTTACGAAGAAATCGGCATGGAGTGCACGGCGAAGTTGCGGGGTATGTTTGCCTTCGTGTTATGGGATGCTCGGACTAAGACTCTCCACGGAGCAAGAGATCGCTTCGGCATCAAGCCCTTTTATTACACGATGCCAGGCAATCGCTTTATCTATAGTTCCGAAGTCAAGGCCATTTTGGCTCATCCCCATGTGGTTCCGCAGATTAATGAAACTAGCCTGCAGCACTATTTTACCTTCCAATTCGTGCCGGACCCGGCGACTTTGTTCGAGGGCATTTATCGCTTGCCCCCATCCCACTATTTTTCCCTGAAGGACGGACAGCTCGCCCTTAAGCGATACTGGCAACTAGAGTTTAAACCGGAGAATAAGCCGCTCTCGCACTTCATCGAAGGAACCAGGCATCTTCTCACCGAGGCGGTACGTATGCATATGATGAGTGATGTCCCGCGGGGAGCCTTTCTCTCAGGCGGCGTCGACTCTAGCGTCATTGTGGCCCTCTTGCGGCGACAAGAAAAGCTCTCAACATATTCCGTTGGCTACGCTGAAAATAAGTACGACGAGCTCTCGGAAGCGCGCCGCACCGCTGAGGTGCTCGGAAGCGACCACCACGAAATCAAGGTTTCGGCAGGTGAGTTCTGGCAAGCACTCCCCCACATAGTGTGGCACATGGACGAGCCAGTCGCCGATCCGGCCGCCTGCGCCCTCTACTTTGTCGCCGCGAGAGCCGGACAGGATATCACGGTGGTCCTGAGTGGTGAAGGCGCAGATGAAGTATTCGGTGGTTATGGTATCTACCGCGAGCCGGCAGAGGTGCGCAAGTTTGGGTTGTTGCCGGGGGCATTGCAAGCACTTTTAGTTAGGGCGGCCAAATTTCTGCCTGAGGGAACAAAGGGAAAAGATTATGTGCGACGCGCCAGCACTCCCCTAGCCGAACGATACTTCGGGAACGCTTTGATATTTACTGAGGAGCAAAAGGACAAACTCCTGCCTTGTCGCTCGCGCCGCATCCTAGCTACTGCTGTAACGGCTCCGTATTTTGCGGCCTGCTCCCATCTCGACGACATCTCCCAAATGCAGTATCTCGACTTTAATACTTGGCTGTCTGGCGACATCTTAGTGAAGGCTGACCGCATGACCATGGCCCACTCACTGGAGCTCCGCGTTCCTTTTCTTGATCATCATGTGGTGGAATTCGCGGCGACCATCCCGGCGCACTTCAAGATTGCTGAAAACATGACTAAGTATGTCTTGCGGCAGGCAGCCACTGCTTGGCTGCCACAGGATGTGGCCTATAGACCAAAACGAGGTTTCCCTGTGCCGACACGGGAGTGGATGAAACGGGAGTGGCTCGAGGATGTGCGCGCGCAACTCATGCAAAGCAACACAACCGAGTACATCAACAAACAGTATGCCCTCGACCTCCTCGCCGAACATGCCGCCGGCAAAAAGGACCACAGCAGAAGATTGTGGGCCATAATTGTCTTCCAGTTATGGTTTGCCACTTATATCGAGAAGAGCATAAAACTTACTCAGTAAATTGTAATCACTACAGTCAAGGAAGGTCGTGTTATTTATGCATGTCCTCATCACCAACGATGATGGTATCAGCGCTCCCGGCATAGCGGCCCTCGGCCAGGCCCTCCGCAAGATCGGCAAGGTTTCGGTTGTCGCTCCTGATCGGGAACAGAGCGCCACCGGCCATGCCATCACTATCCACCGACCACTTAGGACGCGGCGGATGGTCATTGATGGTATCGACCAGGCTCTGGCCGTGGATGGCACTCCTGCTGATTGCGTCAAGCTGGCCATTCTCGCCGAATTAATCGCTAAACCTGATATAGTCATCTCCGGCATCAACCGCGGCGCCAACCTGGGCACTGATCTACTATACTCGGGCACCGTGTCTGCGGCCATCGAAGCCGCTATGTTGGGGTTACCCGCTATCGCCATATCTCTGGCCGATTTTCGCAACACCGATTATGAGGGAGCGGCAGAGTTTGCTTGCCACTTGGCTAGCATCTGGAGCACCCATAACCTGCCCCCCGACACCCTGCTCAATGTCAACTGGCCAAAGAACCCGCCCTCTAAAGTGTTGGTCACTACCCTGGGTAGCCGCCGCTATACCAACCACTTCGATAAACGCCAAGACCCCTTCGGGCGAGATTATTATTGGATGTGCAACAATGTGGAAACTGACACCACCCCCCATACCGACGTGTGGGCCATTGACCAAGGGTTTGCCTCAGTAACGCCCATACACTTCGATTTGACCAACTATCGCCTCGTCTCGCAAGTTAGTACATGGCCGATTGCCCTGCCATGAAAGTACACATTTTAGGCTGCTACGCGCCCTACCCGCCGGTCAACGGTGCCGGTCCGGGGTACGTGCTAGAACATGCCACCGCCAAAGTCCTTTTAGACTGTGGCAGCGGCGTGGTGAGCAACCTGGGCAAAGTCTGCGACCTGCAAAATAACGACTTATCCGCAGTGATTCTCAGCCACCTCCATTCTGACCATTTTTGCGACCTGCTCGTCCTACGCTATGCCCGCTTTATGGGCATGCGGGCGGGGCAAGCGTCGCCGCTTCTGGTGCTGTCCCCCGAGCAGCCACCATTGGAGCGTTCGCTACTGCCATTTTTGAACACGCTAGACATCCGCCCCATCATCCATGAGAGCACCATAGACATAGCAGGTATCAAATTCGATTTTACCCGCACCAAGCACATCTACCCCGCATACGCGGTCCGGGCTATGGTCGGGGGAAAGACTCTGGTCTACACCGGCGACACGACTTGGCAGGATAATCTGGTAGAATTTTGCCAAAACGCCGACCTACTACTGGCCGAGGCCAGTTTCTTAGAAAAAAATAAAGGCGCCAACACTGCGGAACATCTCAGTGCTGGCGATGCGGGTCGATTGGCGCAGGCTGCGCATGTGAAGAAGCTGGTACTTACTCACTTTTGGCCGGCTGACGACCTGATGGCCATTCGCGAAGAAGCGAGGACGCAATTCTCCGGAGAAATTATCCTGGCGGCCTCGGGGTTAACGATCGAAGTCTAGGACTCAGTCTTTTTGGTATGGGCGCGGCCGCATCAGCCACGCTGTGGCGATAGCCGTTATGGGGATGGCGGCGACAAGACCAATGCTCCCTGCCAAGGCTCGTAGAACCTCGCTAGCAATGGAGTCCATGTTGATTAGCCTGATGAACTCTACCTCGTAGGCCTGCACTAAGAGTAGTAGGGCGAGCGAACCACCCGTATAAGCGAGAATCAGGGTATTAGCCATGGTTCCCATGACGTCGCGCCCTATATTCATTCCCGACCAAAAATGCGTTACCCACGACATTTTTGTGTTCGCCCGCCGTATTTCGGTCATAGCCGAGGCAATGGACATGCCGGTATCCATAACCGCACCCAGTGCGCCAATAATGATGCCGGCCATGAGTAAGGCGCGGAAATCAAAGTTAACCCCTTGCGGTATGAACATCAACATTTGTGATTCTTGTCCGGACAGACCTGTGGCATGAGTGTTTGCCCCCACCAATACGGCCAAGACTCCTGCCACCGCGACGCCACCAATCGTCCCAATGATGGCGGCAAAACTCTTGCGATTGGCACCCCCGACAAGGAGAAGTGTAAAAATTGTCGACACTGCCGAAACCAAGACCGCTAACCAGATGGGGTTGACCCCGCGCAGAAGCAGGGGGACAAAGACAAAGAGAATCATCACCCCGATAAAAATCAATGACAACAGACTCTTAAATCCCTTTAGTCCGCCAAGTCCAATCAGTAGTACCGCAAATAGTGTAGTCAGCAAATAGAGAGAGCGATCCCGCTCGTAGTCAGCAATGACTACTTCTTTGAGCGCTCCAGCATCAGTCTCGACGCCCACTATCACTCTATCGCCGATGCCCACCACAATGTCATAGGCCGGTGTCCCGGTCAAAACATGCGTGATTTCTATAATTTGGCCACGAAAAGGCCCGCTCAGGATCTCAATCCCAGTGCGAAAACTGCGCAAGGGGAAGCCAAATTCGTCGGTACCGCCCTCTTCGGGCAGCTCTTCCATGCTCGCGATGCGCGCTCGGGCAAACTCGACGACTGTTTCTTCGACCGCTGGCTCCGCTGGGGGCTCGGCCCATGCGGGTGCAGTAACGAAAAAAATAATAGCCGCTACTAGGCATAACAGTTTTTTCACTTCATCACCTCACGCATAATTCGTCCCTTGGTGCCAATTTATCACCTGCACCAAGGGATACTACCATTAGTATATTGTCAAAAAACTTCCGCATGCCTAGACCTCAATTGTCTTTGTGCCGCAAGGCATGGGCAAAGTCGGCGCAAATATCCTGAACGTCCTCTAACCCGACCGAGACGCGAATCATACCGTCATCTATACCAAGTCTGGCCCGCTCAATAGGAGTGAGTCCGCGATGACTGGTCTTGGCTGGATGGGAAACAGAAGTGGCGACGCCCGCTAAGCTGGGGACGAAATCAACCATTGAAAGGGCTTTAACTACCTGTTCTGCGCCATAACTGCCGCCATGGACTACAAAACTGAGCATGCCGCCGAAACCACTTAATTGTTTTGCGGCCAGAGCATGTTGCCCATGGCCAGGTAGCCCGGGGTAGTGCACGCACACCACCAGAGGTTGTGCCGTCAAAAACTCAGCCAGGACCATGGCATTGGCGGTATGTTGACGCATGCGCAACGGCAGCGTCTGCAGGCCGCGCATTACCAACCAAGCATCAAAGGGGCTGGCCACCGCCCCGCTCTGAATGTGAAACCCCTTGATACGTTCAATATTATCAGTGCTCCCGATGACCGCCCCCGCGGTAACATCGGAGTGCCCATTGATGTACTTGGTCAGGCTTTCTACGACCAAGTCGGCCCCTTGCTCGAGGGGACGGCACAACAAAGGGCTGGCAAACGTGTTGTCTACCACCAAGGTGAGTCTGTAGGCCCTCTTGAGGGCCACTAGGGCCGCGAAATCAACGAGACGCATCAGGGGATTAGAAATCGTCTCCACGATAATCACCTTCGTGTTGGGACGAACCAGCGACTCAATTTTGCTCGGCATGGTGACGTTTACGAAGCTGGATTCGATATTGAACCGTGTCAGCTCTCGCTCGAGTAACCCCCTAGTACCTCCATAGAGGTCTTCAGCGGCGATAACATGATCTCCCGCCTGGCATAAAGACAGCAGTGTGGCGGTTATAGCGGCCATGCCCGAGGAACAAACCAGTGCCTGGTCCCCCCCCTCCAGCCTGGCTAGTGCCTGTTCTAATGCTTGTACACTAGGATTGCCGTACCGCGAATAGATATAGCCACCCTCTTGCCCGCTAAAGGCCTGGTCCACTTCTTCTAAAGAGTCAAAACTAAAAACAGACGTCTGGAAAATAGGCTGGACGGTGGGACGGCTACGTACCGCCTTGGCGCCCTTGCCGGCATGAATGGCCTGGCTCCATTTGCTCATCTTCAAAACAATCACCCCCATGTTAATGTTCGGGGGTGATTGTCGAAGTCCTCTAAAAAGTGGTCACCAGCGGTTCATCTGCAGCACCCTCGGGAATAGCCGAAGTCAAATCAAAGGCAAAACAGGAGTTTTTTTCGTCCCAATGACCTTTGACACGCTTCTTAATCAGCGAGTTCTTCACCGCCCACTCTCCAATTGAGGCCGCGCAAACCTGGGCACTGCTCTTGTTGGTGATGAGCTTGAATCCTTGCCCCCGTCCCAAAACAGGTTTTACTACAAAAGACTCTTGCTCTATGCCCATCAAGACATAATCTGTACCCAGTTCAGCTAACTTGCGCGTCAGAGCCACATTGCAGCGCACTCCCTTAGGTTTGTCCGTAAATGTAATTTTGTAGGCCTTATCGATAGCAGCATTACCTCTACCTTTGGGAGTCTTTTCGAACCATACTATGTTCACCGTTTTTCCCTCCTTTAGAGTTATTGCCACTAGTATGACCATACTTCACACGATCCATACCTAACTATTTCTTAACGAGAAATTCGGCAATCTGCACAGCATTTGATGCCGCGCCCTTTCGCAATTGATTGCCCACCACCCACATGTTGAGTGCATTAGGCAGACTGAAATCTTGTCGCAAACGTCCGACAAAAACCTCGTCCCTGTCGGGGAAATCAATAGGCATGGGGTAGATCTGGTTATCGGTATCATCCAAAAGCACAACACCCGGCGCTAAAGCGAGCAGTTCTCGTGCGCGGTCAACGGTCAGCGGACGGTGGGTCTCAACGTTTAAGGCCAGTGAGTGGCACCACATTACCGGCACACGCACTGTAGTGGGCGATACTTGTAGCGTATCATCGCCAAATATTTTGCGCGTTTCATATACCATTTTCCACTCTTCCTTGGTGTAACCATGTTCGGCAAAAAGATCGACCTGGGGTATGACATTAAAGGCAATTTGGTAATGCCTCTTGGCGGCAGTAGTGGGCAGTATCTTCGCCGCTTTGAGGGTGCCTCCGTTAAAGGCGGCCACTTGTTCCTTCAATTCTTCTACGGCCTCAATTCCTGCGCCGGACACCGCTTGATAAGTCGAGACGACGACGCGTTTCACGCCAACCGCATCATAGAGTGGCTTCAAGGCCATCGCCATGATAACGGTGGAACAATTGGGATTGGCGATGATGCCACAGTGCCTGCCAATTTCTGCAGCGTTAACTTCAGGAACGATAAGAGGGACGTTATCGTCCATGCGATACGCAGAACTATTGTCAATGACCACCGCGCCCGCTCGAACAGCGCTTGGCGCGAGCGTCCTCGCCACCTCGCCCGAGGCGCAGAAAAAAGCGATATCAACCCCTCGAAAAGCCTCAGGCAGTGCTTCTGCCACAACTAGGCTCTCGCCCTTATACTCATACTGCTTTCCTATGGAACGCCCCGAAGCTAGTAACCTAACTTCTCTTAGGGGGAAGTTGCGCTCGCTTAACACTCCGAGCAAAGTTTGACCCACTACACCGGTAGCACCAACAATGGCGACCCGCAATGACCTAACACCCCTTCCCTACTCCCGTCTGAAGACAGACTGAGTCTGCTTTAATTTACGTCGAATGCCCAGATTATATGGACAACGCTTTTCACATAAGCCGCATTCGGTGCAAGCATCGGCCTGCGATGGCATCCCCCAGTACCTTTCACGCGCCCATTCCTGCAACCCATATCTGTTGACATAACCCTCTAAGATAAATAACGTGGGGATGCGAATGCCTACCGGGCAAGGCAGACAGTACTCACAACGACGGCAAAAGTCTTCCCCGAGGGCTGCTGCATCTTCCTGCAGGTGTTCGGCCTCATCCGCTGTCAGTACCCCGAGCTCTATTGCGGCGCAGTTACTATGTAGTTGCTCCACCGTGTCCATGCCCGGAATAATAGTATCCACAGTGCTAGGCAATAGATACCGCAAGGCCAAGTCAGCGCGCTGTAATGCACCGCCGGCGAGAGGTTTCATAGCAATGGTGCCCATGTGCAACTTTTGCGCTAAATTCAGTGAGCCTAGAAACTGCGACTCGACGACGTTTAGAGGAAATTGCGCTGTATCAAAAAGATTGCTCTTTATCATTATTTCAAGAACGTCGTTATTATGACTGGTGACCCCTACGAATCTCACTAGGCCTTCTTGTCGCGCTGCGAGAAGCGCCGACAGAGCCCCACCCGGAGCTTGCACTTGGTCCCAGACATCTAGCGCACTCACCATGTGTAGCTGATAGAGGTCAATATAGTCTGTTTGGAGCAGCTGCAGACCGCGCTCCAGATCCTCCCTAAAGCCTGCGGCATCGCGGCGCGCAGACTTCGAGGCCAGGTGAAAGGAACCTCGCCTAGAATGGAGCGCCCTGCCCAGTTTCTCTTCGCTGTCGCGATACCCGCGAGCGGTATCGATGAAATTGATGCCCAGGTCTTGACATGCGGCCAGCATTTCATCTGCCACTTCCTGCGTGGCCCGTTGAATGGGTATGCCCCCTAAACCTAAACGCGACACTAAAAGGCCTGTCCTACCCAGCACTCGATATTCCATATGGCCCCCTACTGCGCTAAAATCGCTGCAAGCTTGTACAAATCATGCCTAAAATTAGAGCCACTGCTAAGAGCCTCCGCAATGGACATAGGAACCACTCTCCCATTTTTCACTCCCACCATAACCCCGCCCCGGCCAGCCTGCAACAATTCTACAGCCATCGCACCCATTTGGCTGGCTAACATGCGGTCGCGGGCGCTAGGCGTTCCTCCCCTTTGCACATGCCCTAACACCGTCACGCGAGTCTCTAGGCCGGAACACTTAGCCACATATTCGCCCACAGCAAATCCTGTCCCTATCCCCTCACAGACTACGATAAGGCTGTAGAGCTTGCCTCGCTGCTGTCCGCGACTCAGTCTAGCGCATATTTCCTCCAGTGCTAGGGGTACTTCAGGCACCAAAATCGACTCCGCTCCTGCCGCAAGGCCCGCGGCCACCGCAAGTTGCCCGGAATTACGCCCCATAACTTCGATGACAAAGGTTCTCTCATGCGATGTAGCGGTATCGCGGATGCGGTCCATGGCCTCGACTGCAGTGTTCACTGCGGTGTCAAACCCTAGGCACTCCTCTGTTCCCGGGATATCATTATCTATAGTCCCCGGAATACCCACAGTCATAATCCCACTGTCATACAGTTTCTGAGCGCCCTGTAGTGAACCATCGCCCCCGATGACCACAAGGCCATCTACATCGTGTTCCCGGAGCACCGTGATGGCGCGCTGAAAACCCGCCTCAGTCATAAATTCCGGTGAACGCGCTGTGCGGAGCAAGGTGCCCCCGCGATGAATAGCATCTGCTACCGCACCTCGGTCGAGGTTAAACAAGTCACCCGCGATGAGACCGGCATAGCCACGGCGTATGCCTACCACTTCACAGCCTTCATGTAGGCCCTTACGTGCCACGGCTCTAATGGCAGCATTCATTCCCGGCGCATCGCCGCCGCTCGTGAGCACCCCAATCCTCCTCATACTTATCCCTGCCCCTTCTCTCAACAAATATCCTTACTTAAATATATTGTGGGCTATGCGTGCGGACGCAGCCGCAGCAATTCCGGCGACTATATCATCCAAAAATGTGTGCACTTTCTCGGGATGATTATTGAGCACGCGTAAAATACCTGGCTTGACCTTGTCCAAGTACCCAAAATTAGTGAGGCCAATCGTCCCATAGACATTGGTGATTCCGAGGGCTAAAATCTCGTCTACGCCAAAAAGCGGCTCATCCTCCACCACGATGGAGCGCAGAGGCTCAAGCATATTTCCGTCTTCAGCCATAGTGTCTAGAGCTATGCCCACGAGGATGCTGTGCTGGACTTCGCGTTTTTCTAATACGGCCCCAACCATGGACAGACAAACCTCCGGCGTAAGGTTCGGGCTGTAGGGCCGCTGCAATTCCCTGACTAACTCGGCAATATCCATTAGTTCTACGCCGCGCTCGGCAAGCTGCCTGATTACGATTTCTTTCATAGACACCTCCATTTTACGTCCACGTTGGACGAACCCAGTGCTCTTACTAGCTCCTCAGTTAGACTGGTGCTGACCGCTACATACAGGCTACTGTCCACTTGCACCGTGGCCTCACCGACCTGTAGTTGCACAGGCACAGATCCGGGACTCTGCCGCAAGATGCCCCGCAATTCTTCGAGCAGCGACCTATCCTTTAGACCTACGCGCAAACAGACTTTTTGTGGCTCCTGCCGCTCACCAAGACCGTCGTTCTCCAGAGCCAAAAGCTTCATTTCATTGACGGCCAGCGAAAGGCGTTCATCGCGTTTGGAAATGGTTCCTCGCAACATTGCCACGCGACCCGCCGCGATTTGCTCGCTTTGCTTTTCAAAAATTTGCGGAAAGAAGACCGCCTCGATTGTGCCGCCAAAATCCTCTACTTGGGCGAAAGCCATGCGCTTTCCCGCCTTGGTAATGATGACCCTAGTGTCATTAATCATCCCGGCGACAGTTACTTCGCTCTTTTCCTCTAATTCGCTAAGCATACCGATGGATTGCTTGCCGTGCTTCTTGAGGACGGAGGCATAGGCGTCTAGGGGATGTCCGGAAACAAAAAACCCAAGCAATTCTTTCTCCATCTCGAGGATTTCGCTCATGGCAAAGTCAGCAATCTGCGGCACGCTAATTTGCGCTTTACCGGTCTCAGCCTCCCCAAAAACGTCAAACAACGAAATTTGGCCCGTCTCGCGCTGCCGTTTCTCCTTGGCCACCTTTTCAAAGCATTCTTCCATGATTTCTAAGAGCTGACGGCGATTCAAACCCAGCGAAGCCATGGCCCCAGCGCGAATGAGGTACTCCACAGTGCGGCGGGTGGTAACCCCATCGTTAACCCTGAGGAGGAAATCATAGAGGTCGCTGTACCTTCCCGCCTTCCTATGCCTGCCGATTGGCTCAATGACCTTGGTGCCGACATTCTTGACGGCGGCCAATCCGAACCGAATGGCATCGCCGCTCACCCCGAAATTGGCCTCGCTCTCATTGATGTCGGGCGGAAGCACCGCGATACTTAGCCGCCGGCATTCCTCTAAATAGAGCTGCAGTTTATCGGTATTGCCGGTGACCGAGGAGAGCAAAGCCGCCAAAAACTCCCGCGGGTAATGACACTTGAGGTAGGCTGTCTGATAGGCAAGCACCGCATACCCAGCCCCATGCGATTTGTTAAAGGCGTACTTGGCAAACTCTGCCATGAGATCGAAAATACTGTTAGCAACTTCTCGCTCCACGCCCTGGGCTAAGGCACCCGGTACGATTTTTTTCCCACTTTTCTCGTCGACAATGCCATTTAAGAAATACTCCCTCTCCAGAGCCATGACCTCGGGTTTTTTCTTGGCCATGGCACGGCGCACCACGTCCGCTCGTCCCAGAGAGTATCCGGCTAATTCGCGGAAAATGCGTTGCACTTGCTCCTGGTAGACAAGGCAGCCGTAGGTCACCTTGAGTATCGGCTCTAAGCGCGGATCGGCATACTCAATGGACCCCGGACGCTCGCGCCCTTCCAAGTAACGGGGTATTTGTTCCATCGGCCCCGGACGAAAGAGTGAAATACCGGCCACCACATCCTCAAAACAAGTCGGGCGCAACTTGGAGAAGAAGTTGCGCATGCCGCCACCCTCCAGCTGAAAAACACCCAGCGTTTCACCTTTAGCAATCATGGCGTAAGTATCGGCATCCTCATAACCTAGACGCGAAAAATCTACAATATGCCCGCTCTTTTCCTTGATGTTAGCCAGGCAATCACGAATGACCGTGAGGGTGCGTAGCCCCAAAAAATCCATTTTAAGCAAGCCAAGCTCCATCACGGTATCCATATCAAACTGGGTGATGACCGCTTGGCCTGATTTCGCCAACGGGATGAGCGTTCTGAGCGGGTAAGGGGCAATAACCACCCCAGCAGCATGAACTGAAATATGTCTAGGCATCCCTTCGAGGGCTAGCGCAAAGTCTAAGAGCTCCTTGACGCGCGCATCCGCTTGGTAGAGGGCGGACAATTCTTGGGACTTTTCAAGCGCTTCCTTAATAGTAATGTTAAGTTCCTCTGGGACAAACTTGATAATCCGGTCCACCTCAGGCAGCGGCACGGCCATCGTCCGGGCTACATCACGCACTGCGGCCCTGGCGCCTAACGTACCGAAAGTAACAATTTGACAAACATTATCGGAGCCATACTTGTCGGTGACATACTTAATAACCTCATCGCGACGTTCATAACAAAAGTCTATGTCGATATCCGGCATGGTAATGCGCTCAAGATGCAAGAAACGCTCAAACAACAGGTCATAGGGCAAGGGGTCAAGGTCGGTAATACCTAAGATATACGCCACAATTGAACCGACGGCGGAGCCCCGGCCTGGGCCGACGGGAATGCCCTGCCCCCGTGCAAAACTGGTAAAATCTTGGACAATCAACATGTACCCAGCATACCCGGCCTGCCCGAGAATATCTAACTCTAGCGCCAGGCGCTCTAGCACCTGCGCACTCGGATTAGGATAGCGCCAATGAATTTTGTCCCGACAAATCTTTTCCAAATAGGACTGCTCGGTGTAGCCCTCAGGAATCTCAAACTGTGGCAGGTGCACTTGATCGAAACTAAACTCGACATTGCACCTATCTGCAATGCGTACGGTGTTCGCTACGGCCTCGCAGAGGAGGTCGTGCGGCAGGTATGGTATACGAGTTAGCAACTCTTCGGCCGTCGTGACATGAAACTGGGGGACAAAGCGCAAACGGTTTGGGTCGTTAATCGTCTTGGCCATTTGCACACACAAGAGCACATCATGGGCAGCATAATCACCCTCGGTGACATAATGAGCATCATTAGTGAGCACCAAGGGCAGGGATAGCTCTTGTGCCAGGGTCACCAAGGCGAGATTGACCTGTTTCTGTTCGGGCAAACCATGCTCCTGTAATTCTAGATAGAAGCGATCGGGGAATGCTGTGGCCAAGCGCAGGGCTACCTCCCGCGCGCCGCGGTGATCGTTTTGCATAATCCGTTGAGGTATTTCGCCGCCAAGGCAGGCGCTGAGCGCAATCAAGCCGGCGGAATGTGCCTCTAACAGCTCCCAATCTACCCGTGGGCGGTAGTAGAACCCTTCAAGGTAACTTGCACTGACCATGTTGATGAGATTCTTGTAGCCAACTTCATCAGTAGCCAAGAGTACCAAGTGGTACGAATCAGCATCGACTTTTGCCTCGCGGTCGCGGCGGG
>Ga0207951_100443_pt1 | contig 20899 bp, 33 predicted proteins | sample Subbio12Aug_8Bad_FD_184830 | JGI IMG/M metagenome (GOLD analysis project Ga0207951, IMG submission 184830) | Serpentinite rock and fluid subsurface biosphere microbial communities from McLaughlin Reserve, California, USA - CR12Aug_8Bad (SPAdes) | ecosystem: Environmental > Terrestrial > Deep... | reverse complement strand
AGCGATGGAGAAGGAGTTGCGGTTTGCGATTCGCGAGGGGGGCCGGACGGTGGGCGCCGGCGTCATCAGCGATGTCCTCGAATAAACCCCGTTAGAAAAAGGGGGAGTTTTAATCTCCACCTTCCATAAAAAATTGAGGTTTTCTATAACAGGCCCGCCATAAATGCAGGGGCTTTCTAACGGGGTAAAGGAAAGGGGTAAGGGAATGACAGCTCAGAAGATCAGGGTCAGCCTTAAATCTTATGACCACAAACTGCTCGATAAGTCAACGGCTGAGATTGTGGATACGGTTCGACGGACCGGAGCCAGCGTGGCAGGTCCCATTCCCCTTCCGACCAGGATCAACCGCTTTACCGTGTTGAGATCCCCCCACGTGGATAAAAAATCGAGGGAACAGTTTGAAATTCGAACCCACAAACGCCTCATCGACATCATCGAACCCACACAACAGACCGTCGATGCCCTGATGAAACTCGACCTGGCCGCCGGGATCGATGTGGAGATCAAACTATAAGGAATCAAAAGGCCATGAAACGGACGCTCGGAATTATCGGCAGAAAAATAGGGATGACCCAGATCTTTCAGGAGGACGGCTCCATCGTTCCGGTCACGGTGGTTGAGGCCGGACCTTGCTGTGTCACCCAGAAGAAGACGACTGAGAGAGAGGGATATGAAGCCCTCCAAATGGGTTTCCTTCCGAAAAATGAGAAGAGGGTGAAGAAGCCGCTCGCCGGCCATTTCAAAAAAGCGGGCATCGCCCCTGTCACCTACTTAAAGGAATTCCGTTTGGAGAGCGCAGAAGGGTACGAGTTGGGACAGGAAATCAATGTCGGACTCCTCTTCAAGCCCGGTGATGTCGTGGATGTGACCGGTCTGAGCAAAGGAAAGGGTTTTACGGGCGTGATGAAACGGCACGGGTTCCATGGTTCGCCGGGTTCTCACGGCACGCATGAATATTTTCGTCACGGGGGATCGGTGGGATCGACCACCTTTCCTCACCATGTCTTTAAGGGCATGAAGATGCCAGGCCAACATGGGAATAGCCGGGTGACGATCCAGAACATCAAGGTCGTGGAAGTCAGAGAGGATCAGAATCTCATCCTCCTGCGGGGGTCGGTTCCCGGCAGTTATCATGGATGGGTTCTCATCCGAAGCGCCACAAAGTCGGAATCGACTCGCACCGGGAAAAAGGGTGTTGCCGAAGCATCTGCGTAAGGAAAGGGATGAGATGAGCACATTAGCCGTCTATGACATCAACCATCAGAGGGTGAGGGAGATCGAACTCAACGGTCAGATTTTCGATGCGAAGATCAACCCTTCTCTCTTCCATGATTCTGTGCGCAGCCACCTCGCCTCCGGGAGAAAGGGGACAGCCGCCACCAAAAACAGAGCGCTTGTCCGGGGAGGAGGAGCAAAACCGCATCGGCAGAAAGGCACTGGCAGAGCACGGGCGGGAACCCGACGCTCACCTCTCTGGAGAGGAGGGGGAACCATTTTCGGCCCCATGCCAAGGGATTACTCCTTCTCCCTTCCCAAAAAGGCAAGGCGGGCCGCCCTCTTGGCCGCGCTCAGTTTAAAACGCCGGGAGGAAAAACTGATCCTTCTTGACGGCTTTCCTCTGGATGGGTTTAAAACCCGGCAGGTCCTTGAAATCCTGAAGAGGTTTCAGGTGGAGAACGCACTTATCGTGACGGATGCTCAACATGTTTTTCTGGAACGGTCAGCCCGCAATATTCCCGGCATCGAGGTCCTTCGCTGCGAGAGCCTCAATGTTTACGACATCTTAAATCATGAACACTTGGTTTTATTGAGCCCGGCTGTCGAAAAAATAGAAGGGGTGTTTGCATCATGAAAGAGCCGCAGAGGGTTATCCGAAGACCGTTGATCACTGAAAAGAGCACCCTTCAGAAAGATGAGGCTCATCAATATGTCTTCGAGGTCGATCGGAATTCGAATAAGATCGAAATCCAGTCCGCCGTTGAACATCTCTTCAAGGTGAAGGTCAATAATGTCAGGACCATTACTGTTCTGGGCAAAATGAAGCGTCTTGGAAAGAGATATGGAAAGAGGCCTGATTGGAAGAAGGCCATTGTCACCCTGAGAGAAGGGGACCGCATCGACTTCTTCGAAGGAGCCTAATTTATGATTCTCGAACATTGGAATAATGGAATGATGGAATAATGGGAAAAAAACAATCTCGAATGAGACGAAACAACTTGTCTCTAAAAACCCAGTATTCCAATATTCCATAATTCCATTCTTCCTATTATGGAGTAAAAAGATGGGTATCAAAAAATTTCGACCGACTTCTCCTGGAAAGCGATTTCAGACCGTCTCCACTTTTGAGGAGATCACCTCCACCTCGCCGGAGAAAAGCCTTCTTCGTCCATTGAAGAAGACCGGAGGAAGGAACTGCTACGGAAGGGTCACGGCCTGGCACAGGGGCGGAGGTCATAAGCGGATGTACCGGATCATTGACTTCAAAAGGGATAAGAGGGAGATCCCTGCGAAGGTGGCTACCGTTGAATATGATCCCAATCGATCCGCCCGGATCGCCCTGCTCCACTATGCCGATGGTGAGAAACGATATATCCTCGCTCCGGATCAATTGAAGGTGGGAGATCAAGTGATGGCAAGCCCCGGCGCCGATATCAAACCCGGCAATGCCCTTCCCCTGCGAAATATCCCGACAGGCACGCTCATCCACAATGTGGAGCTCAAGATTGGAAAGGGAGGCCAGATCATCCGGAGCGCAGGCGCCAGCGGCCAGTTGATGGCAAAGGAAGGCAAATATGTCCATCTGAAACTGCCTTCGGGTGAGGTCCGGCTCATCCTCCAAGACTGTTATGCCACGATCGGACAGGTCAGCAACTTCGAGCATGAGAAAATCTCTTTCGGAAAGGCGGGAAGAACCCGGTGGCAGGGCTGGCGTCCCGTGACCCGTGGAGTGGCGATGAATCCCATAGATCATCCGCTCGGAGGAGGCGAAGGGAAAAGCTCCGGAGGCCGTCATCCCTGCACTCCCTGGGGCGTTCCGGAGAAAAAGACGCGCAAGAATAAGAGAACAAACAAATACATCCTGAAGAGGAGAGATTAATGGCCCGATCAATTAAAAAAGGGCCCTTTGTGGATGCCCATTTGAAGATGAAAGCGGAGGAAGCCCGGAGAACGAGAGAAGGAAGGGTGATCAAAACCTGGTCCAGACGATCCACCATCATTCCCGAGATGGTCGGTTTAACTTTTGCCGTCCATAACGGAAAGAAATTTATTCCGGTCTTCGTCACGGAGGAGATGGTTGGTCATAAGTTAGGGGAATTCTCCCCCACCCGAACCTTCCACGGCCATTCAGGAGACCGAAAGACAAAGATTAAAGGAAAGACTCCATAAAGGCAAAGGTTGAAGAAGATGGAAGTCAGGGCAAAATTGAAATATGTGCGTGTGGGACCCAGAAAGGCAAGGTTGGTGGCCGATCTGATACGAGGCAAGAGATCCGAGGAGGCCGTTCATATCCTTTCGTTCACAAAGAAAGCGGCCGCCAGGATCATCATCAAGTTGCTCAAATCGGCCATTGCCAACGCCACACAGAAGAAGACGGTGGATGTCGACCGCCTTTATGTGAAAAAGATTTCGGTGGATCAGGGGGCGACATGGAAGAGGTTTACCCCGCGGGCTATGGGTCGGGCCACCCCAATCCGAAAGAGGACAAGCCACATCTCCATCGTCCTGGATGAAAAGTGAAAGGAGGCAACGCCTTGGGTCAGAAAGTGCATCCGATAGGTTTTCGACTGGGGTTTATCAGGGGCTGGGATTCCCGATGGTTTGCAGAGAAGGATTATCCCCAACTTCTCATTGAGGATATACGGATCCGCGAACATCTGAAGAAGAAGCTTCACCATGCCGGGGTATCCAAGATTGAAATCGAACGGGCTGCGAGTAAGGCCAAAAAGGCAAAGGTGTCCATCTGGACTGCCCGGCCCGGGATCATCATCGGAAAAAAGGGAGCCGAGGTCGAGAACCTCAAAAGAGAACTTCAAAAAATGACCCGGAAGGAGATCATCATCAACATTCAGGAGGTGAAGAGAGCCGAGGTCAACGCACAGTTGGTGGCTGAAAATGTGGCGTTGCAGCTCGAACGGAGGGTTGGATTTCGGAGGGCGATGAAGAAAGCCGTTTCCTCTGCCATGAAGTTGGGGGCAAAGGGGATTAAAATTGCGGTCTCCGGAAGACTCGGGGGGGCAGAGATGGCCCGCCATGAGCGGTACCGCGAGGGCCGGGTCCCGTTGCACACCCTCCGGGCGGATATCGACTATGGTCTGGCTGAGGGGAAGACCACTTACGGGATCATCGGCGTAAAGGTATGGATCTTTAAGGGAGAGATCTATCCGACCAAAGAGGGAGACGAAAGAGCCGCCTAACTAATAAAGATCATTGAAAATTGTAAAATGCAAAATTAGCAGTTCAAAATAATTTATCAATGCCAACTTTCCAATTTGCAATTTATATTTTGCATTGAGGTTTAATCAGATGTTGATGCCGAAGAAGACGAAATATCGAAAGATGCAAACGGGGAAAATGAGAGGAGCCGCTTCCCGCGGCAATACGCTCAACTTTGGCGACTTCGGGCTTCAGGCCGTCGAATGCGGCTGGCTGAGCGCCCGTCAGATTGAAGCCGCCCGTATTGCCATGACGCGGTTCATCAAGCGAACAGGTCGAATATGGATTCGCATCTTTCCGGACAAGCCGATCACTAAAAAACCCGCGGAGACCCGGATGGGAAAAGGAAAGGGGCCGCCGGAGGACTGGGTGGCCGTCATCCGTCCGGGCAGAATTCTCTATGAGATGGAGGGGGTGCCGGAGGAGAGGGCGAGAGAGGCTTTTCTTCTGGCCTCGCATAAATTGCCCCTCTCCACGAGGTTCATCATGAGGGGGAGCCGCCTATGAAGACAAAAGATCTCCGGCTTCTGAGCGAAGGTGAATTGATTCTTAAAGAAAAGGATCTCCACGAGGAACTCTTCAACCTCCGTTTCCAACATGCCACCGGGCAACTGGAGAACACGATGCGAATTCCCCAGGTCAAGCGGGATATCGCCCGGGTAAAGACAATCCTCAAGGGGAAGGTTCTGAACAAAGGGAAATAAGGCCCATGGAAGAAAGAGGAAAAAGAAAGACATTAACGGGTGTGGTTTCGAGTGAAAAAATGGAAAAGACAGTCGTCGTCATGGTCAATCGTCTGGTCCTTCATCCCGTCTATAAAAAGTATATCCGGAAGAGGACGAAGGTGAAGGCGCATGATGAAAAGAACGAGTGTCACATCGGCGACAAGGTCCTCCTGATCGAGACCCGGCCCCTCAGCAAAGACAAAAGGTGGCGTGTCAAAGAGATCGTTGAACGGGCCGCCTAACCGATTGGAAAGTAGAAGGTAGAAAGTAGAAGGTGGTAGAGAGAAATCTTTTTCCACCTGCCACACTCCACTTTCCACCTTCCAAAATGGAGTTCATTATGATCCAGATGAGGAGTATTCTTGAGGTCGCCGATAATTCGGGAGCAAAAAGGTTGGGTTGCATCAAAGTGCTCGGCGGAACACGCCGGAAATATGCGACCCTGGGCGATGTGATCATCGTCTCCATCAAAGACGCCCTGCCCAACTCCAAGATCAAAAAAGGGGAGGTCGCTCGAGCGGTGATCGTCCGGACGAAGAAAGAGATCGAAAGGCCGGATGGCTCCTTCATCAAGTTTGATGATAACTCCGCTGTTCTGATCAATCCTCAGGGAGAACCCATCGGGACCCGAATCTTCGGCCCTGTTGCGAGGGAGCTCCGGGCGAAACGGTTTATGAAGATCATCTCGCTGGCTCCCGAAGTTCTGTAAAGTCGTTGCGACTCGAAGGCGAGTAAAGAAAGGAATCCAGAATGATGGTCTCCAAAACCCATATTAAAAAGAAAGACCTGGTCATGGTGACCAATGGAAGAGAGAAGGGCAAAAGCGGCCGCGTGCTGAAAGTTCTCCCGGAGAAGGAGAGAGTGATCATTGAAAAGATCAATTTCGTTAAGAGACATTCTCGGCCTCACGGACAGCAAAAACGCGGAGGGATACTGGAAAAAGAGGCGCCCCTTCACATTTCCAACGTGATGCTCCTCTGTGAAAAATGCAACAAACCCGTCCGGATCGGACACCGGAGCCTCGAGGGAGGAAAGAAGACCCGGTTCTGCAAAAAATGTGGGGAAATTTTTGATAAATAGGTGATACGATGCCCAGAATCAAAGAGATTTATCAGGAGCGGGCGGTCCCCGCGCTGATGAAACGGTTCAATTACCGAAACAAGATGGAGGTTCCCAAGCTGGACAAGATCGTCATCAATATGGGACTGGGGGAAGCCATTCAGAACATCAAGATCCTAGACTCCGCCGTTCAGGAGATGAACCTCATAGCCGGGCAGAAAGCCGTCATCACCAAATCCAAAAAATCGATCGCCCAGTTCAAATTGAGAACGGGGATGCCCATCGGAGCGAGGGTCACTCTCCGAAAAGAGAGGATGTACGAATTCTTCAATCGTCTGGTGAATGTGGCCCTGCCGAGAGTGAGGGATTTCAAGGGCCTTCCCCCAAAGTCCTTTGACGGAAGGGGAAACTTTGCCCTGGGCATCAAGGAACAGCTCATCTTTCCGGAGATTCATTACGATAAGATCGACAAGGTGAAGGGGATGAACATCGTCATCGGCACCACCGCCAAAACCGATGAAGAAGGAAAGGAACTCCTGAAGCTGCTCGGGATGCCCTTCAGGAACTGATGGAAATTCCAAATACCAAGCACCAATAACCAAATAATAACCAATATTCAATGACCGAAATTCTAAAATATACATCATGGTAATTTGGACATTGGATAATTGGAATTTATTTGGGATTTGGAACTTGGAATTTGGTTATTAAATTTTGAGGAGGATAAATTGGCGAAACTTTCGTTGATGAATAAGGCAAAGCAAAAGCAGAAATTCCAAGTCCGCCAGTACAACCGTTGCCCTCTCTGTGGAAGACCGAGGGCTTTTATTCGGAAATTCAGTATGTGCCGTCTCTGTTTTAGAAAATATGCCACCCGGGGCGAGATCCCCGGCGTGATCAAAGCCAGCTGGTAACCCTTACGGAGTTTGATATGTCGATGACCGATCCATTGGCCAATATGTTTACGCTCATCCGCAATGCGTCCAAAGCCAGATTCGAAAAGGTGGATGTCCCCCACTCCAAGATGAAGCATGAGATCGCTAAGATTTTAAAGGAGGAAGGGTTCATTGCCAATTTCAAAGTCGTTAAGGATGAGAAAGAACATCAGTTGATTCGAATCGTTCTCAAATATGATGCGACCCGAAAAGGACTCATCCATATCACACGGGTGAGCAAACCGGGCCGAAGGGTCTATGTCGGAACCGCTCGGATCCCCTCTGCCATGAGCGGCTTGAGAATCTCGATTCTCTCCACACCCAAAGGGATCCTGACCGATAAAGCGGCGCGGAAAGCCCGTCTGGGCGGAGAAGTTCTCTGTTATGTATGGTAAAAATAAGAAGGTGGAAGATGGAAGGTGGAAGGTGGAATAAACCACTTTCTACTCTCCACGCTCCACTATCGGAGTGGTTATGTCTCGTATTGGAAGAATGCCGATTCAATTGCCGAAGGAAGTGAAAGTCTCCTGTAATCCTTCGAAAATAGAGGTGGCCGGGCCCAAGGGAACCCTCGCCTGCGACCTTCCCCGTGGCATCGCAGTCTCGGTGGATGGGGGGAGGGCGCTCGTTCAGAGGGAGCGGGAAGAGCGATCGTTAAGAGCCCTTCATGGCCTGACCCGGAGCCTCATCGCCAATATGGTGACAGGGGTCACGCAGGGATTTGAGAAGAAGCTGGAAATCATTGGCGTCGGCTTCCGCGCGGATATACAGGGCAATCTTCTCAAGCTCACACTGGGGTTCTCCCATCCGGTTCTCTTTCCCGTTCCGGAAGGAATTAAAATCGAGGTGGAGAAGCAGACCTTGATCACCGTGAGAGGGGTGAACAAACAGCTGGTGGGGACCATCGCCGCCAAACTCCGCTCGATCAAACCCCCTGAGCCTTATAAGGGGAAAGGGGTTCGCTATCTCGGAGAGAAGATTCGTAAGAAAGTCGGCAAGACAAAAGCTTAAGGAGAGGGAAGCCTTTTAAAAATGGAAAATAAGAAGATCGTGGCAAGGATGAAGAGAAAGAAGCGGGTGCGAAGCCGCATCCAGGGGACAATGGAAAAACCTCGCCTCAATGTCTTCAGGAGCCCGAAACATATCTATGCCCAGGCCATTGTGGATTCCACGGGAGAAACAGTGGCCAGCGCTTCCACATTGAGCCCTGAGTTAAAAGGGAACCTCCGTTATACGGGAAATGTCGAGGCGGCGAAGAAGGTGGGAGAACTCATTGCCGGGAAATGTCTTGAAAAAGGAATTCGAAAAGTCGTCTTTGACCGCGGCGGGTATCTCTATCACGGAAGGGTCAAGGCATTGGCGGAAGCGGCAAGAGCAGGCGGCCTGGTCTTTTAGGAGATTTCTAAAAGGTTAAAAATCTCCGATTACACCGATTATGAAACGATTACGCAGACAAAAAACGAATTCAAAACAAAGGAAAATCCGTGTAATCATTTTTTTGAAATCTAAATAATCAGGGAATTCTGAGAAACCCTTTTTCAGAATCTTCTTCAGGAGGGAGTGACATTGCCGAAGATTGATCCAAGCACACTGGAATTGACAGACCGAGTCATTCATATCAGCAGGGTGGCCAAAGTGGTCAAGGGCGGAAGACGATTCAGTTTTAGCGCCCTGGTCGTCGTTGGAGACGGCCATGGCCATGTCGGGAGCGGACTGGGAAAGGCCAAGGAGGTTCCGGAGGCCATCCGGAAGGCGGTCGAACATGCGAAACGCACCTTGATAAAGGTCCCCCTGATGAACAAGACGATCCCCTACGAGGTGACAGGAAAATTCGGGGCCGCCAGGATCCTGATGAAGCCGGCCTCTGAAGGGACAGGGGTGATTGCCGGGGCGGCGGTGAGAGCCATTGCCGAGTCCGCAGGGATTGAAAACATTCTAACCAAATCCCTTGGATCAAACAATCCTTACAACCTCATCAAGGCGACCCTTCAGGCCATCCATCAATTGAAATATCCGGAAGAGGTGCTTCAAAAGAGGGCTGTAAAAGAGATCGGGAACTGAGGATGCGCTGATGAAGAAGATGGAAAATGGGATGGAAAAGAAGATGACGGTCAGATGGAAAAAAAGCGCGATCGGACGGCCTGAAGGTCAGAAAAAGATCATCAAGGCCCTCGGTTTCAGACGGTTGAATCAAACCCTCACCCTCCCGGATCGTCCTGAGATCCGGGGGATGGTTAACCATGTGTCCCATCTGGTCGAAGTGATCGATTGAGGGAAAGGAAAGCATGATGATTCTCGAAGAGCTTAAGCCCCAGGAGGGATCAAGGAAGAAGAAAAAGCGAGTGGGAAGGGGAATTGGGTCCGGCCACGGAAAGACGGCCTGTAAGGGGCACAAGGGCCAGAATGCCCGCGCCGGCAGGGGGACAAAGGCAGGTTTTGAGGGGGGCCAGATGCCCCTTCAGAGACGCCTTCCCAAAAGGGGATTCCGAAACCCTTTCAGGGAAAAGGCGGCCATCATCCATCTTGGAGACCTCAATCGTTTCGAGAAAGGTGCGGTGGTTGAACCCGACCTCCTGTCCGCATCCGGTCTGTGTAAAAAAGGAGAGATCATCAAACTTCTCTCTGACGGGGAACTTCAGCATCCTTTGACCATTCGTGTCCATAAGGTGAGCCAGGCGGCGCTCAAAAAAGTGGAGATGGCTTCAGGGAAGGTGGAGGTCATCGGTTCATGATTTCAGGCGCCCAGAATATTTTTAAAATTCCCGAGCTGAAACGAAGGATCCTGATGACCTTTCTCTTTCTGGCCATCTATCGCATCGGGGTCCACATCCCGACACCCGGGATCAATGGAGACGCGCTCGCCTCCTTCTTCGCCCAGGTCAAGGGAACCCTCTTCAGCCTCATCAATATGTTCGCCGGAGGAGCGCTGGAGAGGTTCTCTGTCTTCGCCCTGGGCATCATGCCCTACATCAGCGCTTCGATCATTCTCCAGCTTCTCACCGTCGTCATCCCTTATCTGGCCCAGCTCCAGAAGGAAGGGGAGATCGGACGGAAGAAGATCGTTCAATATACCCGTTATGGAACAGTGGTGCTCAGCATGATCCAGGGATTCGGGATCGCGGTGGGCCTGGAGAATATGACAGGGGCCGCCGGTGAGATGATCGTTCTCGATCCGGGATGGTCCTTCCGGATTATGACCGTGATCACCCTGACTGCCGGCACCGCCTTCATCATGTGGCTTGGCGAACAGATTACGGAGAGGGGAATCGGAAACGGCATCTCCCTCATTATCTTCGCGGGCATCGTGGCCGCACTGCCCAGCGCCATTGCCAGCACCTACGAACTTTTCATGGTGGGACAGTTAAACATCTTCACCATTCTGTTTTTGATCATTCTGATGGTGGCTGTCATTGGGGCGATCATCTTTGCCGAGACGAGCCAGCGAAGGCTTCCCGTTCAATATGCCAAGCGGATTGTGGGAAGGAAGGTCTACGGAGGACAGAGCACCCATCTCCCGCTCAAGTTAAACACTGCGGGTGTCATTCCCGCCATCTTCGCCTCGTCCATTCTGATGTTTCCTCTGACGATCGCCAGTTTTATGCCGAAGCCCTGGATGGAGACCTATCCCTGGATCCAGTCGATCCTCAACAGTCTCGGGCCCGATGCCATCCTCTATAATCTTCTCTATGTGGGATTCATCATCTTCTTCTGTTTCTTCTACACAGCGGTCACCTTCAACCCGAACGATGTGGCCGACAACATGAAGAAATTCGGAGGATATATCCCGGGCATCCGGCCCGGCCAGAAGACCGCTGAGTATATCGACAAGGTTCTCACCCGCATCACCCTCGGCGGGGCCCTCTATGTCTCGGCGGTCTGTGTCCTGCCCACCCTTCTGATCGGACGGTTCAACGTCCCCTTCTATTTCGGAGGAACAGCCCTCCTCATTGTCGTGGGAGTGGCTCTCGACACGGTTCAGCAGATTGAGGCTCATATGCTGACCCGGCATTATGAGGGATTGATGAAGAAGGGGAAATTGAAAGGCAGAAGAGGATAGGAAAGAATCAATGCAAAATGTAAATTGCAAATTATAAATTGCAAAGTCTTTCATTTTTTCTCACTCTACTATTTTTCACTTTGCATTTTGCAATTTTTAATTTGCAATGAGGGGTTAAATGAATCTTATTTTATTGGGTCCTCCGGGGGCGGGAAAAGGCACGCAGGCACAGATGATCATGGATCGTTATCATATTCCTCAAATCTCCACGGGGGATATCCTCAGGGCCGCCGTGAAGGAAGGGACGTCTTTGGGGAAACAGGCCAAGACCTTTATGGATAGGGGTCAGCTTGTTCCGGATGAAGTGGTTATCGGCCTCATTGATGAACGGTTGAGGGCATCGGATTGCAACGCCGGTTTTATACTCGACGGATTTCCGAGAACGACCCCCCAGGCCGAGGCCCTTCAGGCCATCTTTGCCAATATCGAAAAATCGATGGACCATGTCATCAACCTCGACGTCGATCCCGAGGAACTGGTGCGGCGGTTGACCGGCCGCAGGACCTGCAACAACTGCGGAGGGATGTTCCATATCCTCTTTCATCCCCCCCAGAAGGAAGGCGTCTGTGATCGTTGTGGCGGAGCCCTTTGCCAGAGAGAGGACGACAGGGAAGAAACGATTCGAACGCGCCTCAAGGAGTATGAGAAACAGACCGCTCCCCTCATTCAGTATTATCAGAACAAGAATCTCCTTCGTTCGATTCGGGGGGGAGGCGGCCAGAATCAAATTTTTGAGCAGATCATTCGTGTCGTGGACGAGAAGGTTGTTTGAGGAGGCAAGCGGAGTCATTCGATGCCAAAGGAAGAGGCGATCCAAGTTGAAGGAAAGGTTTTAGAGACCCTTCCAAATGCCATGTTCCGAGTGGAGTTGGAAAACGGGCATAAGGTGCTGGCCCATATTTCTGGAAAGATGAGAATGCATTTCATCAAAATCCTTCCCGGGGATAAAGTGACGGTGGAACTCTCACCCTATGACCTCACCCGTGGAAGAATCGTATTCCGGGAGAAATAAGACCGTGAAAGTCAGGGCTTCGGTTAAAAAGATTTGCGATAAGTGTAAGATCGTGAAGCGAAAGCGGGTGGTCCGGGTCATCTGTGAAAACCCGAAACATAAACAACGGCAAGGCTAACTTTGGAAAGTGGAAAGTAGAAAGTGGGAAGTCGTTTGAATTAAAACCACACTCCACGTACCACTCTCCGCTTTCTTGGCAAAGGAGCTCACTATGGCGCGTATTGCAGGGGTCGATCTTCCAAAGGATAAACGGGTGGAGATCGCTCTCACTTATATCTATGGAATTGGAAGGCCAATGGCCAATAAGATTCTCCAAAAGGCCAATGTGAACAGGGACATCAAGGTCAATAAATTGACCGAATCGGAGGTCATCCTTCTCCGGGATATTATCGACCAGGAACTGAGGGTCGAAGGGGACCTCCGAAGGGAAGTGGCGACCCATATCAAGCGTTTGATGGATATCGGTTCCTATCGGGGGCTTCGTCATCGCCGCTCCCTTCCCGTTCATGGCCAGAGAACCCATACCAATGCGAGGACGAGAAAAGGACCTCGCCGGGCCATCGTCGGAAAGAAAAAAGAAAAGGAATAGTAAGGAGGACATATGGCCACAGGGCCAGGGACAAAGAGGAAAAAGATCAAGAAGAATATTCAGGCGGGCATTGCCCACATCCAGGCGACCTTTAACAACACGATCATCACCATCACCGATCACGAGGGGAAAGTCATCTGCTGGTCGAGCGCAGGGATCCAGGGTTTCAAGGGGTCCCGCAAAAGCACTCCCTTTGCGGCCCAGATGGCTGCGGAGGATGCCGCCAAAAAGGCGATGGAGCATGGCGTTCGAACCATCGATGTCTATGTGAAAGGCCCGGGGGCCGGCAGGGAATCGGCGCTCCGCTCGCTTCAGGCAACAGGCCTCAAGGTCCACATGATCAAAGATGTCACACCCATTCCCCATAACGGATGCCGTCCTCCCAAACGGAGAAGGGTGTAATCATGTTTTTACTTAATCTGTGTAATCAGTCTTATAACAGGAGGGTAAACTTTGGCAAGATATACGAAATCGGTTTGTCGACTCTGCCGTAGAGAAAACTTAAAGCTCTTTCTCAAAGGGGAGAGGTGTTATACGGAGAAGTGTGCGTTCGATCGGAGGGGCTATCCACCCGGGCAACATGGTCAGGGCCGAAAAAAGACTTCGGACTATGGGGCCCAGTTAAGGGAAAAGCAGAAGGTGAAAAGATTGTATGGCCTCCTGGAGAATCAGTTCCATAACACTTTCAAGGAAGCGGATCGGCGCAAAGGGATTACCGGAGAAGTTCTCCTCCAGCTTCTGGAACGTCGTCTTGACAATGCGGTCTATCGTCTCGGGTTTGCCAATTCAAGAAATGAAGCCCGCCAGCTGGTGCGACACAACCACTTCCTGGTCAATCAATCCAGGGTCAACATTCCCTCCTTTCTGCTGAAGCCGGGAGATGTCGTCTCGGTGCGTGAAAAGAGCAAGAAGGTTGTCCGTATCCAGGAATCTCTCGAAGGGGTGGCCAGGCGGGGCGTCCCCCAATGGATGGAATTAGAAAAAGAACAGATGAAGGGGAGCGTCAAAGCCCTGCCTGCCCGGGAGGACATCACCCTTCCCATTCAGGAGAAATTGATCGTAGAATTATATTCAAAGTAACTCTCTATCAACCCTTTAAGAAAAGGGAGGTAATATGGTTCAAAAAAGTTGGAAAGATCTCATTCGACCGAAGAAGTTAGAAGCGGAGAAAGAAACCTTAACCCCCTTCTACGGAAAGTTCACGGCTGAGCCTTTTGAGAGGGGCTTCGGCATCACCATTGGAAACTCTCTCCGGCGAATTCTCCTCTCTTCCCTGCAAGGGGCGGCCCTCACATCGGTTAAAATTGACGGCGTGCTCCACGAATTTTCGGCGATCCCCGGCGTGAAAGAGGATGTCACAGAGATTATTTTAAATCTCAAAGAAGTGAGGCTGAAACTTCACACGGAGGGACCGAAGACGATTCGCGTCAAGGCAGAAGGCCCCCGTGCCTTAAAAGCAGGCGATATCCTCACAGGCGATGCCGTGGAAATTCTCAACCCCGATCACTCCATCGCCACACTCTCCAGGGACGGCAAGCTTTCGATGGAGATGGTGGCCAGGGTGGGCAGGGGTTATGTCCCGGCCGAGCGAAACAGGGATGAAAATCAACCCATCGGGACCCTCCCCATGGATGCCATCTTCTCTCCCATTAAGAAGGTCAACTATACGGTGACCAACGCAAGGGTCGGCCAGATCACCGACTATGACAAATTGACCCTCGAGTTATGGACGGACGGAAGTCTCAACCCTGAGGAGGCCGTCGCCCATGCCGCCAAGATCCTGAAGGATCAACTCTCCATCTTTGTCACGCTTGAGGAAGGAGAAGAAGAGGAGGAGGAGATCACGGTTCAAGAGCATCAGGGAGACATGGATAAATTGAATGAAAATCTCTTCCGGAGCGTGGATGAATTAGAGCTTTCTGTCCGATCGGCCAATTGTCTGAAGCATGCCGACATCAGGCTTATCGGAGACCTCGTCCAGAAGACGGAAGCGGAGATTCTCGCCACCAAAAACTTTGGCCGAAAATCCCTCAATGAGATCAAGGATATCCTGGTGGAGATGGGGCTTGGCCTGGGGATGAAGCTGGACAATTGGCCTCAGAAAAAGGCCGGAGGCGAAGAAGGGGAGATGGAATCAGAGGCGACAGGATAGGAGAAAAGGATGAGGCATCGAGTTGCAGGAAGGAAATTAAGTCGACACACCAAGCACCGGGAGATGATGTTCAGAAACATGCTCGTTTCGCTTCTTCAGCATGAGCGGATCAGAACCACTCTTGCAAAGGGCAAAGAGCTTCGATCCTGGGCGGATAAGATCATCACCCTCGCAAAGAAGAACACCCTCCATGCCAGAAGACAGGCATTTGCCCGTCTTCGCAACGAGACCATTGTGAAGAAACTCTTTGACGAGATCGCCCCCAAGATGAAAGGGCGGGAAGGCGGATATACCCGGATCTATAAAATGGGATGGCGTCAGGGGGATGGGGCGCCCCTCTCTCTCGTAGAGCTGGTCTCCTATTCTCCGGTGGAAGAGAAAAAGAAATCGACCGTCGAGAAGGCAAAAGAAGTCCTCGGAAAGGTAAGGCCCAAAAAGAAAGAAAAGGGAGAAGAAAAAATTAAAGAGAAAAAGGGAAAAAAGGAAGAAAAAGAAAAACCAAAGGAAAAACCTTCAAAAGAAAAAAACAAATAACAATCTCATAGAAAAAACCCGGGGCCCTATAACTCAAAAGAGTATAGGGCCTTTCTTTTTGTAATACTTTAGCGCTTTGAAAAAACTGATCTAATCCCCCTTTGTCAAAAGGGGGAAATGTTTCTCCTCCCTTTGGTCTCCGACCCAGAGCGGTCTCTGACCCGGAGGGCAAAGGGAGGTTGCCTGCCTGCGCGAAGCCGCTTCGGCGAAGGCAGGGGAGGGATTTTACAAGACGATTTCAAACAGCTAAATCGATACTTTTTTTTGTTCTGAGAAGAAGGCGCCTTTATATTCCCCATCCACCCGTAATTGCCACAACCCTATCTTTTTTGTTATATTGGGTTCACCGCCATGGAGAAGGAGAAGAAAACGGATGAGAGTTCGGAAGCCGGGAAGGGTTCGAGAGGGAGTCTGGTTTTTAGGTCGGGAGGAATCAGGGGTCTATCTTCTGGAGGGGAAGGATGGCTCTATGATTGTGAGTGGAGGCATGAGCTACATCGTTCCGGACCTTCTTCAACAGTTTAAAGATTTTGGAATCGACGAAAGCAGGATCAAAAAGATCCTGATCCTTCACTCCCACTTCGATCATGTGGGAATCATCCCTTTTTTCAAACGCCGGCGCCCGGAAATTGAAGTCTGTGGTTCCGAAAGGGCGTGGGAGATCCTCAAGATGGAGAAGGCCATCGTCACGATCAATGAGTTCAGCTGGAATGTGGCAAAAAGGATGGGGAAAGAGGAGATCTATTCGGAACACGATCTGGAGTGGAGGGATGATGTTTCCGGAAGGACGGTCCGGGAAGGGGACCGGATCGATCTGGGTGACATAGAGGTTTCAATCCTTGAGATACCAGGCCATTCATCGTGCTGTATTGCGGCCTATGTGCCGGAGCTAAAGGCGCTCTTTCCCACGGATGGGGGAGGCATTCCATTCGATGAGACGATCGTTACCTCTGGAAATTCGAACTTCACCAGGTATCAGGAGGGCCTTGAACGGTTAAAAGACCTTGAAGTGGAAAACTACTGCGCCGACCACTATGGATATGTGATCGGCGAGGAGGCCAGAAAGTTCATCCCATTGACGATCGAGATGGCCAAAAAGAAGCGAGCCCAGATGGAGGAGGCCTACCGGTCCACTCGCGATATCGATGCGGCGGCAAAGAAGTTGATCTCTTCCTTTTATGACGAGAACCCTGACTACTTCCTCTCTCCCGACATCTTCCTTGATGTGCATCGCCAGATGGTCCGTCACATCGCCGGCGAGATGGACCAGAAGACCTGATGCCTGCAAAAGGTTTATAATTTCATTTTGAAAGAGATAATTGACTTTTTCCTTTTATATTTATATTTTGTAGTAAGATCGTTCTTGACGCAAGAGGGTATTTCTTATATATTTCATGTAGATTTTGTAAAGAATTAGGGAGTATAAAAAGAAGCTTTTATGGATCAACCTATCCTTAATTCATTTCCAACAGGGGCTCTCCCAAGTTATAAGAAGCCCCCTGTTAACGAAGTTGTTTGTGGGATGCGATTTCATACACCTGATAAACTCCGTATCCCCTATATAGGTCTCCTTTGGGATAAATTTCGCCAAGATTATCCGAATATCCAGCATGCCCCACCGATAGCAACGGGTAAAGGTGAAATACCAATAGATAGTGAAACAGGGCTGCCATTACAAAGAGTATGGTTTATAAATGGATTGGATGATCGATTAATACAGTTTCAGTTTGATCGATTTTATTTCAATTGGCGGCGCAGAAAAGACATTTATCCACGATATCCCTATGTCATCAAGAATTTCGAGAGTGTGCTGGATACTATCGTAAATTTTTTTGTTGAATTTGAATTTGGTGAAATCAAGCCAATCGAGTATGAACTTACCTATATCAACCATATTCAAAAGGGTCAAGAATGGAATACGGCTGACGACCTCCCAAGAATATTCTCAGATTTTGCTTGGAGACAAACAACAGGGCGTTTTTTGCCGAGTCCTGAAAACGCTACATGGCAGGCAAATTTTCCACTGCCTGAAAAAAAGGGAAATCTTGTCGTTAATCTAAAACAAGCTATACGAACCGAGGACAAAGTTTCTTTACTTGTTCTTGAATTGACGGCAAGAGGACTTGGTGAATCAACAAGTAAGATTGCTATTCGTGAATGGTTTGACTTATCACATGAGTGGATAGTTCGAGGGTTTACTGATCTAACAACACCTGAAATTCACAGATTTTGGGAGCGAGAATAATATGCTTGGAGCCAGCACAGTATATGGCGATAAATTTATTGATTACCAGTCCCACAAGAGACAACCGCATCCTGGAGCGTGGGATCTAAAAAATATCATATCTCAACATTTTTTACTCTCAGCGCCTATGCAAATACGTTCCTCGCCCACGTCTGCTGTAAATCAGGAAAACCGCGATATTTTCATAAGTAGGTGGCCTGAGAAAAAAGACCCGTTTACTCAAGCAGATTTACTTGACAGCGAAGAGGCTCAGGTACAAGAATTAATTTTCTGGATTAGGACGTCGATTTCTACTCCCTATTGGGAAGGTTTGACAAATAGACTTGTTACATTATTCAATGATGCAAAGGAAGAGGATCCTGCCAGTCCTGGAATATCTGTTGGCTCTCTTCGCAATTTTTATAATTTTTTTCAATCGCATACTGATCTAAAGTGCCCGACTATTTCTTTAACGCCTGATAACAATATCTATGCTTCATGGAGGGTCGATCAGAAAAAAGTATTCAGCGTGCTTATTTTGCCAAATGGGGATTCTCGCTTTGTAATCTTCAAGCCAAATGATCTGCATCCGGAACGGCAAACCCGGATTTCCGGAACAACGACAACCGACATGCTCAAGACGGAGGTAGCCCCCCATGGGGTATGGGATTGGATTTCAGAATGAAAGGTGATCTGATACCTGACCAGCATCACATTGCCCGACTCTGTCGACCTAAGTGTATATCACCTGATGAGAAAATTCAAGCCAGTGCTTTCATGGTGAGAGTGGGTGAAGAAAGTCTATCTGCAAATTGGTTAGAATTTCTAAAAAGCTCTTCCAGAGAGAACGAAATTGCAGAACTTCAGAATATTTACTCTAATAAATTCAATAAGGTTGAAGTGCGTGCCCAAATAGCTGTCTTAAATGTTGGTGAGGTCCGCGAAAAAGTGCTGGCAGAAAGTCCAGATAGGCGAAACCTTAAAGTCCTCCATAATCCAGAGATTGATGATCCCTCCCATAGCGGAATATATAACTTGAGACACGATGACGAAATAATAATTGCTGAGTTGATTCTTGAATCAGTCCAAGAGACTTGCACTGCCCGCAAATAGCGCTAAGAATAGACCCTGTATTTCAGCTCATAATTTAGACTCTTTGCCCTAAACCGGCAAAGAACCTCGGGAACGTTCATGCAGAGCGTGCGACAAAAAGGTGCACTCCATAAAATAGTGACCCCTTCCAAATGCGGATTGCGGATACGACGAAGAATGGGTGAACCCCTTTTCCTCCCCTGACTGAATTTTTCAGTCAAGTTTTGAAGTGAAAGGCGAATCGGGTCAGGCACCGGTAATTCGGTTTCTAGAAAGATCATCCTGCAACATTCAATAGGTTAGGGATAAACCACCAAGGTGAGTCATTCATGTCAAGATGCTGACCAGGATAAAGTGATTGAGGAAACCGAGAGATGACAGGGCATAAAGAAGAAGCTCGTGGGGAAATCGTCCTCTACCAAGCACCAGACGGCAAGGTTGAGCTAAATATCCGCCTTGAGCGGGAAAGCCTTTGGCTGAGCCAAAAGCAAATGTCATTACTCTTCGATAAAGACACCGATACGATTGGTCTGCACTTGCGTAACATATACAAAGAAGGCGAGCTGGAGGAATCAGCAACTACCGAGGAATCCTCGGTAGTTCAAAAGGAGGGTAATCGACAGGTCCGCCGTAAGGTCCGCCTGTATAATCTCGACGCTGTTCTCTCGGTGGGTTATCGCATCAGCTCGAAGCGCGGCACCCAGTTTCGTATCTGGGCAAACAACGTTTTAAAAGAATATTTGATAAGAGGGTATGCCCTCAATGAAAAACGGTTAAGCGATAGGGAAAACGAACTGCAAACCCTCAAAACAGGCATTCAACTGCTGGAGCGAAGCATCATTAAACAGGCTCGTCAATTGGATCAGGCAAAAACGTTTGTCAATATCATCGCTGATTTTTCCAGAGGACTGGGAATCCTGGACGATTATGATAACGAAAGATTAGACATAAGAGGTCTTACTGAAAAAGACGCGGCTATTATATCGTATAATGAGTGCAAAGAAATTATCAGGCAGATAAAAGATGAATTTAACTCTCCATTGTTCGGGCAGGAAAAGGATAGCAGTTTCAAGAGTTCTATCGGTCAGATTTATCAAAGTTTTGCAGGTAAAGGCCTCTATCCGTCTATTGAAGAAAAAGCCGCAACGCTGTTTTATCTGATTGTTAAAAATCATTCTTTTATTGATGGCAATAAACGAATAGCGGCGGCAATATTTCTCTATTTTCTCAACAAGAATGGTATGTTGTACCGTCAGGACAAAACGACTTTGATCGATGGAAATACCCTTGCATCGATCACGCTGATGATTGCTGAAAGCAGTCCCAGCGAGATGGAAACAATTAAAAGAATCGTTGTGAGTATTTTAAACAGGAGTTCAATATTGTGAGCAACGAAACCAGCAATTTGAAGACCTCAAGGAATTTATTAAGCGTTACAACGCGTCAAATAGACATAAGCGCAAAGAAACCTGGCATCCCGAAAACAATCCCGAAGGGCGCTGGCGCAAGTTCACTTATGAGGAAATAGTCAGCCGGGATAAGACCAGTCTGGATATTACCTGGCTCAAAGATAAAAGCCTTGCCGACCTCGATAATTTACCCGACCCGGATGTATTAGCCAACGACATCATCGAAAATCTCGAAGCAGGAATAGAAAGTTTCAAAGAGATCATGGTAACCATAAACGGGAAATAGTCATACACATAGGAGAATTGTTCTATTATTACAGTAGTTGTGTAGATCAGGATGGACAGATAGCACAGGTGAGGACGGAGAGATGAGGCTCAGGTCTCAACCTTCAACAGGTTAAGTTTTTAAACACTGATTTCTGGTGTCATCCATAAGTTGAGATATTGAGGGCAATGTTACGAGAGGCATGGGGCGCCTTTAGGGTATGAAATACCGAATCTACATTGATGAAGTGGGTAACCCCGATCTGGAAAGCTCTGATAATCCAAATCACCGATTCCTAAGTGCCTATTCCGCTGATTCCGGCCACTCATTCCGAAGGAAGTCGGCCGGCTGTTCCGATTCATTCCGGCCACCCTGACGGAGCGAAGCGACGCTGGTGTTTGATATTTTACCT
>Ga0207951_100442_pt1 | contig 20926 bp, 32 predicted proteins | sample Subbio12Aug_8Bad_FD_184830 | JGI IMG/M metagenome (GOLD analysis project Ga0207951, IMG submission 184830) | Serpentinite rock and fluid subsurface biosphere microbial communities from McLaughlin Reserve, California, USA - CR12Aug_8Bad (SPAdes) | ecosystem: Environmental > Terrestrial > Deep... | reverse complement strand
GCTGGAAGCTCAGGCCTTCGCCTGGCTCGCCATGCGTCACCTCAAGGGCCTGCCGCTAGGCTGGCCGGAAACCACCGGCGTGCCGCACCCGCTGCCCGGAGGGCGCCTCGCAAGCCCCTGAAACCAAGCCCTGAAACCCGATTTCGATCCAGAGCGGACAGGAAAGATCCGGGCACCGGAAGCGCCGGGGCAAGATGCCCGAACGGACCGGGCGGTCGCCCATCGCCCGGACATTTGCCTTACAGGGTCAGGCGCTCAGAGCCCGGCCGTGCGCTGTGCCCGGGCGCGGTTGGCGCGAACGGCAGCGTCCACCTGACCATCCAGCGAAGCCCGTGTTTGCGCCTCGCACTGCGCCTTTGCATCATCCACGGCCTGACTGTCGAGCAAGGGGTTCACTGCACAGATGGATTTCACGGCCCGGTCCAGCCGACGGTTCAGTGCTGCACGGCCTTCCTCGCTTTCGAGGTTCAGATCTGAAAAATGCACCTGACGGACATGATCGCCGCGCATATGGCCTGGGTTCACCGGATCCGCCGCAACGGCCGGAAGGGCCAGCGCAGCGGCTGCAACAAGGATGAGTGTGGACTTCAGGAACATGGCTGCCTCTCCCGCAAGGTCTCCCGGGCGTGCGCTCCCTCCTGCTTCCTGTTCGTTCCGCCAGGCTGGCGGGAACCGAAGCGAAACTGAACGGCGAGCGATCCCGTCCTGAGGGAAGCTATGCTCATGTCAGAAATATGTCAATCAACTGTCATAAAACTGCAACCAAAATCGTTATAATTACGTGCCCTAGATTTTATTTTTATGAAAATTGTCGGCGTTTGCCGTTCTGCCTCTTGCGCCCGGGCCCGGCGGCGGAGCCCCCTTTTAATCTTCAGGTGGAATGAACGGCGGAAATGGGCACGGAGGGACTGCGCCGCGGCCTTCTCCGGGGTGTCGGCATAGCCGGGTTTGCGGGGATTTTTCATGGCGCTGGTGGAACTGGGCATTTCGGACGGGGTTGCAGTTGTGACCCTGAATCGGCCCGAGGCGATGAATGCGCTGTCGAAGGGGCTCAGGGCCGAGCTGGCGGCGGTGATGCGGGCGGTGGATGCCGATGATGGCGTGCGGGCCGTCGTGTTGACGGGGGCGGGGACGCGGGCATTTACCGCCGGGCTCGACCTGAAGGAGCTGGGGGAGGATGCGTCCGCCATGGCGGACGCTACGGCAGAGACGGCCGAGGCGAACCCGGTGAAGGCGATCGAACAGTGCAGAAAGCCGGTGATCGCGGCGATCAACGGAGTGGCGATAACCGGCGGTTTCGAGTTGGCGCTGGCGTGCGACGTGCTGATCGGGAGCGAGAATGCGCGCTTTGCCGATACCCATGCCAGAGTCGGGATCATGCCGGGCTGGGGGCTTTCGCAGAAGCTTTCGCGGCTGCTCGGGATTTACCGGGCGAAGGAGCTGAGCCTTTCGGGAAATTTCCTGGATGCGAGGACGGCCGAATCCTGGGGGCTTTTGAACCGGGTGGTGCCGGCCGATGATCTGCTGCGGGTGGCGGTGAAGCTGGCCGCAGACATGGCGACGATCGATCCGGACTTGTCGATGGCCTACAAGCAGCTGATCGACGAGGGATTTGCCGGAACGTTCGCCGACGGGCTGGCGCTGGAAACGGCGCGCTCGGGCGCGGCCAACCGGAGCGTGACGCCCGGCGAGGTTGCCAGGCGCCGCGAGGCCGTCCAGGCGCGGGGCCGGACGCAATGACGGCATGGCAGTGACCGGCCAGCAGTGAAGCGCAACCGTCGCGCAAGGCCGCGACACCCCCGGTCGCCCGCGGATCCCGGCGCCTGCCGCCGCGGCTGCGCTGTTGACGTTGGAGGGTGCAGCGGGTAAGGGCCGCGCTCGCTACCGGGCAGGGGACAGGTGAAGGCCTGTATGATGCCATGGCGAACGGGAAATTGGAACGACAGGCCGAGCCGTGCGCGTGGGGCCCTGGAAACGGGGCCGCTCGCGCTTATGCCGTGATCCGGAGCCGGTGGCGAAGGAATGGGCGGGTTGGTTCTGGAGTAGGCCGGGGCCGGGACATGTTTCCGCGTTCCGCCGAACAGCAGGAAGACATGAACATCTTATGCCGACGATCAACCAACTGATTCGCAAGGGCCGCGAGCCGCAGAAAGCGCGCAACAAGGTCCCCGCGATGGAGGCATGCCCGCAGAAGCGCGGCGTTTGCACCCGTGTGTACACGACCACCCCGAAGAAGCCGAATTCGGCGCTGCGGAAGGTCGCGAAGATCCGCCTGACCAATGGCTTTGAAGTCATCGGCTATATTCCCGGCGAAGGCCACAACCTGCAGGAGCACAGCGTCGTGCTGATTCGGGGCGGCCGCGTGAAGGATCTTCCCGGCGTTCGCTATCACGTGCTGCGCGGCGTTCTCGACACGCAGGGCGTGAAGAACCGCAAGCAGAGCCGGTCGAAGTACGGCGCCAAGCGTCCGAAGTAAGGGGTAGATCCAGATGTCACGTCGTCGTCGCCCGGAGAAGCGCGAAATTCTTCCCGATCCCCGTTTCGGGGACCAGACCCTCACCAAGTTCATGAATCTCGTGATGTACGAGGGCAAGAAGTCCGTCGCCGAGTCGATCGTCTATTCCGCTCTCGATGTCGTCGAGCAGCGCGCCAAGCGTGACCCGCTGGGCGTGTTTCACGATGCGCTGGCCAATATCCGTCCGCTGGTCGAGGTTCGCTCGCGCCGGGTCGGCGGCGCCACATATCAGGTGCCCGTCGAGGTTCGTCCCGAGCGGGCGCAGGCGCTGGCCATTCGCTGGCTGATCGCATCGGCCCGCAACCGCCCGGAAAAGACGATGTCTGCCCGGCTTTCGGCGGAGCTGATCGAGGCGTCGAACAATCGCGGCTCTGCCGTGAAGAAGCGGGAAGATACGCACAAGATGGCCGAAGCCAATCGCGCCTTCTCTCACTACCGCTGGTAACGGCGGGTCAGCCAAGCCAGCCGCTGGCAGCTAGAAGTTTAGAATCCGGAGTATCCGATGGCCCGCGTCCACCCGCTCAACATGTATCGCAATATCGGCATCATGGCCCACATCGATGCCGGCAAGACCACGACGACCGAGCGGATTCTCTATTATACCGGCAAGTCCTACAAGATCGGCGAAGTGCATGAGGGCACGGCGACGATGGACTGGATGGAGCAGGAGCAGGAGCGTGGCATCACGATCACCTCTGCTGCGACGACCTGCTTCTGGAACGATCATCGCATCAACATCATCGACACACCCGGCCATGTCGACTTCACCATCGAAGTCGAGCGTTCGCTGCGCGTGCTCGATGGTGCGGTGGCCTGCTTCGACGGTGTTGCCGGTGTCGAGCCGCAATCGGAAACGGTGTGGCGCCAGGCCGACAAATATAATGTTCCGCGCATGTGCTTCGTCAACAAGCTGGACCGCACGGGTGCGAATTTCGACCGCTGCGTGGACATGATCAAGGACCGGCTGGGCGCCCGCCCGGCGGTGCTCTACCTTCCCATCGGCCTCGAGAGTGATTTCATCGGGCTCGTCGACCTTGTCGAGAACCGTGCGATCGTCTGGCTCGAGGAGAGCCTGGGCGCCAAGTTCGAATATAAGGAAATCCCCGATCAGCTGAAGGATGCGGCAGCCAGGGCGCGTTCGGATCTGATCGAGATGGCGGTCGAGCAGGACGACGCGCTGATGGAATCCTATCTTGAAGGCACCGAGCCGACGACGGCGCAACTGAAGGCGCTTATCCGCAAGGGCACGCTGAACTTCTCGTTCGTTCCGGTGCTGTGCGGGTCGGCGTTCAAGAACAAGGGTGTGCAGCCCCTGCTCGACGCCGTGGTCGACTATTTGCCGAGCCCGCTCGACATTCCGCCGGTTGTCGGAATCGATATGAAGGGCAATGAGGACAGCCGCAAGGCGGAGGATGGCGAGCCATTCTCGGCGCTGGCGTTCAAGATCATGACCGATCCGTTCGTCGGTACGCTGACCTTTGTCCGCATCTATTCGGGCAAGCTGGAAGCCGCATCGACCGTGCTGAACTCCGTGAAGGACAGGCGCGAGAAGATCGGCCGGATGCTGCTGATGCACGCCAACAACCGCGAGGATATCAAGGAAGCCCATGCCGGCGACATCGTTGCGCTGGTTGGCCTGAAGGATGTGACGACCGGAGACACGCTGTGCTCGCCGCTGAAGCCGATCATCCTGGAGCGCATGGAGTTCCCGGATCCGGTCATCGAAGTGGCCGTGGAGCCCAAGACCAAGGCGGACCAGGAGAAGATGGGCATCGCCCTGAACCGCCTGGCGCAGGAAGATCCGTCTTTCCGCGTGACGTCGGACATGGAAAGCGGCCAGACGATCATCAAGGGCATGGGCGAGCTTCATCTGGAGATCCTGGTCGATCGCATGAAGCGCGAATTCAAGGTGGAGGCCAATGTCGGCGCGCCCCAGGTTGCCTATCGGGAATCGCTCGCCCGCAAGGTCGATATCGACTACACGCACAAGAAGCAGTCGGGCGGGTCGGGTCAGTTCGGTCGCATCAAGTTTAGTGTGGAACCCGGCGAGCGCGGCTCGGGCGTGGTGTTCGTGGACGAGGTGAAGGGCGGCAACGTCCCGAAGGAATATATTCCTGCTGTCGAGAAGGGCATCCGCGAGGTTGCGGAATCGGGCTCGCTGATCGGCTTTCCGATCATCGATTTCAAGGCGACGCTGTATGACGGCGCCTATCATGATGTCGACTCGTCGGCGCTGGCATTCGAGATCACCGGTCGGGGCGGGATGCGCGAAGCGGCGACGAAGGCCGGCATCAAGCTGCTCGAGCCGATGATGAAGGTGGAAGTGGTGACACCCGAAGACTTCATGGGCGACTGCATCGGCGACCTGAACAGCCGCCGGGGCCAGATCCAGGGCACCGACAGCCGCGGCAATGCCCAGGTGATCGAAGCCCTGGTGCCGCTGGCCAACATGTTCGGCTATGTGAACCAGCTCCGCTCGATGACACAGGGCAGGGCGCAATATACCATGCAGTTCAGCCACTATGAAGAAGTGCCTGCAAACGTGGCCGAAGAAGTGAAGGCGAAGCTCGCCTGAGCTGGGCCCGATACGAATACACTGATCAACAAATCCAGAAGCGCAAAGAGGACAGAACATGGCGAAGGCGAAGTTTGAGCGGAACAAGCCGCACTGCAACATCGGCACCATTGGTCACGTCGACCACGGCAAGACCTCGCTGACGGCAGCGATCACCAAGATCCTGGCGGAATCGGGCGGCGCCACATTCACGGCCTATGCCGACATCGACAAGGCTCCCGAAGAGCGCGAGCGCGGCATCACCATCTCGACTGCACATGTCGAATATGAAACGACCGCCCGCCACTATGCGCACGTCGACTGCCCCGGCCACGCCGATTATGTGAAGAACATGATCACCGGCGCCGCGCAGATGGACGGAGCCATATTGGTGGTGTCCGCGACCGACGGCCCGATGCCGCAGACCCGCGAACACATCCTGCTTGCAAAGCAGGTGGGTGTTCCCGCGATGGTCGTGTTCATGAACAAGGTCGACCAGGTCGATGATGCGGAAATCCTCGAGCTCGTCGAGCTGGAAATCCGCGAGCTTCTCTCGAAGTACGACTTCCCGGGCGACGACATTCCCATCATCCAGGGTTCGGCGCTGATGGCGCTGGAGGACAAGCGTCCGGAAATCGGTCGTGAAGCCATTCTGAAGCTGATGGCGGCTGTCGACAGCTATATTCCGCAGCCCGACCGCCCGCTCGACAAGCCGTTCCTGATGCCGATCGAAGACGTGTTCTCGATTTCCGGTCGCGGCACCGTGGTGACCGGCCGCGTCGAGACCGGCATCGTCAAGGTTGGCGAGGAAGTCGAGATCGTCGGCATCAAGGATACGGTAAAGACCGTCTGCACGGGCGTCGAAATGTTCCGCAAGCTGCTCGACCAGGGCCAGGCCGGCGACAACATCGGCGCACTGCTGCGCGGCACGAAGCGCGAAGACGTGGAGCGCGGCCAGGTGCTGTGCAAGCCCGGATCGATCAAGCCGCATACCGAGTTCAAGGCGGAAGTCTATGTGCTGTCGAAGGATGAGGGCGGTCGTCACACGCCGTTCTTCGCCAACTACCGCCCGCAGTTCTACTTCCGCACGACGGACGTAACCGGCACTGTCGAGCTGCCCGAGGGCACCGAGATGGTCATGCCCGGCGACAATGTCACGCTGGCCGTGAAGCTGATCGCTCCGATCGCCATGGATCAGGGTCTGCGCTTCGCCATTCGCGAAGGCGGCCGGACCGTCGGCGCAGGGGTTGTCGCGAGCATCATCAAGTAGTAAGAGACGCCTCCCGCTCGACCGGTGATTCGTCATCGGTCGGGCGGAACGCTTTTTATACTGTCGAACCCGGGACAATTCGGTGGCATAGCCCGACAGGGTTGCCCGCCGACGGAAGAAGAAGTTGGAACAATGGAAACGCAGAATATCCGCATCAGGCTGAAGGCATTCGACCATCGGGTGCTGGACGCGGCAACCGGCGACATCGCCGACACTGCCAAGCGCACTGGCGCGGACGTTCGCGGCCCCATTCCGCTTCCGACCCGGATCGAAAAGTTTACCGTGAACCGCTCGCCGCACGTCGACAAGAAGTCGCGCGAGCAGTTCGAGGTTCGTACCTACAAGCGGCTTCTCGATATCGTGAAGCCCACGCCGCAGACGGTCGATGCTCTGATGAAGCTTGATCTTGCGGCCGGTGTCGATGTGGAGATCAAGCTTCAGGGCTGACGCCCGGTTGCCCGTTTCCGGGGCTCCGGCCCCGGAGCTGATTTCCGGAATAGCAGAGCCCTTGGGAAATCCGGGGGCCTTTGAACAAAGGTCATGCCCTGAAGGCGCCTTTCCCGGGTGGAAAGGTGGCTTGCAAGGGCCTCTGAGAAGGAAAAGTGATGAGAACCGGCGTAATCGCCAGGAAGATGGGCATGACCCGTCTGTTCCGTGAAGACGGGGTGCATGTCCCCGTCACGGTCCTGGCCCTCGAGAACTGCCAGGTGGTGGCGCAGAAGACGGCGGACCGTGACGGTTACGTTGCCGTCCAGCTCGGCTCCGGCACGGCCAAGGCCAAGAACCTGACCAAGCCCGAGCGCGGCCATTTCGCAAAAGCCGAAGTCGAGCCCAAGGCCGTGCTGGCCGAATTTCCGGTTGCGGCCGATGCGCTGGTGGATGTCGGTGCGCAGATTTCCGCGGCACATTTCGTTGTCGGCCAGATGGTGGATGTGACCGGTTCGACGCAGGGCAAGGGCTTTGCCGGCGCGATCAAGCGCTGGGGCTTCGGCGGCCTTCGCGCCACGCACGGCGTTTCGGTCTCGCACCGTTCGCACGGCTCGACCGGTCAGCGCCAGGATCCGGGCAAGGTGTTCAAGAACAAGAAGATGGCTGGCCACATGGGCGACCGGAACCGCACACAGCAGAATCTCGAGATCGTGATGACCGATGCCGAACGTGATCTCTTGTTCGTTCGTGGCTCGGTGCCCGGTTCCAAGGGCGGCTGGCTGCTGATCCGGGATTCGGTCAAGGTGGCGCGTCCGGCCGATGCGCCGTACCCGGCTTCCGTGAAGAACGGCTCTGCTGCTGACACTCCGGTCGAGAACGCTGCTCCTGTCGGGGCCCCGGTCGAGGAGTCGGCACAATGAAGATTTCCGTGAAGACCCTCGCCGCCAGCGATGCGGGCGAGATCGCGCTGAACCCGGACATTTTCGGGATGGAGCCCCGTGCGGACATCCTGCACCGTGTCGTCACCTGGCAGCTCGAGAAGCGTCGTGCGACAGCGCGCGGTGCCAAGGAGCGGTCCGATGTTTCGCGCACCGGCAAGAAGTTCGGCAAGCAGAAGGGCGGCGGCACCGCCCGCCATGGCAACCGCGCTGCGCCGCAGTTCACCGGCGGCGGCAAGGCGCATGGCCCCCGCGTGCGGGATTTCGACCCCGGCCTCAACAAGAAGGTCCGCGCGCTTGGCCTCAAGATTGCGCTCAGCGCCAAGGCGCGCGAGGGCAAGCTTGTCGTTCTCGACAATCTCGCGCTCGATGCGGCGAAGACGAAGTCGCTCAAGCAGGCGCTGGCGGGGCTCGGCATTGCCAATGGCCTGTTCATCGACGGCGATTCGATCGATGTGAATTTTGCGATGGCGAGCCGCAACCTCTACAAGGTCGACGTGATGCCGGCGATCGGCGCCAATGTTTATGATATCCTGAACCATGACCATCTGGTGCTGACGCGCGCTGCGGTCGAAAGCCTGGAGGCACGTTTCAATGGCTAAGGCTCCAGCAGCCATCGACCTGAAGCACTTTGACGTGGTGGTGAAGCCCATCGTCACGGAAAAGTCGACGCTCGTCGGTGAGCATAACCAGCTCATGTTCGAAGTGGCGAAGACCGCCTCGAAACCGGAAATCAAGGCGGCGGTCGAAGCGCTGTTCAACGTCAAGGTGACGTCGGTCAACACCCTGATCCAGAAGGGCAAGACCAAGCGCTGGAAGGGCAGGCCCTATCGTCGCTCGGACTTCAAGAAAGCAGTCGTGACGCTGGCCCAGGGCCAGTCGATCGATGTGACGACCGGGATATAACGGCTATGGCACTGAAAAATTACAACCCGACCAGCCCGGGCCGTCGCGGCCTGATCCTTGTCGACCGCTCGGCGCTTTACAAGGGCAAGCCGGTGAAGGCGCTGACCGAGGGCAAGCACAAGTCGGGTGGCCGCAACAACATGGGCCATGCGACCGCGCGCGGTATCGGCGGCGGGCACAAGCAGAAATACCGGATCGTCGACTTCAGGCGCCGGACCTGGGATGCGCCGGCGACTGTCGAGCGCCTCGAATATGATCCCAACCGTTCCGCCTTCATCGCGTTGATCAGCTATCCCGACGGGGAACAGGCTTACATTCTGGCGCCGCAGCGTCTGGCGCCCGGTGACCAGATCGTGGCGGGCAGGAAGGTCGATGTGAAGCCGGGCAATGCGATGGAAATCGGACAAATGCCGATTGGCACCATCGTGCACAATGTCGAGCTGAAGCCCGGAAAGGGCGGCCAGCTGGCGCGCGCCGCCGGCACGTTCATCCAGGTTGTCGGCCGGGATCGCGGCATGGTGATCATTCGCCTGAACTCCGGCGAGCAGCGCTATGTTCGCGGCGATTGCATGGCGACGGTTGGCGCGGTTTCGAACCCTGACAACTCGAACCAGAACCTGGCCAAGGCCGGTCGCAACCGCTGGCTTGGCATCCGCCCGCTGACCCGTGGCGTCGCCAAGAACCCGGTGGATCACCCGCATGGCGGTGGCGAAGGCCGGACATCGGGCGGCCGTCACCCGGTGACTCCGTGGGGCAAGCCGACCAAGGGTGCAAAGACCCGTTCGAACAAGGCGACGGACAAGATGATCATCCGGTCCCGTCACGCGAAGAAGAAGAGGTAAGGCATGGCACGCTCCGTCTGGAAAGGCCCGTTCGTCGAACTGAGCCTGCTCAAGAAGGTGGAATCCGGTGCCCGTGGCCCGATCAAGACCTGGTCGCGCCGCTCCACCATTCTTCCGCAGTTCGTCGGCCACGTCTTCAGCGTCTATAATGGACGGAAGTTCGTGCCGGTTTCGGTGTCCGAGGAAATGGTTGGCATGAAGCTGGGTGAGTTTGCGCCGACGCGCACTTTCCCCGGCCATGCCGCCGACAAGAAGTCGAAGAGGTAGGACCAGGATGTCGAAACCCCAAGCAGGCCGTAAAGTTGGCGAGCGCGAGGCGCTTGCTGTTGCGACCACCGTGCGCGGTTCGGCCCAGAAGCTGAACCTCGTGGCCGGGCTTATTCGTGGCAAAAAGGCCGGGGATGCCGTGACGGCTTTGGCCTTTTCGAAGAAGGCAATGGCACTGGATGTCCGCAAATGTCTGCAATCGGCGATCGCAAATGCCGAAAATAATCATAATCTGGACATCGACCGGCTGTGGGTGAAAGAAGCCAGCGTCGGGAAGTCGATTTCCATGAAGCGCTTCGCAACGCGTGCCCGCGGCCGCTCCGCCAGGATCGTGAAGCCGTTCAGCAAGTTGCGGATCGTTGTGATGGAGCGCGAAATCAACCAGGAAGCCGGGGAATAACATGGGTCACAAGACTTCTCCCGTCGGCCTCAGGCTGCAGATCAACCGCACATGGGATTCGCGCTGGTATGCAGCCGGCGATGAATATGGCCGGTTGCTTCTGGAAGACCTGCGGATCCGTCAGTATGTCATGAAGACGCATCCGCAGGCGGCGATCTCGAAGGTCGTGATCGAACGTCCAGCCAAGCTTTGCCGCGTGTCTGTCTATGCTGCACGCCCCGGCGTGATCATCGGCAAGAAGGGCGCCGACATCGAGAAGCTGAAGAAGGGTATCCAGGCGATGACGAAGAGCGAGGTTTCGCTCAACATCGTCGAGATCCGGAAACCCGAGATCGACGCAAGGCTGGTCGGCCAGGGTATTGCCGATCAGCTCGAGCGCCGGATCGCCTTTCGCCGCGCCATGAAGCGCGCCGTTCAATCGGCGATGCGGCTTGGCGCCGAAGGCATCAAGATTACCTGCGGCGGTCGCCTTGGCGGCGCCGAAATCGCGCGGGTGGAAACCTACCGGGAAGGCAAGGTTCCGCTGCACACGCTGCGCGCCAATGTCGATTATGCCGAAGCCCAGGCTCACACGGCCTACGGTGTCTGCGGTGTCAAGGTCTGGATCTACAAGGGTGAGATTCTGGGCCATGATCCGCTGGCCCAGGAACGGCTCATGATGGAATCCCAAACGTCGGGAGTGCGCCCGGCCCGTTAAGCGATGCTATCACCATAGCATCGCCTTATCGGGGGGCCATTTCCCTGTCTGAAGGCGAGAAACGATGCTGCAACCCAAACGGACAAAGTTCCGCAAGGCCTTCAAGGGCCGTATCCATGGTGACGCCAAGGGCGGCACTGCGCTCAACTTCGGGTCATTTGGCCTGAAGGCGATGGCGCCCGAGCGGATCACCGCGCGCCAGATCGAAAGCGCGCGCCGGGCCATCACCCGACACATGAAGCGGCAGGGTCGGCTCTGGATCCGCATTTTCCCTGACGTGCCCGTCTCGTCGAAGCCCGCCGAAGTCCGCATGGGCAAGGGCAAGGGCTCGCCGGAATTCTGGGTGACGCGGGTGAAGCCGGGCCGCATCATGTTCGAGATCGATGGCGTGAGCGCCGAAGTTGCAGCCGGCGCTTTCGAGCGTGCTGCCGCCAAGCTCCCCATCAAGGTCAGGATGGTCACCCGCCCGGGTGAAGCAAAGGAAAGCTGAGCCATGGCCAAAAGCAGTCCCAAACCGACCGATTACAAGGGGCGCTCCGACGCGGATCTCCTCGTCGAGCTCCAGTCTCTGAAGCGCGAGCAACTGAACCTGCGTTTCCAGGCAGCCACGCAGCAGCTGGAAAAGCCGAGCCGCGTTCGGGAGGTGCGTCGCAGCATCGCCCGGGTCCAGACCGAACAGACCGCCCGGGCAAGCGCCCCGGCAAAGACTATCTGAGGAGAAACCGATGCCCAGGCGTGTGCTTCAGGGGACGGTGGTCTCCGACAAGACGGACAAGACAGTGGTAGTGCTGGTGGAGCGCAAGGTTCCCCACCCGCTTTACGGCAAGATCATCCGTCGGACGAAAAAATACCATGCCCATGATGATGCCAACACCATGCGTGAAGGCGACATTGTGCGGATCGAGGAATGTGCGCCGCTTTCCAAGCTGAAGAGCTGGCGTGTCATTGAAAAGATTGGCGGCGCGGCGACTGCCGGGCTCCTGGCGGAAAAGGGTAGCTGACATGATCCAGATGCAGACAAATCTGGAAGTGGCCGACAATTCGGGTGCCAAGCGCGTGATGTGCATCAAGGTGCTCGGTGGATCGAAACGTCGCTTTGCCGGGGTCGGAGATGTCATCGTGGTGTCCGTGAAGGAGGCCACGCCCAAGGGCCGCGTGAAGAAGGGCGACGTGCATCGCGCCGTCGTCGTTCGCACAGCCAAGGACATCCGCCGGGCCGATGGTTCGGTGATCCGGTTCGATGGCAACGCAGCCGTGCTCATCAACAAGAATGAAGAGCCGATCGGCACCCGGATCTTTGGTCCGGTGGTGCGCGAGCTGCGCTCTACCGGCCATATGAAGATCATTTCGCTTGCGCCGGAGGTGCTGTGATGTCGATGGCGAAGATCAGGAAGGGTGACCGCGTGGTTGTTCTTGCAGGCAAGGACAAGGGCCGGGATGGCTCGGTCGTCCGCGCGATGCCGAAGGACGGCAAGGTTATCGTGCAGGGGGTCAATATGATCTCCCGTCATACCAAGCCGACCCAGGCGGATCCGGAGGGCGGAATCAAGCGGCGTGAAGCGCCGATCCATGTGTCGAACGTGGCGATCAGGGATCCGAAGACGGGCAAGCCCGCCCGTGTCGGTTTTGAAGTGCGCGACGGCAAGAAGGTGCGGGTCCTGAAGGGCTCGGGCGAGGTGCTCAATGGCTGATGAACGCAAGAAGCCGCGGCTGAAAGCTCTCTATGACGAGAGCATCAAGGCGGCGATGACGGAGGAGTTCGGTTACAAGAACCACATGCAGGTTCCCAGAATCGAGAAGATCGTCATCAACATGGGTGTCGGAGAAGCCACCCAGGACAAGAAGAAGGTCGAAGTCGCGGCAGCCGAGCTGATGGCGCTGGCTGGCCAGAAGCCTGTGGTGACCAAGGCCAAGAAGTCCATCGCGCAGTTCAAGCTGCGTGAAGGCATGCCGATCGGCTGCAAGGTGACGCTGCGTGCCGACCGCATGTTCGAGTTTCTTGACCGGCTTGTCACCATCGCGCTTCCGCGCGTGAAAGATTTCCGCGGCCTCAATCCCCGGAGCTTCGACGGGCGTGGCAACTTCGCCATGGGCCTGAAGGAGCAGATCGTGTTCCCCGAGATTTCCTATGACCGGATCGACAGAATCCGGGGCATGGACATCATCATCACAACCACCGCGGCCAGTGACGATGAAGCGCGCGCGCTTCTCCGCCATTTCGGTTTGCCCTTTGCCGGCGACGCAGAAGCGCGCCAGCAAGCGGCTGCGGCCTGAAACAGGAAGAACTTAAGTCATGGCGAAACTGAGTTCGATCAACAAGAACGAGCGTCGCAAGGCGCTGGTCAAGCAATATGCAGCGCGATTCGAGAAGCTCAAGCTGATCGCGAACGACGAGACGCGGGACGATGGCGAGCGCCTGATGGCGCGCCTGAAGCTCGCGGAACTGCCGCGCAACGCCAACCCCACACGCGTGCGGAACCGTTGCGAACTGACGGGGCGCAGCCGGGCTTATTATCGCAAGTTCAAGCTGTCGCGGGTGATGCTGCGGGAGCTGGGCAACAAGGGCCTGATTCCCGGCCTCACCAAGTCGAGCTGGTAAGGGCTGGCACATATGAACATGACCGATCCACTGGGTGACATGCTCACCCGCATCCGCAACGGCCAGTCCGCCAAGAAGGACAGCGTGCTGACGCCCGCATCCAGGCTGAGGGCGGGCGTCCTCGATGTCCTTCGGCGAGAGGGCTATATCCGGGGCTATTCCAGCGAAGCGAATAGCGGGCCCACGCCGACAATCCGCATCGAGCTGAAATATTTCGAGGGCCAGCCGGCCATTCAGCACGTGGCGCGGGTCTCGAAGCCTGGCCGCCGGGTCTATGCCGGGGCACAGTCGCTGCCGCGGGTCAAGAACGGCCTTGGCATCACCATCGTCTCGACGCCGAAGGGCGTTCTCTCCGATGCGGAAGCGCGCGCAGAGAATGTCGGCGGCGAAGTCCTCTGCCAAGTCTTCTAGGAAAGGGGGCGATAAAGACCATGTCACGCATTGGAAAAAAACCCGTTTCCCTGCCTGCCGGCGTTTCAGCGACGATCTGCGAGCGCACGCTCGAGGTGAAGGGGCCCAAGGGCCTGCTCTCGATGGCGCTGGCGGAAGATATCGTTTACGATATCGAGTCTGGCGAAATCCGGGTGAGCCCGGCCAACGAGACCAGGCGGGCCCGGGCTTTCTGGGGCATGCAGCGCACGCTGGTTTCGAATCTGGTGGTCGGCGTCTCCGACGGCTTCACCAAGGTGCTCGAGATTACCGGCGTCGGCTATCGCGCCTCGGTTCAGGGCAGTATGCTGAAGCTGCAACTCGGCTACAGCCATGATGTCGAATATCCGGTCCCGGAAGGCATCGTCATCAGGACGCCTGATCAGACGACCGTCGAGATCTCGGGATCCGATCGTCAGCAGGTCGGCCAGGTGGCGGCGGAAATCCGCCGCTGGCGCAAGCCCGAGCCCTACAAGGGCAAGGGCATCAAATATCGCGGCGAGTTCATCTTCCGCAAGGAAGGGAAGAAGAAATAATGGGCAAGCATCTCTCCCTTTTCGAGGCGCGGCGCCGCCGTGTGCGAACTGCTCTGGTCGCCAAGTCCGGCGGTCGTCCGCGGCTCAGCGTGCATCGCTCGCAGCAGCATATCTATGCACAGGTGATCGACGATGCAGACGGTCGCACCATCGCTGCGGCGTCCTCGCTTGAAAAGGATTTCGCGGGCACGGGGGCAACCGTTTCGGCTGCGGCGTCGATCGGCAAGCTGCTTGCCGATCGCGCCAGGGCCGCCGGGGTCAGCAAGGTCGTGTTCGACCGTGGCGGTTTTATTTTCCACGGCAGGGTGAAGGCGCTTGCCGACGCTGCCCGCGAGGGCGGACTGGAGTTCTGATATGAGCGATGAAGCAATCCCGACCGAAGCGCCCGCAGCAGAAGCGACGCGCCAGGATGAGCGCCGCGGGCGCGGCGGCCAGAGTGGCGGACAGAGCAGCGGGCATGGCGGCAACCGGGGCGGACCCGGTGGCGGCCGTGGTGGCCAGGGCGGCCGTGGCGGATCCGGCGGAGGCCGCGATGGCGACCGCCGCCGTCGTGATCCGCGCGCGTCCGACGGCGACGACGGCCAGGAGCTGATCGAAAAGCTCGTGCACATCAACCGCGTCTCCAAGACCGTGAAGGGCGGCAAGCGCTTCGGATTTGCAGCTCTTGTGGTTGTCGGCGACGGCAAGGGTCGTGTCGGTTTCGGACATGGCAAGGCACGTGAGGTGCCAGAAGCCATTTCCAAGGCGACGGCCGCTGCCAAGAAGGCGATGATCCGCGTTCCACTGCGCGAGGGCCGCACCCTGCACCATGACGGCTACGGCCATTTCGGCGCCGGCAAGGTTCATGTGCGATCGGCAACGGCGGGCACGGGCATCATTGCCGGCGGCCCGATGCGCGCCGTGTTTGAATCGCTGGGCGTGGCCGATGTGGTTTCCAAGTCTTCCGGTTCCAACAACCCCTACAACATGGTGCGCGCAACCTTCTCGGCGCTGGAAGAGCAGACGAGCCCTCGCTCGGTTGCCCAGCGGCGCGGCAAGAAAGTGGCGGACCTGCTGGCCCGCCGCGGCGACATCAGCGTAGCCCAGGCCCAGGCCGACGCCGACGCCGTCGTCGCCTGAGGAGAGAGATCATGGCAGCCAAGAAGAAGGAAGATGTCGCCGCGGCGACTGCAACCGCAAGCCCGACCGTCAAGGTCACGCAGATCGGTTCGCCGATCCGCCGCACCAGGGATCAGCGCGCTACCCTGATCGGCCTCGGGCTCAACAAGATGAACCGCACCCGCGAACTGAAGGATACGCCAGAAGTGCGTGGCATGATCGCCAGGGTGCAGCATCTGGTGAAGGTGGAAGCCTGAGCTTCAGCTTCACCAACCTTGCCTGCGGCGTGGCCGCAGGATTGCCGTCTGCGCGTAACAAGCGAAAGCGAGTGCTATGAAACTGAATGAAATCAAGGATAACCCAGGCGCCCGCAAGGGCAGGGTGCGTGTTGGCCGCGGTATCGGCTCGGGCGTTGGCAAGACCGGCGGCCGCGGCCAGAAGGGCCAGAAGAGCCGTTCGGGCGTTTCCATCAACGGATTCGAAGGCGGCCAGATGCCGCTGCACATGCGCATTCCCAAGCGCGGCTTCAACAAGCCGAACCGCAAGGAATATGCCGAAGTGAACACGGGCGCCCTGCAGCGCGCCATCGATGCGGGCCGGCTCGATGCCGGCGTTGCCGTCGATACGGCGGCGCTTCAGGCGGCGGGTCTCGTTACCCAGCCCCGCGACGGCATCCGCCTGCTCGGCAAGGGTGAGCTGAAGGCGAGACTCGACCTGCATGTCGCGGGTGTGACCAAGGCGGCGCTTGCCGCCGTGGAAGCGGCCGGCGGCACGGTGACGCTGCCCGCAAAGTCAGCGCAGACGGCTGCGTCAGCCGAGGTTTGATCCCGGGCTTCCCAAGCGCGATTGCTGCGCTTACATCGGCACTTTCCATGTGGTGCCAGCCCCGCAAGCGCGGACGTTTTCGGGTTTGGGATAGCGCTCCATCCACGATGACGGCCCAGTTAGGATGACGAAATGGCGACAGCCGCCGACTCGCTTGCCCAGAATCTGAGTTTCGCCAATTTCTCCAAGGCGACCGATCTCAAGAAGCGCCTGTGGTTCACCATAGGCGCGCTTGTGATCTTCCGGCTGTGCTCGTTCGTGCCGCTTCCTGGAATCGATCCTGTTGCGCTGGAGCAGCTGTTTACCCAGACAGCGGGCGGCGTGCTCGATTTCTTCAACATGTTCTCGGGCGGCGCGCTCGAGCGGATGTCGATCATCGCCCTTGGAATCATGCCTTACATCACGGCCTCGATCGTGGTGCAGCTGATGGGCTCGATCTACGAGCCGTGGAAGGCGCTGAAAAAAGAAGGGGAGAGCGGTCGCAAGACGCTCAACCAGTATACGCGTTTTGGCACCGTCATCCTCACCATCTTCCAGGGCTATGGTATCGCCATCGGCCTCGAGGGCTGGGGGGCAGCGGCCGGCGCTGCTGCCGTGATCGATCCGGGCTGGTTCTTCCGCATTTCCACCATCATCACGCTGCTTGGCGGTACGATGTTCCTGATGTGGCTTGGCGAGCAGATCACCAGCCGCGGCATCGGCAACGGCATTTCGCTCATCATCATGGCCGGTATCGTCGCCCAGCTTCCGATCGCAATCGGCGGGCTGTTCGAACAGGGCCGCACCGGCGCGATATCGGGCGGCTTCATCATGGTGATCATCGTGCTGGCGCTCGCTGTTGTCGCCTTCATCTGCCTGATGGAGCGGGCGCAGCGCCGCATCCCGATCCAGTATCCCAAGCGGCAGGTCGGCAACCGGATGTTCCAGGGCGACGCCTCGCATCTGCCGCTGAAGCTGAACACGGCCGGTGTCATTCCGCCGATTTTCGCGTCATCCCTGCTGCTGCTGCCGCTGACTGTCGCGCAGTTCATGGGGCAGGAGGGCGGACCGGACTGGCTGATCACCGTGACGACTGCGCTGCAGCACGGCGCGCCGCTGTACATGCTGCTGTATGCGGCCGGCATCATCTTCTTCGCCTTCTTCTACACCGCCGTCGTGTTCAATCCCGACGAAACGGCCGAAAATCTCAAGAAATACGGCGGATTCGTCCCCGGCATCCGCCCCGGCGAGAAGACCGGCACCTATCTTGATTATGTGCTCACCCGGATCACTGTCGTCGGCGCCGCCTACCTCACGCTCGTCTGCCTTCTGCCCGAGTTCCTGATGGGCCAGATGGCTGTTCCCTTCTACCTTGGCGGCACCTCGCTGCTCATCGTCGTGAACGTGACGATGGATACGGTGGCCCAGATCCAGGGGCATCTGCTGGCGCATCAGTATGAAGGGTTGATCAAGAAGTCGAAGCTGCGGGGAGGGCGTCGTTGACGCACGCGGAAGGGGCGTCTTCCGGGGCGAACGGGATCAACATCATCCTGCTGGGGCCCCCCGGCGCCGGCAAGGGCACCCAGGCTGCAAGGCTGGTGGCTGATCGCGGCATGGTGCAGATGTCCACCGGCGACATGCTTCGGGCGGCGGCGAAGGCCGGGACGCCCATGGGCATCGCGGCGAAGGCAGTCATGGAGCGGGGCGAGCTGATCGCCGACAGCATCGTATCGGGCCTTATCGGGGAAGCGCTGGACGCCACGCCCCTGTCCAGCGGCATCATCTTCGACGGCTATCCGCGCACGGCGGAGCAGGCCGCGAGCCTTGAATCCCTGCTGGCCCAGCGCGGCCGGAAGCTCGACCATGTGATCGAACTGGAAGTCGATGAAGAGGCGCTGGTCGACCGGATCACCGGGCGTTTTTCGTGCGTGAAGTGCGGCGCGGGATATCATGACCGGCACAGGATGCCGCAGGTTCCCGGGGTGTGCGACAATTGCGGCTCGACCGGGTTCCGGCGCCGGCCCGACGACAATGCCGAGACGGTACGCACCCGGATGGCCGAGTATCGCGCCAAGACGGCGCCGATCCTGCCGATCTATGCCGCGCGGGGCCTTGTCCGCCCGGTGGACGGCATGGCCGACATGCAGACGGTGGAAGCCGCCATCGCAGCCCTTCTCGACGGAAGCTGACCGGAGCTCGATCCCTGTTGACACAAGAGGGTTGACAGGGCCCGATTCACTCGATAGCAGCCCCTTTCCTCATCCTGTGCACGGTTGGCTTTGCCCCGGTTTTGCCGGTGGTGCAGGCATGCTGTCCGGAGGATGTTCGGCACGCAACGAGATGGAGCGCCACGCCCAAGGCGTTCCGTGGAGCAGGAGCAGTTTGTGGCACGTATCGCAGGGGTCAACATCCCCACCAGCAAGCGCGTGGAAATCGCGCTGACATATATTCACGGCATCGGGCGCACCCGCGCCAGGAACATCACGGCAAAGCTCGGCCTTCCGCCCGAGCGTCGCGTTCAGGATCTGACCGATGCTGAAGTTCTCGCCATCCGCGAAACCATTGATCGCGACTATTCGGTCGAGGGCGATCTTCGTCGCGATACCGCGATGAGCATCAAGCGGCTGATGGATCTGGCCTGCTATCGCGGGCTTCGTCACCGCAAGGGCCTTCCGGTCCGCGGCCAGCGCACCCACACCAACGCAAGGACCCGCAAGGGCAAGGCCAAGCCGATCGCAGGGAAGAAGAAGTAATGGCACGCGCACCCGAACGGTTGAAGCGCCGCGAGCGCAAGAACATCACGTCTGGCGTCGCGCATGTGAACGCCAGCTTCAACAACACCATGATCACCATCACCGATGCGCAGGGCAATGCCATTGCCTGGTCGTCGGCGGGCACCATGGGTTTCAAGGGCAGCCGCAAGTCGACGCCCTATGCCGCTCAGGTTGCTGCCGAGGATGCCGGCAAAAAGGCTGCCGAACACGGCGTCCGGACGCTGGAAGTCGAAGTGAAGGGCCCGGGTTCGGGGCGCGAATCGGCGCTTCGCGCGCTGCAGGCGGTCGGCTTTCAGATCACCTCCATCCGCGACGTGACTTCCATTCCTCACAACGGGGTGCGACCACCCAAGCGCCGGAGGGTCTGACACGGGATACAGCCGGCCGGTGGTGCCCGCCATCGGCCTGGCCGACGCCTTCTGGCGATGCAAGGGCAGGCAACCGGCGTCCTCGGCGTCGAGAGCATGAGAATTGGTGATCCCGGGCCTGCAATGGCCTTCCAGCCCGAACGCGGGCAGGGGCGCCAGGGGCACGAAACAAGTGCGGCCACCTCGACGGGGGTGCGCTGCCAAGTCGAAGGTGAAGAAGCGTGTCAGCAGCCTATGCGAAGAACTGGCAGGAACTGAAAAAGCCCAACGCCCTGGACGTCAAGTCCGGTGGAACACGCGTCCGGAAGGTGTTTGTGGCTGAACCGCTGGAGCGGGGCTTCGGCCTGACGCTCGGCAATGCGCTGCGGCGCGTTCTGTTGTCCAGCCTCCAGGGCGCCTCGGTCACTGCCATCAAGATCGATGGAGCGTTGCACGAATTCTCGTCGCTCCCTGGCGTTCGCGAAGACGTGACCGATATCGTCCTGAACGTGAAACAGGTTGTCGTGAAGATGCGGGGCGACCAGGTGAAGCGGCTTTCCCTGTCTGCTTCGGGCCCCGGCGAAGTGACGGCCGGCCAGATCGCGGTGACAGGGGATATCGAGATATCGAACCCCGAACTCGTGATCTGCACGCTCGATGACGGCGCGACGTTCAATATGGAACTGACGGTGCAGACCGGCAAAGGCTATGTGCCCGCTTCGCAGAACCGGCCGGCAGACGCGCCTATCGGCCTAATTCCGGTCGATGCCCTGTTCTCGCCCGTCAGGCAGGTCGCCTACAAGGTAGAGCCGACCCGCGTCGGCCAGGATCTGGATTATGACAAGCTGACCTTGACGGTCGAAACCGATGGTTCGGTGTCGCCCGAGGATGCGGTCGGCTATGCCGCACGCATCTTGCAGGATCAGTTACAACTGTTCGTCAACTTCGAGGAGCCGGCTGTTCGCCCGGCGGCGCCCGTGCCGGTAAGCGGCGTGGCGGCCGAAGAGCCCGCCGACGTGATGATGAACCGCAACCTCCTGAAGAAGGTTGACGAGCTGGAGCTTTCCGTCCGCTCGGCCAACTGCCTCAAGAACGACAACATCATCTACATCGGCGATCTCGTTCAGAAATCGGAACCGGAAATGCTCCGCACTCCGAACTTCGGCCGAAAGAGCCTGAACGAAATCAAGGAAGTGCTGGCTTCTATGGGTCTGCGCCTCGGCATGGACATTATCGGCTGGCCGCCGGAGAATATCGAGGATCTGGCGAAGAAGCTCGAGCAGGAATTCTAGAGCATGTTCCGATCTGGTGGAATCACCGGAATCGGAAAACCATGCGGAAAAACAAGGAGATGGGGCGGCCGATCTGATGCAGTCAGATCGAGACTCGCTCTGGAGCATGTTCCGATCTGGTGGAATCACCGGAATCGGAAAACCATGCGGAAAAACAAGGAGATGGGGCGGCCGATCTGATGCAGTCAGATCGAGACTCGCTCTGGAGCATGTTCCGATCTGGTGGAAT
>Ga0207951_100441_pt1 | contig 20935 bp, 13 predicted proteins | sample Subbio12Aug_8Bad_FD_184830 | JGI IMG/M metagenome (GOLD analysis project Ga0207951, IMG submission 184830) | Serpentinite rock and fluid subsurface biosphere microbial communities from McLaughlin Reserve, California, USA - CR12Aug_8Bad (SPAdes) | ecosystem: Environmental > Terrestrial > Deep... | reverse complement strand
TCCGCGATCGCATCATGTTCCCGATCCGCAACGTCAAGGGCCAGTGCATCGGTTTTGGCGGCCGGGTGCTGGGAGCGGGCGAGCCCAAATACCTCAATTCGCCCGAAACGCCGCTGTTTTCCAAGGGACGTGAGCTCTACGGTTTGTTCGAGGCGCGCAGCGCTATCCGCCAGGCCGGCTGCGTGCTGGTCACCGAAGGCTACATGGACGTGGTGGCGCTGGCCCAGCACGGCTTGGGCTACGCCGTGGCCACGCTGGGCACCGCCTGCACGCCCGAGCAGGTGCGGCTGCTGTTTCGCTTCAGCGACACGGTGGTGTTTGCTTTCGACGGCGACAGCGCCGGCCGCCGTGCCGCGCGCAAGGCCCTGCTAGCCGCCCTGCCCTGGGCCAGCGACACGCGCAGCGTCAAATTCCTGTTCCTGCCGCCCGAGCACGACCCCGACAGCTACGTCCGCGCCCACGGCGCCCCAGCCTTTGAGCAGGCGCTGGCGCAGGCCACCCCCCTGAGCCGCTTTGTGCTCGATGCCGCGGCCGAGGGCTGCGACCTCGATACCCCCGAAGGCCGGGCGCGCCTAGCCAGCCAAGCCGCGCCGCTGTGGCAGGCGCTGCCCGAGGGTGCCTTCAAGCACCAGATGCTGCTCGAGCTGGCCGACCTCGTGGCCCTGGACGGGCGCGATCTGCTCGCGCTCTGGCAGCCTAAGTTCGGGCAGCCCCAGACCCGGCAATCCAAAACCGCGCCGGCACCCCGTGCGCGCCGCGCCAGTGCGGGCACGGCGACCCACCTAGGCCAGCCGTACAGCCAAACTTCGGGGGCGGCCACCGAGGCAGCAGCCGACCCACACGCTGTGGGCTTCACAGAAAGCTCGCCGCAGCAAGCCGCATTTCCCAGCACTTCGCCGGCCGCCCCACCCCCGGCGGGTGCGCGCGCCGCAGGGCGTTGGCCCGGGTTGGGCGGGCGCACTCCAAGTGCGCTGCGGCGCACGCCGCGCGGTCTGCTCGGGCGCGCCGACCGGGTGGCGCGCATCGTGCTGGCCAGCCCGCAGGCTTGGGATTGGCTCAGCGCCGACGACCACCAGTTGCTGGCCCAGCAGCCGGCGCCGCACGGCGCGTTGTTTGCTTGGCTCGAAGCCCAGTGGCTCGAGCACGGTCCGCAGCCTTGGGCGGCGCTGCGCGAAGGGCTGCGCGGCCAGGCTTTCGAGGCGCTGGCGCTGGATTTGCACACCGGTGGCATGGCGCTGGAACCGCCCTCCGCCCGCACCGACGCGGCCCTCGAGCGCCCCGCCCCCCCCGACGAAGCGGGGTCCGGTGACCTGCGCAGCGAACTGCGTGAACTGCTGCGTATGCTGCACATCGAGCGGCTCAAGCAGCTCGAAACCGAGCTCATCGCCCACGCCGCAACCGACGCCGGACAGATGCAGCGCTACCGCGAAGTCACGGCGCAGCGCATGGCCCTGCAAAATACCAAGCACTGAATTTGCTGCGGCGCTCGGCGCGCACGGCGGATCGGCGGTTGGAGCAGCCGTGCTACACTGGTTCGCAGTGAAGCCCGCACTCCGTTAGCCATCCGCGCCCGCTGCTGCGGCCGGCAAGCCAGGGAGGTCTGTTCCTCTGCCATGGCCACAACCGCTCCTTTTTACGCGCCCCCTGTTTGCGCTGCTGCCCCGGCACCCGAAGCGCTGCTGTGGCTCGATCGCTTGCGTGCGCAACTGCTGTTGGCGCATCAGATCAGCGGCCGCGTGCGCCTAAAATTCGTGCCTGCGCCCGCGCTCGACGGTGCTTGGGCCGCAGCCAGCGCCAGCGCGGCTTGGACCCAGAACCTGCGCACCGTGCCCGGGGTGCGCACGGTCACCCTCAACCCCTTGGCGCGCTCGTGCGTGATCGAGTACGACCCGCGACTCATCCCCGACCCCGCTTGGCCCGACTGGTTGGCCGGGCGCTCGACGCCAGCCGCGCGGCGTTTGCACGACCTGTTGCTCGCGCTGGCCACCCGTTTGTTGCCCCCCACCTCATCCACCCGCCCAAAGGAGTCCTCATGACCCCGTTCCTGCCCTTTGTCGTCGGCCTATTCGCCGGTGCCGCTGCCGTGAGCGCAGCGCGCAGCGAGCGTGCGCGGGCCGTGTTCAACGATTCCGGCACCCGGCTGCGCCAAGGCTTGGAGCAGGCCGATGCGGCGGTGCGCGCGGCGGCCAGCAGCAGCTGGGAGCGGCTGTGCCCAGCGCCGTGCACCGATGCGGCTGCGCAGACAGCGCCCAGCCCAGACGCGGCCACCGCTGCACCTCAGCCCGAAGCGCAACCAACCACGCCTGAGCCCGCAGCCCCCAGCCCGGCCAAACCCCGGCGCCGGCGCACCCCAGCCGCTGCAGCACCCGAGCCCGCCGCGCCGGCCCGCCGCCGCCGGGCCGCCGCTGCTGCCGCCACCCCCACCAAAGCATCCGCCGCCCACACCGAGGACTGAACATGGCCACCCCTGCCGATTGGACCCGAACCCTGGCCGCCAGCTTCGTGCGCGGCTCGATTGCCACCGCCATCGTCGCGGCGCTGCAAGAGCAACGCCAAGGCGAGCAACTGCTCAAGTCGGCGGCGCTGGGTGGCGCGGCCTTGTCTGCCGCCGTCGCGGTCGAGCAACTGATCTTCAACCAGGAGCCAAAAATGGGCAAAAAGAAAAAAAAGGGCGGCAAGAACAAAGCCAACGCCGCCACCCCCGATCTGGCTGCGATGCAAGCCTGGCTGCAGGCGCAGACGGCCCAGCCCACCGGCCTGGCGGCGCTCACGCCCAGCCAGCAGCTGCTGGCCGGGGTGCTGGTCGGTGCCGCCTTGGCTTGGGTGCTGGGCGACGAAGCGCTGCGCGCCAAGCTGCTGCGCGCCGGCATGCAGCTCTACGGCAGCGTGGCCGGGGGGCTAGAGGAAGTCAAGGAACAAATGGCCGACATCCAGGCCGAGCTTGAAGCCCAGCGCGCCAACGCGGCCTGAAGGCTGCGCTCGCGCCCTCGGCCAAACACACCGCCGTGACCACGACCGCTGCGCAAGCCTTGGCGCCCCCGCCACCCCTGCTCGCGGGGCTGGACTTGTTGCACCAGCTCCCCGGCCGGGTGCGCTGGCGCGTGCGCACGCACGGCGTCGCGCTCGATGCGCAGTTCATAAGCCGCTGCGCGCGCAGCCTGCCCGGTGTGCGCCAGCTGCAGTTCAATGCGCGCACGCGCTCCTTGCTGCTGCACTTCGACCCGCAGCAGACCGATCCCGAGCGCCTGCGCGCCAGCCTGCTGGCGCTGCAGCCCGAAGCGGCTGGTGCCGGCGCTGCCCCCGCCCGGCCAGCGCTGGCGGCGGGCACGCATACGGCTGCGGCCCCCGAAGCCCACGCGGTGCTGGCCAGCGCGGCGCTGCTGCTGGGTTCGGGCCTGTTGCCCGAGGGACTGCGCACCCCGGCCACCTTGGCCGTGTCCTTGCCCTTGTACCGCGAGGCTTGGGCCGACCTGCAGGCCGAGGGCATCAATTCGCACGTGCTCGAAGCCTTGGCCGTCGGCATCTCCACCGCCAGCGCCGACCATCTGGCGGCCAACACCACGGTGTTCATGCTCGCGCTGGGCGAGTACCTCGAGCACTCCATCGCGCGCCGCTCCGACGATCTGCTCAAAGAACTGCTGCGCCCCGACACCGGTTTGGTCTGGGTCGAAGAAGGCGGCGTCGAGCACCAACTGGCGTCTGAACTGCTGCAGATCGGCCAGACCGTGATCGCGGGCGCAGGCGCGGTCATCGCCGTCGATGGCACCGTGCTCTCGGGTGAGGCCTTGGTCAACGAAGCCGCCATGACCGGCGAGAGCGTGCCGGTGCAGCGCCAGCGCGGCGACCGGGTGCTGTCGGGCACCGTGATCGAAGAGGGGCGGCTGCGCATCTACGCCGAGCACGTCGGGCGCGGCACCGCAGCGGCGCGCATCGCCGACTACGTCGAACAGTCGCTCAACGCCAAGAGCCAAACCCAGTTGCAAGCCGCGCGCTTGGCCGACCGGCTGGTGCCGACGGTGCTCGGGCTGGCGGCAACCTCGTGGCTGCTGTCGGGCGATTGGCGCCGCGCCGCTGCGGTGCTACAGGCCGATTACGCCTGCGCCCTCAAGCTCGCGACCCCGGTGGCCTTCAAGTCGGCCATGTACCAAGCCGGCAAGCGCGGCATTCTGATCAAGGGCGCCAACGTGCTCGAGCGCTTGGCCGAGGTCGATACCTTCATCTTCGACAAGACCGGCACCCTGACCACCGGTCGGCTTGAAGTCAGCGACTCGATCGCCTTTGACCGCCACTACAGCCCGAGCGACATCATCGATTTGGCGGCCTCGGTCGAGGAGCATTACTTCCACCCGCTGGCCATGGCCGTGGTCGAGGCCGCGCGCCAGCACCACGGGCGCCATTTCGAGCACCAAGAGGTGCAGTTCATCGCCGCCCACGGCGTGGCCAGCGACATGGACGGCCAGCGCATCGTGGTCGGTTCGCGCCACTTCGTCGAAGACGACGAGGGCATCCCGATCACCCCGGCCCAACGGCGGCGCATCTCGGCCCTGTTCGAGCAAGGCAAAACCCTGCTCTACATCGGCTACGGCGGCCGGCTGATCGGCGTGCTGGCGCTGCGCGACACGCTGCGCCCCAACGCCGCCGCCACGCTGGCGCGTTTGCGCACGCTGGGCATCAAGCGCTTGATCATGCTCAGCGGCGACCACCGCCAACGGGCGCAGGAGCTGGCGCAGCAGCTCGGGCTCGACGCCTGCTACGCCGAGCTGCTGCCGCACGAAAAGGCCCAATGGGTGGCGCGCATCAAGGCCGACGGGGCGCGCATCGCCTTTGTGGGCGACGGCATCAACGACGCGCCGGCGCTGGCCGGGGCCGAGGTCGGGATTGCGATGGCGCGCGGCGCCGATCTGGCGCGCCTGACGGCCGACATCGCTCTGCTCGAAGACGACCTGAGCCGCGTGGCCGACGCGCGCGCACTGGCCCAGGCCACGCTGGGGCGCATCGGCAGCAACTACCGCTTTACTTTGGGTGCCAACAGCGCCATTTTGGGTGCGGCGGCACTGGGCCTGCTCTCGCCCGTGCTGGCCTCGGTGTTGCACAACGGCAGCACCATCGCGATTTTGCTCAACGCGCTGCGCGGCGGGCGTTGATCAGCGGCCACGCTCGGCGGTTAACGCAGCAGGTGGCGCCGGTGCACCCACAGGTGCACCCCTAGGGCGTGCACGAACAACAAGCCCGCGCCGGTGTGCCAGCGCTTGGCCCCCGCCGCCGCCAGCACCAAGGTGGCCAGCAAGCTGGCCAGCATCAGGCGTTTGGCCAGCCGGTTGGCGCGCACGCGCTGGCTGGGGCGGGCAGTGGCTGCGCTCGTGGTTGCCGCTGCTGGAGCTGTAGGCCCTTGCGCTGCCGGCTGCAGGGCCGGCACGGGGGCCGGCTCGGGGCTTGGAGGCGGCGGCAACAGCGCCTGCAGCACTGCGACGCAACGGCGCTCGGATTCGGCGCGCGTCAAACGGCTGGGATCGTAGTGCAGCAGCAGGCTGCCGGTGCGCGCATTGGGTTCGAGCGTCAGCGCCTCGGGCCAGTCCGAGAGGCTGAGCGCCAAGCGCTCGAGCCGCTCGGGGCGGCGCAACGCAGCGTGGCGCAAGCGGATGCGGCCGGGGATGGAAGAGGCGATCACGCGCCCATCTTAACGCAAATCAACCTGCGGACCGCATGCAATCTCAATGCGAATCATTCTTCCGCCAAGCGCCCACCGCCAAGGCAGCTCCTTTCAAAGGGGCTTTGCAGCTTTTGCTTGACACACACGCACACAACCGCTTGGATATGATATATTCCGAGGCTTGCACAAGTGCGACAGCAGCACCTCCGAACCGGCCAACGCCCATGCACGGGCAACAAGGGCTCAACGCTCCCGGCCACTGGAACCCCAGCCCTCGCAAGGACTGCACCCCAAATGTTCGCCCCCACAACTTGTGCCGCACGCCCTCTGGTGGAGGATCGCGTGCATTTTGCTTGACCCTGTTTGCCCCCAAACATTCGCCCCTGTTTGCCCCACGCTCGTCGGCCGGCCTCGAACCGCCGACTCCCCAATCAACGCCCGGGTTGCAGCCCGTGCAGAAAGCGCCGTTTGTGAGCTCCAAAAAACCGACCGCCAAAGCCCAAACCGAAGCCCGCGCTCCGGTGCCCGTCACCGAGCCCCGCACCGCGCCAACTCCAGTTGACGAGGTGGCCGCCAGCCTCGAGCCCATTGCCGCTGCTGCCCTGCCTGCTGCAAGCAAAAAACCGGCGCGCACCCCCAAGGCCGCCGCCGCTGTGGCAGCCCCAACCCAAGCCCCGGCCTCTGCCACCCCCGCCGCGACCGCCGAGGCCCCCGCCCTGCCCGCCACCGCAGCGGCTGCACCCGTGGCGGCACCAGCGAGCAAACGCAGCCGCAAGCCCAAAGCCGCTGCGCAGCTGCCCGACGCCATTCCGGCCGCGCCGCCGATCCGCGACGAGGTCGATCTGATCGACCTCGAAGAAGAGTTCAGCGTCGAGCCCGAAGCGCTCGCCGCCGACGGCACCCCGGAGGCGACCGAAGCCCCCGAGGCAGCCGAAAAGGCCAAGCCCTTGCGCATGAAAATCAGCAAGGCCAAAGAGCGCGCCCTGATGAAAGAGTTCGGGCTCGACGAAACCATCCTGACCGAAGAAGAAGCCAAGGCCCGGCGCGACCACCTCAAGGCCCTGATCAAGCTCGGCAAAACGCGTGGCTACCTGACCCACGGCGAGATCAACGACCACCTGCCCGACAAGCTGGCCGAGGCCGAAACGCTCGAAGTCGTGGTCTCGCTGCTCAACGACATGGGCGTGGCGGTCTATGAGCAAACGCCCGACGCCGAAACGCTGCTGCTGTCCAACGCCGGCCCGACTTCGGCCACCGAAGAAGAAGCCGAAGAAGAAGCCGAGGCCGCGCTCTCCACGGTGGACAGCGAGTTTGGCCGCACCACCGACCCGGTGCGCATGTACATGCGCGAAATGGGCACGGTCGAACTGCTCACGCGCGAGGGCGAGATCGAAATCGCCAAGCGCATCGAAGGCGGCCTCAACGAGATGATGGCCGCGATCTCGCAGTCGCCCGCCACCATCAACGAAATCCTGAACATGGCCGAGGAAGTTCGCGCCGGTGCGGTGGTGATCTCGACCTTTGTCGATGGCTTTTCCGACGCCGACGAGGCCGACGACTACGTGGCCGAAGAAGACTTCGACGACTACGACGAAGCCAGCGACGACGACGGCAAAGGCGGCTCCAAGGCGGTGTCGCGCAAAATGGAAGAGCTCAAGCGCGAGGCCTTGGCGCGCTTCGATGCCCTGCGCGAGCTGTTCGAGCAGCTGCACTCCAGCTACGACCAGCACGGCTACGCCAGCCCGGCTTATCAGCAGGCGCAAGCGCAATTAACCGCCAAGCTGATGACCATCCGCTTCACCGCCAAAGCGATCGAAAAGCTCTGCGACACGGTGCGCCAGCAAGTCGAGTCGGTGCGCAAGAAAGAGCGCGAACTGCGCCGCATCATCGTGGACAAATGCCGCATGCCACAAGACAAGTTTGTGGCCGACTTCCCGCCCAACCTGCTCAACCGCCAGTGGGTCGAAAAGCAGGCCGCTGCCGGCAAGCCGTGGAGCGCCAGCATGGGGCGCCACATTCCGCCCATTCAAGAGCTGCAGCAGCAGCTCATCGATCTGCAGACCAGCGTGGTGGTGCCGCTGGAGCAGCTCAAAGCCATCCACAAGCGCATGAACGACGGCGAGCGCATGTCGCGCAACGCCAAAAAAGAGATGATCGAGGCCAACCTGCGCTTGGTCATCAGCATCGCCAAAAAATACACCAACCGCGGCCTGCAGTTCCTGGATCTGATCCAAGAGGGCAACATCGGCCTGATGAAGGCGGTGGACAAGTTCGAATACCGGCGCGGCTACAAGTTTTCCACCTACGCCACTTGGTGGATTCGGCAAGCGATCACGCGCTCGATCGCCGATCAGGCGCGCACCATCCGCATCCCGGTGCACATGATCGAGACCATCAACAAGATGAACCGCCTCAGCCGCCAGCACCTGCAGGAGCACGGCTTCGAGCCCGACGCCTCGATGCTGGCCGAGAAGATGGAAATCCCCGAGGAAAAAATCCGCAAAATCATGAAGATCGCCAAAGAGCCGATCAGCATGGAAACCCCGATCGGCGACGACGACGATTCGCACCTGGGCGACTTCATCGAAGACAGCGCCAACACCGCGCCGATCGACGCCGCCATGCAGGCCGGCTTGCGCGAAGTGGTCAAAGAAATCCTCGACTCCCTGACCCCGCGCGAGGCCAAGGTGCTGCGCATGCGCTACGGCATCGAAATGTCCACCGACCACACGCTCGAAGAAGTGGGCAAGCAGTTCGACGTCACGCGCGAGCGCATCCGCCAGATCGAAAACAAGGCGGTGCGCAAACTCAAGCACCCCAGTCGCTCCGACAAGCTGCGCAGCTTCATGGACACGCTCTAAGCTGATCCCCACCCCATCGCCGCCCATGCAAGACGTCCACCCCCCCGCTTGGCTGCGCAACGGCCTAGTCGCCTTGCTGCTGGGCGTGCTGCTGCTCGCCGGCCTGATCGTGCTGCAGCCCTTCCTGACCGCGGTGGCTTGGGCGGCGATCTTGGTCTATGTATCTTGGCCGCTGTACGAGCGGCTGCTGCGGCGCTTCAACGGCCGGCGCGGCTGGGCCGCGTTCACCATGACGATGGCGCTGGCCGTGGTCCTGGTCGCGGTGCCGCTGTGGCTGCTGCTGATGATGCAGCGCGAGGGCACGGGCGCGCTGCGCGACGCGATGGCGCTGCTGCGGGCCGGCGTCGAGCTGCCACAGCCGCTGGCTGAAATTCCCGTGCTGGGGCCCTGGTTGCAAGAGCAGCTGGCGGTGATCGGTGGCGACCGCCAAGAGCTGGGCCTCTACCTCGCCGCGCTGGGCGAGCGGTGGGGGCAGTGGCTGGGGGCGCACGCCGTCGGCCTGCTGGGCGACTTGGGCATGAACGCGCTGCGTTTCACGATCGCGCTGCTGACGGCGTTCTTCCTGTTTCGCGACGGCGAGCAGTTGTTCCAAGAATCGCGCCAGGTGCTGCGCGGGCTGCTGGGCAACCGCGTCCAAGCCTACTTCGATGCCGTCGGCAACACCACCCGCGCCGTCGTTTACGGCCTGCTGCTGGCTGGGGTCGCGCAGGGCTTCGTGGCCGGACTGGGCTATTGGGCGGTGGGCATCTCGGCGCCGGTGTTTTGGGGCGCAGCCACCGCGATGCTGGCACTGATCCCGTTCGGCGCGATCCTGATCTGGGTGCCGATGGCGCTGTGGCTGCTGCTCACCGGCCACGTCGCGGCCGGCATCGGCCTGCTGCTGTGGGGCATGCTGGCAGTGAGCTGGATCGACAACCTGGTGCGCCCACTGGTCATCAGCGGCGTGTCCAAGGTGCCGTTCTTGATCGTGCTGTTCGGCGTGCTCGGCGGGCTCGGCGCGTTCGGGCTGATCGGGCTGTTCGTCGGCCCGGTCATCCTCGCGGTGCTGCTGGCCGTCTGGCGCGAATGGGCGGCCACCGCCGCTGCCGGCGGCAGCACGCCCGCCATCGGCCCTGCCGATGCACCCAGCGCGCCCGCGGCGCAGACCCGCGGCTGAAGGGCCAGCCCCTAGGCGCTCGATATTTCGGCCAGCACAAGGCGCACCTGCAGGCCAAGGCCAAAACCCCTTGTTGCTTTGATATATTCGGCTAAAAACCAGAGGCTTCATAATTAAGCCTGCCCCCCTTGTCCGCGCTGGAGCGCGTTCTGTGTCTCCAGCGTGGCCCGCCGCTGCAACGACGAGCCCAGCCATGATCATTTCGCCACCTGCGTCTGCAGACGATGAAGTACTGCACTACGCTGACGAACCCAGCTCAACCAGCGGCGATTTAGCGACAGCCAAGCCTTGGCGCGTGCTGGTGGTCGATGACGACCCCGACGTGCATGCCAGCACCGCTTTTGCCCTCGACCTCACTTGGACGCTGGAGCGCCCGATCGAGCTGCTGCGGGCCGAATCCGCAGCCCAAGCGCGCCAGATCTTGGCCGAGAACACCGACATCGCCGTGGTGTTGCTCGACGTGGTGATGGAAACCGCCGACGCCGGCCTGTTGCTGGTGGACTACATTCGGCGCGAGCTCGGCTTGAGCGCCACGCGCATCGTGCTGCGCACCGGCCAGCCCGGCTACGCCCCCGAGCACGAAACCCTGGCGCGCTACGACATCAACGACTACCGCTCCAAGTCCGAACTCACGCAGCACAAACTCGTCTCTGCCCTGATGGCGGCGGTGCGCGCCTACGAGCAGTTGCGCACCATCGAAGCCAGCCGGCGCGGCCTGCAGCAGATCGTGCTCGGCTCGGCCGAGCTGATGCAAATGAGCGGTTTGCAGCGCTTTGCCGACGGCGTGCTGACGCAGGTCGCGGCCCTGCTGGGCGTGTCGCCGCAGGGTCTGGTCTGCGCCCAAGGGCCGACCCCCGGCGGCCCCTACACGGTGCTGGCCGCCGCAGGCCCCTTCGCGGCCATGATCAACCAGCCGCTGGAGTGCCTCAAAGGCCACCCGGCGCTGGAGCGCCTGCGCGAGGCGCTGCAACACCAGCGCAACCACCTAGGCCACAGCGAGACCGTGCTCTACGTGGGCAGCGAGCGCGGCATGGACATGGCCATTTACCTGCCCACGGCCCTGACGCAAGACGAGCTCACCTTGCAACTGCTCGACGTGCTGTGCGTCAACCTCAGCGCCTGCCTGCGCAACCTCAACCTCGTGCAGCGCCTGCAGCAGGTCGCTTACCAAGATGCGCTGCTCGGCATCGCCAACCGGACCCAGCTGATCGAATGCATCGAGGCCGCCGTGCACAGCGACGCTGCCCCCCACCTGCTCATCCTAGCCGACGTTGACGACTTCAACGGCATCAACGAGCTCATGGGACTCCCCTTTGGCGACCGGGTGCTGCAGGCCCTGACGCGGCGCCTGATCGACTCGCTGCCTGCAGCCGTGCTGGTGGCGCGGGTCTCGGGCAACTCCTTTGGCCTGTTTGGCTCCACCGATCTGCTGCAAGCCGCGCAGGTGCAGCAGGCCTTGGATGCGCCCCTGATCATCGACGGCCAGCCCTTCAAGGTGCGAGCTTCCATGGGCAGTTGCGCGGGTGCCGACCTGAGCAACTCGGGCGCCGATGCGCTCAAGAACGCCTCCATCGCCCTCAAGCACGCCAAGCTGCAGCACCGCGGCGATTTGGTGTGTTTCGACTCCGCCATGGCGCAGCGTTCGCGCAACCACGCCGAACTGCTGGCGCGGCTCAATGCCGCCTTCAACGACCAGCAGTTGTTCCTCGTCTATCAACCGCAAGTCAACCTCGACACGCGCGCCGTGATCGGCCTCGAAGCCCTGCTGCGCTGGCGGCGCGAAGACGGCACCATGGTGCCGCCCGACCGCTTCATCCCGGTGGCCGAGCAGTCGGGGCTGATCGACACCCTTGGGCTGTGGGTGTTCAAGACCGCCTGCCTCGACATGCAGCGCCTGATCGCCGCCGGCTTGGCCCCCAGGATGATGGCGGTCAACGTGTCGGTGACGCAGTTCAAGAGCCCCACCTTTGTGGCACAGATCGAACAGACTTTGTTCGACACGGATTTGGCCGCCGAGCGGATCGAACTCGAAATCACCGAGTCGGTGGCGGCGCTGGGGCTGGGCGTGGTCGAACCCATCTTGGAGCGCTTGCGCCGCCTTGGGCTGTCGGTGGCCATCGACGATTTTGGCACCGGCTACTCCTCGCTCGCCTACCTCGAGCGGCTGCCGCTGGATCGCATCAAGATCGACCGCGAATTTGTGCGCCAACTACAAGACGGCCACGAAGCGCGCATCGCGGCGCTGATCGCGCAGCTCGGCTCCACGCTCGGTCTGCGGGTATTGGCCGAAGGCATCGAAGACGCCCAAGTGTGGCGCAAGCTGCAGGACATCGGTTGCCACGAGGGCCAGGGTTTTCACATCGCCCGCCCCATGCCCTTTGCCGACTTGCCCGCTTGGCTGCGCCAGTGGAATAGCTGAACGCCATGAGCCTCCACCCAAGCCGCCGCCGCCTGCTCCGTCACGCTGCCGCTTGGCCCTTGGGGGCCACGCTGGCGGCGGTCGGGTTACACGCTTGTGCGCCAGCAGCGCCGGTGCGGCTGGCCCTGCTGGCGGGCCTGACCGGCGCCATCAGCGATTTGGGTGTGGGGGTGCGCGACGGTGCGCTGCTGGCCGTCGAGCAGGCCCACGCCGCTGGCCGGGCGATCGAGTTGCTGGAATTCGACGACGCCCAACGCCCCGAGGCGGTGCCCGAGGTGGCGCTGCGCATCGCCAGCGCGCAGGTTGCGGCCGTCATCGGGCCGGCCACCAGCAGCATTGCGCAAGTTTGGATCCCGCTGGCCCATGAGCACGGGCTGTTGAGCGTTTCGCCCACCGTGACCAGCCACGACTTCAGCGGCCTCGACGACATGTTTTTTCGCGTCTGCGCCAGCACGCGCTTGTACGCCACCCAAAGCGCCACCTTCGCCGTGCAGCAGCGCGGCTGGCGCCGGCTGGCCCTGATCCGCGACGACGCCAACGCCGCCTACACCCGCAGTTGGGCCGATTTTTTTCTGGCCCAGGCCCGCGCGCTGGGGGCGGCGGTGGCCGAACCGGTGGTTTACCGCGGGCCGCTGGTGCCGCAGCAGGCGCACACGGTGGTGCAGCAAGCGCTGGCGCAACTGCCCGATGCGCTGGTGCTGGTGGCCAGCGCCAGCGACACCGCCATGCTGGCCCAGCTGGCCCGGCGCAGCCCGCAAACCCCGGCGCTGCAAGCCGCTGAGTGGGCCTCGACCGACCAGCTGATCGTGCGCGGCGGGCGCGCGGTGGAGGGCATGGTGGTGTCGCAATACTTTGACCGCGAAAGCCGCACCCCGGCCTATCTGGATTTCTTGCAGCGCTTCAAGCAGCGCTTTAGGCGTGCGCCGGCTTTTGCCGAAGTCGCCGCCTACGATGCCGCCCAGGTGCTGCTGCAGGCGCTGCAACAGCAAGCGGCTGGCGAAGCGCTCAACGCCACCTTGTTGCGCGTGCGCAGCTTCAGCGGCTTGCAAGACCCGATCGTCTTCGACGCCTACGGCGACCACCTGCGCCCGCTGGTGATGACCGAAATTCGCTACGGCCGCTTCAGCACCGTGGCCGCATGAAAGCCCCGCGCACGCTCTCGATCCGCTGGCTGCTGGTGGGCCAGTTCGCGCTGGTGATCTCCTTGTCGGCGGCCTTGGTGGCGGTGCTCATGGTCACGTGGCGTCTGCCGCTGGCCCGCGAGATGCAGCACCACGAGCAGCAGCGCATGGCCGCCGTGGTGGTGCAGCAGGTGCAGGAACTGCTCAACGCCACCGAACTGCAGCTCGAAATGCTCCGTGCTGCCAGCCCCGGCGGCCCGATCCAAGGCAAGCGGGTTGACCCCCTCGTGCGTCGCTTTGCGCAGCAGTTGGTCGATCAGGCCGGCACTTTTCAAGCCATCTACTGGGTCGGCTACGACGGGTTGCTGCTCGATTTCGTCTTGCCCTTTGCTTTCGGTTACCCTCATACCACTTGGCGCGCTGGGGCCGACCTGAGCAACCTGCCCATTTTGCGCTTGGCTGCTCAAGGCGAGCACTTGGTCTGGAGCGACCAATACCTCTCGCCCTTGGTGGAGCAGCCGGTGGTGGGCATCGCCCTGCCCTTGTCCAACGGGTTCATGGTCGCCGAAATCTCGGTGCAGGCGCTGGTCACGGGCAGCGTCGAATGGGGCCAGCGCGGCGACCTGCTGGTGCTGTTCACCGACAGCCGGGGCGAACTGGTCGGCTCGCCCGACCCGCTTGACCCCCTGCACCGGCGCAACATCGCCCACCTAGAGCCCATCGCTCGCGCCCTTGATTCGGCGCAGGCTCATGGCCACATTGAGCACTTGGGTGAAGCGTTCGAAGGCTACGCACTGCGCCTCGACCGCCTCGGGTGGGCCATTTTTGCCGGCCAACCGCTGGAGCTGGCACGGGCTACGGAGCGTGCTGCCTCCGTCCTGAGCGCTGTGGTGGTGCTGTTCGCGATCGGCTTTGGCTTGCTGCTCAACCTGCTGGTGGCCACCCGGATCGGACGCCACCTGCGCCGCAGTGTCAACTACTCCGAGGCGCTGGCGCGCGGCGACTACGAGGCCACCTCGCCACGCAGCCGCATCGCCGAGGTGCAGCAGCTCGAACACAGCCTGAGCCGCATGGCGCAGGAAGTGCGCCGCCGCGAGCAGCAGCTGCGCGCCATCATCGACCTCGGGCCCACGGTGGCGGTGCAGATCTACGACCGCGACAGCCGGGTGGTGGACTGGAACCCGGCTTCGGAACGCATTTTGGGCTATAGCCGCGCTCAAGCCTTGGGCAAGCGACCGGTCGATCTGTACTACGACGCCCAGCAACAGGCCGATTTCGAAGCCATCCTCGAGCGCATTGCCCGCACCGGTGAACCCTTCGGCCCTTTCGAGGGTGCCTTGCGCGGCACCGACGGCGCCTTGCACTGGATTTACTCCACCACCTTTGCGATCCCCGGGCCACAGGCTGACGAAATGCGCTTCGTCTGCATGGACATCGACATCAGCGAAATCAAACGCCTCGAGGCCGAACTGCGCAGCCTCAACAACGAACTCGAAGACCGGGTGCAGCGGCGCACCCTCAGCCTCGAACAAGCCAACAGCGAACTGCAGCGCACCCTGAACGAACTGCGCTCCACCCAAGACCGGCTGGTCCAGGCCGACAAACTGGCCGCCTTGGGCAGCTTGGTCGCCGGAGTGGCGCACGAGCTCAACACCCCGATCGGCAACGCCCTGATGGCGGTGAGCACGCTGCAAGAGAGCCTGCGCCAGTTCCGCGAGCGCCTGCAGCAGGGGCTGCGGCGCAGCGAGCTCGACGCCTTCGTGCAACAAGTGGGCACAGCCGACGACATCGCCACGCGCAACCTCGAGCGTGCCGCCGAACTCATCAGCTCGTTCAAGCAGGTGGCGGTGGATCAGGCCAGCTCGCAGCGGCGCCGGTTTCAGTTGTCCGAACTGGTGCACGAGATTGTGCTCACCCTGCAGCCGCTGCTCAAGCACAGCCCCTATGCGCTCGAGGTCGAGGTGCCTGCTGGCATCTGGCTCGACAGCTTCCCCGGCCCGCTCGGGCAGGTGCTGGCCAATCTGGTGCAAAACGCCCTGGTGCACGGGTTGCAAGGGCGCGCCAGCGGCCGCATCCGCATCGAGGCGGCGGCCCTCGCCGAGGGCGATCAATTCGAGGGCGGGCAATTCGAACTCAGCGTGAGCGACGACGGCAAAGGCATTGCGCCGCACCTGCAAGACCGGGTGTTCGAGCCCTTCTTCACCACCCGGCTGGGCCAAGGCGGCAGCGGGCTGGGCCTGCACATCGTGCACAACCTGGTGACGGGGGTGCTGGGCGGACGCTTGGCGCTCAAGAGCAGCCCCGGCCAAGGGGCCCGCTTCACCCTCACCTGCCCGCTGGTGGCCCCCCGGGAAGCCGCCCAAGCCGCGGCCCCGGTCGGCACCGCTGCGCCTTGATCAGGCCAGACGCTCCAGCGCCACCACCCCGGTGGCGGTGCTCCAGAGCGCTGAAACGGGTCGCCCACCCGGGGTAGGGTTTGCCTTGCACAGCAGGCAGCGCCACAGGCTGGTGACATTTCACGCAAGCTTCATCATTCGGTCGCGGCGCTTTCATAGGCCGCAGGCACAGTGGTTTTCGAATCGTTTGGCTCGCGTTGCCCCAAGCGCGCTGCCGCGATTCGCCCCCCGAAAACCCCACTCAAGCCACCCACCGCCCATGAAACCGTCATTCTGCGCCGCTGCCGCCCTGTCGCTGGGCCTGCTGTCCGCCCCCGCCTTGGCCCAAACCGAATTTCCGGCCCGCTTGGCAGGCCACGCCATGTTGCCCGCGCTCACGCTCGTCCCGGCCCCTGCCGGCGCACCGGCCGACCTGCAACACGCTGGCAAGTTCACCACCGGCCAGCGGATGGAGGCCATCGGCAGCATCGAGGGCCGCTCGGCTGGCCGCCCCACCGGGGTGCAGGTGCCGTTTCGTGGCCAACCCATGCAAGGCCATTCGGGCATTTTGCACAACGCCGACGGCAGCTTCTGGCTGCTGACCGACAACGGTGCCGGCAACCGCGCCAATTCGCCCGACTTCATGCTGCATTTGAGCCGCTACCGCATCAATTTTCAGACCAACCGCTGGGACCGGCTCGAGACCGTGTTCTTGCACGACCCCGATCGCCGGGTGCCGTTTCGCATCATCCACGAGGGCACGCCGCAGCGCTTCCTGACCGGCTCCGACTTCGACCCCGAGGGCGTGCAGATCGCCGGCGGCCACTTCTGGATCGGCGACGAGTTCGGCCCCTACCTGATCAAAGTCGATATGCAGGGCCGTGTGCGGGGTGTGTTCGAAACCCAAGTCGATGGCCGCACCGTGATTTCGCCCGACCACCCCAGCGTGCGCACACCCGCCGTGCCGGGCGGCGAAGTGGCTTTTCAGGTGCGCCGTTCGCGCGGCTTCGAAGGCCTGGCATCGTCACCCGACGGCAGCCGCCTGTTTGCCATGCTCGAAGGCCCGCTGTGGGACGCCAGCGCGCGCGCCTTTGAACAGCGCGACGGCCGCGGCTTTCTGCGCGTGCTCGAGTTCGACGTGGCTACCGAGCGCTGGACCGGCCGCCAGTGGCGCTACACCTTGGAAGCCGACACCCACGCCATCGGCGACTTCAATCTGATCAGCGCCACCACCGCCTTGGTGATCGAGCGCGACAACGGCGAGGGCACCGCCGACCGCGCCTGCCCTGCCGGCCAGCGCCGCGCCGACTGCTTCCACGACATCGCACGCTTCAAGCGCGTTTACAAAATCGAGATGAGCGAAGCCAATGTCAACGACGCCGTGCGCAAGATCGGCTTCATCGACCTGATGCGCATCCAAGACCCGAACCGGCTGGCGCGCGTGCCGCTCAACGACGGCGTGCTGACCTTCCCCTTCTTCACGATCGAAAACGTCGATCAGGTGGATGCGCGCCACATCGTGGTCGGCAACGACAACAACCTGCCGTTCTCAAGCAGCCGCCACCCCAACCGCGCCGACGACAACGAACTGGTGCTGCTCGACGTGGCCGAACTGCTGGCGGCGCGCTGAAGGACGGGTCAAGCCGCCATCGGCCCCGGCGGGGCGGCTGAGCCCTGACGCACCAGATCCAGCAGATCGTTGACGTACGGCACATCCAAGTCTGCGCTGCGCAGACCTAGGTGTATGTGCTTTTGTATGCCCCGAGCACCCAGCCGCACGGCGACGATGGGCAGGCGGTCGCGGTGCGCTTGCACCACCCACAGCGGCAGCGCCGTCACACCGCGTCCGCTGGCCACCAACTGCAGCAACACTTCGGTGTTTTCCACCGTTTTGTGCAAGCGTGGCGCCACCCCAGCCGGCGTCAGGAATTGGCTGTACACATCCAGCCGTTCGGGCGGCACCGGGTAGGTCAGCAGCACCTCGGAAGACAGCTCCTGTGGCTGCACCCGATCCTGTTGCGCCAGCGCGTGCCCTTGGGCCAGCACCAGCACCTGCTCGTAGGCGTGCACGGGTTCAAAATGCAGCCCCGGCTTGTGGTGCGGATCGGGCGTCACCAGCACGTCGATGTCGTGCGCAAACAAGGCCCCGATGCCTCCAAATTCAAATTTTTGCTTGACATCCAAGTCCACATCGGGCCAGCGCGCCAAGTAGGGGGCCACGTACTGCATGAGCCAAAGATAGCAGGGATGGCATTCCATGCCTACCCGCAAGCTGCCTCGCTCACCGCGCGCAAACTGTTGCATGCGCTGCTCGGCGTGCTCCAGTTGCGGCAGCAAGCGCTGCGCCAGGTTCAGCAGGTACTGCCCGGCTTGGGTTGGACTCAGACGCCGACCTTCGCGCCGCCAAACGGGTGTGCCAAAACGGTCTTCGAGCTTGCGCATGCTGTGGCTCAGCGCCGATTGCGTCAGGTGCAGGCGCTGCGCCGCAGCGGTGAGCGAACCGGTGCGTTCGACCTCGCGCAAGATCGCCAAATGAGAACGCTCAATCATGATTTACAATCATTGAAATCTGAAATAAGACCATTTTACTTCATCCATTGTCAAGGGCATCATCGGCCTGACCGGCTTACGCAGCAACGCTTTGCGCTGCTGCAAGTCGGCCACAGCGCCCGCTGGGGGCGCTGCATCCGTTTGAATCCCAACCGCATTGGAGTGAGATGGTTACCACCCACAACTTGGGTTTTCCGCGCATGGGTATGCGCCGGGAACTGAAATTCGCCCTCGAGGCCTACTGGCGCGCCGAAACCGACTCGGCGGCGCTGCTCGATTGCGCGCAAGCGCTGCGCCAGCGCCATTGGGCTTGGCAAGACATGCTCGATTGGGCTCCCGTGGGCGATTTTTCGCTCTACGACCACGTGTTGGACATGAGTTTCACACTCGGGCACCTGCCCCAGCGGGCGCAGGGTTTTGGGGGTGATGAACTCGAGCACTACTTTAGGCTGGCGCGCGGCCAAGGTCGGGCCGCGTGTTGTGGCGGCGCCATTGCAGCTGCCGAAATGACCAAATGGTTCGACACCAACTACCACTATCTGGTGCCCGAGTTTGACACCCAGACCCGCTTCGAGCTCGACGACCGACGCTTGCGCCAGCAATGGGGCGAAGCCTTGGCCCAAGGCGTGCGAGGCAAACCGGTGCTCATTGGCCCCGTCACCTATCTGTGGCTGGGCAAGATGCGGGGCGGGGGCGATCGCTTGCAGCTGCTGCCCGCCTTGCTCGAGGTGTATGCCGAACTGCTCAAGCGCCTGCACGCGTGGGGCGCCACGTGGGTGCAGATCGATGAACCGATTCTGGTGCAAGACCTCGACCCCGACTGGCAGCACGCCTTCAACCTGGCCTACCACCAGCTCAAAAACGCACCCGTGCAAATCCTGCTGGCCAGCTATTTTGGGGGCTTGGGCGACAACCGCTATCTGGCTGCAAATCTGCCGGTGGCGGGCTTGCACATCGATGCCGTGCGCGGCCGCGACGAGGTGAGCGCCCTGCTCAACCTGCTGCCCTCCACCAAGGTGCTTTCGCTGGGCGTGATCGACGGCCGCAACGTCTGGAAAACCGACCTTTATGCAGCGCTCGGCTGGCTCGAACCGCTGGCGCAGCGGTTGCAGGAGCGGCTCTGGATCGCGCCCTCGTGCTCGCTGCTGCACGTGCCGCTGGACTTAGATGCCGAACCCAATCTCGATCCAACGCTGCGCGGCTGGCTCTCATTTGCGCGCCAAAAACTGCAGGAGCTGCACCTGCTGGCGCGCGCCCTCAACCACGGGCGCCAGAGCGTCGCAGACCAACTGCAGTTGCACCAGCACGGGCTGACCGAGCGTGCGCAATCCACTCGGGTGCACCGCAGCGAGGTACAAGCCGCCCTGTGCGCCAGCAACGCCTTGCCCGCGCACCGCCCCAGCCCCTACGCGGAGCGCGCGCGCCAACAGCAAGCGGTGCTGCAACTGCCCCTGTGGCCCACCACCACCATCGGCTCTTTCCCGCAAACCGGCGCGATCCGGCAGGCCAGACAGCGCTTCAAAAGCGGTCAGATCGACGCCGCCGCCTACGAGCAGGCCATGCGCGACGAGATTGCGCTGTGCGTGCGCGAACAAGAGGCACTTGGGCTCGACGTGCTGGTGCATGGCGAAGCCGAACGCAACGACATGGTGGAGTATTTTGGCGAACAACTCGAGGGTTTTGCCTTCACCACCCATGGCTGGGTGCAGTCCTATGGCTCGCGCTGCGTCAAGCCCCCCATACTCTACGGCGATGTGCAGCGCCCGCTGCCCATGACGGTGCACTGGAGCCGCTACGCTCAGTCGCTCACGCACAAACCCATGAAAGGCATGCTCACCGGGCCGGTCACGATGCTCAACTGGTCTTTTGTGCGCGACGACCAGCCGCGCGAGCTCAGCTGCCGACAGCTGGCGCTGGCGCTGCGCGCCGAGGTGCTCGATCTGGAGCAGGCTGGCATTGCGGTGATCCAAATCGACGAGCCCGCGCTGCGCGAAGGCCTACCGCTCAAAAAAGCCGAGCAGGCAGCCTACCTCGACTGGGCGGTGGCGTGCTTTGGCCTGAGCGCCAACGGGGTCCGCGACACCACGCAGATCCACACCCACATGTGCTATGCCGAGTTCAATGACATCATCGAGCACATTGCCCGCCTCGATGCCGACGTCATCACCATCGAGACCGCCCGCTCGGCACTGGATTTGCTCGAAGCCTTCGAGCGCTACGACTACCCCAACGCCATCGGCCCGGGGGTTTACGACATCCACTCCCCCAACCAACCCGAAGTCGAGCGCATGGTGGCGCTGCTGCGCAGCGCGGCCCAGCGCATCGCGCCCGAACGCCTTTGGGTCAACCCCGATTGCGGACTCAAAACGCGCCAGTGGCCAGAGGTCAGGCCAGCCCTGCAACGCATGGTGCAGGCGGCACAGCAACTGCGCCAATCCAACCGCTGAACTGGCCCCCTGCCCCCTACAATCGTTTGCGCGCAATGGGCTGCGCGTGCAAATTCGTAGGGGCAGCATGAAACCGGTCGTATTCAAGCGCTTGCTGGCAGCGGCACTGGCCTTGGCCGGGGTCTGGCTGCTGCTGTTGCGCCAGCCCGGGGTCTGGCCGGGGGCCGACGGTTGGTTGCTGGGGGCGTTGGCCGTGGCCTTGGCTTTGTGGGCGCGGCAGCGCTGCACAGCGGTCGCGGGCCACGTGCATGGGCCGGCCTGCACCCTACCGACCGATTTTCTGCCCAGCCCTCGCCTGCGCTGGCGCGCCCTGCCGCGCCTGCTGGGGGTGTTTGCTTGGCAATCGCTGCTGGGCG
>Ga0207951_100440_pt1 | contig 20975 bp, 20 predicted proteins | sample Subbio12Aug_8Bad_FD_184830 | JGI IMG/M metagenome (GOLD analysis project Ga0207951, IMG submission 184830) | Serpentinite rock and fluid subsurface biosphere microbial communities from McLaughlin Reserve, California, USA - CR12Aug_8Bad (SPAdes) | ecosystem: Environmental > Terrestrial > Deep... | reverse complement strand
GCGCCGTCGGCCCCGCGCCGCATCGAGGCGGTCCAGCCGCGCGCCGCGGCGCCCTCGGTTCCGGCCCTGATGCCCGACCTGCCCGGCACGGCCACGGTCATGACCCTGGGCGCCCACATGTGCAAATGGCCGATCGGCGATCCGTCCTCGACCGAGTTCAGCTTCTGCGGCCGCCGCTCTTCGGAAGGCGTCTATTGCGTCGAACACGCCCGCGTCGCCTATCAGCCCCAGGTCAAGCGCGGGGCGACCGATCTGGCCCGTAGCCTGCGGCGCTATATCTGACTGGTCGCCGCCCCAGGCGGCGACCCCGTCACCGCTCATTAACCAATTCGGCCATACGGCTGTCATGAACGGCTCCTAGAGAGCCGCCCTCCGCCTCGAGACCCCACCCGCACGGGGACTCGAGTACTGGGGCGGGGCTGCGGTTATCCGGGTTGACGCAGCCCCTCACCCACCCTTCGGGGTCCATTCGCCGGCCAATGGTGATGCAGTGTTGTCATCCCGGACGCCGCAAAGCGGCGAGCCGGGACGCAGAAGCCATCGACATCATCCTCCCCGGAAGCTGCGTCAGCAGCTATCCGGGGGACGGTTCAGGACATCGCGCGGCGGCTGGCTGTCTCCCGGACAATCGCGATGCGATTTCCGGGAGTGGCGCAGCGGGGCGCCTTGCGTCCCGGCTCTCCGCCTCGCTTCGGCCGGGATGACAAGGCGCCAGCCGGCCGTCAGAAATCCATTAGTTCAGCACGCGCCGCTCCCCCGGCACATCGAGGCTGAAGGCCGGGATGGCGGCTTCGAAAGAGCGGCCCGAGGCGTCGGTCATATAGTAGCCGCCGACCATCGAGCCCGAGGCCGTGCCCAGCGGGCAGCCCGAGGCATAGGCATAGCTTTCGCCCGGCTGGATCGTCGGCTGTTCGCCGACCACGCCGGGGCCGCGCACCTCCTCGACATGGCCGAGGGCGTCGGTGATCTCCCAGCGGCGGGCCATCAGCTGCACCGGCACGCCGGTCAGATTGACGATCTCGACCTGATAGGCCCAGACCCACCGTCCGCTCTCCGGATCAGACTGGCCGGCCAGATAGCTGGGCCGGACGCGGACCAGGATCCCGTCGGTTTCAGTTTCATAGGCGCGCGTGTCGTGCATCGGCCCATGGTCGCGGAACGCGGCTGATCGTCAAGCGCGATCAACCCTCCGGGGAGGGGAGACGCGGCGCGGAATCGTGTAAGCCGGGATCATGAAAGCCATCGACTTCCCCGTCCCGGGCATACTGCCCTGCCAGTCCATCGAGGCCCTGATCGCCGGCGGCGCGATCGCCTCGGACACCCCCTTCGACCCCGATCAGGTGCAGCCGGCCAGTCTGGACCTGCGGCTGTCGGACCAGGCGTGGCGGGTGCGCGCCTCCTTCCTGCCGGGGCAGCGGACGGTCGAGGACCGGATCGCCGATGTGGCGATGCATACGATCGACCTGTCGCGCGGCGTCGTGCTGGAGCGGGGCTGCGTCTATATCGCGCGGCTGCAGGAGCGGCTGAACCTGCCCCCGGGGCTGATCGCCCGCGCCAATCCGAAGAGTTCGACCGGGCGGGTTGATGTGTTCGTGCGGTTGCTGACCGACCGCGGCGTCTCGTTCGACGATGTGGCCGAGGGCTATGAGGGGGCGCTGTATCTGGAGATTTCGCCCCAGACCTTCCCGATTCTGGTGCGGCCGGGCACGCGGCTGAACCAGCTGCGGCTCAAGGCCGGCGAACCGCCCAAGCTGGAGACCCGCAGCGTCGGCGTGGACCTGCAGGGCGGCGAAGGCGCCGTGGTCGGTTTCCGCGGCCGGCGGCATGCCGGGGTGATCGACCTGGACCACATCGACGGCCATGACCCGCGCGACTTCTGGGAGCCGTTGACCCTGCGGCGCGGGGAGCTGCTGCTGGACCCGGGCGAATTTTACATCCTGGCCTCAAGCGACGACGTCGAGATCCCGGTCGACCAGGCGGCGGAGATGACGCCGATCGATCCGTCGGTGGGCGAGTTCCGGGTGCATTACGCCGGCTTCTTCGACCCCGGCTTCGGCACCGACGAGGCGCACGGGGCGGGGTCCAAGGGGGTGCTGGAGGTGCGGACGCACGACACGCCCTTCCTGCTGGAGCACGGCCAGATCGTGGCCCGGCTGGTCTATGAGCCGCTGACCGAGCGCCCGACACGGCTGTATGGCGAGGGCGGCAGCCACTACCAGCGGCAGGGGCTGAAGCTGTCGAAGCATTTCCGGCCGTGGGGGTAGCGACGGCGCGAGTGAGCGAAGAGGTGCTAGTGGGCAAGAGGTGAGCGGCCGGCGGCGCGGGCTCACGCAGGCGAGCCAATCACGGAACTCCGCTCACTTCTCGCTCACTAGCACTTTTCACCTACTCCAGCCGATCCGCCTTTCTGAGCGCCGGGAACCACCGCGCCCACAGGCCGGTGGCGGCCAGGGCGCCGAGGCCGCCGTAGACGGCCGCGCCGATGGGGCCGAGGAAGCGGACGGCGACGCCCGAATAGGCCTCGCCCAGTTCGTTCGAGGCCCCGATGAACAGCATGGACACGGACGAGACCCGGCCGCGCATATGGTCGGGGGTGGCCAGCTGGATCAGGGTCTGGCGGATGTTGACGCTGATCATGTCGGCGCCGCCGCCGATCAACAGCACCAGGCCGGACAGCCAGACGCTGGTCGACAGGCCGAAGGTCAGGGTGCAGACGCCGAACACCGCCACCGAGGCGAACATCCACCGCCCGGCGTGTTTCACGATCGGGAAGCGGCTCAGATACAGGGCCACCATCAGGGCGCCGACCCCGAAGGAGGCGCGCAGCAGGCCGAAGCCCATGGCCCCGACATGGAGGATGTCGCGGGCGAAGATCGGGGTCAGCAGGGCGACGCCGGCCAGCAGCACCACGATCAGGTCCAGCGAAATGGCCCCGAGCACGATCTTCGTATTCCAGACATAGGCCAGACCCTCCTTGACCTGGTCGACGGTCGAGACGCGGTGGGGCGACGGGGCCGGTCGGCCGCTGGTGCGGATCAGCAGCAGGCTGCCGATGGCCACGGCGAACATGGCCAGGGCCGAGGCATAGGCCAGGGGGATGGAGAAGCCGACGATGACGCCGCCGAGCGCCGGTCCGGCGATGGCCCCGGTCTGGAAGGCGATCGACTGGGCGGCGATGGCCGGCGGCAGGGCGCGGCGGCCGACGACCATGGGCAGGAAGGCCTGGCTGGCCGGGGCGAGGAAGGCGCGGGCGGCGCCGAACAGGGCGGCGACGGCCAGCAGCCCCCACAGCGGCGGGTCGCCGTGCAGGGCCATCAGCAGGAAGCCGACGGCGCAGCCGGCCTCGACGATGACCGACAGGGTGACGGTGTTCTTGCGGTCGCGCCGGTCGGCCAGGGCCCCGGCCGGCAGGGTCAGGGCCAGCAGCGGCAGGAACTGGCACAGGCCGACGAGGCCGAGATACAGGCTGGCCTCGGCGATCGGATGGTCGCGGCGCGCGATCTCATAGACCTGCCACAGCAGAGCCGAGGACTGGATCTGGATGCCCAGCACCGCCGCCACCCGCCCGAGCCAGAGCAGGCGGAAGTCGCGGATGGCCCAGGGGCTGGCGGGGCCTTCGGGCGGGGTCGTCTCGACGGCTTCGGTCACGCGCGGCTGTCGACCTTCGGACAGGCCGCGCCATGGCCGGCGGGTGCGGCGTCAATGTCTGTCCTGGGCATGGCAAGGCGCCTTCTCGCGGTCGTCCGAACCCCGTAAAGCACAGCCTTATGAGCGCCGCATCAACTCCGGTTATCGATCCTGTCGAACTGACCCGCGACCTGATCCGCAAGCCCTCGGTCACCCCCGCCGACGAGGGGGCGATGGATATGCTGGAGCGCGTCCTGACCGGGCTCGGCTTCCACTGCCGGCGGATGAAGTTCGAGAACATCGAGAACCTGTACGCCCGGCGCGGTACAGCCGGGCCCAATCTCTGTTTCGCGGGCCACACCGATGTGGTGCCGACAGGTTCGGCCGAGGCCTGGTCGTCGGGGCCGTTCGAGGCCGAGGTCAGGGACGGCGTCCTGTATGGCCGGGGCGCGGTCGACATGAAGGGCGGGATCGCGGCCTGGGTGGCGGCGGTTTCGCGGGTGCTGGCCGAGGCCGAGGTTCCGGGCTCGCTGTCCCTGCTGATCACCGGCGACGAGGAAGGGCCGGCCCTGCACGGCACCAAACGGGTGGTCGAGACCCTGATGGCCGAGGGCGAGGTCATCGACGCCTGCGTGGTCGGCGAACCATCTTCGCAGCAGGCGCTGGGCGACATGATCAAGATCGGGCGAAGGGGGTCGCTGAACAGCTGGATCACGGTGCACGGCAAACAGGGGCATGTCGCCTATCCGGACCGCGCGGCCAATCCGGCGCCGGTGATGGCGCGGCTGATGGCGAAGCTGGCGGACCACCGGCTGGACGAGGGGTATCAGGGGTTCCAGCCGTCGAACCTTGAGATCACCACCATCGACATCGGCAATCCGGCGACCAACATCATCCCGGCCGAGGCGAAGGCGCGGCTCAACATCCGCTTCAACCCGACCCATACCGGCGACGCGCTGATCGCCTGGCTGAACGCCATGGCCGGCGAGGCCCAGGCGGCCTCGGGCCTGCGCATCGAGCTGGAGCATCTGTGTTCGGGCGACGCCTTCCTGACCGAGCCGGGGCCCTTCGTCACCGGCGTCCAGGACGCGGTCGAGGCCACGGTGGGCCGCCGTCCGGAGGCCTCGACCACCGGCGGGACGTCGGACGCGCGATTCATCCGGGCCATGTGTCCGGTGCTGGAGCTGGGGCTGGTCGGCCAGACCATGCACCAGATCGACGAACGCGCGCCCGTCGCCGAGATCGAGGCGCTGGCGGAGGTGTACGGGGCGGTGATCCGGACCTTTTTCGCGCGGGCCTAGGCCAGCAGGTCGAGGCCGAGCATGGCGGCGCCGAACATCGCGCCGAAGGCGAGCAGGAAGTTGAAGATCTCGCGGACCCGACCGCCGCGGCGCTCCAGCGTCATCGGCGGCAGCTGAACGGGCAGGTTCCTCATGGCTCCCTCCGGTACGTGGGACGGAGGATGCGCCGCGGTTCTTGCCGGGAGGTTGACAGACATGGTTGCCGGCCTCGCCCGGACAGAGCCACGTCCCCCTAGTTGTTTCGCTCCAGAAACCGGATCGCGCTCAGGACATGGGTCCGGACGCCGAGCGGCAGGATCGCCTCATTGACGTCGAAGGCCGGTGAATGGTTCGGCGGCGAGGTCGCCGGATCGACCCCGTCCTTCGAACCGCCGAGGTGGTAGAAGACTCCCGGCACCGCCTGCGACAGATAGCTGAAGTCCTCGGCCACCGTCGTCGGTGGGGCCCCGGCGTTGACATTGCCCTCGCCCGCCGCCTCGGTCAGGACCGGGGCCAGCCAGGCCGACAGTTCCTCGTTGTTGAAAACCAGGGCTGCGTTCTGGCGCACCGAGAATTCGGCCGTGGCGCCGAAAGTTTCGGCGACGTTGTCGATGGCGATCCCCGCGCGGCGCACCAGGTCGTCGCGCTGGGCGATGTCGAAGGTGCGAAGCGTGCCCGACAGGACCGCCTGGTCGGGGATGATGTTGTAGCGCACGCCGGCGTCGAGGGTGGCGATGGTGAAGACCGTCGGCGTCGTGGTCGGGTCGATGGTTCGGGCGGTCAGGGTGTTGATGGTCTGGACGATCTGGGCGGCGACGGCAATGACGTCGACACCCTTCCACGGCCAGGCGCCGTGGGTCTGGCGGCCATTCAGGGTGATGTCGATCCGGTCCGACGCGGCCATGAAGCCCTGCGGCCGGTAGAAGACCGTCCCGGGCCGACCCGGCACGACATGCAGGCCGAAGATGGCGTCGGGCTTCGGATTCTCCAGCGCCCCCTCCTGGATCATCAGGGCGGCCCCGCCCAGCGGCTCGCCCGGAGGCGCCCCCTCCTCCGCCGGCTGGAAGATGAACACGATGGTGCCGGCGATGTCGTCCTTCATGCCTGCCAGCACCTCGGCGGCGCCCATCAGCATGGCGACATGGGCGTCGTGGCCGCAGGCATGGGCCACCGGAACCGTATTGCCCATATAGGTCCCGGTCGCGGTCGAGGCGAAGGGCAGGCCCGTGGCCTCCAGCACCGGCAGGGCGTCCATGTCGGCCCGCAGCGCCACCGTTCCGCCGGGACGGCTGCCGCGCAGGATTCCGACCACACCGGTCTTCGCCACCCCGGTACGGACCTCCATGCCCAGCGACCGCAGGTGGTCGGCGACCATGGCGGCGGTGCGCGTCTCGGCGAACCCCAGCTCCGGATGGGCATGCAGGTCGCGACGCCAGGCCACGACCCGCGGCGTCCCCGCCGTGACGGCCGCCTCGATCCGGTCGAGCGGCACGGGCCCGGCCTGGGCGTGGGCGAGGCCGGCGGACAGGGCCAGCGACAGGGCCGAGACGGCGTGCAGGCGGCGGATGGTCATGGCGTTTCCCCGATGTCTGACACAACACCGTGCGCGGAGTGACGCCCCGGGCGCAATAGCCCGGCCGCCGCGACCTCACACAGAGCCGTGACGCGGCGCGACGACAGGCCTAGGCTCGCGCGGTGAACCTGCGCTCTCCCGCCTTCGCCATCCTGTTCGCCGTCAGCCTGATCGCGGCGGCGGGAAACATGGCGCTGCAATCCGTCCTGCCCGCGATCGGGCGCGAGTTTCAGCTGTCCGACACCCTGGTCGCGGGCGCCTTCGCCATCTCGGCCCTGATGTGGACCGTGGCCTCGCCCTTCTGGGCCCGGCTGTCGGACCGTCTGGGGCGCAAACGGGTCATGATGATCGGCCTCGGCGGTTTCGTGGTCTCGATGGGCGGCTTCGGCCTGGCCGCCACCTCGGGGCTGGAACAGTGGCTGGGGGCCGGGGTGGCCTTCGTCCTAATGGCCGTCGCCCGCACCGTCTATGGGGTGTTCGGCTCGGCCGCCCCGATCGCCTCCCAGGCCTATGTCGCCGACCGGACCGGACCTGAGACGCGGACCCAGGCCATGTCGCTTCTGGCCTCGGCGCAGGGGCTGGGCACGGTGGTCGGGCCGGCCCTGGCCCCCTTCTTCGTCCTGCCGCTGATCGGCCTCGCGGGGCCGATGTACGCCTTCGCCCTGTTCGGGGCGGTGGTGCTGGTCATCGTATGGCGCAGGCTGCCCAGCGGCGAGGTCGCGCGCACCCCGTCGATCAGCGGGCGCGGGGGCCACGCCGGCAAGGGCCTGTGGAAGGATCCGCGCGTGCGGGGCTATCTGCTGTTCGGTCTGCTGGTCACCGGCGCCCAGGCGGCCAATATCTCCGTTCTCGGCTTCCACATCATCGACGAGATGTCCGAGGCCGGGATCGCGGTCCGCGAGGCCCAGCCCTTCATCGGCATCGCCATGCTGGCCGGCGCCGCCGCTACCCTGCTGGCGCAGTGGGGCCTGATCCCGCTGCTGAAGCTGCAGCCGGCCGATCTGATGCGCTGGGGGGCGGCCCTGGCCCTCGTCGGCAATCTGATGAGCATCGCCGCGCCCGGCTATTATGGCGTCGTCGTCGGCTATGCCGTCGTCTCCATGGGCGTCGGTTTCGCCCGGCCGGGCTTTACGGCGGGCTCGTCGCTGTCAGTCGGGCGGCACGAACAGGGCGCGATCGCCGGGCTGATGATGTCCCTGGCCGGCCTCAGCTTCCTGGGGCCGCCGGTGATCGGCGTCGCCCTTTACGAACTGGCCGAACCGGCGCCCTTCATCGCCAACGCCGTCATGCTGGCCGTCGCGACGGCCCTTTGCTTCATCAATCCGAGACTGCGCAAGGGTCCGCCCGACCTGCCGGATCGCGACGAGACTCCCTCGCCGGAAACCCCGCCGGCCTCCCAGCCCGGTCCCGAAGGCAATCGCTGACCGCCGGGTCTTTTCCCGGGCTCAAACCCATGGCACAGCGAGGGCATGGAAATCGCCCGTATCGAGCGCCGTATCGGCGTGCGCGCCGCACCCGAGCAGATCTGGCCCCTGATCGCCGACCTGCCCCAGTGGGACCGCTGGAACCCGATCGAGACCGGACTTGAGGGCACCATCGCCTTCGGCGAGCAGATCGCCCTGACCGAAACCATCGAAGGCCTGCCCGAGCGCCGCGTCATCACCCGGGTGGGCGAGTGGCAGCCCTATTCCCAGCTGGTCTGGTCCGAAAACCGGGGGCTGTGGTTTCGCTCAATGCGCTATTTCGAGATCGAGCAGCTCGAAAAGGAAAGCTGCATCGTCGCCAATGGCTTCATCTTCTCGGGCCTGCGCGGCGAGATGTATTTCGATCGAAGCCGGCGACACCTGCGGCAGGCGGTCGACGCGGTCGCCGACGCCCTGAAGGCCGCGGCCGAAGTCTGAGCTCCGATCAGCCGCCGGCGGCCATCGTGTCCTGGATGCTGATGATCGCCGGCGTCAGGATGACGATGAACAGCACCGGCAGGAAGAACAGGATCATCGGCACGGTCAGCTTGGCCGGCAGGGCAGCGGCCTTCTTCTCGGCGGCCGACAGGCGCATCTCGCGGTTTTCCTTGGCCATGGTGCGCAAGGCCGTACCCAGCGGCGTGCCATAGGTCTCGGCCTGGGTCATGGCGGTGGCGACCGATTTGACGCCCGGATGGTTGGTCCGTTTGGCCAGACCCTCATAGGCCATGCGGCGATCCGGCAGGTAGCTTAGCTCGGCCGACAGCAGGGTCAGTTCCTCGGCCAGATCGATGGACGAGCCGCCGATCTCCTGGCTGACCTTCTGAATCGCGACCTCGACCGACATCCCCGCCTCGACGCAGATCAGAAGCAGATCGAGCGCATCGGGAAATGCCTGCATGATCGACGCGCGGCGTTTGGCGATCCGGTTCGAGAGGAAGATGTTCGGGGCGTAGAAGCCGATCACCGCGGCGAACATGACGGCGGTCACCCGCGTCATGAAAGGCAGGCCGAAGTCATTGAAGATAAACAGGTAGAAGACCGCGACGCCGAAGAAGACGAACGGCATCGAGAAGCGGAAAAAGTAGAAGGTCGTGAGCGGCTTGGGCCCGCGATAGCCGGCCTGGGCCATCTTGTCGGCGACCTTCGGATCCTCCAGCAGCTTGGTCAGGTTCAGCTGTTCGACGACCCGCTTCTTGAAGCCTTCGTCGGTGTGCCTGAGGTTCTGCGGGCCGGAGCCCTGGGCGGCGATCGCCTGGCGCGAGCGGCGTTTGAGCTCCTCGCGCCGTACAGCCACCGCCTTCATCCGGCCTTCCAGCCCGGGGCCGCCGCCGAACGAGCCGGCCAGGGTCACGATGGTGGCGAACACCAGGACGCCCACGCCCAGGCTGAGCAGGTTCTGGACGTTGGTGAAGAAGTCGACCATCGGAGTTCGCCCGTCCCTAGAACTTGAACGCGATCATCTTCTTCATCACGAAGACGCCGAAGGCCATCATCGCCACGGCGATGAGGAGCATGAATTGACCGCGTGGATCGGTGAAGAGCTTGGCCATATAGGCCGGGGTCGTCAGGCTGACGAGGATCATCACGGCCGGCGGCAATGAGCCGATGATGCCGGCCGAGGCAGTGGCCTCAGACGACAGGGCCTTGATCTTTTCGCCCATCATCTTGCGGGCGCGCAGCACGATCGAAAGGTTGTTCAGCGCCTCGGCGAGGTTGCCGCCGGTCTTCTGCTGGATGGCGATGACGATGGAGAAGAATTTCAGCTCCGGCGTCGGCATCCGTTCAAACATCTTGTCCAGGGCCTGGGCCAGGGTCAGGCCGACGCCGAGGCCCTCGACCAGTTTCTGGAATTCCGCGCCCAGGGGCTGTGGGCTCTCGCGGGCGATGATCTTGAAACAGTCGTGGACGGGCAGGCCCGATTTGATGCCCCGCACGATGACGTCGACGGCGTCGGGAAAGTGACCGGAGAATTTCTTGCGCCGGCGTGTACCGAGGAAGCCGACCACCCAGCGCGGCAGGCCGAGACCGAAAACGACGCCGGCGCCGAGGGCGATCAGAAGGTTGAGCCCGAACAGGAGCGGGACCAGGAAGGCGATCACACCGAGAACGCCACTGGTGATCCAGAAGGTCGAGACCGTGGTCGACAGACCGGCCTGTTTCAGCTTGGCGGTCAGACTGATGCGGGCCTTGCGCTCCGCCCGCTCCGACTCCTGCAGCTGCTGCATGATCTGTTTGCGGCGCGCTTCGGGCGTATTGGCGGCGGCGGCCTTTTTGGCGGCATTGTTCTGTTTGGGTCCGCCGAAGCCTTCGGCGCGCTTGAGAGCGACGTCGGACGAATCGCCGGCCCCGACGAAGGCCCAGCCGAGGCCGCCGATGGTGATGAAGGCCAGCACCGCCGCGAGGATCGGAAGCATCCGCCCTACTCCGCCGCGTCGAGGGCTTCGGCCAGCTCGCGCTCGAGGCCGTAGTAGCGGGCGCGGTCCCAGAAGCGGGGCCGGGCGATGCCGGTGGAGCGGTGGCGGCCGATGATCTTGCCGTTCTCGTCCTCGCCAGTGATCTCGTAGAGGAACAGATCCTGGGTGACGATAACGTCGCCTTCCAGCCCGACCACCTCGGTGATGTGGGTGATGCGGCGCGAGCCGTCGCGCAGGCGCGCGGCCTGGACGATGACGTCGACCGAGCCGACGATCATCTCGCGGATGGTCTTGGACGGCAGGCCGTAGCCGCCCATGGTGATCATCGATTCCATCCGGCTGATGGCTTCGCGCGGGCTGTTGGCGTGCAGCGTGCCCATGGAGCCGTCGTGGCCGGTGTTCATGGCCTGGAGCAGGTCGAACGCTTCCGGGCCGCGGACCTCGCCGACGATGATCCGCTCGGGACGCATGCGCAGGCAGTTCTTGACCAGGTCGCGCATGGTGATCATGCCCTGGCCCTCGAGGTTGGGCGGGCGGGTCTCGAGGCGGACCACGTGCGGCTGCTGAAGCTGCAGCTCGGCCGCGTCCTCGCAGGTGATGACGCGCTCGGTCGGGTCGATGAAGGCGGTCAGGGTATTGAGCAGGGTGGTCTTGCCGGAGCCCGTGCCGCCCGAGATCACCAGGTTGCAGCGCGAGGCGCCGATGACGCCGAGCACGCGCGCGCCCTCTGGACTGATGGAGGCGAACTCCACCAGATTCTTCATCGTCAGCTTGTCTTTCTTGAATTTCCGGATCGTCAGCGTCGGGCCGTCGATGGCCAGCGGCGGCGCGATCACATTGACGCGGCTGCCGTCGGGCAGGCGCGCGTCGCAGATGGGCGAGCTCTCGTCCACGCGGCGGCCGACCTGCGACACGATCCGCTGGCAGATGTTCATCAGCTGGGCGTTGTCGCGGAAGCGGACATTGGTCAGCTGGACCTTGCCGTCGACCTCGATGAAGACCCGGCCGGCGCCGTTGACCATGATGTCGGCGATGTCGTCGCGGGCCAGCAGCGGCTCCAGCGGACCATAGCCGAGGACGTCGTTGACGATGTCCTGGACCAGATGCTCCTGCTCGGCCACCGACATGGAGACGTTCTTGATCGCCACCAGTTCGGCGACGATGTCGCGGATTTCCTCGGATGCCGCCTTGGTGTCGAGCTGGGCCAGCTGGGCCAGATCGATGGTGTTCATCAGGGCGTTGAAGATCGTGGTCTTGGTGGCGTGATAGTAGTCCGACTGTTCGCGGACGATCTCGGCGACGGCCTGGGCCTTCTTCAGCTGTTCAAAGCCGGGGGTGGATTTGGGACCGGGGGCGTTCCTGGCCGGGGCCGCATCTGGCGCGGGCCGGGGACGCGAGGCGAGGGCGTCCAGCCGGTCAGCGGCCGGAGAGGCCGGCTTGGCGGCGTAGGATTCAGCCTTGCGCGCGGCGGCCTGTTCCTCGACGGGGGTCGGCTGGCCGCCGAAGGCGAAGGCCTCCGTCTGGACGCCGGGCGTCGGCTGTACGGGCTCGGTCGGCGGCGGCGCCGCAGGCGCGGGGCGCGACGCGGTGGCGACATTGCCGGGCTGGGCTGTGCGCTTGCCGAACACGCCCTAGGACTTCTTCTTGAACAGGCCGGAGAACATCGACTTGCCCTCGCCCCTGGCGGGCTTGCCCTTGGGTCCGGCGATCAGCGGCAGCTCGCGCCGCGAGACGATCTGGGCCAGGGTCTGGAAGGCCTCGGCCGCCTTGGACTTGCCGCCTGCGTCGAGGATCATCTGGCCGTTGTTGGCGGCGGCGCCGAAGGTCTTCGGATCGAAGGGAATGATCAGACTGGGGTGGACGCCGAGTGCGGCGCCGAAATCCTTGGCCGGAATTTCCGGGCGGCCCGGAACGCCGACCTGGTTCAGCACCAGCCGCGGCGGTGCGTCATTGGGGCGGCCCAGACGGATCAGGTCAATCATGTTCTTGGCGTTGCGCAGGCTGGCCAGATCCGGCGTCGCCACCACCACCACCTCGTCGGCGGCGATCAGGGTGCGGCGCATCCAGCCCGACCACAGGTGCGGCAGGTCCAGCACGACGAAGGGCGCCGTCGAGCGGATCCGGGTCGTGACCTCCTCGAAGGCTTCCGGCGAGATGTCCCAGTCGACGTCGAGGGTGGCGGGCGCGGCGAACAGGCTGAGCTTGTCGGTGCAGCGGACCATCATCCGGTCCAGCAGCACGGGATCGAGCCGGTCCGGCTGGCTGAGGGCGTCGGCGACGCCGCTCAGCGGATCCTGGTTGAAGTCGAGGCCGGCGGTGCCGAACGGCAGGTCATAGTCGACAATGACGGTGTTGGCCCCGATCCGCTCGGACATCGCATAGGCGGTGTTGTGGGCCACGGAGCTGGAGCCCGTGCCGCCCCGGGCGCCGACGAAAGCGATCGACCGGCCGACGAAGGGCTGGGCCGGGTCGGCGAACAGGCCGCCGATGGCGGCGATCAGCTGCAGCGGCTGCAGCGGCGCGACCAGATATTCGCTGACCCCACGCCGCATCAGTTCGCGGAACAGCAGGATGTCGTTGGTGGCGCCGATGACCACCACCTTGGTGCCGGCGTCGCAGACCTCGGCCAGCTGATCGACTTCCCACAGCAGGGTCTGCGGGTCTTTCATGCACTCGACCACGATCAGCGGCGGGGTGGGCTCGTGCTGATAGGCCTCGACCGCGGCGGCGACGCCGCCGATGCGGATCTGGGTCGTGGCGCGCGACAGCCGGCGGTCCTGCCCGGCACGCTCGGCTGCGGCCAGGGTGTCCTGGCGCTCGGCGAAGACATGGATGGCGATGCGGGGAACCGACACCTCGGCGGTGTGACCGCTGACGATCGGGGGCGAGAAGGCGGCGCTGGCCCCCGCGACCAGATCGCCGACCGGATTGAAGTCGGCGACGGAGGGCAAGGCAGGCGGAGCTCCGGCCGCATCGACCGGTGACTGCGCGGATGGATGGGCCGCCGGGGGGACCGTGGGGGCGACCGGAGCCGGCGCGGTGAACTGAAGGGGCGGGCGCTGGTCCGCGCCCGCATCGCCCAGGGTCGCTTCAGGATCGCCGGTGAGGGCGGTCTGGGCCGGAACGCCGGCGGCCGTATAGCCCATGTCGAGGTCGAACTCGTCGTCGAACTCGTCGAGGGGGCGGGGGGCGAAGGCGTTGCTCATGTCACTCTAGTCCACGGCTTGCGCGATGCGGCCGGTCACCAGGGTTTCCTGCGGCGTCGAGCTGGTCTCGCCCCGGCGGTAGTTGTCGAACACCACGGCGGCGCGACCGGAATCGGCCGGCGTCATGGCGCGAGCCGCGAGGATGTCGCGGGGGTCGGCGATCTGGGCCGCCATATTGGCGGTGATGGCGCAGCCGAAGCCCGCCGAACTCTGGTTCGAGTGACGCCCCGACATGCTGCGATGGACGGTCGAGCAATCGGGCACAAGGGCCCGGATCGTCTCGAACCCGGCGAGCACCGGCGCCCGCGGGTCGGGTGCGGCATAGCCCGCCATCTGGATGCGATCGCCCGGAACGCCTGCCGCCTGCAAGGCCGCGCGGACCGCATAAGCCTGCTCGGCGGCGACGGGGTCGTCACCGGCGGGAGCCTCGATGCGAACATGGCTGGAACCGGAGACGGCGTAGCGTCCGGCGAGTTCACGCAGGGCGGCGTGCTGGGCGCCGGACAGGCCACGGTCGTGAACGGCGAGCGCGATCCGGTCGAGACCGGGCTCGACCTGCAGCGCGTAGCGGGACAGCGGCGTCAACGGCGCCTGCACGTCACCGGGCATGGAGGCGCAGGCCTGGAGGCCCAGCGCCGCGGCGAGGACGAAGATGGCGGAAGCGGTCGCGCGTTTCACGGGAACCCTCATTCGATGACATAACCCACGGGGCCGGTCCAACCGGCGTCGGCGGTCACGCCCGTGCCGGGGCGGTACTGCTGGTTCAGCTGTCCGAACAGCAGGGTCTGGGCGTCATTGGCGATGATCAGGCCGTCGGCGGGCGTCTGCATCCGGCCAGGCGAGGTCGGGGAGACGATGTAGGCCTCGATGATGATGACCAGTTCGGTCTCGCCGGACAGATAGTCGCGCGAACGGAACAGGGCGCCGAGGACAGGGAGGCTGCCGATGCCCGGCAGCTGGTCGATATTCTGGCGGGTGTCCTCGCGCAACAGGCCGGCGATCATCATCGAGCCGCCGGACGGCAGTTCGACAGTCGAGGAGGCGCGGCGCACGTTGAGGGCGGGGATGACGAGGCTGTCGTCGGCGGTGCCGCCGAGGGTGAAGGCGCCCGCTGTGGTCAGTTCCGACACCTCGGTCGACAGCTGCAGCGAGATCCGGCCCTGGGACAGTACGATCGGCCGGAAGGCCAGGCGCACGCCGAAGGGTTTGAACTCGATGCCAATGGTGACCTGACCGGTGCTGGCGTCCACGCTGCGTCCGATCGGAACCGGGAATTCGCCGCCCGCGAGGAACTCTGCGTTCTCGCCATTGACGGAGGTCAGGTTCGGCTCCGCCAGGATGCGGACCAGACCGGCCCGCTCGAAGGCGCGTATGCTTGTGCTCAGCCGGTTGCCGTCGCCGCTCTGGTCCAGATAGTTGAGGATGCCGCCGCCCAGCTGGCTGCCGGACACGGCGAAAGTGGCGGCCTGGCCAAACGACAGGCCGTCTCCGACGCTGTTCAGCACCGCATTCACGTCGAGGCCGAGTTGCTTGATGGCGGTGCGCTGGACCTCGATCACGCGGGCCTTGACCATGACCTGGTCGGACCCGGCGATGGTCATCATATTGATGACCTTTTCCGGTGTCGTGACAAAGGCGCGCGCCACCTGGGCGGCACGGTCGGCCTCGCCGGGGCTGTTCACGGGGCCCGTCAGAATGATGCTGTCGTTGACCGCCTCGGCCCGGACCTGCGAGCCCGGCATGACCCTGCCCAGGGTGTCCTGGAGGGCGGAGACACCGGCGTCGACACGGATACGCAGCGAAAGGATGGAGCGGCCATTGGCGTCGAGCACCACAGCGTCGGTCTCACCCGGCTGCAGGCCGATGATGGTGATCCGGCGCGGCGAGTGCAGCATGGCCTCGGCGACCATCGGATTGGGCACAATGACGTCGCGGGCGTCGGACGGCAGATCGACGGCCATCGACGAGCCGCGCGGCAGGTTGATCAGCTGGGCTCCCGCGCCCATCGGCACGGCGGCGCGGGACTGGGCCGAGGCCGCGGTCGGCGCGACGGGCGCCACGGCAACGACCAGCAGGCCGGCGAGGGCGAGGGCGGCAAAGCGCTTCATCGGGCGTTTCATTGGACCACCACCACTTCGGGCGCGCCACCGCGGTAGATGCGAACGGCGGAGGATTGACGCACGGCCGTGACCCGTCCCGACGGCCCGCCGGTGTCGGCGTAGGAGCGCAGCACCAGGCTGAGCTCGCCCTCGGACTTGGCGAGAGCCAAGGCCTCGGCATCGCGTGGGCCCAGCTCGAGGGTGGCGGTGGCGCCGATCACGGCCTGTTCGTCGTCCCCGGCCCGGGTCGACTGGTCGATGGCCAGGACCTTGACGTTCTGCATGACGGTGGATGAAGCGAATTTCGAGCGGTCGCCCTCCTGGGCGCCCATGTTTCCGAGCGTGGTTTCCCGGGTCAGCAGGACATCGACCCGGTCGCCCGGCAGGATAAAGCCGCCAGCTGCGGTCTCGACCGTGACGCGGATGGCCATGGCCCGCATGCCGGGCTCGAGATAGGCCGCCATATAGCCGCTGTCGCCGGCGCGGACGATCTTGCGGCCGACGATCGGTTCGCCGGCGAGAATGGGTTCGCGGACGACCGAGCCGACATAGTCGGCCTTGCCGCCGCCGCTCGCGAAGGCGGTGGCGGCCCGGGTCACGGAGGCGACGGCCCCCGCGGGCCGGTCGGCCTTGTCCGCGCCTTCAACAGCTTCGGTCGCGGCCAGCGGCGTCGTGCCGTCTGTAATGAACGCCGGATTGACCTCGTCCACGGGCCAGTCCTTCCAGGCAAGGTCGCTTTCGGCCAGGCGCTGTCCGGGTTGAAGGTCCTTGGCCGCGACGAGAACCTTGGCCATGGGCCGTGCCGGAACAGCGGCGGCGGTGGCGACGGCGGTCGGCGTCTTCGAGGGCGATCCCATGGCGCGCACGACCAAGGCCAGACCAATGGCGGCCACGGCGGCGACGCAGATCACGATGATACGGGCGGGCTTCATCGACGGTCTCCGGCAGGTCGGGCCGGACCGCAGAATCGGTCCTTCGGCCCCTTGCCGTTAACGACCATGCCGGGCGCGGGTTAACGCGGACCTAAGTCCTCGAGAAACCCCGCTATCCGGCGATGAAGGCGGCCAGCAGCGGCGAGGCGGGATAGGCCATCAGGGCGCCGCAGGCGATGGCCACGCCGTAGGGAATATCGCCCTTCGGCTCCATCAGCTGGACCACCCACCCGGGCGCGCCGAGCAGATAGGGACGGGAGTAGAAGCGGGCGAAGATCAGCACGAGGCAGAACAGGCCGCCCATCAGCCCTGTCCACAACAGGAACATGCCCGAGCCATCGAGCCCCAGCCACAGGCAGGTCGTCGCCATCAGCTTGGCGTCGCCGCCGCCAATCCAGCGCAGGGCGAACATGCCGGCGCCCACGAGCAGCGCCAGGGCGGCGACGCCCAGGTGAACGCCGACCGTCGCCACGTCGAGCCCGACGGCGAGCGCCGCCGGAAAGAAGGAAAGGATGAGCAGACCGGAGATCCAGTTCGGGATCTTCATGGTCGTGAGGTCCTTCAGCCCGGCCACGATGACGAGGGCGGGCATCACGCCCAGAAGGATGAGGTGCAGCGAGTCCATGGGTCCATATGCCATCGGGACGGTTAAGGTCGGGTTGCCGCCCTGCGCCTGCGAAAGGGGCCGGGGCGTTTCCGCCCCGGCCCCTCGCCGGTTTCAGGACGGTGTCGGCGCCGTCAGGCGCCGGCGGTGCCGCCCATGCCGGTGACGACGTCGTTGAACTTGCCCTTGATGGTCGTGCCCAGGGCGGTCACGGCCGAGATGATGACGACCGCGATCAGAGCCGCGATCAGGCCGTATTCGATGGCCGTGGCGCCCGACTCGTCGGACATGAACCTGGAAACAAATTTGGTCATTGTTGCTCTCCCGTTTTGGTCGCCGGACGACCCTGAACGCGCCGACCTTGCGCCGCTCCCGGTTAAATCCAGACCTATGAAGATGCTTACCGACCGGTTGACGACGGGTTTGCGTACCGTTGCGGCCACATCGTGGAGGCGCGCATGGCAAAAGGGGCCGGGGCGTTTCCGCCCCGGCCCCCCGCCGGTTTCAAGACTTCGTCGGAGCCCTTAGGCGCCGGCGGTGCCGCCCATGCCGGTGACGACGTCGTTGAACTTGCCCTTGATGGTCGTACCCAGGGCGGTGACGGCCGAGATGATGACGACGGCGATCAGAGCCGCAATCAGGCCGTATTCGATGGCCGTGGCGCCCGACTCGTCGGACATGAAGTTGGAAACAAACTTGGTCATTGGATTTCCCTTTCGGAGGCGTGAAGCGAGCTGTGTTGACGGGGGAGCCGGTAGCCCGCCTGACCCCCAGATGCAGGATCGTTATCGCAGGCGTCGGTTAAGACCGCGTGGGCGGTCGTGGTTACTTGGCGATTTACTTTGAAAACCAGGGTCGGGCCTCGTGCCTGAAAACGCAAAGGGGCCGGGGCGTTTCCGCCCCGGCCCCCCGCCGGTTTCAAGACTTCGTCGGAGCCTTTAGGCGCCGGCGGTGCCGCCCATGCCGGTGACGACGTCGTTGAACTTACCCTTGATGGTCGTGCCCAGGGCGGTCACGGCCGAGATGATGACGACGGCGATAAGGGCCGCGATCAGGCCGTATTCGATGGCCGTGGCGCCCGATTCATCGGACATGAATTTGGAGACGAACTTGGTCATGCTGGAAATCCTTCTGTGTTGAGCGAGCAGTCGTTGACACCAACAGGGTCTACGGATTGCCCGCCTACCCCCTTTTGCACTGACATCATGCCCGGCCGGGATTAAGGGCAGGTAAAACGACGGTCCGCGAGAACGATTTCTTTATTGACGGTCTGTTTACTATGAAATCAAGCGCCCTTTCCTGATTTCAGACTTTCTTGAGGATTGCCGGGCAGTGTTCGCTGACGCTTACGCGCGCGCCCCGCTCACTGGAAGTCGACGCCATGACCCGTCCAAACCGTCTCGCCCCCGCCCGCCTCGCCGCCGTCGTGGCCGCGACAGCCGTCCTCAGCCTGCCGACAGCAGGGGTGACGCAGTCGGCCCGGATGAATGTCGATATCGATCAGGCGACGCGCGTGCAGCTTCGCGGCCCCGCCGGTTCAGTCATTATCGGCAATCCGCTGATCGCCGACGTGACCGTGGTGGACGCCAACACGCTCTACATCACCGGCAAGGGCTATGGCGTGACCGAGATCATCGCCGTCGACACCATCGGCCGCACCGTGTTCCAGAGCGAGGTGGTCGTCAGCGAAAGCTCCGGGACGGGCCGGGTGCGCGTCTGGCGGGGCGGCCAGGCCACCGAGATGGCCTGCGGCTCTTCCTGCTCGCCCTCGCTGCGGACGAGCGGCGACGCTGCGCCGGCGGCGCAGTAGCGAATCCGATGAAGACACCCTCCCCCCGCAACTCGCGCAGGAGGACCCGCCGCAGCTTTGCCCGGCGCCTGCTGCGGGCGCGCGAAGGGTCGGCGGCCGTCGAATTCGGCATGGTCGCCCTGCCCTTCTGTCTGATGATCTTCGCCATTCTCGAGCTGGGCATGGTCTTCGTGACCGACTCCATCCTCGAGAACGCGACCATCGAGACCGGCCGGCTGGTCCGCACCGGCCAGGCCAGCGCCCAGAACATGACTGCCGAACAGTTCAAGACCTCGCTGTGCGGCCGGATGAGTATCTTCGCCGGCGACTGCGCCACACGCGCCACTGTCGATGTGCGCGAGATCCCGCAGTTCGCCACCACCCCGCCGGATCCGACGGCGAGCGGCACATTCAACGCCGACACCCTGACCTACACCACCGGCGATCCGGGCGACCTGATCCTGGTCCGGGTCTGGTACCGGCAGCCCCTGCTGACGACCTTCATGGCCCAGGGCCTGTCGCGCCTCGACGATGGCGCCGCCCTGCTGACCGCCACCACGGCGTTCCGGAACGAGCCGGCATGATGCGGCGCGGACTCTTCGCGAGGCTGGCGGACGACGAGCGGGGCGTCTCGGCGATCGAATTCGCCATGCTGGCGCCGGTGTTGATCGCCTTCTATTTCGGCATGGCCGAATTCTGCCAAGGCTATATGGCCCAGAAGCGGATGGGCCATGTCTCGGCCATGGTCGCCGACCTCGTCGCCCAGGAGGAACAGGTCTCGCCCGCGGCCATAGACGACATCTTCGCGATCGGCGGCCTGATCATGAAGCCGTTCCCGACCACGGCCTTGAAGCAGCGGGTCAGCAGCGTGACGCGGACGTCGGGCGTCGCCCGGGTCCAATGGAGCCGCGGACGGGGCATGGACCCCCGCGCCCCGGCCTCGGTCATTACCCTGCCGGACGACCTGATCGCGGACGGCGAAAGCGTCGTCGTGTCGGAAGCGACCTATGACTATGACTCGCCCGTCGACTATCTGATGCCGACGGTCACCCAGTTCTCGCACATCTACTATCTGCGGCCGCGCACCGTGGACGCGGTGGGCTGCACCAACTGCTAGGTCCCGGCCAAGGCCCTCCGCAACGCGCTCATCTTGACCTCGGTCTCGGCCAGTTCCGCCTCGGGGACGCTGTCGGCCACGATCCCGGCCCCGGCCTGGGCGCGGACGGTCCAGCGGTCGCCGGTGAGCTGGAAGGCCGCGGTGCGGATCAGCACCGAGGCCGTCATCCGGCCGTCGTCGTCGATGTGGAACAGGCTGCCGCACCAGGGGCCGCGCGGCGGTTCGTGGGCGGCGATGACCTTCATGGCCTGATGCTTCGGGGCGCCGGTGATCGAGCCGGGCGGGAAGGTCGCCTCCAGCAGGTCGGCTGAGCCGATACCAGGCCCGGCCCGGGCCGCCACGGTCGAGACCAGGTGGTGGACCGTCGGGTGGCTCTCCAGTTCGAACAGCCGCTCGACCACGACCGAACCGGGCTCGGCCACGCGCGACAGGTCGTTGCGCATCAGATCGACGATCATCAGGTTTTCGGCCCGGTCCTTGGCGCTGGCCTGGAGTTCGGCCGCCAGCGCCGCATCGGCGGCGGGATCGGCATGGCGCGGACGGGTGCCCTTGATCGGCCGGGTCTCGATGCGCCGGTCGGCGGGATCGAAGGTCAGGAACAGTTCGGGCGAGTTTGACACAATGGCGCGGTCGCCGAGCCGCCAGAAGGCGCCATAGGCCGCGGCCCGGTCGGCCAGCCGCAGCATGACGTCGAAGGGGTCTGCGCCGGGGCCAAGCTCGCCCGACCAGACCCGGGCGATATTGGCCTGGAACAGTTCGCCGGCGGCGATGCGGGCGACCACGTCGGCGACGGCGGCGAGGTAGGTTTCGGCCGGGGTCCCGGGGTCGAAGCGAGTGGCGGGCGGCGCGGGCGGGACCGGCTCGACCG
>Ga0207951_100439_pt1 | contig 20977 bp, 20 predicted proteins | sample Subbio12Aug_8Bad_FD_184830 | JGI IMG/M metagenome (GOLD analysis project Ga0207951, IMG submission 184830) | Serpentinite rock and fluid subsurface biosphere microbial communities from McLaughlin Reserve, California, USA - CR12Aug_8Bad (SPAdes) | ecosystem: Environmental > Terrestrial > Deep... | reverse complement strand
CGGCGATGACGTACATGGATCTGCTCACGTCTGCCCCGCCACAAGACCTACCTCCAGTAACGCTTGGCGCCTTCGTTCCCGTCATCTACCGACCCGGTGAGATACTCGTCCTGGTCCGCAATCCATACTTCTGGATGGTGGATGAAGAAGGAAGACAGCTCCCTTACAAGAGCGAGGTCTGGTTCTCCGAAGCACGCAGTGGCGTTCAGCGGACCTTTAACTTGATCGCTGACCGCGGCGACCGGGACAACGTCGAGAACCCGGCCATCTTCGGCATGATGTTTGAGGGCGCCAGAGCCCCTGATGCGCACTTTACTCTGCGTTTCGAGGACTTCCGAATCGGCTTCCGTCTGCTGATGAACTTCTCCACTATGCTGGGCGCTGAGGATCCCAGAAGGATGGCGCTGCGGGAGATGTTCCGCACCTTTGAGTTCCGGCAGGCTTTGTCGCAGGCCATCGATCGTGACGGCCTGGCTGCGGCGGCCTTCCCTGGCCCGCTGACTCAGGGATGGTTCGGCGGCTACCAATCGGGGTCTCCCTTCTTCGAAGAGAGCATTGTGGCCCCTTACGCAGAGCTCTACGCCTTTAACCCTGATAGTTCCCGCGAGCTCTTGGCCGGACTCGGCTTCCGCGACACCGATGGGGACGGCATCTTGAACTGGCCCCAAGGGACGCTAGTAGCCGGTCAGAATCTGATTATCGAGGTGTTAGCGTCTGGAGACGTAGCCGCCGCTATCGATGCGGGTCAGGCCCTAGTTGCCCTGTTCCGGGCGGTAGGCATCGACCTCAGACTCAGGACGCTCGTAGGGGGTCCCTTGGAAGCGACCCTCACGGCGGGCACATTTGACCTGTTTATCGATCGGCTCGATGTCCCCACCCCGGACGTGCATATGGGCGTGTTCGGCCCGGCCACCTTAGGCGATCCGGTGTGGCACCAGGCAGGTCCGGGTGGCCGCGAGCTGCTGCCTTTTGAAGCCCAAATGGAAGCGCTACTCAACGAAGCCCGCTTTACCATCGACCCGGGGCGCAGAACAGCCATCTTCCATGAACTCCTCGACCTCCACGTCGGTAACATCTACACTCTGGGGCTTTATGAAGCCCGCGCCGGCCTCGCTGTTCACAAGCGGCTGCGCAACATCCCCGACGACCTGCCGACCTTCATGTACGAATGGGGCATGGAGAACATGCCGTGGATAGCTTGGGTCCCAAGCGAGCTGCAAGTAGCCCCTCGGCACCTCGACCTTATCCCAACCGCTGAGGACTATCAGAATCGGGCCTGGAGCCGCTAGCGGTGACCGCTGTAGGGACGACCCCATAGGTCGTCCCTACTCATAATAGGGAGCCTCTTGATGTTTAAGTTTATCGTACGCCGTCTCATTTACGCGGTGCCGACGCTCATCTTGATCAGCTTCTTCTCTTTTGTCATTATCAATGCACCGCCCGGTGACTACATGACCACTATGCAAAATGTGCTGGTGGCTCAAGCCGGCATGAGCCCAGCAGAAGCGCGTCAGCTTGCCGATCGCATGCGCGCGATCTATGGTCTAGATCAGCCCTTCCTGGTCCGCTATGGTCGCTGGATCAGCGCTATCGTTACACGCGGCGACTTTGGCTTTTCGTTTATGTACCGCAGGCCGGTCAGCGAGGTTATCTGGCAACGCTTCGGCATGACGTTGCTGGTCGCCCTCAGCGCCCACCTTATCTCGGTGCTAATCGGGGTCTTGATCGGTATCTATTCGGCCACTCACCGTTATAGCTGGGGGGATCACGCTGCAACTCTTTTCGCCTTTATAGGGCTTTCGATGCCGGGGTTCTTTTTGGCCCTGATCTTAATGTACGTGCTCGCTTTTCATTTCGGTCAACATGTAGGCGGGTTCTTTAGTCCGGAGTATGCCCTGGCTCCCTGGAGCTGGAGTCGGTTTGTCGACTTCTTGCAGCATTTTTGGGTGCCGGTGCTGGTTGTCGGACTAGCCGGAACGGCACGCAACATGCGCGTCATGCGCGCCAATTTGCTCGACGTCCTGAACAGCAACTACGTGCGCACAGCCAAAGCCAAAGGACTAGCTCCCCGCAGCGTCATTTATAAACACGCGGTGCGCAACGCCATCCAGCCTATCGTCATGTACCTCGGCGTAACCATGCCTTTCCTCCTGAGCGGTGAACTTGTCGCCAGCACGGTACTGAATCTGCCGACCATGGGTCCGGTCTTTCTCGCTGCGCTCAACACTCAAGACATGTATCTGGCCGGTTCGTTCCTGATGCTCTTGGCCATCGTTCTGGTAATCAGCAACCTATTAGCTGATATCGCCCTTAGCTGGGTAGATCCGAGGATACGCTATGACTAATACCAAGTCGGCCCAGAGCACTAGTAAGGAGAAGGTCAAAGGCACCTCGACCCTGGAGCTTACCCGGCGGCGTTTTCTGCGCAGTCCGATGGCCAAAGTCGGTGGCGTTATGGTGCTGGCCCTGGTAATTGTTACCGTATTTGCGCCCTTTTTCGCGCCCTACGACCACAATCAGATTCGCCTCGGCAAGGCTTATGTGCCACCACAACCCATCCGCTTTATCGACCACGAGGGGCGCTTTCATCTGCGGCCCTTTACCTACGCGCTGACCCCCGGCTTCGACCCCGACACCTGGCAACGCACCTTTATCGAAGATACCAGTCGGCGTTATCACCTCCATTTCTTCGTGCGTGGCTGGGAGTACACCCTCTTTGGGCTGATCCGCACCGACATCCATCTTTTTGGTGTGGCCGAAGGCGGGTCGATCTTCGTCCTGGGCACCGATAAATTGGGACGGGATCTATTCAGTCGGATTATTTTCGGCGGTCAAGTGTCGATGAGTGTCGCGCTATTAGGGGCTATAGTCAGCGCCCTACTAGGCGCCATTATCGGCGCGCTGTCGGGTTACTTCGGCGGCTGGTTTGACATGGTCGTGCAGCGCATTATCGAACTCTTGTTGAGTTTCCCGACACTGCCGCTCTTCATGGCACTCAGCGTAGCCATCCCGGTGGAGTGGCCACCCTTGGGCGTCTTTATCGGCATTATCATGATCTTCGCCTTGCTCAGCTGGCCGGTCTTGGCCCGTGAGGTGCGGGGTAAGGTGCTTTCTTATCGCGAAGAGGAGTTCGTGATGGCCGCCCAAGCTCTCGGTGCCACGCACCTTTACACCGTCTTCCGGCATGTCTTGCCAAACGTTGTCAGTCACATCGTTGTCGTTTTAACCATTACTGTGCCGGATCTCATTTTAGCGGAAGGCGCTCTGAGCTTTTTGGGCCTGGGCATTCAACCGCCACTGGTCAGTTGGGGTGTGCTGTTGAGTGATGCCTCTACACTAGAAACCATAGGCCGGTACCCTTGGCTACTACTACCCGGCATTGCCATTCTCGCGACGGTGCTCGCTTTTAATTTTCTTGGCGACGGGCTGAGAGATGCCGTAGACGCTACCTCGACCGTTTGAGCGCGATTGAGGAGGTTGATTCCTACCCGACTTTTCACCATCTGATCTATCAAAACTCAGCCGTATTGACTCAGAGGAGCCTTGCTCTATGCCCAAGATCACCTTCATCGGCGCCGGCAGCACGGTCTTCGCCAGGAAGCTACTCGGTGACATCTTAAGCTTTCCCGAACTTAGCAGCGCCAGCATCAGCCTCTATGATATCGACAGTGAGCGGCTTAAAACCTCTGAGGCCGTAGCTCACCGGTTGGCAGCAGCGCTCGGAGCGAGGCCGCAGCTTGAGGCAACCACCGACCGCGAGCATGCCCTGGATGGCGCCGATTATGCCATCTGCATGATCCAGGTCGGCGGCTATCGGCCCGCCACCTTGATCGACTTCGAGATCCCCAAAAAATACGGCCTCCGGCAGACGATCGCCGACACTTTGGGCATCGGCGGGATCATGCGCGCTTTGAGAACCATCCCGGTCTTGTTGGGAATGGTGCGCGACATGGAGCGGCTCTGCCCCACCGTTACCTTTCTCAACTACGTCAACCCGATGGCGATGAACTGCTGGGCCATAAATCGCGCCAGCCACATTACCACCGTCGGCTTATGCCATAGCGTTCAGGGGACGGCTGAACAGCTGGCGCGCGATATTGGTGTCCCCATCGACGAGATCAACTATCTGGCAGCAGGCATCAATCATCTGGCCTTTTATCTCACATTCGAACGTAACGGCCAGGACCTCTACCCGCTAATCCGCCAGGTCATCGACGAGGGCCGCGTGCCCGACTGGAATCGCGTGCGCTACGAGATGCTAAGGCGGCTCGGTTACTTCGTGACCGAGTCGAGCGAACACTTGGCGGAGTACGTCCCTTACTTTATCAAGCGCGACCGCCCCGATCTCATTGAGCGCTTCAACATCCCGCTCGATGAGTATCTCCGCCGCTGCGAGGCGCAGATCAAAGAGTGGGAGGAGCAGCGAGTCAGGCTCGAGGAGCCGCTCGAGGTGCGCCGCAGCCATGAGTACGGCTCCCTAATCATCCATAGCCTGGAGACCGGGCAGCCGAGAGTCGTCTACGGCAACGTCAGCAACCAGCGCTTAATCGACAACCTGCCGCCCGGTTGCTGCGTCGAAGTGCCCTGCTTGGTCGATAAAAACGGCATCCAGCCTACCCGCATCGGCTCTCTGCCGCCGCAGCTGGCAGCCTTGATGCAGACCAACATCAACGTGCAAGCGCTGACCGTGGAGGCAGCTCTTACGGGCAAGCTCGAGCACATCTATCATGCCGCCATGCTCGACCCGCACGCGGCGGCTGAGCTTGATCTGGGCCAGCTCTGGTCGCTAATTGATGAACTCATCGCGGCTCACGGGGACTGGCTGCCCGAGTACAGTTGAGCTGCCTAAACGGTCTTTTAAGGAGACATATGCCTAAAATCACCCTTATCGGCGCGGGCAGTGTGGTATTTACCCGCAACCTTTGCAGCGACATCTTGCTGACGCCGGCCCTCCAGGAGAGCACTATTGCCCTGATGGACGTCGATGAAAAGCGGCTTAAACAGGCGCTAGACCTGGTGCAGGCGCTAATAGCTGGCCGCGGCCTAAGGGCTAGGGTCGAAGCCACCACCGACCGTCGGGAAGCGATACGGGGGGCTGACTACGTCGTCACCACCTTTCAGCAGGGAGGGCTCGAGGCCTACCAATTGGATATCGCTACCCCGCAGCGTTACGGTATCGAGCAGTGCGTCGGCGACACCTTGGGGCCGGGCGGCGTCTTTCGCGCTTTACGGACCATCCCGGTGCTACTTGACCTGTGCCGGGAGCTGGATGAGCTGGCTCCTGAGGCTTTGCTGCTGAACTACGTCAATCCGATGGCGGCCAACTGCTGGGCGGTGAGCGCGGCTACCGGCCGCCCGCTAGTGGGGCTCTGTCACAGCGTGCAGGGCACTAGCGAAATGCTAGCCAGCTGGATCGGCGTCCCTTATCAGGAGGTGGTTTACCATTGCGCCGGAATTAACCATCAGGCCTTCTTCCTCGAGTTCCGTCGCGGTCAGGAGGATCTCTATCCGCTCCTCTGGGAAGTGCTCGAGCGCGATGAGATCTACGCTCAGGAGCCGGTGCGTATCGACCTGATGAAATCCTTCGGCTATTTTGTAACCGAGTCGAGCGGACATGCCAGCGAATATGTCCCCTACTTCCGCAAAAGCGCCCGGATGGTTGAAACGGAGTTAGTCCCCCGCTTTAAGGACCCGCGTAACAGCTGGTACGGCCTAGGCCGCACGGGCGGTTACTTAAACCACTGCCTCAGCAGGCTTGCTGCTGCCCAGGACGATTATCAGGAGCTAATTGCGGGCAACAAGCCCTTGCCCTTGCGCAGCAACGAGTACGGCTCGTATATCATGGAGGCGATCGAGACCAATCGCCCCATCCGCATCAACGGCAACGTGCCTAACCGTGCGCTCATCACCAATCTACCGGTCGAGTGCTGCGTCGAGGTGCCCTGCTTAGTAGACGGCAACGGCATCCAACCGACTGCCGTCGGCGCCCTGCCGACCCAGCTAGCCGCCTTAAACCGCACTAACATCAACGTGCAGGAGCTCATCGTCGAGGCAGCGCTAACCGGTAAGCGCGACGCTGTTTTTCACGCGATAATGTTAGATCCGCTCACCGCCGCCGTCCTCACCTTGCCGGAGATTCACGCTATGGTTACAGAGATGCTAGCGGAACAGGCGGCTTGGCTACCGCCTAAGTTGGCCACCCCCTAAGGAGCGTAGATGCCCAAGATTACCTTCATCGGTGCCGGCAGCACGGTCTTTGCTAAGAACCTACTCGGCGACATTCTTAGCTACCCTGAGCTAGCTGATGCCACCATCAGCCTTTTTGACATCGACACTAAGCGGCTCGAGCTCTCGGAGAAAGTCAGCCGCCGCGTCGCAGCCGCCCTCGGCGTGAAGCCCACCTTGGAGGTCACCACCGACCGGGAGCGGGCGCTTGACGGCGCTGATTACGCTATCAACATGATCCAGGTCGGCGGCTATCGACCCGCGACGGTCATCGACTTCGAGATCCCAAAGAAGTACGGCCTCAGGCAAACCATCGGCGACACCTTGGGCATCGGCGGCATTATGCGGGCGCTGCGCACGATCCCCGTGATGTTGGAGATGGTCCGCGCTATGGAGCGGCTGTGCCCTGGGGTCTTGCACCTCAACTACGTCAACCCTATGGCCATGGTGACCTGGGCCTTAAACCGCGCCTCCAAGATTCCTACTGTGGGCCTGTGCCACAGCGTCCAGGGCACGGCACATGAGCTGGCCAAAGATCTCGGCATACCGGCCAACGAGATCGATTACCTGGCCGCCGGCATCAACCATCTGGCTTTTTACCTCAAGTTCGAACGTAACGGCCAGGACCTCTACCCTGCCCTGCACCGGGTCATTGGTGAGGGCCGGGTGCCCGATTGGAACCGGGTCCGCTACGAGATGCTTAGGCGGCTCGGCTACTTCGTGACCGAGTCGAGCGAGCATTTCGCGGAATACGTCCCGTGGTTCATCAAACGCGACCGGCCTGAGTTGTTAAAGCGCTTCAACATCCCGCTTGACGAGTATCCGGGCCGTTGCGAAGTCTACGAAGTCGCCTGGGGTTTTATTGAGCAGGAGCTTAAAGAGCCCGGTTCAGTCGATGCCCAAGCACTGCGGCAGGCCATCGCGGCAAAGAGCATCACGGTGATGCCACGCTCGGTTGAGCACACAGTAGCTAGCTTCGCCCATCTTAATGAGGTCAAGCGCAGCCTCGAATACGGCTCCACCATCATCCATAGCTGCGAGACGGGTCAGCCCAGCGTGATCTACGGCAACGTGTTAAACCACGGTTTGATCGATAACCTGCCGCACGGTTGCTGTGTCGAGGTACCTTGCCTGGTCGATAAGAACCGCGTTCAACCGACCCGTATCGGGAGCCTGCCGCCGCAACTGGCAGCCTTGATCCAGACCAATGTCAACGTGCAGGCCCTAACGGTCGAAGCGGCGCTATCCGGCAAGCGTGAACATGTCTATCACGCCGCCATGCTCGACCCGCACACCGCAGCAGAGCTAAGCATCGACGAGATCTGGGCCATGGTCGATGAGCTGTTGGCCGCGCACGGCAGCTTACCCGATACGCTGCGGGGCGGTTAGGTGATAAGCTAGCAGGCCGGCGGCCATGTCCAGAACCACCCCTTCAGTCACCAAGCGCTCCACTAGCCAGCAGGTTGCCAAGAGGGCCGGGGTGTCGCGCAGCACGGTGTCTTTAATCCTCAACAACGCGCCGGGGATGAAGTTTGCAGAACGGACTAGGGCGCGGGTCTTGCAGGCAGCGCTCGAGCTGGGCTATGTGCCGGATGCCGCCGCCCGCACGCTGGCCAGCGGGCGCACGGGCACCGTCGGCCTGATCGTCAACCATGCCGAGCACCTGCTGGTAGACGCGTTTATCCCCCAGGTGCTATACAGTTTGATTAAAGTCAGCCGCGAGCGGGGGTTCCGCACCCTGGTCGAAACACCCGAAGATGTCAGTCAACCGGATGTCTATATCGAGCTGGTCAGGGCCAAGCAGATCGACGGCCTGGTAGTTATCAACCCCCGCCCTCACGATGAAGGGCTCCGTCAGCTCAACCAGGAGGGGTTCCCACTGGTTACCCTTGGCAAGCTGCGAGAGGCGGGCGGTTACAAGGCTCCGCCCAACCATTCGGTGAGCCACCGCACCGGCGTGCGGGAGGCCGTGCGGCACCTCATTAACCTCGGCCACCGGCGCATCGCACACATCACCTTCGCTCCCCTAGGCTACGGCTCATCTGATCGGCGGCTGGAGAGCTACCGCCGCACGCTGCTTATGGCCGACCTACTCGCCGACCCCGCGCTGGTAAGGCGCGGCAACCACAGCGCCGCCAGCGGCTTTGCGGCGATGCGCTCGCTGCTGGCCGAGCGGCCCTATCCAACGGCACTCTTCGCCGGTAACGACACCATAGCCCTCGGGGCGCTAGCCGCCCTTCACCAGCGCGGCCTGCGCATCCCTGAGGATATGGCTGTAGTCGGCTATGACGATATCCCCACCGCCGCCTACACCGCGCCCCCCTTGACTACGGTGCGCGCCCCGGCCACCGAGCAGGGGCGGTTGGCAGGCGAGATGGTACTCGACCTGATTGAAGGGAGACCGGTGCCCAACCCTCGGCTACTGCTGGACACCGAGCTAATCGTGCGCGACTCCTGCGGCGCCCGCCGCGCTGCCTACTCAGGCGAGAAAGGTCACAATGTTTAATCCCGCTGATCATCCGCATAGGCGTCAGAACCCACTCACCGGCGAGTGGGTGCTGGTCTCGCCCCACCGCATGAAGCGGCCGTGGCAAGGCCAGATCGAAAAGACCGCCCAGGAAACCCGCCCCGCTTATGATGCGAGCTGCTACCTGTGCCCCGGCAACACCCGCGCCGGGGGCGTTAAGAACCCTCAGTATGAGAGCACCTTTGTCTTTACCAACGACTTTTCGGCCCTCTTGCCGGAGGTTCCCGAAGCGGCTGAGACGCACCCGCTGCTAACCATTGAGAGCGTGCAGGGGACCTGCCGGGTGATCTGCTTTTCACCGCGCCACGATCTCACCCTGCCCGAGATGCTGCTTCAGGAGATCCGGACCGTGGTCGACCTGTGGTCCGATCAGACCACCGAGCTGGGCGCAAAGTATCGCTGGGTACAAGTTTTTGAGAACAAAGGGGCGATTATGGGGTGCAGCAACCCCCATCCGCACGGGCAGATCTGGGCCAGCAGCGCTCTGCCGACGCTGATCGAAAAAGAGGATGTGCGGCAGCGGGCGTACTGGGAGCAACACCACACCCCTTTGCTGTTGGACTATGCCCGCCTGGAGGCCGACCGGGCTGAACGGATCGTCATTGAAAACGACCACTGGTTGGCGCTGGTGCCCTATTGGGCGGTGTGGCCCTTTGAGACGCTAATCCTGCCGCGCCGCCAAGTGTTGCGCCTGCCGGAAATCGCAGACCGCGAGCGCGACGCCCTGGCCGCCATACTGAAGCGCTTGCTGACCCGCTACGATAATCTCTTTGAGACCAGCTTCCCCTACTCCATGGGCTGGCACGGTGCGCCGTTCGAACCGGGTGACCTGTCCCACTGGCAGCTGCACGCCCATCTCTATCCGCCGCTGTTGCGCTCGGCCACCGTGAAGAAGTTCATGGTCGGCTATGAACTGCTGTGCGAAGCACAGCGCGACCTGACCCCCGAACAGGCCGCCCAACGCCTGGCGTCGCTTAGCGACGTCCACTACCGGCAAGCATGAAGCAGGCGTTGCAGCAAGCCTTCATGGCGCGCTTCGGAGAGGCCGCCAAGCAGCTGGTGCGGGCGCCGGGGCGGGTCAACTTGATCGGTGAGCACACCGACTACAACGACGGCTTCGTGCTGCCGCTAGCTATTGAGCGGGCGGTGTGGATCGCGTTGCGGCCCCGCAACGACCGCCGGGTGCAGCTACACGCGCTGGAGTTTAATAGCGAAGGCCAGTTCGATCTGGACCACTTGGAGCAGGCCAGCGGCTGGCTCGAGTACCCCAAGGGAGTGGCCTGGGCGCTACAAGAAGCGGGCCTAGAGTTGCAAGGCTTCGACGGGGTCATTAGCGGCGATGTGCCGCGCGGAGCGGGCCTATCTAGCTCGGCAGCGCTCGAGCTGGCGGTGGCTAAGGCCTTTCAGGTGGTCTCCGGCTTCGCCTGGGAGCCTGCCCGCATGGCCCAACTGGCGCAGCGGGCCGAAAACCGCTGGGTAGGGGTCAACTGCGGCATTATGGATCAGCTGGTTAGCGCCGCCGGTGTCGCCGGGCACGCCCTGCTTATCGACTGCCGCTCGCTGGAGCTAACGCCCGTGCCGCTGCCGCCCGGCTCACAAGTGGTGATCTTAGACACCGCCACTCGCCGCGGCCTGGTCGACTCGGCCTACAACGAACGCCGCCGCCAGTGCGAAGCGGCAGCCCGCTTTTTTGGCGTGGCCGCCCTGCGCGACGTGTCGCTAGCGCAGTTCAGCGCCGCTGCTGACAAGCTCGAGCCGTTAATGGCCAAACGCGCCCGGCATGTAGTCAGCGAAAACGAGCGCACCTTGCAGGCCGCTGAGGCGATGCGCCGGGGCGACAGCGTCCGGTTGGGGCAGCTCATGAACGCCAGCCACGCCAGCCTGCGCGACGACTTCGAGGTCAGCAGTGCAGCCCTAAATGCCATGGTTGAGACGGCGCAAGCCCACTCCGGCTGCTTTGGCGCCCGCATGACCGGCGCCGGCTTCGGCGGCTGCGCCGTGGCGCTAGTAGCGGAGGCGCAGATAACAGCCTTTGTTGCCGAGGTAACAGCACACTACCAGCAGCGGACCAGCCTAACACCCCAAGTCACAGTGACAATGGCTAGCCAGGGGGCGAGCGAGGTTCTCTAGCCTGGCACCAGTTGCGCACAAAGGTCTCGAGGTCAGGCGGAGCACTGACGCGCATTAAACGCGCTGGCGGCCCCTGGTGCCCACATGCTGGACAGGTTACCGGAGCTGCGGGCTCGGTGTCGGCGGCGAACACCTGCCGACATGCCGCGCAGGGCCGCATGCTAGCGCTTACCGAAGACCAGCACGCGCCGTTTGCGGCGGGGGGGTTCGGGCTGCGGCGCAGGGAGCTTAAAGGGCGGCAGCGGCTGACGGCGCGGCGCCTTAATGCTCTTGGGCCGGGTCTCAGGCTCGGGCTCGAGCTCGGGCAGCTCCATATCAGCCGGGAGTAGATCGATCTGGCGGCTCATGGCGTTAGCCGCTAAAATTTTGACCGCCAGCCGATCGCCCAGGCGGAACTTGCGGCGGGTGTGCTTGCCGTAGAGCATCAGGCTGTCCTCAAGGTACAGGTAGTAATCATCCTCGAGATGTGAGACGTGGACCAGCCCTTCAATACCGTTAGGTAACGCTACGAACACGCCGAAGTTAGTGACGCCGGTAATGACGCCGGCAAACTCCTGGCCGATCTGCTCCTTGGCCCAACGGGCATGGAAGTAGCGGTTTAGGTCGCGCTCGGCCTCCTCGGCGACCCGCTCGCGCGCGCTGGCGTGTTCGGCCAGCTTGGGAAAATCGCTCTTGAGCCGCTCCTTTAAGGTGGGCGATAACCGGTGCTGCAATAGCGCGCGCAGCACGCGGTGTACCACCAGGTCGGGGTAGCGCCTGATGGGGCTGGTGAAGTGCAGATAGTTTTCGAAGGCCAGCCCGAAGTGGCCAAGGTTCTCAGCGCTGTAGCGCGCCTGCTTGAGCGAGCGGAGCAGTAAGGTGTTAACCAGTTGCGCCTCGGGCTTACCAGCCGCCCGCCGGAGAATGGCTTGCAGCTCTGGCGGGCCGGCCTTAGCCAGATCCAGCTCGTAGCCGAGCTTGCCGAGCGAGCGCTGCAAGGCTTGCAGTTTGCTCTCGGCTGGATCTTCATGGACGCGGTACAGCGCCGGGATATCGCGCTTAGAGAGCTCTTGGGCCACTAGGCGGTTAGCCAGCAGCATCAGCTCCTCGATCAGCTGCCGGGCCTGATTGGAGCGGATCGGCAGCAGGTGCAGCGCACCTGTCTCATCGACATCGACCTTGGCTTCGGTGAAGTCAAAATCCAGCGCCCCTTGCCCTAAGCGCTGCTGGCGTATGGTCTGGGTCAACTCCAAGAGGAGCTTAAGGTCGCGCTCGAGCTTCCGGTAGCCGTGCGGCAGGCGCCCGCCCTCGGCCAGCACCTGCACCTGCTCGTAGGTCAGGCGGGCGTCGGACTGAATCACCGCCTCCTTGAACTTGACGCCCTTTACCTCACCGGCAAGGGTGATGTCGATCAGCACCGACAGCGCCAATCTAGGTGCCTTTTCGATCAGCGAGCAGATGCCGTTGGAGAGCTCTTCCGGGAGCATCGGCAGCACCCGGCCCGGCAGATAGACGCTGGTGGCCCGCTCGCGCGCCTCCTCATCGAGGCTGGTCCCCTCCGCCACGTAGTACGACACATCGGCGATATGCACGCCCACCCGGAGCAGTTCCTTGTCGCCCTTAATCCGCTCTACCGAGATGGCGTCGTCAAAGTCCTTGGCATCCTCGCCATCAATGGTTACTGTGTTGATCGCCCGCAGGTCGGTCCGCCCCGCCATCATCTCCGGGGTCACGGTCGGAGGCACCGCCTTGGCCTCAGCCAGCGTATCGGGCTCAAACTCCCCCTTGAGGTCGAACTTGACCATCACCGCGCGCGTCTCCAGCTCGGGATTGTCGCCAATACCCAAGACCTCTGCCACCTCGCCGAACGGCTCTTGCTCACCGGAACTCTCTGGCCACGCCATCTTAGCCACCAGGCGAGTACCCGCTTCCAGCGCGCCGACCGTCTCGGGAAGGAGCAGAATGCGCTCGCGCAGCCGGGGTGAATCGGGGCGCAAGATGGCATAGCCCCGGGCATACTCGAGCGTGCCTACTACCTGCCGGTGCTTGCGCTCGACGATCCGCACCACTTCGCCACTGGTGCGCCCATCGTCACTGCGGTGCGGGTTGGGCCGCGCCATCACCGTGTCGCCATCCCAGGCGCCGTGCAAACTGTCGGCAGGGATGAACAGGTCACCCCCCCCTTCTTTGTCAGGGATAACAAAGCCGTAGCCGCCGGCGGTCACCTGCAAGCGGCCCAGAATCAGGTTCATCTCCTGCGGTAGGCCGTAGGTGCGGCGGCGCGTGCGGACCAGCCGGCCCGCCTCGGTTAGGGCGTTAAGCTCGCGCCGCAGTTCGGTGCGGTCTTCGATGCTTAAGCGTTTTTGAATGTCCTGGACATGCCAGGGTTTTTCAGGATGATCCCGGAAAAACTGATAGAGCTGTTCTTGATCAAGCTGTTTCATCACCGCTAGTGTACCGCCTAAGTGGATTAGGGTATGATCCGGCACCATGGCGGTGCTGCTTTTTCCGCTCGGCCTGCTGCTGCTAGTGGTCGGTGCCGAAGCGTTAGTCCGGGGAGCATCCCGGCTCGCCTCAGCAGTTGGCATCTCGCCGTTAGTTATCGGCCTTACCGTTGTAGCCTATGGCACCAGCGCACCGGAACTGGTGGTCAGCGTGACGGCCGGCCTTGCCGGCCAAGCCGATATTGCGCTGGGAAACGTGGTGGGCAGCAACATTTTCAACGTCCTCTTCATCCTTGGCCTCTCGGCCCTAATCGCCCCACTCGTCGTCTCTCAGCAACTGGTACGCCTTGATGTGCCGCTGATGATCGCCGTCTCTTTGCTGGCCCTCCTGATCAGCCTCGATGGGAGAATCGGTCGCATCGAGGGCATTCTGTGCGTCGCCGGCATTATCATCTATACCCTATTCCTCATTCGCCACAGCCGGAAGGCGGGCCAAGGCGTTAGCAACCACCAGCAAGACCAGCCCCGCACCTCGGCAACCGTCCTATACATCGTCGGCGGCCTGGGGTTGCTGGTGCTTGGCGCGAGTTGGCTAGTGGAGAGTGCGGTCACCATTGCCCAGTTGCTGGGGGTCAGTGAGCTGATCATCGGCTTAACCATTGTGGCAGCCGGTACCTCCTTGCCGGAAGTTGCCACCTCGATCGTCGCCACCATTCGCGGAGAACGCGATATAGCTGTGGGGAACATTGTTGGCAGCAATATTTTCAACATCCTGATGGTCCTGGGGCTGTCAGGCGTTGTCGCCCCGGACGGCATCTACGTCTCCCCCGCCGCACTGCACTTCGATATTCCCATTATGATCGCGGTAGCGGTTGCCTGCTTGCCGATTTTTTTCACTGGCCAGGTCATCGCACGGTGGGAAGGGGCGGTATTCTTGGGCTACTATATCGCCTATACCTTATATCTGGTGCTGGCGGCGGCTGAACATGCCGCTTTAGCCATCTTCAGTGCAGCGATGGCCTGGTTTGTCATACCGCTAACGGTGCTCACGCTCTTACTGATCACACTGCGAGCGATACGCTCGAGCCGACAAGGGACGATCCCATGACCATCCAAGCTCTCCTCACACTCGTGGTACTGGCTGCCATCTTGTACCTAGCCTTCGTGATCGGCGCTATTGTCCTGCGCATCTTGCTGGGGCTTATCGCCATAGGGCTGGTGATCTGGCTGGTGCTGCAACTCCTTAGGCGCCTATGAGTGAGATGAGTGACCTGCGCTGGGTCTACCTCACGGCGGCCGATCACAACGAAGCCCTCCGCCTGGGCCGGGCTCTGGTCGAGGAGCGGCTGGCGGCCTGTGTCAATATCCTGCCCGCTATGACCTCCATCTACTGGTGGCAAGGCGCTCTCGAAACGGCTCACGAGGCGGTGCTAATCGCCAAGACCCGGGCTGATTTACTTCCCGCGCTCACCGCACGGGTCAAGGCGCTGCACAGCTACGACACCCCCTGCGTGCTGGCCCTCCCCATCATGGAGGGGAACCCTGACTACCTGGCGTGGCTCAGGAGAGAGACTGGCTCGTTCGGCGAAGCGCCCCGGTGATGCAAACACAACTTTCACCGCCGAGCCGCTATTTGCGGGGCAACCGAGGTAGGAGCGGCTCCAGCTTGATCAGAACCTCAGGCACATCACAGGTGGCTGTCTTCCAGACTTCCTCTAGGTCTACCGCATCGTAGCCGTGAATAAGCTGATCCCGCATCCCTGCTATCAACGCCCATGGGAGAATCGGATACTGCTCGCGGAACGCTTGCGACAACCGCTTGACCGCTTCGCCGATCACCATGACTTGATGCAGCACGGCGGACTGCGTCTTGAGGTCGCCGAGGAACGCCTCTTTAGTCATGCCCTGGATAAAGTTTTGAATCAGGTGTGCCGCATTGGCAATATCGAGCAGAGTAGCATCATCGCGGGCCATCGACTGCCTCGTCATTCGAGACAATAATCTGAGCCGTGCTCAAAATAGCCTCACGTCGTATCCAGTTGGGACTCCGTTCTAAAGCGCGTTTGCTAATCAAGTCGATGGGGCGGTGCAGCAAGCCGGCTAGTTCCTGCTGCATCTGGATGTGGGCCAGGAGCCCCCAGTCGGCATCGTCCTCGAAAGTGACAAGGACATCGATATCACTGCCTGGGCTAAAGTCGATTCGCAACGCTGAGCCGAACAGCGCCAATTCACGAATCTTCCAGCGCCGGCAAAACCGCCGGATATCATTCGTGGGGAGAGGCAAAGTGAGCGTTTTCATGTACGCGACCTCCCGAACATCTCGGGGGCGACACAGAAATTGTAACACGGCTGCGGCAGGTATCGGAGCGCAAAGGTGTGTGTCAGCCGCGTTGCGGAGCACAACGGACGCTGATCGACGAGTTAGACTTTAGTCCCCAAGAAGCGCTTTGATCTTGATTAGCGCCTCCAACACCTCGGCTTTGGCCTGGGCAATCAGGTCTTCGTCGATTAAGAGCGCATTATTGACCCGCTGATAGGCGTCGTAACCGGCGGCGAACTGGGGCGTGCCGTCGCGGTAGAGGGCGATAGCGCGCTCAAAGGGAAGTTCGTACAGCGCATAGACCTCCTGGGGGTTGAGGTTATAGTCGCTCAACTCCTGGTCGCAGCGCAGCAGGTAGACCTCCTGGAACTCGCGGTCGCTGGCTAGAGCGTACCGCCGCTCCGCCCGGCGCGTCTCTAAGTAGACGAGGTCTGCTAGGGCTACGCGCAGCCCCAGCTCCTCCTCGACTTCGCGCAAGGCGTCGCGGATGGTCTCGCCGGCGGCGAGGTGCCCGCCCACGGTGACGTCGATTTTGCCGGGCTCGAGGTCCTTCTGCTTGGCGCGCCGCTGGAATAGCACATAGCGCCCTTCCTTGACGATCCACAGGTGGAAGCTGCGGTGCCAGTCGCCGTCGCGATGCACCTCCGCACGCGGTTTGGTAGTGCTGGTAAGCCGCCCATCGGCATCCAGCACGTCAAGCAGCTCCTGATCGGATCGCGACATACGGTGCATTAATCGGCAGCGCACCCCGGACAGCGGCCATAAAGGGTCAGTTCGTGGTGCTCAACCTTAAACCCACCGGGGAGCGTCACCCCTTCCAGCACCGCTACCGGACACTTGGCAGAAAGCTCAAACACCCCATCACACCGCTCGCAACGAAAGTGGTGGTGATGGCCGCGACCCGCTAGCTCGTAACGGGTCGTCTCGTTAGGGAGGTGAACGGCGATGACTTCACCAAGCCCTTCTAAGCCGTTGAGGTTGCGGTAGACCGTAGCCAGGCCCAGCCCTTCGTGAAGCTGGCTGGCCTGCTTAAGCACCTCCTGCGGAGTGAGCGGGCCGGGTGCATCGTTAAGCGCCTGGATAATGGCGCGGCGCTGAGAGGTCTGACGCTTCATGAGCGCTAGTCTAGCAGGGGCCGGTTACCTAGTAAAGTATGTTGATAATGGATAACCGTTCTTGGTTAAATAATCGGCTTGACGGCGCGAGGATTGCCTGTTAGACTGCAGCGTGTTGATAATGGATTATCAACAAATAATGCAACGAGGAGACACACCATGCTTTCAACTCAACTGCGCGCAACTGCGCTTGCGGCGCTCTTGGCCGTTTTCATGCTAAGCGCCGCACTCGCCCATAGTCATGGCCATGATCACGACCACGGCCATGATCACGACCATCACGGCGTTGTCGGCACGCGCTTACTCGTTTCTGACGCGAACAGCAACGCTGTCTACGTCGTCGATCTAGCCAGCGGCCAGGTCCTTGGCACCTTCACCACCCCCGGCCAGGGCAGCCGCATCTACGCCAGCCCTAGCGGGCAGTACGGCTTTGCCATCGATCGGGACGCCAACCGCGTCACGGTTATCCACTCCGGCCTGAGCTTGGTCGATCATGGCGACCACGCCGATCTGGTACAGGAGACTCCATATGTGCTGGTCACTATGAACGTCGGGCGGCAACCCACCCACCTCTTCGCGCACGGTCATGATATCGCCATCTTCAACGACCAGGACGGAACTATCGCCATCCTGGACGAGCGCTTGCTGGGGCTTACTCTCGACTTCACCGAGATCGTCACCGCCCAACCCGATCACGGCGCCCTGGCAATTATCGGCGATGTTGTGCTGAGCGGCCATCTGAACCTTGGCCGGGTCGATGCCTACACCCGCGACGGCAACCTCATAACCAGCTTTGACGGCTGCCCGCGGCTACATGGCAAAGCCGTCTTAGGGCAGGTTGCCGCCTTTGGTTGCAGTGACGGCGTGCTGCTTGTCGCCCTCGAAAACGGTGAGCTGAGAGCAACCAAGCTCGATAACCCGCCAGGCAGCCCGGAAGGGGCGCGGGTAGGTATGCTGAGCGCTCATTACGAAAGCCCCATCATGGTCGGCAACTTCGGCACCGGTTTAGCACTGATCGACCCGGTAGCCCAAACACTAATCACCGTGGCGCTACCCAGCCTTCCGCTAACTATTGACTTTGATCATCACGGTGAGCACATCGTGGTGCTAGGTCGCGACGGTGTTTTGTACGTGCTCGAGCGTGACGGCGAAATCAAGGCCAGCCTGGAGGTGGTCGCGCCGTTTGACCAGAACGCTCCGCGCTCGGCGCTGGCCATCTCGCAGGCAGCTTTCTACGTCAGCAGCCCGGCTACCGGCGAGGTGCTGGAACTCCACTTCCACGACGGCAAGCTCGAAGTCGAGCGCCGCCTAAGCCTCCCGGGCGCGCCGGGTCATCTGGCCGTCCTGGCGCTCGAGGGCGGTAAGGTCCACTAAGGCTATCAGCCGGTCAGGCCATCAGCTTTACAGCGAATCACACCTTGACCGAAGCGGTATCATCCCCATGAATTGCGTCCGAGGCCGTGACCAGATGCCTAAGCTGACTGGCTGAGTGCCTGATAGCCTAACCGCCTAGGCTTGCTTACACCGAGTTCTGATTGCTAGAAGGAGCACTGTAACTGTATGAAAAGCTTACTCTGTTGGTTGACACTGGCCGGCCTGAGCCTATCGCTGGCCCAGCCGAACGTGGTGGTGTCGATCTTTCCCTACTTCGACCTAACTCGCCAAGTCGCGGGGGAGCATGCTAACGTCACGCTCCTGCTCCCGCCGGGCGTCTCGCCTCACACCTTCGACCCCACCCCGCGCGACGTGCGGCGGATCGCCGAGGCCGATTTAGTGATCATGAACGGCGGGGACGGCATCGACGGTTGGCTCAGGCGACTCTTTGAAGCGAGCGGCAGCCGCGCCCCGATACTCGATGTCTTTGCGGCCCTCAATTTTCGCGAGCGGGTAGCCGACCTCTACGGTCCGGAGTTCTATTCGCAGTTCATTAACTCTCACCTGTGGCTCGACGCCCGGCTGATGGCTGAACTGCCACCCCTGATCGCTGCCGCGCTAGCCGAGATCGATCCGGGCCAGGCTGATGTCTACCACGCCAACGCCGAGCGGCTCAGCGCTGAACTGTTGGCGCTAGACGCCGAGTTGCAAACGATGCTGGCCCCTATTAGCGGCGCGGCCTTCGTTCCCTTTCACGATGCTTGGCCGTACTTTGCCATCCGGTACGGCCTTAACCTGGTGGTGGAGATCGAGCCCTTCCCCGGCCGCGAACCGACTCCGGCCTACTTGCAGTATGCTCTCGGCTTGATCGAAAAGAGCGGGGCTAAGGCCGTGTTCAGCGAACGCCAGCTCAACCCGCGACCGGCTGAGGTGGTGGCTGAACAGGCGGGCGTGGCGCTATATGTCATGGATCCCGTCGGCGGCCAGCCCGACACCGCCAGCTATCAGAGTATGATGCGCTTTAACGCTTCGGTGCTGCTAGCTGCCTTAGCCGACTGATGATTCCGCCGGTGCTCCACGTCCACCATGTCACGGTCACCTTTAACGAGGTTGAAGCGCTCAGCGATGTCAGCTTTGACCTTGCCGAAGGTGAGTTTCTGGCTATCGTGGGGCCGAACGGCGCAGGCAAATCGACCCTGATCAAGGTGGCGCTGGGCTTGATCACCCCCCAACGCGGACATGCTGCCCTGTTCGGCGAGGATGCCGGGCGCCACCCTGAGCGGATCGGTTACGTGCCGCAGCTCAAGACCTTCGATCGCAGCTTCCCGGCCACAGCGCTCGAGCTTGTCGTCTCCGGCCTCCGCCGGGTCTGGCCCGGGCGCCTTAGGCCCCATGAGCGGGACTCTGCCCTGCGCACGCTCGAGCAGGTTGGGGCCACGCACCTCGCCAAGCGGACGCTGTCCCGGCTCTCAGGGGGTGAGCTGCAACGCGCCTTTCTGGCCCGGGCGCTGGTTAGGCGGCCCAGCCTGGTGCTGCTCGATGAGCCGGCCACCGGGGTGGACTTTTTAGCCGAACACGACCTCTATGACCTGCTCGAGCGTTACCAGACCGAGACCGGCGCTACCGTGGCGATGATCACTCACGATCTGTCGGCGGCTCGCTACCACGCCACTAAGGTAGCGGTGCTAAACCGTCAGCTTCATGGCTTTGGCCCACCGGACGAAGTACTGTGCGAGGCTTGTCTCAAAGAGGCGTATGGCCACCTCGGCCACGCTCACGGGGTGATCGTGTTGTGATTGAGGGCTTAGCGGAGATTCTGACCTTCCCCTTCATGCAGCGGGCCATGATCGCCGGGCTGCTGGTCGCGCTGATGGCCGGACTGCTGGGAGTGTTCATCGTGCAGCGCGGCCTGTCGTTTCTAGGCCACGGCCTGGCGCACGCGGCCTTCGGTGGCGCTGCGCTCGGGCTGCTGATCGGCGTGAGCCAGCCGCTCTGGGTAGCGCTGGTGTTCACGTTGGCCGCCGCGCTCGGCATCGCTTTCGTACATGAGCGCACCCGCCTGAGTGGCGATACCGCCGTCGGCATCTTCACCGCCGTCTCAGTAGCGCTCGGCGTGCTGTTCATCGGCCTACGGCGCGACTACGGGGTAGACGTGTGGAGCCTGTTATTCGGTTCGATCCTGGGAATAGGCGCCCAGGAGCTAATCATTATCGCCAGTGTCACGATACTAACTCTGCTGGTGCTGGTGCCGCTGTGGAGTCGCCTAGCTTATGCCACTTTTGATAACGAGCTGGCTCAGACCGATGGCGTTAGGGTCCGGCTGCTGGAGTATGTGCTCTTTGCGCTGGCTGCGGTAGCCATCGTAGCCAGCGTTAGTGTGATCGGCGTAGTGCTGATCGCTGCCTATGTCGTGATCCCCGCCGCCACGGCGCGGCTGCTGTCGCGCTCACTCTTCCGCATGACCGCACTTAGTATCGCCATTGGGCTCTTTAGCACCGTGGTGGGACTTTTTGGCTCCTTCCTGCTAGACGTGCCGAGCGGCAGCACCATCATCCTCACCCAAGCAGCATTGTTTTTGCTGGCGGCGGTCCTGGCTCCTCGGTGAGACTTTTTTCATCAACGCCTACCTGCTGCTGCGACCTGTCAGGCCCTGGCCAGTACGCTAGAGCCTAACTCGGCTAGGTGGTTCTTCTAAGGGCCGAGATAGTTTCCTGGCGACCTATGGCGGCGCCATCGCCTGCTGACTAAGGCTGCATATAATCATGGCGTGACCGCCCTGCCGCCCGGAGAACCCCGCCGCTCGCAACGACTCGCCATCTGGGAAGGGATGCTGGGCATCCTGTTCTTTAACTGGAGCACCGGC
>Ga0207951_100436_pt1 | contig 21123 bp, 19 predicted proteins | sample Subbio12Aug_8Bad_FD_184830 | JGI IMG/M metagenome (GOLD analysis project Ga0207951, IMG submission 184830) | Serpentinite rock and fluid subsurface biosphere microbial communities from McLaughlin Reserve, California, USA - CR12Aug_8Bad (SPAdes) | ecosystem: Environmental > Terrestrial > Deep... | reverse complement strand
CTGACCGCCGCCTGGCGCACGCGCCGCCCTGCGCTGGCCCTCGCGCTCGGAGCCGTCGCCGGCGGCGCGCTAGGCAACATCGCCGACCGCATCCGCCAAGGCGCGGTGACGGACTTCATCGACTTGCACGTGGGCGACTGGCGCTGGCCGACATTCAACCTTGCAGACGCAGCGATCGTGTGCGGCGTAGCGGCGTTGCTGTGGATTTCCCTTAAAACCGGTCAAAAACGGTCATGATCCGGGAGACAACACTCATCGCGCTCAGGTCAGCGGCGGCGGTCGTGCTGCCCGCCGGGGCGGTCGTGGTCGCCTGGCAGGCGGTTCCGCCGCACTGAGTCGATGTCCCCCCCGACCCAGTTGTCGCTGACCGTCTGGCCTACGCGCTCAAGGTCGATCTCCTCATCCTGCTGTGTCTGGCCGGCCACGTCCGCGACGTGGCTTCCATCCGGTTTCGCTCCGAGGCCGATACCGCTCATGACGGCATAGCCTAGGTACAGCGACACGTTGTGAGAGCCCGACAGAATGACTGCAAGGCAGAAGACGACGCGGCCGCGACGAGGCTTGCGACCCCTGCGCTGACCAGATCCAGGGTCAGGTTTTGGTTTGGCCGGGGCCTCAGCCGCCCCCGCCTGGTATTGACGCGGCCCTCCTTCCGGCGAAGTCGCGACTCCGGACGGTGAACCGCTTGCCGGCCAGGACGTCAGGGCGTGACGCGAACGGTTTGATAATGGCGGTCTCCGGCTTGATGGGCGGTTTCCGGCAGGCTCATCGGACCGCTTCCTCAATGTCTCCGGCGCGACCGGCATCCCGCAAGATGTCGACCCCGCCCTTGACGGCGAGCGCCGCCACCAAAAGGCCTACGACGAGGTCGGGCCAGGCCTGATCCAGCCACATAACCAATCCGCCCGCGACGAGAATGCCGCCGTTCGCGGCGAAGTCGTTCAGGCTGAAGGTTTCGGCAGCTTCCATGTTGACGTCATCGGAGGTGACCCGTTTCAGCAGCATCAGGCAGATCAGATTCACAATCGCCGCGACCAGGGCCAGACCCATCATAGTCCAGCCGACGGGCTCCGCGCCGACCCACCACCGTCGACCGACGTCGATCAACACTCCGACAGCAAAGATCAGCAGGAGGACGCCAGACAGACGTGCCGCGCCCCTTTTCCAGGTCAAGGCTCTGCCCACGGCGAGGAAGCTGATCAGATAGGCAACAGCGTCAGATCCATTGTCGGCAGCGTTCGCCAAAAGTGCGCTGGAGTCGGCAAGGACGCCGCCCACCCACAAGCCCAAAAACAGCAGCGCGTTGAGGATGAGGACCACCACCAGTGTCCTTCGCTGCTGTTGGTCCTCCGAGGTTCGCGCCGTCAATCGTCCATTCCTTCCGAAGCCCTGTGCTTGACCGCCCTGGCCGCGAAGGTTGGCAGCACGAGCAGGGTCAGAATGGTCGCGGTCAGCAGGCCACCGATCACCACGGTCGCCAAGGGTTTCTGAACCTCCGCGCCAGCGCCATGAGCCAACGCCATCGGGACAAAGCCTACGATGGCGACCAGGGCGGTCGTCAACACTGCTCGAAGACGGCTGGAGGCGCCTTCGATGGCCGCGTCGTAGGGCGTCAGACCCGCCGTCAATCGCTCCCGGATCGCCTGCATCAGCACCAGACCATTCAGGGTCGCCACGCCGGACACGGCGATGAAGCCGACCGCTGCAGACACCGAGAAAGGCATGCCGCGCAGCAGCAGCGCGAGCGCGCCGCCGACCAGGGCCAATGGGACGCAGGCGAAGACCAGACCAGCCTCCGCGAACGACCCCAGCGCCAGGAACAGCAGCACGCCGATCAGCACGAAGACGACCGGAATGACGAGCCCGAAGCGTTGTTCAGCCCGCTTCAGGTTCTCGAACTGGCCGCCCCAGTCCAGATAGACCCCGGCAGGGAGTTCGATCTCCGAAACCTGATCCTGGGCGGCGCTTACGAACCCGCCCAGATCGCGGCCGCGAACATTGGCCTGGACCACCATGCGGCGGCTGCCGTTCTCGCGGCTGATCTGGTTCGGGCCTTCGCCGGTCTGGATGCGCGCCACTGAGGACAACGGCACGATCACCCCGGTGTCGGAGACGACGGGGAGCGCCGCCAGGGCGGCCGGGTCGTTGCGGGCGTCGTCGGGCAAACGAACGACGACGTCAAAACGCCGGTCGCCCTCGAAGATGCGCCCGGCCTCGGCGCCGCCGATGCCCACCGAAACCGCTTCGCTGACGTCCGCGGCCGACAAGCCGTAGCTGGCGGCGGCGATGCGATCCACGCTGACGGTCAGGGTCGGCAGGCCCGAGGCCTGCTCGACTCGCACGTCCGCCGAACCGGTGGTTTCCCGGAGTGACGTCGCGACCTCATCGGCGACACGCTGGAGCGTGTCGAAGTCGTCGCCATAGACCATGACGGCGAGGTCCGTGCGGACGCCGGAGATCAGCTCGTTGAAGCGCAGTTCGATCGGCTGGCTGAACTCGAAATTGTTGCCGATCTGCTGACCTGCGACCTCCTCCAGCCGTTCGATCAGCGCCTCCTTTTCCAGGCCCGGATCTGGCCAGTCCTTGCGGTCCTTCAGCACAATCACGCTGTCGGAGATGTTCGGCGGCATCGGGTCCACCGCCGCCTCGGCCGTGCCGGTGCGCGAGAACATGGTCTCCACTTCCGGCTGGGCCGTGATGGTGCGCTCCAGGGCCATCTGCATCGCGAGAGACTGTTCCAGCGAGGCAGACGGCACGCGCAATGCCTGCATGGCGATGTCGCCTTCATCGAGCGTCGGGATGAACTCGCGCCCCAGGGACATGAAGGAGACGGCGCCGATGGCGAGGGTCGCCACCGCCGAGATCAGCACGATCTTGGGCCGTGCGACCGCCGCCTTGATCGCGGGCTGGATGAACCGGCGGGCGAAACGCAGGATGCGGGTCTCGTGTTCGACGGCCTGACCGTCAGGACCAACGTGAACGGACTTGGGATCACGCACCAGCAAGGCGGTCATGGCGGGCACGAAGGTGAAGGAGAAGATGAAGGCTCCGGCCAAGGCCAGCATGACGGTCGCGCCCATCGGCTGGAACGTCTTGCCTTCGACCCCCTCCAACATCAGCAGCGGAGCGAACACCAGAAGGATGATCAACTGGCCGAAGGCGGCGGGCTTGACCATCTGCCGGGCGGATTGAACAGCCACCTCCAGTCGTTCGTGGCGCGTCAGCATTCGCCCGAGAGCCGCGCGGCGTCGGGTCAGCATCAGCAGGGTGTTCTCAATCACCACGACCGCCCCATCCACCAACAGGCCGAAGTCGAGGGCGCCCAGGCTCATCAGGTTTCCACTGATGCCGAAGCGGTTCATGCCGATGACCGCGAACAGGAAGGACAGCGGGATCATCAGTGCAGTGATGGCCGCCGCGCGGATGTTACCAAGCAGCAGGAACAGAACGAGGATGACCAGCAGCGCGCCTTCCGTCAGGTTCTTGGCGACGGTTGAGATGGTCGAGTTGACCAATGCGCTGCGGTTCAATACCGGCTCGGCGACGATGCCGGGCGGCAGGCTGTCGTCAACCACCGCCAGCCTTTCGGCAGCGGCTTGAGCCACAGTGCGGCTGTTGCCCCCCGCGATCATCAGGGCCGTGCCCAGCACCGCCTCATGGCCGTCGCGGCTGGCGCCGCCCAGGCGCGGAGCCTGGCCGATCTCGACAGTGGCGACATCGGCGACCCGGACGACCAGACCACCACGGTTGACGACCGGGGCCTGGGCAAGATCTTCGATGGTCAGGGCCAGGGCGTCAGTGCGCACGACCAGGGCCTCGCCCGCACGCTGGATGTAGCCGGCGCCCGCCTGGGTGTTGGCGCGCTCGACGGCCTCAACCAGATCGCCAAGGCCGAGGCCATAGGCGGCAAGCCGCGATACATTCGGCCGGACCGCGTATTCCTTCACATAGCCGCCCACCGTATCGACCCCGGCGAGGCCGGAGGTGGTGCGCATCTGGGGCGCGATGATCCAGTCCTGGACCGTGCGCAGATAGGTCGCCTGTTGTTCCGGCGTGGTCAGCCGTTGGCCTTCGGGCGTCAGATAGACCCGTCCGGCCTGCCAGCCGGGCTGGCCCGGCGAGGACAGGTTCCTGCTGTTGAAGGGCACGTAGTCGACCGTCCACATCAGCACCTCGCCGAGGCCGGTGGTGATGGGCGACAGGCCCGGCTCTACGCCTTCGGGAAGCCCCTTGGACGCGGCGGCGAGCCGTTCGGCGACTTGCTGGCGGGCGAAATAGATGTCTGTCTGGTCGGTGAAGATCGCGGTGATCTGGCTGAAGCCGTTGCGCGACAGCGACCGGGTGCTCGTCAGGCCGGGGATGCCGGCCAGGGCCGTTTCCAGCGGATGGGTGACCTGACGCTCGATCTGCTCGGGCGCCAGGGCGGGGGCGACGGTGGTGATCTGCACCTGACGGTTGGTGATGTCGGGAACCGCGTCGATCGGCAGTTTGGTCAGTTCGAACAGACCCAGAGCCGCGACGAGGCTGACGGCGATGATGACGAACCAGCGGAACCGGACCGACGCTTCAATGATGGCTTTGAACATGCGCGTCGCTCCCTAGTGCTCGTCTTCGCCCTCGCCCTTGGCGAGTTCGGCTTTGAGGAGGAAGGCGTTGGCCCCGGCGATGCGTTCGCCGCCGGTCAGGCCGCTGAGAATTTCCGTTCGATCTCCAGCCTGCCGTCCCGCCAGGACTGGAACGGCGCGGAAACCTTCGGCGGTGCGCACGAAGACGACGCTTGCGCCCTCGATGGTCTGGATCGCGCCGGACGGCACCGTCAGTCCGCCGACAGCTTCACCGGTGACCACCGCGCCCGAGACCGCGGACCCGGCAGGAGGCAGACTTCCGCCGGTGGGTCGGGCGCGGATCACGGTCGCGCCGCTCTCAACGCCTGCGCCGGCGGCGACACCGGTGACGACGGCGTCGAACTCGCCCGCCGGCCCTTGCACACGCACGGCCGAGCCGGCGCGAACCTGGGCCGCCAGCGCCGGGGGCGCATTGAAGACGATCTCGACCCGCGCCGGGTTGGTGATCTCCGCGATCACGCCGCCTTGGGCGGCGAAGCCGCCCGGTCCGACCTGAACGCTGGTGACGACGCCGGAGATGGGACTGGTCACGCTGAGCCGGCCGGAGGAGCTGGGCGATCCAGCGGCCGAGGCCCTGGCGCGGGCGGCCCGGGCGCTGGCCTCGGCGCTCAGGGACTGGGCCCGCGAAGTCTCTACGTCCTGGCGGGCAACCACGCCGGCCTGCTCCAGATTGCGATCACGCTCATAGGCGCGTCGCGCCGCTTCTGCCGAAGCCGCGGCGGCATCCGCGTCCGCGCGATAGGTTGCGGCGTCACCGCTGACGAGGACGGCCAGAGGTTGGCCCGCACGGACCGATTGACCGGGCGCCACCAGGACCCGTTCGACACGACCACTGACGCTGGCGGCGACGGCCGCCCTGCCATCGACCATCGGTTCAACCCGCCCGGAAAGGCGGGTCTCGCCCCCGCCGCCCCGGGTCACCGCGACGACCGTGATGTTGGCGGCCGTGATCTGGGCCGCCGTCAGGATGACCACACCCTCGCCCCCGGTCTCTTCGGCGTGCTCTCCCTCGCCCCCGGCAGAATCCGCCGACGCTGGCGCCTCCGACGGTGAACGGGTCACCGCGTAGATGCCTGCGCCGCCCAGGACGACGGCGGCGGCGACCCCGGCCATCAGCCAGGTCTTGTTGATCTGCATGCGTTTCATTGCGGTGTTCCAAAGGGGGCGCGGCCTTGCAGGCGCGCGAGGTCGATTTCCGCCCGGACCCGCGCGAGGCGGGCGTCCACGGCGGCGTTTCGGGCGGAGATCAGGGCGGCGCGGGAGGAGCGCAGCTCCAGCTGCGAGATGCGTCCGGCCTCGAAGCCGATGCGTGAAAGGCGATAGGCCTCCTCGGCGGCCGATACCCCTGCGTCCGAGGCCGAAACCCGGCTGGTCGAGGCCGCCAGACGCGCGACGGCGGCATTGCGATCAGCCTCCGCCTCCTGACGCGCGCCCATCAGCCGGGCGGCGGCCGCCCTGAAGTCCGCCTGGGCGGCGTCGATGTTGCCCCGGTTCCGGTCGAACAGAGGCAGCGGAAGGCTCAGCCCAAAGGTCAGGGCGGTCGCGTCTTCAGCCCCGTAGCGACGCACGCCGACGGAGGCGCGGATGTCGGGCCGAGCGCGAACCCGTTCCACGTTGATCCGGCTCTCCGCGGCCGCGCGTTCGGCCTCCGCTACGCGGACTTGCAGCGCGGCGCCGGCCGTCAAATCCACTGCGGCGGGCGCCCGGTCGATCAGGCTGGTGTCGATCGACGTGACCGGCGTCGGCAGCATCGCCACCGCCGTGAGACGTGCGAACGCCGCATCGCGTTCGGCCCCGGCTTCATCCAGGGTGGCGCGCGCCGCAGCGGCTTCGCTCTCGCCCTGGATGCCCCGCAGCAGGGGTTCACGCCCCTCTTCCACCAGGATCAGCGCCGCGCGGGTGTCAGCGATAGTGACGGCGAGCGCCTCTTCGGCGAGCAGGAACCGCCGCTGGGCGGCTTCGGCCTCTGCATAGACCAGAGCCAGCCTGCCGCCCGCCTCGACGGTCGCCAGATCACGCCTCAGTCCGGCCGTGCCGGCATCGGCTTTCGCAACCGCGACTCGGGCGCCTCGGCGACCCCACAGTTCGAGGTCTTGGGTCAGCGACAGCGTGGTTTCAGCATTGTCGTAACCCGAGAAGGGACCGGTTCCGAAGGCGTTCTCCGCCTCCAGCCCCAGCTCCGGATTGGGTCGGACCCGAGCCTGACGGACCCGCGCCTCGGCTGCGTCCAGAAGCGCATCCGCCTCCAGGGTCGTCGGAGTCAGGCCGATGCGTTCAAGCAGCGCCTCGAATGAGGGGGCGGGATCAGCCCATGCGGGGCTGCCAAATGCGGTCGCGATCGCGACCAGGGCGCAGCCCGCCGCGATTCGCGGCCGACGACGAAAGGGGGGTGACATGTGAATTTCCCAAAAGGTTGACGAGGATTGGCGTGCGGCGGCACGCGTTCCCGTCAGCCTTGGGGAGGTCGATCCAGTCCGGCAGGTGCCGACGACACAAGAGGATTCGTCGGCGGCATGCGCCGAAGCTCACGACCCGTCAGCGACGCAAGGCCGAGCTCGGGTCCGGTATTGGCGACCACGCCGCTGTGATGGCAATGGCCGTGCGAGCAGATCGCGTGCTGGTCCGACCGGCCGGTCTCATTTGAATCGGACGGCGCGTCGGCGATCGTCTCCGAGGCATGGGTCCTGGCTTCCGGACCGCAGGTGGCGGCCTCGACGGTGGAGACCAGGACGAACAGGGCGAGGAAAGATGCGAGCAGCGCCGCCATCCAACCCTGTCTGACCGAGGAAAGTCCCATCGCGTCGCATAACACGGTCAGCCGCCACTTCAATCGCGCCATCGCCGCAGGGCGGCACTGCGCCCCTCGCGCCGGTTGCGGTCGTCCGGCCGTTCCTGCGGGTTTCATGCGGCGTCTCGCAATTCCTGCTGCGACTGGCGGATGATCGACCAGGCCGATTGCAGGAAGACCAGGGCGAGGACGGCGCCCGCGATGAGGTCGGGCCACCGCGAAGCGGTTACCCAGACCAGGCCGCCGGCCGCCGCGACCACTAGGCTCTGGATCAGGTCGTTGCGCGTGCAAAGCCAGACCGAGCGGACGTTGGCGTCGCCGTCGCGGTGACGCACCAGCAGAAGGGCAGCCAAGGCATTGGCGAAGAAGCCGAACAGGCCGAGGCCGGTGATCACCGTCCCCTCGGGCGGGGCGCCAGACGTGGCCCGCCATACGGCGAAGCCGAGAACGAACACGGCCAGAAGCGCCAGGCTCGCCCCCTTGAGGAGGGCCACGCCCGAGCGGACCTGAACCGACATGCCGATGGCCCACAGGCTGATGGCGTAGGTCGCGCTGTCGGCGAGGAAATCGAGGGCGTTGGCGCCGAGGGAGGCGGAGCCCTGGACCACCGCCCCGCCCGCGACCGCTGCGAAGGCCACCGCATTGATCACGATCACCGCCAGGAGGGTGCGGCGATAGGCGGGCGACGCGCCGTCGAACTTCACCGTCGCGTCGCAGCAGCCCGCAGCGAGAAGGTTCGAGATCAGGGGTTCGGTCATGACGGCTCCGGCTATCCTTGAGCGACCGTTGTGCATCCTCTAGCCTCTAGAGGAGCAATCCCCTATTTTCAGAACCATGTCATCACGCCCGGCCCTCTCCCCGTTCCGAACCATCGGCAAGCTGTCCGTCGCCACGGGCGTTAAGATTCCGACCATCCGGTTCTATGAACAGATCGGTCTCCTTCCCGTGCCGCCCCGGACCGCGAGCGACCGTCGGCTTTACGACGACGCCGCCTTGCGACGGCTGTCGTTCATCCGCCATGCGCGCCAGCTGGGTTTCGATCTGGACGCCATCCGATCACTGCTCGATCTGTCCGATCATCCGGATCGGCCCTGCGGCGAGGCCAACACCATCGCGGAGCGGCACCTTGTCGACGTCATCGAGAAGATAGCCCAACTCCGAGCGCTGCGGACAGAGTTGACGCGCATGACCGCCGAATGCGGCGGCGGCCGGGTTTCGGCGTGCAAGGTGATCGAAGTACTGCACGATCATGATCTGTGCGCGGCGGGGCACGACCGGATGGAGGGCGGGCGCATCACTTCACGTCGGAGGGGCGTCGCCACGCTCACACCGTAAGACAGGACTGTGTCCGTGACCGTCTCCCAATGCCTGTCGGAACCCGCTGATCCAGTCTTCCACTTGCGGCCGCGATCCCGCTGCGGCGCGTTCGCGGCCGACCTTGCCCAGGACCCGCCAGATGCGAGCTGACGATGGCCGGACGGGCCGGTCAGGCATTATTGGGGACTTCGTGGAACGCGGCCGTTATCGGTCGCATTACACCGGGCGACTTCGGCTTCGGTAAGTGCTTCACCCGCGCGGGCAAAGCGTGAAACTGGGCCAAGCCGGCCGACAAACCGACGGCATTCACGTATCAACGGCTGCGACATGCCCGTTCCGCGGCCTTCGCAGGTACCGTCGGAACCACAGGTCCAACGACGTCCATCGAGGTTAAGCTGGATTTCGCGAGGTTGCAGCAGGGTTGCTGCTGCGGCCGATAAGGGCGCGGGAGCAGCGGTTTGCAAGGCGAGGGCCGCCAATAGATTTAGGACGAGCATGTTTTTAATCCTCCGGAGCTGTTCGTAGCCCGCGATCTGGGGGCGTCAGGGAAGTGGGCCGACGGAACGGTTCGATGAGTTGGTCGAAATAGCTCCGAGGGTAGTCGGCTTGGCCCGCGACGCCGATATCGCCGTGCGACTGGTTCCAGACGGGCTCGTATGGAGCAAGTCGCTCGGCCAGAGCGGACACGGTCAAAGCGACGACGAGCAGGAGCGGCAACACCCATGTGGGAGCGCCGGTTTCAATCAAGGCTACGGCGACAGCGAGAAGTCCTGCAAAGAACAAGGGGACGCAAAAGACGCGGGTGACTAATCCGACAACGGGCATGGGCCTCTCCTTCGAGACCAATGTGCCTTGATCTGCTAGCCAGTTATTGAACGTTTCGATTGCTTTTCGGCTGCATCGCGCCCGATGCCTGAGCCGGCATCACGCCGAACATCCGCCTCACGCTGCGACTCAGAGAAGCCTGACCTGCGAGCCCGCCGGCCCGCGCAGCAGCCGCCAGGCTCGTGCCGATCTCCATCTCCACATAGGCCCGGCGACCACGAGGACCGGCGGCCAACGCCACAGCAGGCGGCAGATCCAGGGCAACAGCAGGTAGCATCCGATCAGGGCGGACAAGGTCCAGGTCGGCGCATTCCAGCCCTGCCCGCCCGGCACGCCGTAGGACTGGACCAGAAGCACCTGGGCGGGCAGCTGCGACCAGTCGCACCATTGCGGATTGCTGGGGGCTGCGCAGGCCAGCGTCGCGCCGCCCACAATGGCCACGAGGATCAGGCTGAGCAGCAAGTGAGCCGGGATGACGCGCAGCAGGCGTTGGCGAGAATAGGCGCGCAGGGAGGCCTGCCCGGCGGCCAGGCGGTTCCCATAAATGCGGGCCAGGACGTAGCCGGAATCGATGATGAAGAAGTCGGTGAGCAGATAGCCGCGATCGAACACCGGATGCAGTTGCCCCAGCGGGACCGGAGCCGCTTCCCGGAAATGATAGAGGATGCGCGGCGGGGATCGGTCCATCGGCTCGGCAGCGGCACGGCGCATGCCCGGCCCTAACCCCGGAGCGACCGAGGAAAGGTTATCGACCGGGCTACGGCCCACCCGGATAGAGCAGCGCTAGACCAACGACCAAGGCGACCGCCATCCCGATGGTGGCGACGACCCGGGGCCAGCCTCGGGGGGTGATCAGGATGTGGGCCGCCGCGAGCGGAACGAGCGTCCCGCTGTATCCGAGGTATAGCGGCAGCTTGAACGTACCGACCATCGTGGATCCAAGGAAGAGCGCGCCGACCACAGCGATCGGAACGCTGATGAGCGCCACGACGAGGTCGAGCCCTGGCCGGGGTGGTTCCGGCGCCTTGCGGCGCCGCACCCGGTGTTTGCTGTAAGGCCTTGTGGTCCAACGCGGGCTGCCTCCGCGGATGATGGTTTTCTTGCCGCCTGCCATGGTTTCAAGTCCGATCGGAAGAGGATTCAACGGTAGTTGTCTTTCGAAGTGTCCGGGCGAGCGTCGGAGCGGCCGCCCGCCGTCGCGTCGATCTGTCCCGAATTCCTCGGTTGCGTGAGCATCACACCGTGGGTAAGTGCGGGTCAGGGATCCCGTTTGCAAAATTCGATTCGTTCCTTCTGCATCTTTCTGTGCACCGCTCTTCTCGCGGTGACGACGCTGCATGGAATGATGGATGCGCAGCACGGCATGGCTCATGCCGCCGATTGGCCCGCCGTAGCGCTGGTCGAAGTCGACACGGTGGCGGACCAGATCGCGGACCACGTCCACGTCGCGCCGGACGATCAATCCGACGACGCTCCAGCCGAAGACGGCGACGGTGGAGGACCGGTGGGCCACGGGCACCAGGTCGGCGGCGACAGCCACGGCGCCCTCCCCGGAGCCGAGCATCCGCTAGACGACGGCCTGTCTTCAAGGCTCGCTGCCCGTACGCCCGGTGTGGATCCCGCTTTGGGCGATTTGAACCGGGACGGCCCGGAATACCCTCCGAAACGGATGCGCACGGTCGTCTGAACCGGCGCGGCCGTTCGGCTGCGCGCACCTCGTTTTTCGGAGATTTCCTTGAACACCCCGATTGCCGGCTCAGCCGGATCGTGGGCGCGTCTGGCGGCCGTTTCGGCGCTGGCGCTTCCACTGGCGGCCTTGCCGTCGCTTCCTGCGCTCGCGCAGACCCCGCCGTCGGCCGCAGCAGACGCGGCCACCCTGACCCTGGAGGGCGCGCTCGCGCGCGCCGCCGGCGTCGATCCGGGCTTGCCTGGCGCGGAGGCGCGGGTGCGCGCCAGTGACGCCGCCGTGCGGCAGGCCGACGTCCGCCCAAATCCAACGCTGGGCCTGATGGTCGAAAACCTGCCCACGCTGGGTGGCGGCGCCATCATCGACCGCACGGAGACGACCCTGTCCTATGAGCAGCGGTTCGAACGGGGCGGCGATCGGCCCGCTCGTGTGGCTCTGGCCCGGGGCGAAGCCGCCCTGGTTCAGGCGGAAGCCGCGATCAGGCGGCTGGATCGACTTGAACAGGTGCAGCGCGCCTGGGCAGAAGCGCTTGCCGCCCAGGCCGAACTTGAGATCGCGCGTGAACGCCTCGTCCTGGCGGAACGCTTCCAGATCGAAGTGCAGCGTCGGGTCGACATGGCGCGCGATCCGCTGTTCGCCGGTGCCCGGGCCGAGGCAGAACTCGCTCAAGCCCAGATCGACTTCGACCAGGCCGGGATTCAGGCCCGGCTCGCCCGCGCCACGCTGGGACGGTTCTGGATCGGCGCGGCGGATTTCTCTCTCGACCCGGCCGACTTCGAGGACACCAGCGCCGCCCGCGAAGTCGCCGGCGCGGCCGCCGAGATCGACCTCGCGGTTCTGGCCGCCCAGCGGGATGTCGCCCGGGCGCGTGTCAGCGTCGAACACGCGCGGGCGACGCCGGACGCCACCGTCAGCGTCGGCGTCCGTCATTTCTGGGACGGGCAGGACCTCGGTCTGGTGGTCGGCGGGTCCATCCCGCTCGGCCGCTACGATCGAAACGAGGGAGCCATCGAGCGCGCCAGGTTCGAAGGCGTCGCCGCCGAGGCCGACATGGCGGCCCTCCGGCAGGAACGGGAACGCGAGATCGCCCGTCTCCAGGTCCTCTTGGCCTCTCGGGCGTTCGAGGCCCAGCGCATCGCCGCCGAAACCCTGCCCCAGGCCGAGCGCGCCGTTGTGCTCGTCCGCGACGGCTTTGCGCGGGGCGGCTTCACCTACAACGACGTCATTTCCGCCCAGACCGCGCTTCTCGCCACCAAGGCCCGCCGCGTCGCCGTTCTCAAACAGTTTCACATCGATCGCGCCCGCCTTGACCGGCTGACCGGCGCGCACGCCGACCTGCTCGGCCTGGAGACCCGCTCATGATCCGTCACACCCCCTCGCGGCGCGTCATCGCCGCGTCGTTGCTGGCCCTCGCGGTTGGCGTTTCAGCCTGCGGACAAGGCGGGGCTCAAAAGGCCGAGGGCGCGGAGGCCGCGGCGGCCGCTGATTATGAGCGGGGTCCACACAACGGCCGCCTGCTCCGGGACGGCGATTTTTCCCTGGAGATCACCATCTTCGAAGAGGGTCCCGAGCCGCTCTATCGCCTCTACCCTTACTTGAAAGACAAGCCGGTCGATCCGCGACAGGTCCAGGCCTCCATCGCCCTGACGCGGTTGGGACCCAAGGTGGACCGGTTCGCCTTCACCCCGACCAAGGACTATCTGACCAGCCCGACCGTGGTGGCCGAGCCGCATTCGTTCGACGTGTCGGTGGCTGCGACCCATGCGGGCAAGCGATCGACCTGGACCTATCCCTCCTATGAGGGCCGCACGGTGATCACCGCCGACGCCGCCCGGGCGGGAGGGGTCACGACGCAGAGAGCCGGCGGGGCGGTGCTGGGCGAGAGCCTGCCGCTCAGCGGCCGGGTCGAAATCACGCCCGAGGGACAGAGCGAAGTCCACGCGCGCTATCCGGGTCGGGTGATGTCGATGAACGTCCAGCTCGGGCAGCGGGTTTCGCGCGGCCAGGTGCTGGCGCGCGTCGAGTCAAGCGACAGTCTGCAGACCTATTCCGTCTCCGCCCCGATCTCGGGGATGATCACGGCCAAGAACGTCAACCCCGGCGCCATCACGGGCAATGGCGAGCCGATGCTGACCATCGGCGATCCGACCCGACTGCACGCCGAATTCTCCCTCTATCCCCGCGATGCCGAACGGGTCCGGGTCGGCCAGCGAGTCGAGATCACCAGCCTGGCGGGCGAGCATCGCGCGCTTGGTGTCATCGAGGCGGTGCTGCCGTCGAGCGACCCCATGAGCCAGACCCTGGTCGCCCATGTCGAACTGCCCTACCAGGGCGGCGTCTGGCGACCGGGACTGGGGGTCCAGGGCACAGTCCAGGTCGGTCAGGGCGAGGTGCCCCTGGCCGTCCAGACCAAGGCCATCCAGCCATTCCGGGACTTCCAGGTCGTCTACGCCAAGGTCGGCAACACCTATGAGGTGCGGATGCTCGATCTGGGTCGTCGCACGCCGGAATGGACCGAGGTGCTGGGCGGTCTCGAACCCGGCACCGAATACGTCGTCGACGGCGCCTTCCTCATTCGCGCGGACATCGACAAGTCCGGCGCGAGCCATGACCACTAGGGGGCGCGCAGACCATGCTTGAACGCATCATCGCGCTGTCGATCCGCTTCCGCTGGGGCGTCATGGCGCTGGCCCTTCTGGCCTGCGCGGTCGGCGTCTGGAGTTTCCAGCGCCTGCCGATCGACGCCACGCCGGACATCACCAACGTCCAGATCCAGATCAACACCGAGGCTCCCGGCTATTCGCCGCTGGAAGCCGAACAGCGGATCACCTTCCCGGTGGAGACCGCCGTCGCGGGCGTGCCGGGCCTTCAGTACACCCGCTCGGTCTCGCGCTACGGGCTGAGCCAGGTGACCGTCATTTTCGAGGACGGCACCGACATCTATTTCGCGCGCCAGCTGGTGAACGAGCGGCTGCAGAACGCGCTCAGCCAGTTGCCCCCCGGCGTCACGCCAGAGATGGGTCCAATCGCCACCGGCCTGGGCGAAATCTTCATGTACACGATCGACGCCGCGCCGAACGCACGTCGACCGGACGGACAACCCTATACGACCGAGGATCTGAGAACCCTGCAGGACTGGGTGATCAGGCCCCAGTTGCGCAACACCAAGGGCGTCACCGAGGTCAACACGATCGGCGGCTATGAGCGGCAGTACCACGTCACCCCGGAGCCGGCCCGCCTGTCCGCCTATGGCGTCACCATGGCCGAGGTGGTCGAGGCTCTGAACAACAATAACGCCAACGTCGGCGCGGGCTATGTCGAACGCTACGGCGAACAATATCTGATCCGCGTGCCGGGCCAGGCTTCGACGACCGAGGATCTGGGCAATGTCGTCATCGCCACGCGGGGCGGGGTTCCGGTCCGCGTGATGGATGTCGCCGACATCGACATGGGCGAGGAGCTGAGGACCGGCGCGGCGACCGAGGACGGTCGCGAAACCGTGCTCGCCACGGTTCTGATGCTGGCCGGCGAGAATAGCCGTGTGGTGGCCCGGGCCGCCGCCGTCAGCCTGAAGGAAGCCGCGAAGGCCTTGCCCGCCGGGGTCACGGCCTCGCCGGTCTATGACCGGACGGATCTGGTCGACCGTGCGATCCACACGGTCGAGAAGAACCTGCTGGAAGGGGCCCTGCTGGTCATCGTCGTGCTGTTCCTGCTGCTGGGGAACATCCGCGCGGCCCTGATCACGGCGGCGGTCATTCCGATCACCATGCTGATGACCATCACCGGAATGGTGCAGACTGGGACCTCGGGCAATCTGATGAGCCTGGGCGCGCTCGACTTCGGCCTAATCGTCGATGGGGCCGTCATCATCGTCGAAAACTGCCTGCGCCGGTTCGGAGAGGCTCAGCATCGCCTGGGTCGCGTTTTGACCCGGGAAGAACGCTTCGACCTGGCGGCCACGGCCTCCAGCGAAGTGATTAGACCGTCGCTGTTCGGGGTGATGATCATCACCCTGGTCTATGTGCCGATCTTCGCCCTGACCGGGGTCGAAGGAAAGATGTTCCACCCGATGGCGATCACCGTCGTCATCGCCCTGACGGCGGCCCTGCTGTTGTCGCTGACCTTCGTGCCGGCGGCCGTGGCCATGTTCGTCAGCGGCAAGGTCGAGGAGAAGGACAGCTTCGTCATGCGCTGGGCGCGGGTCGGCTATCAACCGGCGCTGGACTTTGCACTGAAGACAAGGGGCCTGATGATCGGCATCGCCGTGGCGCTCGTGGCGCTGGCGGGCTTCGGGGCGTCGCGGATGGGGTCGGAGTTCATCCCGAACCTGGACGAGGGCGACATCGCCATGCACGCCTTGCGTATCCCCGGCACCAGCCTGAGCCAGGCCATCCAGATGCAGACCGCGCTCGAGGCCCGCATCGCCGAGTTCCCCGAGGTCGAGCGGGTCGTGGCGAAGATCGGCACCGCCGAGGTCGCCACCGATCCGGTGCCGCCCTCGGTTGCCGACACCTTCATCATGCTGAAGGACCGATCCGACTGGCCCGATCCGAGGAAGCCGCGCGGCCAGCTGGTCGAGGAGATGGAAGCGGCCGTGAACGAAATTCCCGGGAGCAAATACGAGTTCACCCAGCCCATCCAGATGCGGTTCAACGAATTGCTTTCAGGCGTGCGCGCCGACGTCGCCATCAAGGTGTTCGGCGACGATCTGGACGAACTGCTGAGGCTCGGGGCCGAGATCGAAGGCATCGTCTCGACAGTCGAGGGCGCGGCCGATCCGCAGACCGAACAGGTCACGGGCTTGCCGGTCCTGCAGATCACGCCGAACCGAGCCGCCATGGCGCGGCTGGGGCTGAGCGTGAACGATGTCCAGTCGGTCATCTCCACCTCGATGGGCGGCACCACGGCGGGGCAGATTTTCGAGGGCGACCGGCGTTTCGACGTCGTCGTACGCCTGCCCGAGGCTCTGCGGGCCGACACCGACGCCATCGGCCGCCTGCAGATTCCGTTGCCTGCGGGCGAAGGGCAGGCGCGCCAGTTCGTGCCCCTGGCCGAAGTGGCGACGATCGAGCTCACGGTCGGTCCCAACCAGATCAGCCGCGAGAACGGCAAGCGCCGCATCGTGGTCACGTCCAACGTCCGCGACCGCGACCTGGGCTCCTTCATCGGCGAGGTGCAGCAGAGGATCGAGACCGAGGTGACGGTCCCGGCCGGCTACTGGGTCACCTACGGCGGCACTTTCGAGCAGCTGATCTCGGCGGCCAAACGGCTTCAGGTCGTGGTGCCGGCGGTGTTGCTGCTGATCTTCGGTCTGCTGTTCGCCCTGTTCCGCTCGTGGAAGGACTCGGCGATCGTCTTCTCCGGCGTGCCCCTGGCGCTCACCGGCGGGGTGGCCGCCTTGATGATGCGCGATCTGCCGTTGTCGATCTCGGCCGGCGTGGGCTTCATCGCCCTTTCGGGCGTGGCGGTGCTCAACGGCGTCGTCATGGTCAGCTTCATCAGGGGCCTGATCGAGGAGGGCAAGCCGATCCCCGAAGCCATCCGCGAAGGCGCCCTGACCCGTCTGCGGCCGGTGCTGATGACCGCCCTCGTCGCCAGCCTGGGCTTCGTACCCATGGCGCTCAACGTCGGGACCGGGGCCGAGGTGCAGCGGCCTCTGGCCACCGTCGTCATCGGCGGGATCATCTCATCGACCCTGTTGACCCTGCTCGTGCTCCCGGCCCTCTACAGCCTCGTCCACGGCCGCGACCGGCCCAGCGACCGACCTCGTCCGGCCTGGCTCGATCACCTGCCGTTCCGGCCCAGGCGCGGAACCCGATGACGCGACCACCGCTTCCCTTCGCAACCCCCGGAAAGGTCATCATGACAGTGGCATACTGCCCCGATCCCTGGTCGTGGCTTCGATCACCGGCGATGGCGCTGGCCGCCATCCTTCTCTTCTTCCTCATGGACGGAGCCTTGGGCCAGGCCCTGGCCCACGGCGTCGCCGAGGGCGACAAGGGCTATATCCAGGAAACCTCGGGCTTCCTGTTCTGGCCCTTCGTCTATCTCGGGGCCAAGCACATGGTCACCGGCTACGACCACCTGCTGTTCCTGCTCGGGGTGATCTTCTTCCTCTACCGGATGAAGGACATCTCGATCTATGTGACCCTGTTCGCCATCGGTCACTCCTCGACCCTGCTGCTGGGCGTCCTGACGGACATCAGCGTCTCCAGCCATCTGGTCGATGCCATCATCGGATTGTCAGTCGTCTACAAGGCGCTCGACAACATGGGCGCCTATCAGCGCTGGTTCGGTGTCCAGCCCTCCACCAAGGCCGCGACCCTGATCTTCGGCCTGTTCCACGGGTTCGGTCTGGCCACCAAACTTCAGGACTTCCAGCTTTCGTCCGACGGACTGATCGGCAACCTCATCGCCTTCAACATCGGCGTTGAGGCGGGGCAGCTTCTCGCGCTCGGGGCGATCCTCATCGTCATGGGCTTTTGGCGGAAGACGTCCAGCTTCTGGCGGCACGCCTATGCCGCCAACGTCGTCCTCATGACCCTCGGCTTCATTCTGACGGGCTATCAGCTCGTCGGCTTCTTCGTCGTCTGACCGGAGACCTCATCATGTACAACGCCAACAAACCCACCGACGCGGACCTGCCCTCGACGCGCAAGCTGCTGAAGTCCACCGGCATAGCCGTGGCGGTCGCCACGGGGTTGCTCGTCACGGTCGTCATGCCCGCCGAATACGGGGTCGATCCGACCCGGGTCGGTTCACTGTTCGGCCTGACCGAAATGGGCCGGATCAAGGTCTCGCTCGCCGCCGAGGCCCAGGCCGAAGACCTCGCGGAAGCGACACCCGCCGCCGCAGGCGGTTCGCCTCCCGTCGCGACGACGACGGCGGCGACGCCGGCCGGCGCTGCCTCGGCGGCCCCGGCCGGTCTGCGCTCCGACCGGACCGTTCTCACCCTCGCGCCTGACCAGGGCGCCGAGATCAAGCTAGTGATGCAAGCAGGGGCCACGGCGCGCTTCACCTGGACCAGCAGCGGCGGGCGGATCAACTACGACAGCCACGCCGACCGGCCCGGCACGCCCTATCACGGCTATAACAAGGGCTCGGCCGAGCGCGTCGAGGATGTACTGACGGCCGCCTTCACCGGCAGCCACGGTTGGTTCTGGCGAAATCGCACGGGCCAACCCGTGACGATCACCCTGGTCACCGAGGGCGCGTACAGCGAGATCAAACGGGTGGTCTGATCTCGTCTTGATCGACCAGCACGTCGGCGGCGCCGAGCCACAGCGTCGCCGACAGGCCGCCTCCCGGGCGGTTGTTCAGATCGAGCCCGCCGCCGTGAAGGCGCGCCACGGACAGGGCGATGGCCAGTCCAAGGCCGGCTCCGCCAGTCTGGCGATTTCGCGAGCGGTCTAGGCGCGCGAATGGCCGGAGGACGTTTTCCAGCTCGTTCTCGGGTACGCCGGGGCCGTCATCGTCGACGGTGATGATCAGACGATCACCCTCAATCGTCGATCCGATGCGCGCGCTGCCAGCGTAGCGAACCGCATTGTCCACGAGGTTGCGCACGGCTCTCGTCAGGAGTTCCGGCCTGAGCGTCCAGGTGACGGCGGGGCCAGACTTGAGCTGGACTGCCGCGCCCTGCGCTGAACACTCATCGACGATGCTCTGCATCAAGACCCTGAGATCGACCTGCGCCAACGGCTCTGCCGATCGGCCTGTGCGAGCCATCGTGAGGATGTCGTCAATCATCCGATCCATACCATCTACCGTGGCGAACAGGGCGGCCCGCTCGCTTGCCGGCCTCATGGACGCCGCCCGGATCCGCATCGAGGCGAGAGGTGTTCGCAGATCATGGCCCAAGGCGCCCAGCATCTGGTCCTTCTCGTCGAGAAGGCCGGAAATTCGATCGCTCATCGCGTTGAAGGCATTGATGGCGCGCTGCATGTCGGGCGGCCCTTCAGGCTCCAGGCGCTGCATCGGTTCGGCCCCGGAGAACCCTTCGGCAGACTCGGTCAGGCGCCGGAGGGGTCTGGTTACGCGCGCGGATAGCCACGCCACAGTCGTGAGCAGCGCTACAAACGTCAGGATGCTCACGGGGGTCAGGAAATGGTGGGCGCCATGCATTTGCCCCAGGCCGGTCGCCAGCCACCAGTTCAGCATATGGCCGACGACAAAGCCGCCGACGGCGATCAGTAAAAGCTGCGCTCGCAGGGACAGATCCGGCATCCGAACCCTCATGTCCGCACCACTTTGGCGGCCAGCATGTAGCCCGCGCCCCAAACGGTCTTAACCCAGAGCGGATTTCGGGGATCATCTTCCAGTCGCCGCCGGAGCCGGCTGATCTGATTGTCGATGCTTCGATCAAAGGGCGCAGATACCTCGCCCGACGTGAGGTCGAGAAGCTGCTCGCGGCTGAGCGTTCGTCCTGGATGGCGGACCAGGGCATGCAGCAGGCGAAATTCACCGAGGGTCAGTCGCCGGGGCTCCCCATCGTCCCGACATAGGGAACGGGTCTCCACATCCAGCGTCCAATCTCCGAAAGTATAACGCTCACCGGCTGGGATTTCGGGATGATCCGGGGCATGGCGGACACGGCGCAGCACCGTCCTCATTCGGGCGGCCAGCTCGCGCGCGTCGAAGGGTTTGCAGACGTAGTCGTCCGCCCCGAGTTCCAGACCAGCGATCCGGTCAGCGGCCTCGGTGCGAGCTGTGACCAGAACGACCGGAATGTCCGTCGTCCCCCGAAGCTCGCGCGTCAGGGAGAGGCCGTCTTCGCCGGGAAGCATGATGTCCAGGATGAGGAGGTCGAACGCGCTCTCCGCCAGGGCGACCCTCGCGGCTTCCGCGCTATCCACGGCCGTCACCTCGAAACTGCTCCGGGTGAGGTAGCGAACCAACGGCTCGCGAATATCGTCGTCGTCCTCAACAATCAGCACCCGGGGCAGGGTGCGCGCCGCTCGGCCCACATCCCTGCCCCGGACGCTCATCCGCAGCTCGGTATCGTCTCGCCTCAATGCGACGAGCCGTGCTGCATCGCGGCGCTCAGCTCCGTCACGGTCAAACGGCCATCCCGATCGGTGTCGAGGGCTGTGGCGTGTCGGCGAAGGCCTTCGTGGAACTGGGCCTGGGACATGACGGCGGTTTCGTGACCGTCTCCGTGATCCATCGGCGGACGGCCGTGCATGGCGCCCTGCATGGACGCATGAAATGCGCGACGTTCGTCTGCCGAGAGCTGGCCATTTCGATCCTGGTCCGCCCGAGCGAAAAGCAGGTCCGCGTGCGTGTCCTGTTCCGAGGTCGAGATAAGCCCGTCGCGGTCCGTGTCGAGCATGGCGGGGTTGAACGTGTGCGCCGCCTGAACAGCGTGGCTGGCGGTGACGACGCCCAGGGAAGCCAGGCCGATCAGAAGCGAGGTCTTGAGATACGGGTTCATGCGGATTGTCCTTCAGGGCGCGGAGGTGCGCCGCGTCCATCCCTGTCCTGCAGATGTCGCAGAAATATCCCCGAGCCGCACCCTGGCGTCATGGGTTGTGATGATCGCCCCTACCGGCGCTCCTTCGGCCAACGGCGGTGATGTTCATCGATGACCACAGGATGCGCATGTGACGTCGAGCCCCCTTCCGGGGAGGCGCCTTCTCCGTGGTGAGGATCGTCCTCCGCCAGGTCATCGTGCCGATGGGGCAGGTTCTCGGGATCGTGCGCGGGCCAGATCACGAGAGCGAGCACGGTGCCCGTCGCGCAAAGACCGGCGAGCACGAGAAAGGCTGCGCCGGGATCAACCTCCGCGCTGACCAGGCCCGCGACTGGATAGGCGATCAGCCAGCAGGCATGGGACAGGGCAAACTGCGCCGCAAACAGGGCGGGGCGGTCGCCGGCGTTGG
>Ga0207951_100431_pt1 | contig 21221 bp, 21 predicted proteins | sample Subbio12Aug_8Bad_FD_184830 | JGI IMG/M metagenome (GOLD analysis project Ga0207951, IMG submission 184830) | Serpentinite rock and fluid subsurface biosphere microbial communities from McLaughlin Reserve, California, USA - CR12Aug_8Bad (SPAdes) | ecosystem: Environmental > Terrestrial > Deep... | reverse complement strand
AACTCACCACCCGCGAGCAGCAGGTGCTGGCGCTACTGGCCCAGGGGTTGGCTAACAAAGCCATCGCCCGGCAGCTTGACCTGAGCACCGAGACCGTCAAGGACTACCTCAACGGCATCTACCGCAAGCTGGAGGTCAGCGACCGACTGCAAGCGCTCAACCGCGCCCGCGAGCTGGGGCTGGTCTAGCTACTTCCCCACGCAGAAGTGCTGGAAGATATAAGTCAGGGTCTCTTCGGCGATCTCGCCGCGTCCGGTGATCTCGGCCAGGGCCTGCAAGCCCTCTTCCAGGTCGATGGCGGCCAGGTCGTCAGGGGCGTTAAGGGCGCGCCTTAGCGCCTCCATAACCCGCGTCAGCGCGGCGGCGTGGCGCTCGCTAGAGAGCCACAGCTCGCTCCCGGCGGCCTCGCCGATCAGCCGTTCCCGGATAGCCTGTTTAAGCTCTGTTAAGCCGCTGCCGCTAGCAGCCGAGACTGGCAGCGCGGCTACTCCTAGCGCCGCAGGCGACCAGGCGGGCGAAAGGTCGCACTTGTTGATCGCCAGCAGCGTCCGCCCCGGCGTAAGCTCGGCTAATAACTCATGGTCATCAGGGGTCAGCGGCGCGCTGCCATCGAGCAGCAGTATGGTCAGGTCGGCTGCCGCGGCAATCTCTTTAGCGGCGCCGACACCAATCGCTTCAATGGTGTCAGTAGCAGTGCGGATCCCCGCGGTGTCGATGGCGGTGATCGGCACTCCGTCGAGCTCGAGCGGAGCCTCCAGATAGTCGCGGGTGGTGCCGGGCAGCTCCGAGACAATTGAGCGCGGGTAGCCCAAGAGCGCATTCAGCAGGCTTGACTTGCCAACGTTAGGCCGCCCGACGATAGCCAGCCGAGCGCCGCGCCGCACCATCGCCCCCGCCTTGGCGGTAGCCAGCAGGCGCTCGCAGCGCGCTAGCGCCTGGCGCAGCGGGGTGGCGAACTCACTCTCCGGCACCCCTTCCTCAGGGTAATCCAAGACCGCCTGCAAGTTGCCATAGACACCGGTAAGGTCCATCTGAATCCGGTCTAGCTCGCGGCTCAGCGCTTTGCTTAAGCCCAGGTTAGCGTTGCGCCGGGCCTGGTCGGACTGCGCCATAACGAGGTCTAAGACCGCCTCGGCCTGCACCAGATCGATCCGCCCATTCAAGTAGGCGCGCAGGGTGAACTCGCCGGGGCCGGCCAGCCGGGCGCCGCGCCTGAGGCAGAGCGCCAGCACCGCCCTTAGCACCGCCGGGCCGCCGTGAGTCTGCAACTCGATCACGTCCTGAGCGGTGTACGAGTGGGGCGCCCGGAAGGTGAGTGCGAGCGCCTCATCGATCAGCTCACTGCCGTCGCGGATCCGGCCGTAGATCACCCGCCCGCCGGGAAGCGCGCTAAGGCGCTGCTTGCTGACAAAGATCTGCTCGGCTAACCGGAAGCTCTCTGGTCCTGAGAGCCGCACTACGCCGATTGCCCCGCTGCCGGGGGCGGTGGCGATGGCGGCGATGGTGTCATGAAGCGGCGGGAGCGCCATCGGCTCAAGGGTAGCATAGAGCGATGGCGACAAGGACTTTCTGGCTATGGCCCGCTGCTGGAGCGAGCGATGCGCCGCATTAGAGTAACGCTCGAGTATGACGGCAGCGACTTTTATGGCTGGCAGTTGCAAGCCGGTGGTGAGCGGACCGTCCAGGGGGTGCTCGAGCGCGCCTTAGCCGATATCCCTGGAGCCGGGCCGCGCATTATTGCGGCTGGCCGCACCGACGCCGGCGTCCACGCTCTGGCTATGACCGCGCACTACGACACCGCGGACGCCATCCCCCTAGAGCGGGTGCAGATGGCCCTAAACGCCCGCCTTCCAGACGATATCCGGGTGCTTAGCGCCGAGGCTGTGGATGAAGGCTTCCACGCGCAGTTTAGCTGCCGCTACCGGCGCTACCTCTACCGGCTGCGGCAGGTGCGCAGCGATGAGCGCGGGGTAGCGCTGGCACGCCGCCGGGCGCTTCACCTCTGGCAGCGCTTAGAGGTGGCGGCGATGCAAGAGGCTGCGGGGTATTTTGAAGGCACCCGCGACTTTGCCGCCCTGGCCACCGACGAAACGCGCAGCACTACCCGCACCGTTTATCGCTGCCGCCTGCAAGTTTTAGAGCGCGACCTGGCGCTACACGTAGCAGCCGACGGCTTCTTGCGCAACATGGTGCGCGCCCTGGTCGGGACGCTGTTGTGGGTAGGGGAAGGCCGCCTCCGCCCCGAGCAGCTGCCCGCCTTGCTGATGACCAGGGACCGCCGTCAGGCGGGGCATAACGTGCCGCCCCACGGGCTCTACTTCGTGGAGGCGGGCTATACCGCCTGGGACGAGGCCTTGCCAGACCCTGACCTGCCGAAGCTGATTTAGCGAGGGAATTGCCCATGAACGCTTGTTCACCACCGCGCCTGAAAACAGGGCGACCTTCAGCGAAACGCCGAGCGTAAGCGTCCAAGGTTCGCCCCTACTGGCTTCTAACTTCTAGCTCCTAACTGCTGATTTTCGCGGGGTTGTAAACTGTTGACATTTTTGTGGCTATATATGCTACAATGTACCCGTGAAGCTGAGTGTATGGGCAAAGCAGCAGGGGATCGCCTACAAGACTGCCTGGCGGATGTGGAAGCTGGGGCAGTTACCTATTCCGGCGGAGCAACTGCCGACCGGAACAATAATAGTGCATCCACCTGCGGCTATTACGGGTGCGGGGGCGATACTTTACGCCAGAGTAGCGAGTGCCGACCAGAAAGCTGACCTTGACCGGCAGGTAGCGAGATTGAGCGAGTTCGCCGCTGCGAACAAGCTGCACGTGGTGGCGGTAGTCAAAGAGGTTGGATCGGGTCTGAACGGACGCCGACGGGCGATGCTCAAACTACTTCGCGATCCCTCGATAGCGGTTATTGTGGTTGAACATCGCGACCGCCTGATGCGTTTTGGCCTGGAATACCTGGAAGCCGCCTTGCAGGCTCAGGGAAGGAAGCTTATGGTCGTGAACCCTGAAGAGCTGAAGGACGATGTCGTTAGAGACCTGCATGAGGTAATCGTCTCGCTATGTGCCAGGCTGTACGGTAGGCGTTCAGCTAAGAATCGAGCCAAAAGAGCTATGGACGTGGTCCTGAATGAAGCGTAGGGGAAGGAAGCGGCAACCGATGGCTGAGCAGGTCCGTACCTACCAGACCCGCATCAATGTTACCGCTGAGCAGGAGGCCCTGCTCTCAGAGTACGCCACGATCTTCGGTAAAGCCGAGCGGACGTTGTTTGCCAGGCTCCAGGCGGGGGAAGAGATCAATGCTCTGAAACGGGACTTCCAGCAATGCTTTGGTATCACCGCCAGGCAGTTCAACGCCATCAACGCGCAGCTATCGGGCAGGGTGCGCTCTATCAAGGAGATGCAGCTCGCTCTGGTTGAAACGCTCACCGAAAGGATCGAAGAGGCAGAGAAGGAGCTGGCAAAGATCACCAAGCCTGCCGTTCTACATCAGAAGAAGCGTCGCCTGGCCAGGTTGCAATATCACCTTGCCCAGCTGAAGGAGGACACCGAAGCAGGCCGGGTCAGGCTCTGTTTCGGCTCTAAAAAGCTCTTCCGGGCGCAGTTCCGGTTGAAGGAGAACGGCTACAAGGCTTCGCCCGACCATTCTTCTCATGCTGAATGGCTTAAAGACTGGCAGCAAGCCAGAGCTAACCAGTTCTTGGTGCTGGGCTCCAAAGATGAGACCGCAGGCTGCCAGGGCTGTGTGGCAACCGTAGCTGAGGATGGCGGTATCACCCTTAAGCTCAGGCTACCCAACTCCCTGCTAGCGAAGCACACCGTGATCGAGGGTCTTAGCTTTGCTTACGGACAGCCTGAGATGGTTGCGGCGATTGGGCGCAACCTATCAGCTGACCAAGCTGACTGGCAACCGATCAGCTACCGGTTTATGAGGGATGAGAAGGGGTGGCGGGTCTTCGTTACGGTCAGTCTGCCCAGGGTTAAACTTAACTCCGATTACAGGCTTGGCGTGATCGGCATAGACCTCAACGCCGACAGCCTAGCCGTTACTGAGACCGACCGCTGCGGTAACCCGCTAACCTCCTTCGCGGTGCCTTGCGTTACCTATGGCAAGAGCGCCTCCCAGCGTAAAGCCGTTATCGGCGAGGCAGTCAAGCAGATAATCGCCTTCGCTAAGGCCAAGGGCAAGCCGCTGGTGGTAGAGCGGCTCGACTTTGAGAAGAAGAAAGCGGCTTTAGAACAAGAATCACCCCGCTATGCCCGCATGTTGTCTTCGCTGGCCTATCGGCAGCTACAGGCGATTATCAGGGCCAGGGCCTTTGATGCCGGTATCCAGGTATTCGAGGTTAATCCCGCTTTTACCTCTGTTATCGGCAGGTATAAGTTCCAGCACCGTTACGGGCTGTCGGCCCATACTGCCGCAGCGCTGGTAATCGGTCGCCGGTCTTTGGGTTTGCGAGAGTCGTTGCCGAGTCAGCTTCAGGGCACCCTCCCCCTATCCGCGAGAAAGCGGGGGAGGCATGTGTGGAGCAGGTGGGCAGCGCTCTCTAAGACTATAGCCGCGCATGCAGCGCACGGGCGGTCGGGGCAGTCCCGATCCTCGCCGTCACCTGGCTTAGGCAAGGCACGGCTTGTGACCATACTGCCCGTTGCCGGTGAGACTCCGGCAGGCGAATCGTCAGCAGAACTGTTCGGCTGACGTCATGGAATAGCTGTCCATGTTTTTAGGAACGGTGCTATAGTGAGCCGATGTCCACCCACTTTGAAGACAGCAAGGCCGTCATGGTCGATGTCTCCCATAAGCCGGAGACCGCCCGTATGGCTGTGGCCGAGGCGGTGGTGTGGCTCCCGCCGGAGGTGCTCGCAGCCCTGCAAGGCGGGGTCGGCAAAGGTGACGCGTTATTTGTAGCCGAGCTAGCCGGCATCATGGCCGCCAAACGCACCAGCGAGCTGATCCCGCTCTGCCATCCGCTGCCCCTAACCAGCGTTAAGGTGACCGGTGTCGTCACCCCGCCGCAGGTGGTATTCACCGCGACCTGCAAAACCACCGCCCAGACCGGCGTGGAGATGGAGGCGCTGACCGCCGCCGGCGTCGCCGCCTTGACCCTCTACGATATGCTCAAGGCCGCCGGCAAGGGGATAGTAATCCGTGAGCTTAGGCTGCTCAGTAAAGAGGGAGGGAAGTCCGGGCCGTGGACAGCCGCACCTACGTCAGACCGCTGACCGTTGAAGATGGCGAACTACTGCATGAGATCGACCAGCAGGAGGCTCGGCGCTACCGGCTCGAGCCCGCCCTGACGCGCGGCAGCCTCAGCTTTTATGCCCGCACCGGTCACTCCTTGGTGGCCGTGCGCGGCGACCGTCCGTGCGGTTTCGTGTTGGCCCAGGCGGTCTGGAACGGCACCCGCCCCACCGTGGTGGCTACCCGGTTAGCGGTCTTGGCTGATGATGACGACGAGGCTCGAGCGGCGCTGGTAGCGGCCCTCACCAAGAGCGCTTATGATGCAGCCGTCTACGACTTGCAGGTGCAGCTCAGCCGCCGAGACGGGCGCACCGCCCAGGTGCTCACTAGCCAGCAGTACCGCGATCTGCCGCTAAGCTTCTATGGCCGGGTGCTGGGGTCGCGCGGGCAGGAGGGAACTTGATGACGCGAGTGCTGCTAGGCGTGCGCGGCATGGACCATGAGGCCGCCGTCCAGAAAGTAACCCGGGCGTTGCTGGCGGTGCCAGGCGTGGCCAGGGTTAGCGCTACCGCTGACGAGCAGGCCAGCGTTGAATACGACGCTACCGAGGTCACGGTGATGGAGCTGATCCGGGCACTGCGCCGAATCGGCTTTCTGGCCGGGATGGAGTAGCAGCCCCACACACGGGTCATGGCGAATCGGCACCATAACGAAACCGTCTATGTGGGGGTCTATCTGGCGCGGCTCGAGCTCCCCTGGGCACGGAGCCTGAAGGAGAAGCGCGCGGTGGTCAAGCCGGTTGCCGAAAAGCTCAAGGCGCGCTTCCCGGTCTCGGTAGCGCGGCTTGAGGGCCTTAATGCCCACACCTGGGAAGTAATCGGCGCTAGTGCTCTCAGCAGCGACGCAGTCTGGCTCGAGGGGCTCTTAAACAGCGTGGACGCCTTCGTGCGGAGCGTAGCCGAGTGCCGCGTGAGCGCCAGCCGGATCGAGCTGGCGCCCTGGCCCAACCTGGACAGGGTAGAATAGCCAAATCGCGTGACCGGCCCTCAGGTCATGCCAGGAGGTCGCTATGGATACCACTAAGGCCGAGCCTAAGCCGGCCAGGCGCGCCAAACCCGCGCCCCCACCCCCAGTTATCGACAAGGTTGCCGTCACTGACGGAGCGCTAGCCACCATTATCGGGCTGGCCGCCCACGAGGTGCCGGGGGTGGTCGGCATGGCTCCCGCTACCATTCGCGAGGGCTTAAAGCGCATCTTAGGAGTGCGCCAGGCCGACGAAGGTGTGGTGATCAAGCGCGATGATGAGCTCGCTCCGGCTACTATCGACCTGCATGTGGTGGTAGCTTACGGCGTCAATATCCCGGTGGTCGCCGAGTCGATCCGCGAGCGGGTGGTGTATGCCGCCGAGACCTACGCCGGTGTCAAACTAGCGCGGGTGCGCATCCACGTGGCCGGAGTCAGCCGTGGTTAATGCCGAGCCGATGCAGCTTAAGCCCAGGGAGCTGGTGGGGGCCGTCCTCTATGCCACCGATTGGCTGGGGGTCTACATTGAGGAGGTCAACGCGCTTAACGTCTACCCCGTCCCGGACGGCGATACCGGCACTAATATGCACCTTACAATGCAGTCGGTGCGGCGCCAGATGCACGAGGATAACCCGCGCACCATGGCTGAGTTTGCCCGCGCCCTGGCTTACGGCTCGCTCTTAGGCGCGCGCGGCAACTCAGGCGTAATTTTAAGCCAGATCCTGAAGGGCTTTGCCGAGGCCATCCGCGAGTGTGACAGCCTGGATGCCCCGGCGCTGGTACGTGCGCTCCAGGAGGCCAGCAAGACGGCTTACGCGGCGGTGATGAAGCCTGTGGAAGGGACTATCCTCACCGTCATCCGGCGGGCCGCCGAAGGGGCCGCCGAAAAGGGCTCGAGCCTCCCCTTAGCGGTGCTGCGCGACGCCATCGAAGCCGGTCGCGTTGCGCTCGACGAGACCCCCGAGCTGCTCCCCATTCTCAAGCAGGCCGGCGTGGTCGATGCCGGCGGTTTGGGCCTGCTGTATATCCTGGAGGGCTTGGTCGCCGCGCATGAAGGGCGCGACCTGCCCGCTCCGCCCAAGATCACCCGCCGCGCCCAGGAGCAGTTTGAGGAGCAGGAGTTCGGCTTTTGCACCGAGTTCTTGCTCTCCGATGTGAAAGTGCCTACCCGCGACATCCAGGAAGTGGTCAAGGAGTTCGGCGACTCGCTCTTAGTAGTCGGGGCCGAGGGGTATGTCAAGGGCCACATCCACACCGAAGAGCCCGAAAAGCTGCTGGCTACAGTAGCCCGGTTTGGCAAGATGGTGCGCAGCAAGGTCGAGGATATGTCCGAGCAGCACTCCGAGATTCTGGAGAGCGTGGAGATGGCTGCCGCTGAGCCTCCCAAGAGCGCGCTGGTTGCAGTCAGTATGGGCTATGGCATCACCAAGGTATTCCGCAGCTTAGGCGCCCGCGTGGTGGGCGGCGGTCAGACCAATAACCCCAGCGTGCAAGATATTGCTGACGCGGTGCGCAGCGTCGGAGCCAGAAACGTCATCATCCTTCCCAACAACAAGAACGTCATCATGACCGCCGAGCGGGTGGCCGAGCTGATCCCCGATAAGGCTATCAAGGTCTTGCCGACCCGCGGCATCGGTCAGGGCCTGGCTGCGGCGGTGTTGCACCGCGAGGATGCCGAGCTTGATGAGCTATACCGGGCGATGCGAGAGGCTTACAAGCGCGCTGTTACCCTGGAGATCACCTCCGCTAGCCGCGATGCCAGTGTCAACGGCGTGGCTGTTAAGGAGGGCGACACTATCGGCCTGGTTGACGGCGAGCTAAAACTCTCCGCTAAGAGTTCGGAATCCGCGGTGCTGGCGCTGTTGCAGCTCACCGCCGATGAGATGGAGATCGCCACCGTGTTCTACAGCCCGGCGGTAGGCGAAGAGCGCGCCCAGCGCCTGTGCGACGAGATTGCCGAAAAGTTCTCGCTCGAGCTGGAGCTGCACCCCGGTGCCCCCGACCTGTACGACTACGTGATAGCGCTGGAGTAAGCGGTGTCGGCATGAGTAATCGGCATGAGTAAACGGTGAAGGGCAATAGAGCACGTCTCATGCTCCGGCGGGGCAGACTAGGGGTGTGACGGCAACGCCACAAGGAGGTCAATGGCCATGAAAGGTCTGTTTGGCGTACTGCTACTAGGGGCGCTTATCGCCCTCCCAGCCTGTCAATTGCCGATCTTTCCTGGTGCCACGTGGGTTGACGCTACTAACGACGGGGCGAGGGTAGTCAGTACAGATCTACTTTCGAGTGGCGAGAGGGTTGTCTATGCGATTCGGATTTCCCCTGCGGTCGCCGGCCAGAACCAGCTTCTCTACTTGGAAGTTGAAGTGCTCAATGAGCGAGCCAATGTTAGCATTACTGCCCATGACTTCCTGGGCAGAGCCTATGCTCAGAGCGATAGCCCAGACTACTTTTTTGAGCCAGCCGTTTCGAGAACGGCTCTAGCGGCAACAGGAGAGCCACCCATGACGGCTCAGGGTATCGGGGTTGAGGCTTTTTGCCGCGGGCCGTGCATTTTGCAACCGGCACAGGTGGGTATTGTCTTCCTAAAGATCGAAAACACGGGGATCGTTAGCACCGATTACAGATTATTTGCCTTTACTGAGGTTTATGCGGACGTCAACGAGCCGACCAACAACACGAACAGCGGCAGGGTAGAGTTTAGCGGCTTAGTGCGGGGTGCGCTTGAGACACTGGGCGACGTGGATTTCTACGTTACGCAGGAGCCTGTGCGCAGCATTCGTATCACCGGTGCCCCTACGGTTACGGTGGCTCCGAGGGCGGTGCTGTTTAACGACGATACAGGGGGGGATCTGGGAGATATCACTGCCGGCACGGGCAACTATGAGCGGATTTTTCGCACCCCAATAAGGGTTCGAATCCAGGTCTTTTCCGGTAACGACCGCGCCGGGCCGTCCGGCTCGAGCTTTTACGAGATCACCACCACACCGTAGCGGGCAGCATTAACGCTCGGTGAACGTTCTTGGTGCAAAAGCGGAGTCTATGAGCCGCCGGGCGCGCTAGGCTTGAGTTACTGGTGTCCTGCTGGGTGGTTGGGATACTAAGGAGGAGAGGCATGAAACGACTCTGGCTGATAATGAGCTTCGCGGCCTTGGTGGTAGGGCTGAGTGGTTGTGTCATCTTCATAGGTGCTCCGCCACCACTGTACAATTTACGTGTTTTCACGAATTTCCAATACCCCAATACGGAGAGGTCGTTCATTTGCGATACGAGGACTACCACGGTAACTTACGAGTTTAACTACTCGTCTAGCCTCATATCCTGGCGTTCTAACTTGTTTGGTCCTGAGGGCGGAGACTCTCGTTACGTCATAGATCGAGACATTACCGACCCCTTTCCCGGGCCGGGCGTGTCGATAACCGTAACCGCAACGACAGTCAGGGTCGCATTTGAGGTCTTGCCGGGCTCAGCGCCTCAAGCTATTGAGCCTCAGATAACTCCGGGAATACCCCCAACCGTACTGGTGGTTAGAGGTCGGGTTGTAGGTGCGGAATTGCGGGATAGAGAAACTGTAATTCCAATTGATTGGAATGTAGGCGACTGTCCCGCGCGCTAGATTTCTGAACAAATCCTTTGCTGGGGTGCTACCTAGCAGCAACCTGTCAACCTGTTACGCTTTGGGCATGGCTTCGCTTAAAGGACAGACGGCGGTGGTTACCGGCGCCAGTTGGTAGGGTGCGCTCGCGCACCGCTTCAAGTTAGTAAGGTGCGCTCGCGCACCGCGCACCCTACAAGCTAAACTCAATTGGTGCCCAACTACCGCAGATATTACCAGCCAGGAGCCAGCTATTTTTTCACCGTTGTGACGCACCGCCGCCAGCGCTTCTTGCTCGACGAGCCTATCCGCGCTGCCCTGCGCCAAGCCATCCAAGAAACCCGCCAAACCTGGCCCTTCAACGTCGAGGCTTGGGTAATGCTGCCCGATCATCTGCACTGTATTTGGACACTACCAAAAGACGACCCCAACTTCTCCCTTCGCTGGTCGCTGATAAAAGGTGGGGTAAGCCGACGCTGCCAGGAATACCAGAACCCCAAGTTGCTTTCAAACTCTAAAGCAGTCCGCCGCGAATCCAGCTTGTGGCAGCGGCGTTTCTGGGAACACCAACTCCGCGACGAGGACGACTTCGCCAAGCACCTGGACTATATCCACTACAACCCTGTAAAACACGGGTATGTGAGTCGGGCTCGAGACTGGCGATACTCAACCTTTCAGCGCTGGGTAAGTTTAGGGTTATACGAGCCAGATTGGGGCGATGGGCTGGTAATGGAGGGGGATTTTGGCGAGTTGGCGGAGTGAATTGTGGGGCGTGTTAGGTCGGTGCGCGAGCACACCCTACTCAGGTGCGCAAGCACACCCCTCAGGTGCGCAAGCACACCCTACTCAGGTGCGCGAGCACACCCTACTCAGGTGCGCAAGTACACCCTACTCAGTGCGCGAGCACACCCCTCAGGTGCGCAAGCACACCCCTCAGGTGCGCAAGCACACTCTACTCAGGTGCGCAAGCACACCCTACTCTGTTAGGCTTGGGCATGGTTTCGCTTAAAGGACAGACCGCGGTCATCACCGGCGCCAGCAGCGGCATCGGACGGGCCATCGCCTTGGCGTTGGCCAAGGCCGGAGTGGTGCTGTATCTGCTGGGGCGCGATCGGGCGAGGCTCGAGCCGGTCGCCAGTGAAGCCCAGGAGCTAGGGGCTGAAGCGGTGTTGCAGGTATTCGACCTCAGTGACGACGCGCCGGTGCGAGCCTTTGCTGATGGGCTGACCGGCGGCCTCGACATCCTGGTCCACAGCGCCGGGGTGATCGCGCTGGCGCCGCTGTCCGAAGCCGCGCTGAGCGACTTTGACACCCAGTACCGCATCAATCTCCGCGCCCCGTTCTTGCTAACCCAGGTGCTCTTGCCGGCCATCAAGAACGCCAGGGGTCAGATTGTGTTTATCAACTCCGGTGCCGGGCTGCGGGCTAACGCGGGCTGGGGCCACTACGCTGCCACCAAGCACGGCTTAAAGGCGCTGGCCGACAGCCTCCGTGACGAGGTCCGCCCGGACGGCGTGCGGGTGTTGAGCGTCTATCCGGGGCGCACGGCCAGCCCCATGCAGGAGGCGGTACACCGCATGGAAGGGCGCGCTTACCAGCCTGAGCGCCTGGTGCAACCGGTCGATGTGGCCGAGCAGGTGGTGGCGGCCTTGCGCCTGCCGCGGCGGGCCGGGGTCACCGACCTGTCGATTCGGCCAGCCGGGTTCTAAAGGCTGCCGATGTCCGAAGACCTGGGTATCATCGCCGTCAATATCCCATCCGAAACCGCTACGCTAAAAACGGTAGTAGTGTGCCTTGCCAACCCGATGTCGGTCTTCTCTTTTCTGAGACATGGCGGATTTGACCTGGCCGCCATCTACCAGGGCTGGCACAACCGCTGGGCGCTGGTTCATGACTACCACAAAGTTCGCCAGCAACAGCAGGCCTTTTTTGAGCTGCTGGCAGCGCACGGAGTGAGGGTGCTGTTGGCTGAGCCGGTGGCCGACTGTCTCACTCAGCACTACACCCGCGACACCGGCTTTGTGATCGACGACACCTTTTTTTGCGCCAACTTGCGGCGGCGCAGCAGGCAGCGGGAGCTTGAGGGGTTAAGAAACCTGCTGCCGCGCTTTTCCCGAGTAGTCTGGCTCGAGCGCGGCTCCATTGAGGGCGGTGATGTGATGGTGGACGAGCGCTACGTCATCGTCGGCCTGGGCGAGGAGACTGATAAGGCAGGCGTTGACAGTCTGCGCCGGAGGCTGGCGGAGCTAGGAAGCGAACGGGAGGTGGTGGCTCTCGAGTTTGCGCACCGGGGCATAATTCACCTGGACACCAGGTTTAATATCGTCGGCGAGGGGGTGGCGCTGATTCACCCTAAGAGCTTCAAGCGAGCAAGCCTCCAGTGGCTCGAGCGGCATTTTGACTTGATCGAAGCCACCGCTGCCGAAGCGGCCAACGTCGAAATAAACACGCTCTCCCTATCACCACGAAAAGTGATCATGTCGGAGCAGAGCCAGCGCCTAGCGGCGCAGCTGATGGCTAAAGGGCTCGAGCCGATCCTGGTCGACTACTCGGAAGTCACCAAGCTACCCGGCTCATTCCGCTGTACCACCTTGCCGATCGAAAGAGAGGCGTTCGGCGTGCGCCAACGCCGCTGTGCGGGAACCCGCTCTTTGAGGGCGATGGCGACACCGGCGCGAAATGTTAGCTCTGAATTGCTACCGGCTGCACCGCAGCGCAGCCGGTAGCGGGTCGGCGTTACTGACTGACCGAAACTTCGATCTTGCGCGGCTTGGTGCTCTCCGAGCGCGGCACCAGTACACTCAGCACGCCGTCGGTAAAGCGGGCGCTGACCTTGCTGAAGTCGAAGCTCGAGGGGATATTGAAGGTGCGGGTGAAGGTCCCCTGTGGCCGGCCTTGGTGATGTACCGTCTGACCTTCTTTCTTACTGTAGGTGCGCGTAGCTTTGACTGTCAGAGTGTTCTGCTCGGTGGTGACCTCTAGTGTGGATTGATCGACGCCGGGCAGATCGAGGTAGAGGTGCAACCCGTCGGTGTCTTCAATAATATCGGTGGCTGGCGCCCACAGCGATCCTTCCTGCTCACGGCTGTTGACGGCGCGGCTGAGACGGCGCTGAAACTCTTCTAGCTCTTGCCAGGGATTCCAACTTTGCAGCATGATAAACCTCCTTCTCTCAAGCGCAGTATAAAAGTTGAGTATGAACTTGTCAAGTATCTTATGTGACTATTGACCAAACTTGCTCTGCTAGTTACTGCAACAGAGTGCTAACCCTAAAGAGTCGAGTCCTTGCCGCGTTATGCTAGGGCGCCTATGGACCCGGCTAACGTCATCCGCTCATTTCTCGTCGCTACCACCCGCCCCAAACGACTTGGCCCGCCAGTAACATAGAGCTTAGTACCGGTGGCAAAGAAACTAGGTAAACTGAGAGCACATGGCTCCGGGTGAGGCGGCGTGAAGCTCTCTCATCCCAGCGAGGTAACGGAGGACGGATGGAACAGACAATCAACCGCGGCCTAGATGGCATCAACATCGACACCTCCCAGGTCTGCCACATCGACGGTGAGCGCGGTGAGCTGATCTACCGCGGCTACGACATCCGCGAGCTAGCCAACAAAGCCAGCTACGAAGAGGTTGTCTATCTGCTCTGGCACGACGACCTGCCGACCCGCAACCAGCTCGAGACCTTCCGCCAGGAGCTAAGGTCGCACTTTGCTGTACCGGCGGAGATCGTTGAGCACTTCCGCCGCTGCCCCCCGGCTACCCAGCCGATGCATGCCCTGCGCAGCGCCGTTTCGATGCTGGCCGCTTATGACGACAACCCGGACGGGGTCAGCTTGGAGAATGTCCGCCGCATCGGCCTTAAGCTGGTGGCTCAGTTCCCCACTATCGCCGCGGCTTTCCAGCGCATCCGCCACGGTTTGGCGCCACTCGTCCCCGACCCTGAGCTATCCATCGCCGGCAACTTCTTGTACCTACTTACCGGCGCGAAGCCCACCCCCGCCGCCACCCGAGTGATGGACGTGGCCCTGGTGCTGCATGCTGAGCACGGCGCTAACGCCAGCACCTTCGTGGCGCGGGCCACTGCCTCGACCCTGACGGATGTCTACAGCGCCATCACCGCCGCCGTCGGCAGCCTCAAGGGGCCGCTGCACGGTGGGGCCAATACCGAGGTGATGAAGGCGCTTGAAGCTATCGGCAGCGTCGATAAGGTAGAACCCTATGTGCTCGGCATTCTGGCTGATCCCAAGGGGCGCGTCATGGGCTTCGGGCACCGCGTCTATCGCGTGCTCGATCCACGCGCTAACGTGCTGCACGAGGTGGCTAAGAAGTTGGCCGAAGAGTCCGGCGAGAGCAAGTGGTTTGAGATGAGTCTGGAGATGGTGCGGGTCATGGACCGTGAGATGGCCAAGCGCGGCAAGCAGGTCAAGCCCAACGTTGACTTCTTCTCGGCCAGCGTCTACCGGATGCTCGGCTTCCCGGCCGACATGTACACGCCGATCTTTGCGGTCGCGCGCATCTCCGGCTGGATGGCGCACCTGTTGGAGCAGTATGCCGACAACCGCCTGATGCGTCCACAGCTTGCCTATCTAGGACCGGTCGGGCGGAGGTTTAAACCTATCGCCAAGCGTTAAGCCGGAACATCAGGAGCCAGAAGCCAGGAGTCAGGAGTCAGTAGGGGCGAAATCCTTGAGCCTATCAGTCTTTCAGTCTCTCAGAAGGCTTCGCCCGAGTAATAAGGCTTCGCCCGAGTAATAAGGCTTCGCCCGAGTAATAAGGCTTCGCCCGAGTAATAAGGCTTCGCCCGAGTAATTCTGTCAGCCAGTGGTTTTGCTGATAGCCTGACTAGCTGACGGCCTGACAGCCTTTTCATCCTTGGCGGTGAACAGTGGCCAAACCAATGCCTACCCTCACCCTGGAGGAAGGGCCGCTGCCTAATTGGCCACGAATACTCGGCGCCTAACCAAGATATCTTCACTGGGCTCGTTGCCGTTGGCCAGATTGACCACCAACCAGCCCTGACGACCCAGCCATTCTTTGACCAGCCGGGGGTCATCAGCCGGAATGGAGAAGCCATACTTGGTGAAGCTCCAGACGCGGCGACCGCCTAACTGTCGCTGCGTTACAATGTCGTATTCGAACGTTTCCATAGTGACCTACCTCAGCTTGAGGCTAGCACCATGGCAGCGAACACACCGTGACGGTTACACACAGCTCCCGAACAATAGAGTGACCTCGCGGGGTCGCTCTCGTTTCATGCCTGGTAGTGAGCGATGGCTCACCGTTCTCCCGATAACAGCAGTTAGTTAAACTCATGTGATGGTAGTGCTCCCCACCAGCGTAGAAAGCTCTTGGGGAAGGCTCACATTACTGATTGGCGGCACACGTCCGGCATGTGATGGTAAGGTGCAACTGGGGGCTAGAGGAGGGAACCATGAGCCAATACGCTGCGCTCTACCTTCAGCTCTTTAGCATCCATGGCCTGATTCGGGGGAAGAACCTCGAGCTTGGTCGCGACGCCGACACCGGCGGTCAGACTAAATACGTCGTCGAGCTAGCCAAGGCGCTTGGCGAGCAGCCGGAGGTCGAACGGGTCGACCTCTTTACCCGTCTGATTGACGACAAGCGCGTCTCCAAGGATTACGCCGAGCCGCTAACGCCCTTGAGCGACAAGGCGCGCATCGTGCGTTTGCCGTGCGGCCCCAAGCGCTACGTGCGCAAGGAGCTGCTCTGGCCCTATCTCGACGAGTTCGTCGATGAAGCGCTCCGCTTCACCCGCCAAGAGGGGCGGCTCCCCGACCTGGTGCATGGCCACTACGCCGACGCCGGCTATGTCGCCGGCGAACTGGCCGGCTTCTTGGGGGTGCCGCTGATCTTTACCGGCCACTCGTTGGGTCGCGCCAAACTTAAGGTGCTGCTCGGCACCGGGTTGTCCGAAGAGGAGATCGATAAGCAGTACCACATTCAGCAGCGGATTCGCGTGGAAGAGGAGGTGATGCGCAAGGCCGACGTGGTCATCGCCAGCACCAACCACGAGATTGCTAAGGAGTACGAGCACTATGAGGCGCGCGGCACGGCCAGCTTCGAGGTCATCCCGCCGGGGATCGATGTCGATCGCTTTTACCCCTACTACTATGACGAGGACGAAAATCACGACATCCCCGAGGTGCTGCGGCAAGCTCGAGCCAACATGCGTCAGGAGATCGGCCGCTTCTTGAATAACCCCAACAAGCCGCTGATCCTGGCTATCAGTCGCCCTGACCGGCGCAAGAACATCGACGGGCTGGTGACCGCTTACGGCGAGGATAAGGAGTTGCAAGCCATGGCCAATCTAGCCATCTTTGCCGGGGTGCGTAAGGACATCCGCAAGATGGACGACAACGAGCGCAGCGTCTTGACCGAGCTGCTCTTGCTGATGGACACTTACGACCTCTACGGCAAGCTAGCGCTGCCCAAAAAGCACGATCCCGAGCTGGAGATCCCGGTTCTTTACCGGCTTGCTGCAGCCAGCCGGGGGGTGTTTGTCAATCCGGCGCTGACCGAGAACTTTGGTATCACCCTGATCGAAGCCAGCAGCAGCGGCCTGCCGCTGGTATCGACCGATCATGGCGGTCCCAAGGATATTATCAGCAACTGCCAGAGCGGCATATTGGTCGATGCCAGCCGGCCCAGCAACATCAGCACCGCTATCAAGAAGATCCTTATCGACCCTGAGCTGTGGCGTCAGTACTCCAACAACGGCGTCAGCGGAGTGCGCCGGCACTACTCTTGGGAGGCGCACTGCCGGCGCTATCTCAAGGTGGTGGCGCGGCTGTGCGAGACCTCTACCGCAATGCTCACTGAGCCGTCGTGGCGCAGCGCGGCCGGGCGCCACCTCAGCCAGGTGGACAGGCTGCTCATTAGCGATATCGACCACACCTTGCTAGGCGACGACACGGCGCTGGCCGAGCTGAGTGCCGTGCTCCGCGCCGAGCACCCCAAGCTGGGTTTTGGCGTCGCCACCGGGCGTTCACTCGAGTTCATCAAGGAGGGGCTGGACGAACACAACCTGCCGATCCCGGACGTCACCATCGCTGCAGTGGGAAGCGAAATCTACTACGGGCGCGAGTTCTTGCCTGATCAGGGCTACGCCCAGCACATCGCCTACGGCTGGCAGCCTGAGATCATCCGCAAGGCGCTGTCGCGCCTCGACCTGGAGCTGCAACCTGAAGCTAACCAGCGCCGCTTTAAGATCAGCTATTACTTACCCGGCGGCAACGATAAGCTGGCCGAGGTCCACCACGCGCTCTCGCAGGCCAAGGTGCGCTACACGCTGAGCTACTCGCAGGGGCGGTTTTTGGACATCCTGCCGTACCGGGCCGGCAAGGGCAAAGCCATCCGCTACTTGAGCCACAAGTGGAGCATTCCCGCCGAGCGCATCGCGGTCGCCGGCGACTCGGGCAACGACGAGGAGATGCTGCGCGGTAGCTTTATGGGGATCGTGGTCGGTAACTACAGTGAGGAGCTGGCGCGGCTCAAAGGAAAGCGGCGCGTCTACTTCGCCCAGGGGCACTACGCCACCGGGGTATTAGAAGGGCTCAAGCACTACCGCTTCATCACAGCAGAGTGATCAGTCGTCATAGACCAGTGTGCGGTGGGTAGCTAAGATGGGCACAAACTGCTCCTCGCCAAAGCGCGTTAACCACTGCAAGGTCACCATCTTGATCCAGTTACCGTGCTCATCGAACTCGTAGTCATAGCGGAAGCGGAAGCTTAAGCTGCCGTCTCCGCCATAGCTCGAGCGCTCGATTAGGTTCCTGTGCTCATCGTGACGGTAAGCGTAGCGAAACAGGACGCTGCCGTCCGGATTGAACTCGACGGTTTCGATCAGATTCCCCCGCTCGTCGTAACGATTGACCAAGCGGTAGTCTACGGTTCCATCAGCCCCGTAGGCGATCTCTTCGATCAGGCGGCCCGCCTCATCATAACGATAGCTGATTCGGTACTGAACATTGCCCGCTGCGTCGAAAGCGGTCTCCTCAATCCGGCGGCCCGCTGAGTCATAAATCTCTACCGTTAGGTGATCGGCTACGCCCTCCTGGGTGAAGTAGCGGGTAGTGCGTCGCTTGCCGTTTTCGTAGCTGTACTCAGCCTCAAAAATGATCGTCTCGTCGGCGCTAAAAGCGACTTCGCGCACCAGGCGGCCCTGCTCGTCATAGCTAAACCTTACCCGGTAGTCGAGCAGACCGTCGCCAGTAAACCCGCTGAGGCTCGTCTGGCGGCCCTGCTCGTCGTACTCGTAAATCCATTTATAGAGGATGCTGCCGTCGCCGGCAAAACTGGTCTCTTCGAGGATGCGCCCCGCTTCATCATAGCGATAGGTGAGCCGAAAATCGAGTGTGCTGTCGGCGGTGTAACGGCTCATTACCAACAGGCGGCCTTGCTTGTCATAGATGGCGGTGCTCTCGCGGGCGCGGGCTGCCTCAATCCAGACCCCGAAGCGATAGACAAAGGGGGCCGTCTCGATCACTACCTGGCGAATAGCGCCCGTCAGCCCCTCCTGCTGGAGATCGAACTCGGCGGGTGGGGTCGGCACGGGCCGCCTGAGCCACCAGACACCGACCACCACCAGTATTAGTACCAGGAGCAGGGCGAAGAGGGCGAAGCGCTTCATAGCTGTAGCTTATCAGCCGCGGCCAGACAGGGCGGTGCCTCGGGCGCGATAAGCCCCGCCGGGCTTCAGCGGCGCCTGACGATCACCTCTTAAGGCTGCTTCTTCCGACCTGACCTGATTCGAGGGTCGCCACCGCGCTGAGCCGACGGGGCAAGTGATAGTACCATAAGAAGCGGCTCCTTAGGCCGGCTTTAGCAACTGGCCAACATGGCTGCCAGCCAGTCCGCCGGTATGCGCACCGCCTTGCCCGTGCGGTCGGCGGCGATATGGGTGGTAGTGGCGGTAGCTAGACGACCTCGGCGGGGTCGATATGGAACTGGAGCTTGGGGGTGCGGCGAGCGTGTAGACCCGGTGCGAGCTGGCGCTGTAAGTAGCCGCTGGCGTGGTTAAGGGCGTTTTGCAGGGCACGGTGCTGGCGCTCATCGCCGAGGCAACTGACCAGCACCCGGGCGCTGCTGAGGTCAGGGCTGAGCCGGACGCGCTCCACCGTGACGATCATAGGGATGCGCGGGTCGCTCAGAGTAGGGATCAGCTCAGACAGATATTTCACCAGGCTGTGCTCGAGCTGCTCTCGGGTCATGGCCGGTAGTATACCCGGCGGGGTGGGGTAGCGCTCCCACACCGCCCCGAGGAGTGATAGACTCAGGGCTAACTTTAGGAGCGGCGTTGTCTAATCAGCGAGACAAATCCATCGGCGCGATGTTCCATAGCCAGACCAAGTACCGGCGCGGGGTGCTACCGGGGGCTACCGGCAAGGCGGTTCCGACCATCAAGGTCTATGCCAACCCGCTGGAGGTCGCCACCCTGCCGGTGCCTGACATTAATGGCGGCAAGGGCGTGTGGGAGGCGCTCGCCCTGGGGCGGGTAGCGATTCCTGAAGGCGGGCGGCTGCGGCAGCGCGAGATCTCACAGATCCTGTGGGCTACGGCAGGCTTCAATCGCGGCGGCCAGCGCACCTATACCATGACGGCGGCGCTGTCCGGCCTGGAAGTCTATCTTGTGACCCGCCAGATCGAGGATATCTTTGCTGGGGTCTACCACTACAACCCCCGCGAACATAGCCTAGAGTACTTGCAGCGCGGCGATCCGAGCTTGGCCCTGCGCGACGCCCTGCTAGGGGACGTCGATATCGACGCCTATGCAGCGGTAGTCGTCTATACCGGCATCCCGTCACGTGTTGACGACGCCGCCAAGAGCCGCGCTTACCGCTACCTCTTTCTGGAGGCGGGGGCTGCCGGACAGTGTGCTATGGTGGCGGCGATCAGTCTGGGGCTAGTGGCCACAGCCAGAGCCGAGTTCTATGACGACGAGCTGGCGCGGCTGTTGCAGCTTGACGGGCGCTCGGAGTTTCCGCTTAGCGTGGTGACGATCGGCACCTGAGCGGCGGCTCGAGCGTCAACTTATCAGGTAGGCACCGGGGGTGACCTTTGGCCTTTGAAAAGAAGGCCCTGCTGGGCGCGGCTTTCTTTCTAGTGCCGAAGTTGCGCCCAAACCTACGAAAAGCAAGAAAAAAATTGTCCAGGACGATGTTTCTGCCCTTGACAAGCCCGCCTGGAATCCTCTAGGATGGCCCGGTGATGGCGCTATGCCGAGAGCTCCTGCGGCTACGGCTCTTCACCATCCGCTGACTATGCGAGGCTGACGTGAGATACCCTGACTGGCACATTATCGACTCCACCCTGCGCGAAGGTGAGCAGTTCGCCCTGAGCAACTTTTCGCTGGCCGACAAGATCGAAGTCGCCAAGGCGCTAGACGCCTTCGGCGTCGAGTTTATCGAGCTGACCACCCCGATGGCCTCGCCGGAGTCACGCCGCGCCGTCGAGGTGATCGCCGGGCTCGGCCTAAGGGCTAAGGTGCTGACCCACACGCGGGCCAACTTAGCAGATGCCCGCGTTGCCGTTGAGTGCGGTGTTTATGGTGTCGATATCCTCTTTGCCACCTCGAGCGAGCTGCGCGGTGCCAGTCACGGCAAGAGCATCGGCCAGATCATCGAGACCAGCCTGGCAGTGATCGAGTTCGTCAAGTCGCAAGGCAAAAATGTCCGCTTCTCCTCAGAAGATACCTTCCGCAGCGACAAGCGCGACCTGCTGGCTATCTACGCAGCGGCGGACGCCGTGGGCGTCAACCGGGTAGGGCTAGCCGACACCGTCGGGGTGGCTACCCCCAGCCAGGTGCGGGAGCTGGTAGCGGATGTGCGGGCGGTGGTCCACTGCGATATTGAGTTTCACGGCCACAACGACACCGGCTGCGCCATTGCCAACGCCTTTGAGGCGGTCCGCGCCGGCGCTACGCATATCGACACCAGTATCCTCGGCATCGGCGAGCGCAACGGTATCACTCCGTTAGGCGGCTTATTGGCGCGGATGTATACCCTAAACCCGCAGCGCTTGCAGCAGAAGTACCGGCTCGAGCTGCTCCCCGAGCTTGACCGGATGATCGCCCGCATGACCGGCATCGACATCCCCTTCAACAACTACTTAACCGGCGCCTTTGCCTATAACCACAAGGCCGGGATGCACCTCAAGGCGGTCTACGTCAACCCCGGCAGTTACGAGATCATCCCGCCGGAAGCCTTTGGTGTAACGCGGCGCTTGCAGATCGGCAGCCGCCTCACCGGCAAGCACGCGCTAGCGCAGCGGGCGCGTGAACTCGGACTTACGCTCTGTGACGAGCGCTTAAGGCAGGTCACCCAAGATGTCAAGCGGCTAGCGGATACGGGCGACCTGGCCAGCCATGAAATCGACGCGCTGTTGCAGCAGGTGGCG
>Ga0207951_100430_pt1 | contig 21295 bp, 24 predicted proteins | sample Subbio12Aug_8Bad_FD_184830 | JGI IMG/M metagenome (GOLD analysis project Ga0207951, IMG submission 184830) | Serpentinite rock and fluid subsurface biosphere microbial communities from McLaughlin Reserve, California, USA - CR12Aug_8Bad (SPAdes) | ecosystem: Environmental > Terrestrial > Deep... | reverse complement strand
CCGCCCGCAGACTGCCACGCCCGCCCATCGGGGCGCGAGGGAATCCACGCCGCGCAGGCTCAGCGGGCGGTTCCGCGGCGCGGCGGCGGCGCAAGCACGCCGTTGGTGACGAGCGAGCGGAGGATGTGCCCGCGCATCCGCGCCTCGGCCAGCGCGGGGTCGCGCCGGCGCAGCGCCGCGACGATGCCGCGGTGCTCGCGCAGCGCATTGGGCAGGTCGCGCGGCTGGCTGCCGACGGCGCGGTGGTGGCCGAGATTGTCGTAGGCGCGCAGCGACCCGAGCGAGCGGATGAGGAACACGTTGCCCGTGGCGCGATGGATCAGCGCGTGGAATTCCTCGTTCGCCTCGTCGAGCGCGCCGCGGTCCGCCGCCTCGGTGCCGGCCTTCATGCGCGCGAGCAGGCCGGCGAGGCGCGCGAGCGTCGCGGCATCCATCCGCTCCGCGGCCAGGGCGGCGGCCACGCCTTCGAGCGCGGCGCGGATGCGCCCCAGTTCGGCGAGTTGCGCCGGCCCCATCTCAGCCACCACGGTGCCGCGGCGCGGATGCGTGACCACCATGCCGTCCTGCTCGAGCCGGCGCAGCGCCTCGCGCACCGGCTGGGCCGAGATGCCGAGCAGCGTCGCGAGGCTGCGTTCGGACACCTTGCGCCCGGCGGGCAGGACGCCCTGGACAATGGATGCGCGCAGCCGCCGGTAGGCGCGTTCGCCGAGGGAGAGCGTGTCCTCCCCGGCCAGCGGCGCGATCCTCGGTCTGGCTGTCTCCGCGGCGGCCATGGACATCTGCCATAGCAGTTGGCAGCCTTGCCGGGAAGCACGAGGAGGATCCGCCTTGCCCCGCAAGAGTCCCGAGCAACTGCGCAGCCACCGCTGGTTCGGCGTGGACGACCTGCGCTCCTTCGGCCACCGCTCCCGCATGCTCCAGTCCGGCTTTGCCGAGAGCGATTTCCGCGGCAAGCCGGTGATCGGCATCATCAACACATGGTCGGAACTCAGCCCCTGCCACTTCCACTTCCGCACGCGCGCGGAGGAAGTGAAGCGCGGCGTCTGGCAGGCCGGCGGCTTCCCCGTGGAACTGCCCGCGCATCCGGTGACGGAACAGTACCAGAAGCCGAGCTCGATGCTCTATCGCAACCTGCTCGCGATGGAGACCGAGGAGCTCGCGCGCAGCCAGCCCTGCGACGGGCTGGTGCTGCTCGGCGGCTGCGACAAGACGCCGCCGGGGCTGATGATGGGCGCGATCAGCAGCGGGCTTCCCAGCATCCTCGTCCCCGCCGGGCCGATGCTGCGCGGCAATTGGCGCGGCAAGACGCTCGGCTCGGGCAGCGACGTGTGGAAGTATCATGCGGAACTGCGGGCGGGGAACATCACGCCGGCGCAGTGGAAGGACATGGAGGGCGGCATCGCGCGCTCCTTCGGCACCTGCATGACCGCGGGCACGGCGGCGACGATGATGCTGGCGGTCGAGGCGCTGGGCTTCACCCTGCCCGGCGCTTCGTCGATTCCGGCCGCCGATTCCGCCCACCCGCGCATGGCGACCGACGCCGGCCGGCGCATCGTCGAGATGGTGTGGGAGGATCTCACGCCGCAGGCGCTGATCACCGCGGGCAGCGTGGACAACGCCGTGACCGCGGCGATGGCCTTCGGCGGCTCGACCAACGCCATCCCGCATCTGATCGCCATGGCCAGGCGCGCGGGGGTGATGCTCGACCTCGATCGCTTCGACGCGCTGTCGCGCCGCGTGCCGCTGGTGGCGAACCTGCGCCCCAATGCGGGCGAATACCTGATGGAGGATTTCTTCTACGCCGGCGGCGCGCGCGCCTTCCTCGAACGCATCCGCGACTTCCTCGACCTCTCGGCGCGCACCGTCACCGGCCGCACGATCGGCGAGAACATCGCCGGCGCGGAAGTGTTCGACGAGCGCGTGATCCTGCCGCTCGACAGGCCCTTGCAGGCGGAGGGCGGGCTTGCGGTGCTGAAGGGCTCGCTCGCGCCCAATGGCGCGGTGATCAAGACCTCCGCCTCCGAGCGGCGCCTGCTGCAGCACACCGGCCCCGCCGTGGTGTTCGAGGACTACGCCGACCTCAAGAAGCGGCTCGACGATCCTGCGCTGGATGTCACCGCCGATTCCGTGCTGGTGCTCAAGCAGGCCGGGCCGCAGGGCGGACCGGGCATGCCCGAATGGGGCATGCTGCCGGTGCCGCAGAAGCTGCTGAAGCAGGGCGTGCGCGACATGGTGCGGATTTCCGACGCGCGCATGTCGGGCACATCCTACGGCACCTGCGTGCTGCATGTGGCGCCGGAAAGCCATGTCGGCGGGCCGCTCGCCTTCGTGAAGGACGGCGACCTGATCCGCCTCGACGTCGCGAACCGCCGGCTCGACCTGCTGGTCGAGGAAGCCGAGATGGCGCGCCGCCGCACCGCCTGGACGCCGCCGCGGCGCCGCTACGCGCGCGGCTGGACCTCTCTCTATCTCGACAACGTGACGCAGGCCGATGAGGGTTGCGACCTGCGCTTCCTCGAGGGCACGCTGCCCACGCCGGAGCCGGACATCTACTGATGCCACGCACCGTCACCGCCGCCGCCGCCGCGCTCGCCGCCGGCCACACGACCGCCGCCGCGCTGACCGAGGCCGCGCTCGCGCGCATCGCCGACCGCAAGGGCGAGGGTGCGCGCGCCTTCATCACCGTCCATGCCGCGACCGCGCGCGCCACTGCCGCGGCGATGGACGCGCTGCGCGCCGCGGGGCGCGCGCCCAGCCCCTATGCGGGCATCCCGATCAGCATCAAGGATCTCTACGACGAGGCCGGCGTGACGACGCGCTCGGGCTCCGTCGCGCTGACGGGCGCGCCGGCCGCGAAGGCGCATGCGCCGACGGTGCAACGGCTGATCCGCGCGGGCTTCGTCATCCTCGGCCGGACCAACCAGGTCGAGTTCGCCTTCTCCGGCCTCGGCGTGAACCCGCATTTCGGCACGCCGCGCAGCCCCTGGGACCGCGCGAGCGGGCGGCTTCCGGGCGGATCCTCCTCCGGCGCCGGCGTCGCGGTGGCGGACGGGATGGGCTTCGCCGGCCTCGGCACCGACACGGGCGGGTCATGCCGCATCCCGGCCGCGCTGTGCGGCGTGGTGGGGTGGAAGCCGACGGCGCGGCGCGTGACGATCGCGGGCATCCTGCCGCTCTCGCCCTCGCTCGATTCCGCCGGGCCGCTCGCGCGCAGCGTGGCCGATTGCGCCATCCTCGACGGCTTCATGGCAGGCGAGGAAAGCCCCGTCGCGCCGAAGCCGCGGCCGCTGAAGGGGCTGCGCCTCGGCCTGCCGAGCGGCACCTTCCTGACCGACGCGATGGACGGCACCGTCGCCGCGGTGTTCGGCCGCACGCTCACGCGCCTGTCCGCCGCCGGGGCGCATGTGATCGAGTTCGACCTGCCCGAGCTCGCCGAGATCCCCGCCGCCAACGCGGCCGGCGGCTTCGCGGCCAGCGAGGCCTGGGCCTGGCACCGCCGCCTGATCGCCGAGAAGGCCGATTCCTACGACCCGCGCATCCTCAAGCGAATCCGCCGCGGCGAGCGCATGTCGGCGGCGGAGTACGTCGATCTGGTGAATGCCCGCGCGCGCATCATCGCCGCCGTCGCGCCGCGCACCGCGCCCTTCGATGCGGTGATCTGCCCGACCTGCCCGCTGGTGCCGCCGCGCCTTTCCGATGTGGAGGAGGAGGCGGAGTACAACCGCATCAACATGCTGCTGCTGCGAAACACCAGCACCGGCAATTTCCTCGACCGCTGCTCGATCAGCATCCCCTGCCAGGCGGAGGGCGAGGCGCCCGTCGGGCTGATGCTGACCGGCGAGCAGATGGGCGATGCGCGGCTGTTCCAGGTCGCCGCCTCGGTGGAGGCGGTCCTCGCCGCCTGATCACTCGCCCGGCAGCTTGATCCCCGTCAGCGCCTGCCACACCCGGATGACGAAGCCGTCGTCCTTGCCGCCCTGGCCGATCGCCCGCGCCGCGGTGAACAGCTGCTGCGCGCTGGAGGCCAGCGGCACCGGGAAATTCAGCCCCCGCGCCATGTCCGTCACCAGGCCGAGATCCTTCACGAAGATGTCCACCGCCGAGCGCGGCGCGTCGTCGCCCTCCAGCACGCGCGCCATGCGGTTCTCGAACATCCAGGAATTGCCTGCCGCGCTCGTCACCACGTCGTAGAGCTGGCGCGGATCCGCACCCGCGCGGATGCCGAGCGCCATCGCCTCGGCCGCCACCGCGATGTGAACGCCGGCGAGCAGCTGGTGCACCACCTTCACCGTGGCGCCGATGCCCGGCTCCTCGCCCAGGTTCCACACCTTGGCGGCGAGCGCCTCCAGCACCGGCCGCGCCTTGCCGAAGGCGGCGGCCGAGCCCGAGGCCATCACCGTCATCGCGCCCTCCCGCGCCTTGACCGCGCCGCCCGAGACGGGGGCATCGAGGAACAGGAACTGCCGCTCGCGCGCCTTCTCCGCCAATGCGCGCGCGGCGTCCGGGTCCATGGTCGCGGCGCTCACGATCACCGCGCCGGGCGCGAGGCGCGATGCCGCGCCGCCCTCGCCGAACAGCGCCGCCCCGGTCTGCGCGGCATTGACCACGAGTACCACCAGCGCCTCGGTGCCTTCGGCGATGGCGTCGGCGCGCGCCGCGACCGCGCCGCCGGCGGCGGCGAATTCCGCCCGCGCGGCCTCGCGCATGTCGCAGCCGGTCACCTCGTGGCCGGCGCGCAGCAGGCTCAGCGCCGCGCCCATCCCCATGCTGCCCAGACCGATGACGCCGACCTTCATGCGGAACTCCCCTCGCTTTGCGCCGGACACTGTCCGCACGCGCGCGGGGCGTCAATTCGCGATGGCGACCACCACCTGGACCACCGCGAAGACGACGAGCAGCACCAGCACGATCCTCTGCAGCACATGGACGGGCGGCACGGGCCTTCAGCCGCTCTGCGCGCGCTGCTTCTGCCGCTGCCGGGCGATCAGCGCGCGCAGCAGATCCTTGATCGCCGCGGCATCGGGGTGGCGCGCCACCACCTCGGCCTCGTGCGCGCGGGCGGCGGCGAGCAGGTCGCCCATCATGCCCTCCCCGCGCGGCGTCAGGCTCACGCGAACCAGGCGCCTGTCGCGGCCGTCCTGCTGGCGCTTCACGAGTCCGTCGCGCTCCATGCGGTCGAGCACCTTGGTCATGGTCGGCTGCTGCAGCAGGCAGGCCTCGGCAAGCGCCGTCACGGTCTCCGCGCCGCCCGACAGCGTGGCGAGCACGCGCCACACCGGCACCGAGACGCCACGCGCACGCAGGCGCTCGTGGAACTCCGCGGACACGACGAAGGAGGCGCGCGCGAGCAGCGACAACAGGTAGTCGTCAACGAAACGCGGCGCGGCTTGGTGGGTATCCATGGAAGGCCACCCCGGCAAGAGGCGGTCACACTACATGCGCGCGGGGCCCGGTGTCTTGCATCGCGTGCGCCGGGCATGCGCCGCGGCGCGCGACCGATGCGCCGGCATGTTGCGTCGCGAAGTCATGCCGGCGGCAGACGCCCGGCAGCGCGCCGTTCCGCATAGGCCCGCGCGTGCGCCAGCGCGGCTTCGTGCAACTCATGCGCGACTCCGGCCGCGCGCGCAGCTTGCAACAGCCAGCCGAAGATGGGCTCCGCCTCGATCCGCCGGCCCGCCTCGATGTCGCGCAGCATCGAGGTGGCATAGGCGCTCGTCGGATCGCAGAACAGCGCGCGGAATTCGGCGAGGAACGCCTCGCGCATCGGGAAGCCGCGCGCCGCCGCGACGGCCGCGTTGCGCTCGAGCAGCCGGTGCAGCAGCCCCGCGCCGCCGGCGCGCACGATCTCGCCGATATTCGCGCGCATCAGCACCGTGCCCGCGGCCGCGGCGCCGAGATGGACAAGCTTCTCCCACATCCGTGCCGCGATGTCCGGCACCGCCTGCGCCACGACGCCCCTGGCCGGCGCGAAGGCGGCCTCGATGGCGCGCGCGCGGGCCGAGACCGTGCCGTCGCGCTCGCCGAAAGTGAGCCAACGCCAGTCGTTGAGCTGGCGCGCGGTGCCGTCCGGGCCGAGCGTCGCCTGGATCCTGGCCAGCCCGCCCAGCACCTGCGCGCTGCCGAAGGCGGCGTCCAGCACGTCGAGATGCGCGATGCCGTTCAGCACCGGCAGGATCGCCGTGCGCGAATCCACCGCAGGCCCGATCGCGGCGATCGCATCGTCGAGGTCGTAGGCCTTGCAGGCCAGCAGCACGACATCCCAGCCGGGCCGCGCCTGCCCGGCCGTCAGCGTCGCGACCGCTCCCTGCCAGGCGCCGAAGGGGCTCTCGATCCTCAGCCCGTCGCGCGCCAGGGCGGCGGCGCGGGCGGGCCGCACCAGGAAGGCGACCTCGGCCGTCCCGGCCTCGACCAGCCGCCCGCCGAAATAGGCGCCGAGCGCCCCCGCACCCAGCACCAGCACGCGCATTCCGCCCTCCGTGGACAACCTTGCGCGACGGTAATCCGCCCGCCCCCTTCGCGAAACTCCGACACATGCGCGTTGCACGATCCCGGCTAGACTGCGACCCGATGCGCAAGACCCTCCTCGCCGCCGGACTGCTCGTCGCCCTGGGCGGCGGCTGGTGGTTCGCCGGCATGCCGGGGTACTCGCTGCTGCCGGGCGGCGCGGGCGCGAGTGCCGCCCAGCCGCGGCTGCGTACCGCCCAGGCCGACCGCGGCACCATCACCGCCGTGGTCGCCGCCACCGGCACGGTCAATCCGGTGACGCTGGTGCAGGTCGGCAGCCAGCTCTCGGGCCAGATCCGCGAACTGTTCGCCGACTTCAACACGCGCGTCACCGAGGGGATGCCGATCGCCCGGCTGGACACCGCGACCATCCTGGCACGCCGCGCCGCGGCCGAGGCCGACATGCTCGCCGCCGCGGCGCAGGTCGCGGTCGCGCGCGCCCAGGCCGAGCGCAGCTACGCCGACGTCGCGCAGGCCCGCGCGCAGATCGACGCCGCGCGCGCCGCCGTGCTCGCCGTCGAGGCCAGCGCCCGCGATGCCGATGCCGAAGCCGCCCGCAGCGCCGAACTCCGCGCCCGCGGCGTGGGGGCCGAGCGCGACGCGCTGCGCGCCCGCTTCGCCGCCGAACGCAGCGCCGCGGCCGTGGCCCAGGCGCAGGCCGACCTGTTGCGCGCCGAGGCCGCCGCGATGTCCGCCGCCGCCGCCGCGCGCACCGCCGCCGCGCAGATCGAGGCCGCCGAAGCCGCGCGCGCGCAGCGCGAGGCACTGCTGCGCCAGGTCGAGGTGGACCTCGGCAACGCCACCATCCGCTCGCCGATCGCCGGCGTCGTCGTCTCGCGCAACATCGACATCGGCCAGACCGTGGCGGCGTCCTTCCAGGCACCGGTGCTGTTCCAGATCGCGGCGAGCCTCGACGAGATGGAGGTGCATGCGACGGTGGACGAGGCCGATATCGGCCGCGTGCACCCGGGCCAGGAAGTGACCTTCACCGTCGCCGCCTTCCCCGCCGAGACGCTGCGCGGGCGCGTGAAGGACATCCGCCTCGCCGCGACCACGGTGCAGAACGTGGTCACCTACACCGTCGTCGTCACCACGCCCAACGCGTCCGGCCGGCTGCTGCCGGGCATGACCGCGACGCTGCGGATCGTCACCGAGGAACGCGCGCAGGCGCTGCGCGTGCCCAATGCCGCGCTGCGCTGGCGCCCGTCCGGCGCGGCCGGCAGCCAGGCGTCGGAGGCCGCGCCGGGGCAGGCGCAGCTCGACCAGGCGCTCGCCGCGCTGACCGACCTCACCGACGCGCAGCGCGCCGAGATCGACGCCGCGCGCGCCGAGATGCACGCCCGCCTGCAATCCCTGCCCGCCGACGGCGAGGCGCGGCGCCAGCAGGCGCAGGCCGCGCGGCAGCGGCTGATCGCGCGGCTCAACGCCGCGCTGACGCCCGACCAGCGCGCGCGCCTCGCGGCGATGCGCGGCGGCGGGCCGCGGCAGGGCGGGCAGCCCGGCACGGTCTGGGTGGCGGAGGCCGACGGCGCGCCGCGCGCCGTGCCGGTGCGGATCGGCATCACCGACGGCTCGGTCACCGAGATCCTCGCCGGCGCGCTGGAGCCCGGCATGACGGTGGTGCTCGGGCAGGAGCGGGCCGGATCCGCCGCCGCCCCCGCCGCGCAGCGCCGGCTGTTCTGACGCCGTGCCGCCGCTGATCGAGACCGAAGGGCTGGCGCGCCACTTCCCGGCGGGCGAGGAGGTGGTGCGCGCGCTCAGCGATGTCAGCGTCGCGATCGCGCCCGGCGAGTTCGTCGCGGCGATGGGCCCCTCGGGTTCGGGCAAGTCCACCTTCCTCAACCTCGTCGGCTGCCTCGACCGGCCCAGCGCCGGGCGCTACCGGCTGATGGGCGAGGATGTGGGCGCGCTCGGCCACGACCGGCTGGCGGAGCTTCGCAGCCGGCGCATCGGCTTCGTCTTCCAGTCCTTCAACCTCCTGCAGCGCGCCGATGCGCTGGCCAATGTCGAACTGCCGCTGGTCTATCGCGGGCTGGCGCGGCGGGCCCGGCGGGAGCGCGCGGCGGCGGCGCTCGCCGCCGTCGGACTCGCCGACCGCATGGGCCACCGGCCATCGCAGCTCTCGGGCGGGCAGCAGCAGCGCGTCGCCATCGCGCGCGCCATCGTCGGCAGCCCCGACCTGCTGCTCGCCGACGAGCCGACGGGCGCGCTGGACACGCGCACGGGCCTTGCCATCGTGGGCATCGTCCAGGCGCTGAACCGCGCGGGCATGGGCGTGCTGATGGTCACCCACGACCCGGAGGTGGCGCGCTTCGCCTCGCGCGTGCTGCGCTTCCGCGACGGGCGGCTGGTCGCCGACCTGCGGCAGACGCCGGCGGATGCCGAGGCGGTGCTCGCCGCACTGCCCCCGGCCGAGCGCGCCGCATGAACGCGCCCGGCGCCATCGCGCGGGCCGAGGCCGGCGCCAGCCTGGCCTCCCCCGTGCTGCCGCCGCTGCCCCCCCCGGGGCGGGGCGGGATGGATCTGCTGGAGGCCCTCCGCGGCGCGCTGGGCGCGCTCGCGGCCAACACGATGCGCTCGGTGCTCACCGCTCTCGGCATCTTCATCGGCGTCGCGGCGGTGATCGCGACGGTGGCGGTGGGCGAGGGCGCGCGCCTCCAGGTCACGCAGCAGATCCAGTCGCTCGGGGCCAACCTGCTGATCGTCTGGGGCGCCTCGGCCAATGTCGGCGGCGTGCGCCTCGGCGCCGGCGGGCGGACCTCGCTCTCCTACGACGATGCGGTGGCGATCGCGCGCGAGGTGCCGGAGGTCGAGGTCGCGGTCGGCTCGATCCGCGCGCCGTTCCAGCTCGTCGCCGGCAACCAGAACTGGCAGGCCACGCTGATCGCCGCCGGCCCGGAATTCTTCGTCGCCCATGAATGGGTCGCCGAGACCGGCCGGCTGTTCGGCGCGGAGGAAGCGTCCGGCGCGCGCAAGGTCGTCATCCTCGGCGCGACCGTCGCCGAGAATCTGTTCGGCGAGGAGGACCCGGTGGGGCGCGAGATCCGCATCCGCACCACCCCCTTCGAGGTGATCGGCGTGATGGCGCGCAAGGGCCAGAACCCGACGGGCCAGGACCAGGACGACGCGGTGTTCATCCCCTACTGGACGGCGCGGCGTTCCGTCATGGGCGCGACGCGCGCCAATGCGCGGCACGTGCAGACCATCTCGGTCAAGGTCCACGAGGGCGAGGACATGCGCGCGGCGGAGGAGAACATCCGCGCGCTGATGCGCCAGCGCCACCGCATCGCGGCGAACGAGCCGGACAGCGTCTCGATCCGCAACCTGTCCGACATCCAGGCCACGCGCGACGCCGCGGCGCGCACGCTGTCGCTGCTGCTCGCCTCGGTCGCCGCGGTGTCGCTGCTGGTGGGCGGGATCGGGGTGATGAACATCATGCTGGTCAGCGTGACGGAACGCACGCGCGAGATCGGGCTGCGGCTCGCGGTCGGGGCGCGACGACGCGATGTGCTGGCGCAGTTCCTGCTGGAAGCCCTGGTGCTCGCGATGCTCGGCGGCGCGGCGGGGGTGGCGGCGGGGGTGGCGCTGTCGCACGCGGCGGCGGACCTCGCGGGCTGGCCGGTGCTGGTGAAACCCGATGCGGTGCTGCTGGCGGTGGGGGTCTCGGCGCTGACCGGGCTGTTCTTCGGATTCTGGCCGGCACGCCGCGCGGCGCATCTCGATCCGATCGCCGCACTTCGGCACGATTGACGGCGGCCCGGGCGCCGGGCGACGTCGGCGAGGATGCCCGGTCCCGGCATTCCATGGCGTCGGGGTCACGTCGGCGGCAGGCGCGCCCCCGCTGCACCCCATACGCCAGCCCAGGTGACCGAAAAAGGTCGGGATACCGGGGGAAGTTCCCTTCCCCCGGCCCTAACTCACTGCCCCCGGCGCAGCGATGCCGGCGCCGTCGTCCCGTCGCGGAAGTCGGCTTCGCGCCAGGAGCGGTCGCGGCGCGGCTGGTCGCCCGTGGCGCGCCGGCGCGGCTGTTCGCCGGTGCGGGCGGGCTTGGGGGCTTCGGCCGGCGTCGCGTGGCCGTGCGGGCGGTGTTGCGGCTGCCGGGCCGGCCTGTGCGCGCCGCGTGGCGGCTTGGGCTGGGCAGCGGGACGCGGGGCGGGGCTGCGGGCCGTTGCCGCCGGTTCGGGGGCGGAGGCGCCGCCGCGGGTCTCGGCCGGGATCTGCTGGCGGATCAGGCGTTCGATGGCGCGCAGCTTGTCGCGGTCCTCGTGCGAGCACAGGGCGATGGCCTCGCCCGAGGCGCCGGCGCGGGCGGTGCGGCCGATGCGATGGACATAGGTTTCCGGCACTTCCGGCAGGTCGTGCTGGATGACGTGGGTGATGCCGTCCACGTCAATGCCGCGGGCGGCGATGTCGGTGGCCACCAGAACGGGGGCGGAGCCGTTGCGGAAGGAGGCGAGTGCCCGTTCGCGCGCGTTCTGCGCCTTGTTGCCGTGGATAGCGTTGGCGGGGATGCCGTCCTGGTCGAGCTGCTTCACGATGCGGTCGGCGCCGTGCTTGGTGCGGCTGAACACCAGGGTGCGGCCGATGCCTTCCATCCGCAGCAGGTCCGCGAGCACCTGGCGCTTGCCGGCGGCGGGGACGTGGATGACGCGCTGGGCGACCTTCTCGGCCGTGGTCGCGACGGGGGCGACGGCGACGCGGACGGGGTCGGTCAGAATCTCGGCGGCGAGCCTGTTGATCTCGACCGGCATGGTGGCGCTGAAGAACAGCGTCTGGCGCTGCGCGGGGATGGCCTTGAGCAGGCGGCGGATGGCCGGCAGGAAGCCCTTGTCGAGCATCTGATCGGCTTCATCGAGCACCAGCGTGCCGACCTGGTCGAGCCGGCCGGCGCCCTGGTCGAGCAGGTCCTGCAGGCGGCCGGGCGTGGCGACCAGGATGTCGATGCCGCGCGACAGCGCGCTGCGCTGCGGGCCGAAGCCGACGCCGCCGAAGACCACGGCGGTGCTGAGGCCGAGATGGCGGCCGTAGGTGCGCAGGCTCGCCGCGATCTGGGAGGCGAGTTCGCGCGTCGGGCTGAGCACCAGCACGCGGCAGCTGAAGCGCGGCGGGCGGCCCTTCTGCTGCGCGAGGGCATGCAGGATGGGCAGGGCGAAGGCCGCGGTCTTGCCGGTGCCGGTCTGGGCGATGCCGAGCAGGTCGCGCCCTTCGAGCACGGTCGGGATGGCCTGGGCCTGGATGGGGGTGGGGGTGGTGTAGCCTTCCTCGGCGAGTGCCTTGAGGATGCGGGTGTCGAGGCCGAGGGCCTCGAAAGTCATGGTCACGATATGTCCTGTCACGCGCGCACCGGGGCTTCCGGCGCGTGTCGCTGCGGTGAGAAAGCCCCGCGGGATTGGGACCGTCCGGTGGGTGGCGCGCCAGATCCCGGCCCGGGCCCGCACCGCGCTTCCGGCCTTCTGGCCAAGGGAAGCGGCGGGGACCGATCACGCAGCCGGGCGGCGCGTGGCGCGCGGAACATCCGCGCGATGGGAGGCATATGCGCCTTCGCAGATGCGAAAGCAAGCGGGATCGTCGTGCGGCCCGGTCGGGGAACCGGCCCGCCGGTCCCCGACCCCTCGCTCGGCTACGGCATGCCTATGATCATCTTCGGCGCGGGGATGGTGTCGAACACCACCTGCTTCACCCCGGGCACGCCTTCGGCGAGCACGCGCAGCGCCGTCTTGGTCTCCTGCACCGAGAGAAAGCCGTGGAACGAGACCACGCCATCCTTGACCATGGGAAAGACGAAGCGGGTGCTGATCCAGGGCTCGGCCTGCATGCGGGCGATGATCTCGCGGCGGATGCGCGGGTCTGAGGCCTCCTGCTCCGCGCCGCTGCCGATCGGCGCCATCACCGCGCGCAGCAGGTCGGCGCGGGAGACGACGCCGACCAGGATGCCCTCGCGCAGCACCGGCACGCGGCGGATGCGCCTGGTCTCGAGGATGTGGGCAACCTCCTCGACGGTGGCGTCCTCGTTCACCGTGGCGAGGTTGAAGCTCATCACATCGCGCACGCGCCGGCCATGGGCACGGGCATAGGCCATGGCCTGGTCCGCCGTGGCACCGAGCAGGGAGGCGAAGAAGGAGGCGGGCTTGTCCTCCTTGGCCGAGAGGCGGCGCATCAGGTCGCCATCGGTGGCGAGGCCGACGAGGCGCCCCTCCTCGTCCACCACCGGCAGGCCGGAGATGCCGCGGTCGGCCATCAGCGCGGCCACGGCCTCGAGCGGGGTGTCGGGCGGGACGGTGATCGGATCCCTGGTCATGATGTCGCGCGCGCGCATGCTGCTGCTCCGTGGCGTGTGGTCGAGGAATAGTGCGCCGATCCGGTTCGGCCGTTGATCCGGATCAATCGCGCTCATGCCGGCGGCCGGATTCTCCGCTCGGCGGCATCTGCTTTCTCCGCCCTCGGGCGCCGCGCATCCGCGCGGCTTTCGGTTTCGCCGCGCCGGCGCGGGCCGCATTCGCGGCCTCGGCACGAGTCAAGGCCTCCTGCTTACGTGCCAACCTCAGCCGGTTTGAGCAGCCGGCATGGCATTGGCGGGGTCCTGACGGCGGCCCAGGTGAGGCGCCTGAGCATGGCGGCGAGGTCGTATCGGCGGTTGACGCGGTATTCGAACTCGGCGAGGGGGCGCGGCACGTGCTTCTGCTGGATGGAACGATGGGTGCCGGCGATCGCGGCCTTGATGTTGCCGAGCGCGGTGTTGACCCACTTGAAGGCCGGCGTGCGGGCGGCGGCGCAGGATGCCGAGATCGCCCGTCTGAAGGGCCTCAAGGGCCGGCCCGGGATCAAGCCGAGCGGTGTATGGAGCCGGGCCGCCAAGGCGCCGTCCGCCACGTCTGCCGCTCCACGTCGCGGCGGCGGCAACAGGACCGCGCGGGGCAGCATCCACGAGGACCGTGTGAGAGGGCCACTGTTCCGCCCGGTCCGCGCTTCAAGGGCTGACAGAACTTCGCGATGCAGGACCTGGTGCTGCGCGCGCATGTGTTGCGGTTGCGGCGCGAATGCGGGGTGACGCCGGACGGGCAGCGGATCACCGCGGCGCTGCCGGCGGGGATATCCGGCCATTTCGGGGGGGCAGGTGACGGTGACGCTGCTGCACGGCATCGGCATCTCCAAGCGCCAGTTGATGCGGCTGCTGATCGCCGGCATCACCAGGGGCCAAGTCGAACCCTTCCATCAGGGGGGTCCCGTTTGGGCGCCGGTCACCCCCCAACAGGGGACCTCATTTCCGCGCCGATCCAAGGCTTCGGCTTGCTTGGCTTCGCGCCACCCGGCGCGGCGAACTTCGGCCGGTCGGCCCGGTCAAGGCGACCGGTCCGCTGGCATGACGGCGCCACCGCCCTGGCGGCGCTATTTCCGCTTGCCGCCGGCGCGCAGCAGCTGCGCGATCGCCAGCGGGGGCCTGCCGGAAGCCTTGGCGATCTCGTTGTCCTGTTCCTCGATGACCTTGCGCGCGGGCTCGTCGCCGTCGAGGCCGCCGAGGATCTCGGCCGGCACCTTCCGGTTGGAGCGGCGACTGCCATCGGCGTAGATCACGTCGAACAGCACGAAGGCGGATTTGCTGCCGGGCTTGCTGGCCATGGGGGGTGTTCCTTCAGTCTCGCGCCGGCTCGGGGACGGGGGGCGCGTCGTCTTCCTGTTCCTGCACGCCGGTCTTGCGCTTCGCGACGGCTTCCTCGCGTTCGCGCTGCTTGGCTTCCTTCTTCGCCTGCTTCGCGCGGTTCACGTCGGCCCGCTGCTGGCCGTAGTTGGGCTTGCGCGCCATGGGCGTGCTCCGTTTCCGGGGACAGGAAAAGGGCGGCCCTGAGGCCGCCCCTGGCGAGCTCAGGCGAGCTTGAGGTTGCCCGCCGAAAGCTTGCCCTGCTGGCCGCGCTGGAGCTCGAACTCCACGCGGTCGCCCTCGTTCAGGCCGTTCAGGCCCGAGCGCTGGACGTCGCTGATGTGGACGAACACGTCCTTGCCGCCGTCCTCGGGCTGGATGAAGCCATAGCCCTTGGTCGCGTTGAACCACTTCACGGTACCGATGCTCATGCGGAGGTCTCCGGGGTTGAGCGTTGCCGCCGCACGACATGCGCGACGGTGTTGCCGCCGCACGGCGACGCGCCCCGGGATGGGCGCGTGCAAACGCACGACGGGCCAGCCATCGCTGAAGCTCAACCAGGAAAGGCACGGAGAGCGAGACCCGCCAAGGCGGGCCGGACGAGGTGACGGGAGGGGTATGGACCTCCCGCCCCGCGAAAGCAAATGCTTTGGCGCAGGCCGGTCCGGGCGCGCCGCCCGCCGCGCGTCACTTCCCCCGGAAATTCGGCGCGCGCTTGTTGAGGAAAGCGTCGACGCCTTCCTGGAAATCGCCGCTGGTGAAGCACATGGTCACGAGGTCGTCGCCCTCGACCTCGCCGACCGCGTGGCGCAGGCGACGCAGCGCGATCTTGGTGGCCTTGAGCGTCAGCGGCGCCAGGGTGGACATGGAGGTGGCCAGTTCCATCGCGCGCGCGGCGACCGCATCCGGCGTGTCCAGCACTTCCGACACCAGCCCGATATGCTTCGCCTCGGCCGAGGAGAACAGGCGCGAGGTCATGATCATCTCGGCGATCGCGGCCGGGCCGACCAGCGCGTAGAACCGCGCGAAGTTTTTCATGTTGAGGATGTTCCCCAACGTCTTCGCGATCGGCAGGCCGAAGCGCGCCGAGGTGTCGCAGATGCGGATGTCGCAGCACCCCGCGATGCCGAGCCCCCCGCCCGTGCAGGCCCCGGCGATCGCGGCGATGATCGGCGTGTCGCAGTTCTCGAGCGCGCTCAGCACCTTGTCGATCCGCGCCTCGTAGTCGAGCGCGTCCTGCGCGGTGCGGAACTCACGGAACTGTGAGATGTCGGTGCCCGATGCGAAGGCCTTGCCGCCGGCGCCGGTCAGCACCCACACGCGGATGGACGGGTCGGCGTTGATCTGCTCCGCCAGTTCCTGGATGCGCTGGTACATGCCGAACAGCATCGCGTTGCGCGCCTGCGGGCGGTTGAAGGTGGTCCAGGCGATGCCGCCCTCTCGGACCTCGTGCAGAATTTCGTCGCTCATGGCGTTCCGTTCCGGTGGATGTGCGGCGCAAGCCGTAGCGCGCCGGGCGCGCGCGTCAAGCCGGCGGCTTGCCGGTTCGCGCGCCCGATGCGAACAAGCACGCATTCCAGGAGACAGGAGAACCGACGCATGACCCTGCCGCTCGCCCGCTTCACCGTGCTCGACCTCACCCGCGTGCGCTCGGGGCCGACCTGCGTGCGCCAGTTGGCGGACTGGGGTGCGAACGTCATCAAGATCGAGGCGACGGACGAGGTGGACACCGGCAAGGGGCTGGGGGGCGAGCGCGACGGGTCGGATTTCCAGCATGTCCATCGCAACAAGCGGGCGATGACGCTGAACCTGAAGTCCCCCGAGGGGCTGGCCGCCTTCCGGCGGATGGCCGCCCGCGCCGACGTGGTGGTGGAGAACTACCGCCCCGACGTGAAGACCCGCCTTGGCGTGGACTACGACAGCCTCGCCGCGGTCAATCCGCGCATCGTGCTGGGCTCCATCTCCGGCTTCGGTCAGGACGGACCCTATGCGAAGCGGCCGGGCTTCGACCAGATCGCGCAGGGGATGGGCGGGCTGATGTCGGTCACCGGGCTGCCCGGCCAGGGGCCGGTGCGCGCGGGGATTCCCGTGGCGGACCTCGCGGCGGGGCTGTATTGCGCGCTCGGCATCATGGTGGCGCTGCTGGAGCGCGAGGTGAGCGGCCGCGGCCGCTGGGTGCATGTCTCGCTGCTGGAAGCGATGGTCGCCATGATGGACTTCCAGGCGACGCGCTGGACCATGAAGGGCGAGGTGCCCAGGCAGGCCGGCAACGACCACCCGACCACCATCCCGACCGGGCTGTTCAAGACCAGCGACGGCGTCATCAACATCGCCGGCGGCGGGCAGGTGATGTGGGAGCGCATCGTGAAGGTGTTGGGCATCGAGGCCGAGGCCGCCGACCCCGACCTCGCGACCGACAGGCTCCGCAGCCAGAACCGCGTGAAGGTCAACGCGCTGCTCGAACGCGTGACGCTGACCGACACCGCCGCCAACTGGGTCGCGAAGTTCAACAGGGAAGGCGTGCCCTGCGGCCCGGTCTATTCCATGGACCAGGTGTTCGCCGACGAGCAGGTGAAGCACCTCGGCCTCGCCATGACGGTGCAGCATCCGCGCCTGGGCGCGCTCGATGTGGTGCGCGCGCCGATGCAGATCTCCGGCGTGGAGTGCGCGAGGAACCCGACGCCCGAACGCGGCGAGCACACCGACCAGGTGCTGGCGGAATTCGGCTTCAGCGCGCAGGAGATCGCGGCGCTGCGCGCGGCGAAGGCGGTGTGAACCCCGGCCCGTCGCGGCTCAGCGCCGCGGCGGGTCGCGCGACAGGCCGCGCGCGCCCAGTTCCGCGAGGTAGGTCGCCCAGCGGCTCTCCTGCTCGCGCCCGAGCGTCAGCAGGTAGTCCCAGGAGTAGATGCCGGTGTCGTGCAGATCGTCGAACACGATCCGCACGGCGTAGTTGCCGACCGGCTCGACGCGCAGGATGCCGACATGGCGGCGCCCGGCGACGATCACCTTCTGCCCCGGGCCGTGGCCCTGCACCTCCGCGCTCGGGCTTTCCACCCGCAGATACTCGGCCGGCAGGCGGTGGCGGACGCCGTCGGGCCAGGAGACCTCGAGGAGCTGCTCGGCGCGCCGGAGGCGGATCTCGCTCGGCGCGCTCATGTGTCGAGCTTGCGGGCCTCGTCGGGCAGCATGATCGGGATGCCGTCGCGGATCGGGTAGGCGAGGCCGGCGCGCTCGCTGACCAGCTCGCCCTTCTCGCGGTCGTAGCGCAGCGGGCCCTTGGTCACCGGGCAGACCAGGATCTCGAGCAGGCGGGGGTCCACGGCGCCGCCCTGGGGCTGGTTCTCGGCCATTGTCGTCTCGTCCTCGTGTCGGGCCGATCCCTGACGCGGGGCCGGCCTTCCGTCAACTGGGGCGCCCCTCCGGCGGGGCATTCGCCGCCGCACCCATGCGCATCAGGGCCACCAGCATCCGCGCGCGCTCCATGCCGTCGGGCGCCTCGAGCAGCGCCTGCTTCTCCGGCACCTCGAAGGGACAGACCATGGACAGCGTGGTGACGAGCATGGCGTCGGCGGTCTGCTCCACCGCCTCCCAGTTCGCCTCGATGCCGCGGGCGCGGAAATAGGGGCGCAGCGCGGCGAGCAGCTCGGCGCGGTCGAGCGCGGGGGGCTCGGCCTCGATCGCGAGGTCGGCGGCGAAGTCGGCATAGTCCGCGCGCACGCGCCGGTAGCCGCCCTGGGCGAGCGGAAGTTCCTCGGCGATGCGGAAGCGGATGAGGCCGGTCAGCGTGATCAGCAGCCGCCCGTCCTCGGTCTCGCTGAAGGACGAGAGCCGGCCGAGGCAGCCGACGCGATAGAGCCCCGGGCCGGCAGCGCCCCTCGCGATGCGCGCATCGGGCTGCACCATCCCGAACATGCGGCCATTCGCCAGGGCATCGAGCGTCATGGCGAGGTAGCGCGGCTCGAAGATGTTGAGCGGCAGCCGCCCCTGCGGCAGCAGCAGCGCGCCGGAGAGCGGAAAGACCGCGATCTCCTCAGGCAGGTCGGCGAGGCGCGGATGGAAAGGGGGCATCGGCGCCGCGCCTTCGGCTCAGCGGAACAGCAGCGTCGAGAGCCTGCGCCGCCCGGCCTTGGTCGCGGGGTCGGCGAAGCCCCAGGCATCGAAGAACTTCAGCAGCTGCTTGCGCGCGGCTTCCTCGTTCCAGGCGCGGTCGCGGCGGATCGCCTCGATCAGCGCCTCCACGGCGCCGTCGCGGTCGCCCGAGGCGTTCAGCGCGACGGCGAGCTCGATGCGCGCGGCGTGATCGTCGGCATCGGCGGCGAGGCGCTGCTCGAACTGGGAGAGCATCTCGCGCGCGCGGCGCCCTTCGACCTCGATCTCGACCGCGCTGCGGGCGGCGGCGATCTCGGGGGCGTCCTTGATCCTGGCCGGCGCGGCGCCGAGCACGGCGAGCGCCTGCTCCTCCTCGCCGAGCGCGAGCAGGGCGCGGGCGACGCCGGCGAGCGCCTTCGCGTTCTCCGGCTCCTGCTGCGACAGCGAGCCGAAGGACTGCAGCGCCGCCTGGTGGTCGCCCGCGGCGGCGGCCGCCTCGGCCTCGGCCAGCAGGTCGGCGCCGGGCATCTGGCCGCCGGCGGCCTTGAGCAGCCCCTCGATGAAGCGCTTGACCTCGGATTCCGGCAGCGCGCCCTGGAACAGGTCGAGGATCTGGCCCTGCCAGAAGGCGACCACGGTCGGCACCGACTGCAGCGGCAGGCCCATCTGGGTCAATTGGCCGACCAGCTGGCGGTTCTTGTCGATGTCGATCTTGACCAGCCGCACGCGCCCGCCGGCGGCCTTCACGACCTTCTCGATCGCCGGCGTCAGCGTCTTGCAGGGGCCGCACCAGGTCGCCCAGAAATCCACCAGCACGGGAACCTGGCGGGATGCCTCGACGACATCCTGCACGAAGGTCTTCTGGTCACCGTCCTTGATGAGCCCCTCGGCGGCGGCGGCGGGCGCACCCGGGCGGGCGGGGTCGAAGGTCAAGTCCATGGCAGGCATTCCTCAAGGCTTGGCGCATAGATGCGCCGTCCGGTTCGGTAAGCAAGGCGTGTAACGGGCGAGGCGGGGCGCCGGCAATCCGGGCCGGCGCGGGGCGGGCCGCTCAGGGCCCGGCGGGCAGGTCGAGCAGCAGCGCCGGATGGCCGAGCGCGCCCAGGAAGCGCAGCAGTTCCGCCGGCGCGAGGCCGGTGGAGGCCGCGTTGGTCAGCGGATGCACCCAGATGCGCTCGAACCCCTCGGCCAGGTGGCGGTCCATGACGAAGCGCACCGATCCGGGTGCGGCGTTCACCAGCCCGAAGGGCGTGACGGCGCCGGGCGGGACGCCGAGCGTCGCCTCGAGTTCCTCGGCGCTCGCCATGCGGACCTTGCCGGCGCCTGCGATGCGCGCCAGCGCGTTGATCGAGAGCTGGCGTTCCTCCTCGATTGTCGCGAGCAGGAAGGGCCCCTCTCCCTTGGCCGGGCGGAGAAAGAGGTTCTTGGTGTGGCCGCCCGGCAGGTCGCCGCGCAGGTCCCGGTTCTCCGCCACCGTGAAGACGGGGCGGTGGCGGCGGGTCTCGGCGGCGATGCCGGCGGCGGCGAGGCGGGCGAGCAGGCCCTCGGGCGTTTCGGGCATTCAGTCCAGTCGGAGGTTGTTGGCGCGCACCACCGCGGCCCAGAGCTCGATCTCGTTGTCGAGCCAGCGGCGGAAGGAGTCCGGCCCCTCGACCCGGTTCACCCCGCCGAGCGCCGTGATGCGCTGCGCCGTCGCCGGTGCCGCCATGGCGGCGCGGATGTCGGTGGCGAGGCGATCGACCATCGGCGCCGGCGTGCCGCCCTGCGCCAGCATGCCCTGCCATGTCCCCGACTGCGCGGCGGGCCAGCCGAGTTCGGCGAAGGTCGGCACGTCCGGGAAGTCGGGCAGGCGGGCGGGGCCGGTCACCGCGATCGCGCGCAGCGTGCCCTGCTTGCAGAAGGGCGCCGTGGCGGTGGCGCCGTTGATGATCATCTGCGCTTCCCCGCCCGCGACCGCGGCGAGCGCGGCCGCGCCGCCGCGATAGGGCACATGCGTGAGGTCCGCGCCCCAGTGCTGGGTCACGAGCAGGCCGGTGAGGTGGTTGCCGACGCCGATTCCGGCATGGCCGACATTCACGCGCTGCGGATTCGCCCGGGCATGCGCGAGGAGTTCCGTCGCATTGGCGGCCGGCACCGAGGGATGCACCGCCAGGATGTAGGGCGCGTAGATCAGCATGGTGACCGGCGCGAGGTCCCGCTTCAGGTCGAAGGGCAGGCGCGTGTAGAGCGCGGGCGCGATCGCGAGCGTCGAGACGTCGATCAGCAGCAGGGTGTGGCCGTCGGGGGCCGACTTCGCCACCGCATCCGCGCCGATGTTGCCGCCCGCGCCGGTGCGGTTCTCCACCACGACGTTCTGGCCGAAAGCGCGGGTGAGATCAGGCGCGATCAGCCTGGCGATGATGTCCGAGGTGCCGCCCGGCGCGAAGGGGACGACGATGCGCACGGGGCGTTCGAAGGATTGCGCGGCGGCATCGCGCAAGGCGGGCAGGGCCAGCGCGCCGGCGGCGAGGCCAAGCATGGAACGGCGGTTCATGGGCGGCTTCCTCCGGGGCTTCGTGCCTTGGGGCGAGTGTCGCGCCTCGCCGGGCGGCGTGTCGAGGGGAGGGGGCTCATCAAGACGGCCGGATACCGCGTGAGCCGGTCCCGCTTTCCCCGGACCCCGCTTGTCCCGAGCGAGGCCGGAACGATGGTGTCCAGCCTGATGAGGAACGAAGGGAACGCAGCCGTTGATGGGCCCTGCCTCGCCGTCGATGGCATCGATCACGCGCGAACCCGCACGAAAACCCCGCAGACCACCGGCATCTGCGGGCGCCTCCACAAGACCCCTGCTCGACGGGTTCGACCGCGCGGCTTCCGCAAGAAGGTCTGCCGCGCCACCGAGGAACTGCAGGCCGACCTCGACGATCGGATGAGGCCCTGCAACGAGGCACGGACCCATCAGGGCCGCCGGTGCTTCGGCAAGACGCCCATGCAGACTTTCCTGGACGGCCGGCCCATCGCGCGCGAAAACCAGCGGATCGGCGAGGCAGCCTGACCCGCGGCGCCTGACGGCTTCGACCCGGCGGG